>OIXU01000570.1_pt1 | contig 12675 bp, 15 predicted proteins | sample 1587921 | NCBI WGS metagenome assembly OIXU01 (sample SAMN03283238) | human gut metagenome | biome: human-associated habitat; material: feces | host: Homo sapiens | place: Peru | collected 2012
CTCACAGAGCAGCCATAGAAAACCTCCTTTCCCAGAGGATTTGCGTTCAAATCAGCCGACCTTTTTTGCCACAACAACGAGCCTGCCGTTCTGTGCGGAGTATTCGCAGGTGGAAAGGGTAATGAGCCTGTCGCCGTATTCAGCGGTCACACCTGTATCATACAAAGCAAGCCCCTTGCACTTCCCGACATAGGAATTAAAATCTTCCTCATTCTCCGCATCAACAAAGTCGTAGTATCGGAAGCCCTCAGAACTGTACGCCACAGTCTTAAACACAGCGACGATTTCATACTCTGCCTGCTCTGTGAGGGTATCAAGATGAATAGTCTTGTGTTCCTCATAGAAGCTCTTGGACTTGTAATCCTCCAACGCTCCAAACATCTTGCCACCCTTGATGTGATGACCGTAGATAACCAGATTGTCACTTTCGGCAATATCACAATTCTCCTGCACATAAGGCGTACCTAAGTCGCTGTACTCTTTTTCAAAATTGTGCTTCAGATAAAAATTCGGATTGTTCCTGCTCTGCATCACAGGATAATTGATTGTCGTGCCGGCAATGGAAATCCAACCGACCATATCCTCATTCTGTAAATACAATTTCTGATACTTGGCAAGCACATCTTCTCCCTCGCTGACAGGGGCATCGTCTGGCACGGTTTCATCCGTTGGAGCCTGCTCTACCATCTCGGCAATCTCCTCAAAGGCTTCCGTCTGCTCGTCCACCTCTGCATAGTAATGATAAATGCGTAAGCCGCAAAAAGCCGCCGTACCTAACAGGCACACGGCGGCTACAACACAGATAATAGATTTATAATTCTTCATAGGCTTTTCCTTTCTTATCTTGAAATTTCCGTCTGTTTTCTGGGAGTAGGAAGCTCCCTGCAATATTCGGGGTATCTGACCTTGATACCCTCCATAAAGTAGGGAGCAAACTCACAGCAGAACAATTCATCTGGCGTGAAATACCGTTCCCGCCCTTCCTCTGCATACCCGTTCCAAAGGTTAAAAGCAAGATGGCAGACCTTGACTGTTCCGCTTGTCTGCCAGCCGCCGTGCATACCCTCTGGCTCGATGCAGTCCTCCTTGAAATTGAACATCTGGTTGATGTTTGCCCTCGTTTCTGAAGCGATACCCATTACATAGAAAAATGCCCTATGATAACAGTCGTTCACTCTGCATTTCATCATATTTTCCAGAAAGAAATCACGATGAGCCGTATCACGGAATTTAATATCAGCCATAAAAAACCTCCTTTCTTAGACCTCACCGAACTTGGTCGTCATCAACTTGTAAAGCTCGGTATTGCGTGGGAACTTGTTTACAAATGGTACAAGAGAGCTGCCAACTTTGAGTAATCCCTGTCCTGCACCGACATTCGTGATATAGCTCATCTGAAGGTCGGAGATATTAAGAAGCTTGGCAAGCTCAAGTCTGTCCGTAGATGCTTGGTTAAGCATAATGATAAATTCGCTGTTAGCAAGCATCGTCCTTGCCGTATGGCTCTGCAAAAGGTCGTCCACATTCTGCGTAATACCTGTACAGTACGCACCGTATTTACGCACACGCTTCCAGAGGGTAAAGAGGAAGTTTGCAGAGTATTCATGCTGAAAGAGCAGATAGATTTCATCAATGAAAATAAATGTGTTTCTGCCTTTGGCTCTGTTCTGTGTGATACGGTTTAAGATACTGTCAAGCACGACAAGCATACCGATAGGCTGTAACTGCTTGCCCAAATCCAGAATGTCATAGCAGATAAGACGGCTGTGGGTATCAACATTCGTGTGCTTTGCAAAGGTGTTGAGCGACCCGTCCGTAAACAGCTCAATCGCAAGGGCGATTTCCTGTGCTTCTGGCTCATTCTGTTTTAACAGTTCCTCACGGAAGTCCTGCAAGGTCGGCGGCGTTCCCATATAGTTGCCTTGCTGATAATACCGATACACCGAAGCGGTACAGCGGTCAATGATGGATTTCTGCTTTGCGCCAAGACTGCTTCCACCGATGAGCTGTTCGCAAAGGGATAAAATAAACTCCGATTTCAAAATGACAGGGTTTGCACCGTCACCGTAATCGGAGTTCATATCCATAGCATTGATGTGATTTTCACTTGTCGCAGAGATATGAATGACTTCTCCCTTCATTGCTTTCACAAGCGGGGAATACTCACGCTCTGGGTCAATGATGATAATATCAGCGTTGGGGTCGGTCAGAATGATATTCGTCATTTCTTCCTTTGCGGTAAAGGATTTTCCTGCACCCGACACACCGAGAATAAAGGAATTGCCGTTAAGGAGCTGCCTGCGGTTGGCGATAATCATATTTTTGCTGATAACATTCTGACCGTAATACACACCGTTTTCATGGTAGATTTCCTGCACACGGAACGGGATAAACACTGCAAGGCTCTCTGTTGTGAGGGTACGCAGGGCATCTATCTTCCGTACACCAAATGGCAGGGCTGTATTCAATCCGTCCATCTGCTGATATTTCAGCACCGCAAACTGGCACAAATGCTTTCTTGCGGTAGTCAAGAGAGCTTCTGTATCATTGTCGAGCTGCTCTTTGGAATCTGCCGTATGCACCATCGTCAGCACGGCAAACATCATTCTCTGGTCACGGATTGTCAAATCATCCAGAAATTCCTTGCTTTCTTTTCGCTGCTGTTCCAAATCATAGGGGATAACGGCAGAAAAATTGTTGTTCTGGTTCTGCTTTCTCTGCCAATTCGTGATATTGGTTTCCACACCAAGCAGACGGTTTTCCACCTCCCGCACGGCTTCATCTGTGGGAACGGGGATAATGTCAACGGACAGCATCATATTCCTGTTCAGCTCACAAAGCTCCGCCACCATACTGTCCTTGATATATGCCGCATACTCTCTGAGAAAAATCACACGCCCATATCTGTCACCTATTCTGAAGCAGTCGCTCTCAAATTCAAAGGTATCGGGGCAGATAAAATCCTTGAAATCGTGACCTTTCCGCATCGTCTGGGTAATATCGAAGTGGAACGCTGTTTCTTCTCCTGTACGGTAGAAGTCGTGGAAGATACGCAGCTTGTCGCCTGCGTCCAGTTCCATACACTTCGACCCCAGACGGTTAAAGTGGGCGATAAGGTCAGCACCCACACGGGCGAAGTAGTTTCGGGCTTCCTCGATATTCTTCTTGCAGACAGATACGGTTACATACTTATCCTGTACGATGGAATTAGCCCCTGTCGCCTTATCCAGAAGCATTTTGTTGTATTCCTTACGGTACTTATCCAGACCGTCATCAGCCATCGGAATTAAGATGGTCTGTTCAAAATCAGCTTTGTTCAAGCGACGGTTGTTGATAGTGATTTTTGTGGTCGCACCGCTGTCGAGGGAATTAAGAAGCTCCGAGTATTCAAGAAACATCGCTTCCTTATCCTCACGGCTTGCCACGGCATAGTTTATATCCTCAAACTTAAAGGTCTTTGCGTACTTGTTCCTGCCGACAAGGAATATGCCGTCCTCCCAGATTGTCTTAATCGGGATAACATTCTGTACCGACTTCGGCACAACAAACTTTTCCCTGTCCTGCTTGAACAGATTTTTAAGAGTTCTCAGCATTGTTTACCTCCTTGCTGCGTTTCGCATTTTTCTTTTTCGTTTTCTTTGGTTTCGGTGTCCTGCCTTTCTGCTTTTTCCGTACTGTCGGCACCCCTTTTTCGTGGGCTTCAATGGTCGGCTTCATCGTTTCATAATAGAGATTATCTGGCAGGAACATCAGCTTTTTCGGCATCAGAAATTCTGATTTAATCCACGCCCAGACAAACTGCTCTGCGGTCATACCGTTGTATTTGATAAATCCCATAGCCGCAAAGGGGAACGCACCTAAGATACAAACCCAACTGAGGGTTTCCGTACCAAACCGTGGACGGAGAAGGAAATACAAACACACCGCCACGCCGCAGGCAAGGACAGAAAAAATGAACTGTCTGAGGGACAGTCCAAAAAACATACTCTCCGTATAATTACGGATTTCCTTATTTATCTTGACTTCCAATCATAGCACCTCCCTTACAAGCCCATCATTTCTCTTACAACACGGTCTGCCATTTTGACCGCACCGACAAGGACGAGCATATTGAACACAAGCTCCCCGATATAGCTCCATACCATTGTAACCGCCGCAGCATCGGGATTGACCACAGGCGGAGAAGAAGCAAACAGGGAAAAGATAATGCAGGCAAGCACGATAACCGCACCTTCAAGACACACGGCGGCATAGCTCTTAATGAAGCTCTTGCCGACGCTCTGGCTCGGCTCTCCCGCAAAAGCGGAAAGGGGTACGGGTGCTATGGCAGTATAGATATACAGCTTGAAAAACCTGCCGTATACCGACATAATCATTATGAATGACAGCACCGTAATAAACAGTCCGCCTATCAGCGTGACCGCCCATAGCGGAATACTCTCAAAAAATCCGCAATCTTCAACGGCTGTCACGATTTCCTGCGGCAACACCGTCTGCTGTGCCGAGCCAAATCCTGCGGCATTCATAATCGTGGAAATCATACCCTGCACAATCTTAAACAGTGCCATCATCAGTTCTAATCCATAGGTCACTGCACCTTTGGCAATGGCAAAGCGGATAAACAATTTTAACGCCTGCTCTGGTCGCTTGACTTCTGCAAAATTTCCACAGGTTCTCATTACACCCACAACAAAGAACAGCACGAGCAGGGCAAGTCCGATAGCCTGCATCGCACCGTGAATATCCACGATGACATTCCATATCGTGCCGCCCTTAAAGTTCTCTGGGGATTGGGTAATGAGCTGCCATATCTCGGCTAATTTCTCATTCCAAGTGTTTAGGGCGTTCTCAAGATTTTGTACGACCCAATTATCTGACACTGATTACAGCCTCCTTTCAACGAATAGTTTATTTTTGGCATTTTCAAACCTCCTTTCTACTCTCATACTTTGCAGGTAGAAAGCATGAGAAAAATGTTGTATAATATAAAAGCCAACTGCTCCAACAGTTGGAAGCAATTGACTATGTAAGGGGATATGTTATGGACAAGTTAATTCCTGCTTTCATCATAATAGGAATAATTATATTAGGTTTCATAATGAAGCGTATTGAATTAAGCGATATAATCAAACGGGTTGAATTTACAAATAGCTATCGTCATAAATTCATTGAACTAATAAACGGATTTATGTCAAGAAACTGTTTTAATCAGCAGTTATACTACGAACTGACATCAGATGTAAAATCAATGCAATATGAACTTGGCTCTGATGGAATATTTGCTTATGTTACTGATAACCTACGAGGATTTAGCACCAGCAATTACCAATTGCTGGTGAACTTCTTGCCAGAATTACGGAATGCTATCAACGAGCGTGATAATGGCATAATTATGAACCGAATAAACCAGTCGGCACAGGACTGTGATGATATGTTCATACGCCATTTAGGAACTCTTAAAGAAGCTGAAAAATCCATAAGGAAGAATCTTGTTAATCCGTTTTCCTGTTTTTCTGACGGTATCAAGTTTATTGTTTCGTTACCTATTTTATTGCTCCATTGGTTTGGATTTATTTCAGACGAAACCACCCGCAGGGCAAAACATAATTGGATTATAAAACTTCTAAACATAATTGTTACCCTTGTAGGATTTATAGGCGGTCTAATGTCAATCGTTATGGGATGGAATGAATTTTGGCAAATAATTTGCAACATATTTTAAATATCCTTATGTATTGCAGCTTACCCCAAAAGGTAAGCTGCTCTTTTTTAGCCTGTAATAAGAGTCAAGATTTCCTTTGCGAAGGTAATGACAACGCCACCTGCAAGGGTCAAAAAGCCATTAGCTCTCTGGGACGGGTCGTGGGATTTGAGAGAAAGACCAATCTGCACGATACCAAAGCCGAGCATAATCATACCGACAGCCCTCACCAGACCGAAAATGAAATCGGACAGGTTGTTGACTACCTGAATGGGGTCATTGGCAGCAAAGGCGGTTACGGAAGTACCAAGCACAAAGGTCATTGCCATAACAGCCATACAGTAATAGCGGAAGCTTTTCTTAACCTTTCCAGTCATCGGCAGCTTCGTGGTTTTCTTGTTCTCATTCTTCTTAAAAAGTTTCATAGGGTAAATCCTCCTTATAAATTGAATATTTCTTCCAAGTCCTCATCGGACAGAAGCTCATAGGAAGTGCTGACAGTTTTTACGCTCACGGCGTTATCTGGAATATCACTGTCAAACGCAATGGTTGCGACAGCCTGCATAGGCTCTCCGTGGATATACGGCGGTTGTCCTCCGTCAACCGTCAATTTTACATTCGGGTGCTTCAAGATGTCATACTTAAAGTCCATAACGGGGCGTTCTCCACGCACAAAAAGAAGTGCGTAACGGTTATCAAGCATACGCACTTCGTCTGGGGTCATCAGCTCACGCCCCGAAATCTGATAATTTGTTGAATAGTTACCACTCCGCCCAGAGCTTTTCCCGTAGGTGTTGGTATCAATGGTTTCCTTGCCCAAAAGCTCTGACACATATTTGTGGGTGCTTTGCTCGTTGCCACCCAGATACAAAAACTCATCGCAGTTGCCAACAATGCTTTCCCATTGCTTTTCAAAAAGGGCTTTGAGCTGCGCCAGATTTTGCAGGATAATGGATACCGATACCCCTCTGGAACGCATAACGGACAGGATTTTATCAAAGTCATCAGGCAATGAAACATTCGCAAATTCGTCCATTATGAAATGGCAATGCACAGGCAGGCTTCCGCCGTACTTGTGGTCTGCCAGATAAAAAAGCTGTTGAAAGAGCTGGGTATAAAGGATACTGACAAGGAAGTTAAAGCTCGTGTCGTTGTCTGGTATCAGAGCGAACAGAGCGACCTTCTTTTCTCCCAGACTTGGCAGGTCAAGCTCATCGGTGGCGGTAAGCCCTGCAAGGCTCTCCAGATTGAATTTTTCAAGCCTTGCGGCAAGGGTTATCTGGATACTCTTTAAGGTCTTTGCACTACCACTGTGGTAATCCCTGTAATACTTTAGGGCGATATGCTCTGGGTTTACCATTTCCAGACGGTCAAACAGCTCGTCCAGAGGGCTTACATAGCTGTCATCGTCCTCTCGGACTTCGCCTGCACGGAGCAGCTCCATAACCATCGGGAAATTCTGCTCGTCTGGCGGTGCTTCATATTTCAGATAGAACACCAACGCCAACAGAAGCATACTTGCCGCCGTATCCCAGAACGGGTCTTGCGACTGTGAGCCTTTCGGCGTGGTCGCCTTAAACAAGTTTGTTACCAACCTCTGAACATCGTTATCGTTCCGCAGATAGACAAAGGGATTGTAACAATGGCTGCGGTGCATATTGATAAGGTCAAGCACACGCACCTCATAGCCTTTATTTTCCAACAGACCCCCGATGTCACGGACGATTTCGCCCTTTGGGTCGAGTATTACAAAAGATGTGTTGCACTGCATAGCATTTGGCTTGCAGAAAAACCTTGTTTTACCCGCACCAGAGCCGCCGCAGACTAAAATATTCAGATTCCTGCGGTGCTTTTTCCCGTCCAACCCGATACGGACATTCTGGGTCAAGAGCTTATTAGCTGACGGGTCTTTATCTCGGTACTTCTTATTCAAAGCACCTGCGTTGCCCCATTTCGCAGAGCCGTGTTCCTCACGCCTGCGGTAGTTCCTGCGTGTAGAGAAATAAACGCCGATGCCAATAACGTAGGCAAGCAAAAAAATAAGGACAGTCTTTACGCTGTCCTCACACACCATTATTTCGAACGGATTGCCCATCGCCACGGGCAGACCTCGGATAATCTCTACAAGACCGCCGCTGACATAGGGTGCTGTCAGCAGGGCAAGCCATACGACAGGAAGTATGCCGCAGACAGAAAGGATTAGGCTCGTTTTCTGGTCATCGTTCCTCATTGCACCTGCAATGCACAACCTTAACCTTTTTTGTCGGGGCGTGTGCCACCTTGCTTATCAGCTCGTCAACAGGCTCGGTGGGGCGTTCCTCCTTTAACTGCTGTGTACGCAGGGTGTTTAAGGCGTTGATGACGATATTCTTATCGTACTTATCAAGTGCGATATGGTATCGTTCCTCTCTCATAGTCTGCACCTCCGATTAGCGTTCCTGCTCTTTGTTCTTTGCAGGCTTGTTCTTCTCCATACTCTTATACATATCGCTCTGGATTTCGCCCAGAACATCACGCATCGTGCCAAGCTCTCCCTTGAACGCCTGCGTATCCATTTCCGCATACTCACTGGGAAGTCTGGAAAAGTCAAAACCTTTGGTATCCACACCGTAACGAGAGCTTACCATATAGGCAACGCAGAAAGATTTGAAGTCGGAAGCATCACGGCTCTCGTTGTACTTAAAGTCATAGACCGCCGCCGACACTTCTTTTGCCATACTCACGAACAGCACTTCCTCGGAAAGCCCTTTCTTGACAAAAATGGTCTGCTGAGAGCTGTCATAATAGGCAGGCAGTTCAAGCTCACCGACGGGTACACAGGGTACAGGGCTTGCATCAATCAGAGCCGACACAAGCTCACGCATGGATTTCGGCTCCTGTTCCTGCTGCCTGTCCTTTGCCGAGGTTTCGGAAATATCATAAACCACTTTGGCATTGTAGGAGATGCCCTTTGTCCCGTCCTCACGGGTGTATTCCTTGCTCGGCTCAAGGATAATAATTTTCTGTGCGTCCTTATTCACATAGACACGGTTCGCTTTCCATTTGCTGTACTCTTTAAGCTGCGTTGCTTCGGGCATCTGTGCTGACACCAGAATAGCGTTAGCCACGGAGTAGCGGTCAAAGCTACCCTGCACATTAAGATACTGACGGAAGCTGTCGCCGCTTGCCATCATTTCAGAGCAGGTATTGTCAATCAGCTCATAGGCTTCTTTCCGCTGTGCCTGCTTTGCGGCAGCCCATTCCTCTTTATCAAAAGGTCTGTTGCCGCCGCTGAATACATCGTAAATACTCATAGCTGTTTACCTCGTTTCTTTGGATTTTGGTTTCTTTTTCTTTCTCTGGGGCTGTTTATGCTCCGTTTTCCCGTTAGCACTTTTCGCCCTGTCGGAAGCTCCGCTTTTGTCCAGGACGGAAGTGTTAATCTCTGCTTTCTGCTCCTTGCGGCTCTCCTTGATTTTCCGCAGTTCCTCTCTGACAGAAGGTTTCTCCTTAGTCATAGTAGCCCCCTCTGCGGATTTCTTTGGCTGCTCTGAGGTAGGCTCGGACTGAGGGGATTTTTCTGTCTTTGCCACCGAGGGGTTTTCTGGAGCGTTTTCCTCCTTTTGCGTTGGCTTGCCCATAAGAGCGTCAAGCAGTTTATCTTTCTCTGCCTTTTCCTGTACGCCGATGTCTGGCTCTGGCATATCGGTTTTTTCGTCTTTGGCTTTCTCAACCTCCGTCACAATGGAAGCAGTATCCACCGAAGCAAGGTTGAAGCGTTCCACAATACGGCTGATTTTCGATGCGTCCTCGGCACGGGCAATCACATCAACCTCGGCTTTCGGGTCTTTGTTTTTGCGGTCTGCCAGAACGCAGTAGAGAACGCCGTATTTTTTTGCTTCCTGCGTAAAGCGTTTCAAGTCCTCGTTCTTAACGGTAAAGACTTTCAGCTCCTTGCCAGAACGGAGCATACTCGTCAGCCTTGCTTTACCTTTGGTTTTCTGTTCTTCTTTGAGAATGGTGTATAGTAGCACGGCGATATTTTTCGCACCTGCTCCCGTCAGTTTTGCGGCAACCTCAAATCCCTCTAAACTCATTCTCACGATTTGTTCCGCCGCATCGCCGCCTGTATTCATTCTTCATCAGCTCCTTTCGTTTGGTTTCCTGTTCATCTGCCCGTACTGCCTGTAATTTTTCTCTGAGAGTGTCGCTACGGGCGGCGATACCCTCGCAAAGCCTGACCTCCTTTCGTATTTCTCCAAGCCTTTTCGAAATGTCGGAAAGCTGAGCCTTGACCGCTTCTTTTTCTTTTCCGTCTAATTTACGGGATTTGGAATAAAGCCCCTTACGCTGTTCGGTCAGCTCATTCTTTTCCGTTTCCAAAGAGCCTTGATATGACAAAAGCTGCTCTGCGGTGTCAATGTGACAGCGGCAAAGCAACCTTGTTTCTTTTGTGATAGCGTCCATCTTCATAAGGTCGTCTTTGAGAAGATAATGGAGCTTCGCATAGTTTTGTTTTCTGCCTTTCGGCAGGATACCGAGCTTGTAGCAGTAATGGAGATACAGTCCACGCAAGCCACCGATTTTCTTAGCGTTCTTCAAAGAGCCTTTGACCCGATAGACCTTAATCTGTGGCTGTGGCTCCGAGAAGCTCTGGAATTTGACCGCATAGGAATTTTCTCTGATACGCTCCATAATCCTGTCATTGGTGTATTCCTCTCCGAGCTTATAAAGCCGCTTGGGTCTTTGCCAGCCCTTGCCGATAATCGTCCAATACTTGCGGTTGGGGTCAAAGTTTATGCGGTAGCCCATTTCTGCCAACTGGCGGTCAAAGTCTTTCAGCGTAAAGGATTTTGAGATAGCTTCATCAACCGCCTGTCTTGCCACATTATCTCTGGTGGGAAGTCCTTGCTTCTCCGCTTGATAGAGGGCGTATGGTTTCTTCCTGCCGTTTGGGTGTTCAATCACGGACAGGGCATATTCACGGCAAAGCTCATCGGAATGCTGACGCAAGAGCCGCAGATTTGCTTTGTTGTCGTGGTAGTGCATACCGTCAGCAAAAGAAACAGAGTTCACAACAAAGTGATTATGCAGGCAGTCGGTATTTAGGTGAGTGGCAACGATGACTTGAAATCTGTCGCCCCACATTCGCTCGGCAAGTTTAACGCCGACTTCGTGAGCCTGCTCTGGCGTAACCTCACCGTGCTTGAAGCTCTGGAAGCCGTGATAGCAGACAATCTCGCTTTCATCGCTCCATTGCATTTTTGCTATCAGCATTTCATCTCTGGCGGTGGCGGTGTCGCAGTTTACGCCCGTGACAAAGAAACGCTGCTCGGTCTTATTCTTATTAGTAGCGTACTCCATTACATCGACCATCGCCTGCAGGTCGGCTTCGGTGTATTTGGGGTTGGCTGTCTTTTCGGGATTTTCAGCATAGTCGATTGGGTGGTCGAGCCTGCCACGCACATCCCATATCTCGCAGACCGCCATTACGATGACCTGCGTGGAAGCAGATACCTTTTGCGAATTTCAATCTGAAATTCGTGCCACTTTCTTGCTTCCTCACGGAGCATCGGGGTATCCACAAAGCCGAGGGCGTTTGCCTTGACCGCAAGCTGATTGATACGGTTGCCGATAGCCGACAGCTCTCGCATCATTTTATAGAACTCTGGGTCGGGCTTCTCGCACAGGCGGTAGCCCTTTACCGTTTCTCTGAGGAATGCTTCTTTTGAGCGACCCGATTTCCGCACAAGCTCATTAAGGTGTTCGGCTTCCTCCTCAGTCAGACGGAAAAGTATCTGCACATTTCTTTTTCGCATTGTCCTCTTCCTTTCTCTCGGAAAGTCTGTTTATCTGCAAGCAGCACATACACACAATGCCGAACAGACCGCCGAGCATTGTGCCGATAATGAAAAATAAGAACTCACTCATTCTTGAACTCCTTTCTGTTCTCACGGGGTATTAGGGGCTGACCCCTAACAAGCGAATTTGGCTAACCAAATTCAGTGCTTGGTAAGACATCTCATTCTTCGCAATCGTCCTCATACATACACTCACCGCACACAGGGCAGAAGTACGGGCAGTCCGAACAATCTTCATTTTCCTGTGGTGTATTCTCGCCAGCACCGTCAAGCCCGTCCTCTCTCTGCTCGGTAATATCGGCTTCGCCGCAGACAAAATCATCATCGGTAAAGTTGATAAGGTCGGTATCGAACAGGATAATTTTTGTTTTTTCCTTTGCCTGTTCGGGGCTTTCCGCATAGACGGAAACGGTCTTTCGGTAATGGGCAGTAAGGGTTACATCATACTTTTTCAATGGTTCATTCCTCGCTTTCAGCATTATATTTTGATTTGGTTTCGGTGTCTTTCTGGTGAGAATCTACTACACAATCAACGGGCATCACTCCTTTCACGGGCAGGCTTTGGTCTTGCAATTCCCAGATAGGACAACAAAAAATCGTTGAAGTCCTTGCCGACAGGCGGTGGATCATCAACGATTTTGTAGTCTTTCTGCAACAGTTCCTTCAAAGTAGCGGTACAAAGCCTGCCTACCTTGTCATTATCCAGATGCAGAACGATGGTCTTAATTTGTGGATTGGCACTCAAAAAAGTTGTGAGGGCTATGGGAATTTTGCTGTCCTTCATCTCTTTCTTTGGCTGATACACGCCCGAAAGAGAAAGCAGACTTTCCGATTTGTAGTCCTTGCCCTCGCATTTCAGATAAGTGGCATAGGACAATAAATCAATGGCGGCTTCAAATAAATGCACGGTATCCGTCGGCTCTCTTGCCAGAAGTCGAAACGAATACCGCTTGTCGCTGCCCGATGCGTCCTGCTTGAAAGTGCTGCCGAGAGTGCTTCGCAGGGCGGCATATTTCGGTGTTCCGCTTTCATCTTTGCCGATAAAAACAGCATTGTGGTAATCGGCACTCTCATAGAGCGTGCCGTCTGCAATACACTCCTGTATAAGATGATAGTCAATACCACGCCCAAAAA
>OIXU01000572.1_pt1 | contig 12659 bp, 5 predicted proteins | sample 1587921 | NCBI WGS metagenome assembly OIXU01 (sample SAMN03283238) | human gut metagenome | biome: human-associated habitat; material: feces | host: Homo sapiens | place: Peru | collected 2012
CGAGCCACTTCACGGTTCACATTCTCGAACATGTATTCACGTTCCTTCGCGCGGTTCATCTTCACCACTGCCGAATAGGTGATAGGGGTGAGCTTGTCGCCGCTCAACTTGTGCATACTGCTGCCGCCCAAAATGAAGAAGTTCTTGCCGTCCTTGTCGGTTTGAATGTCGGCCCACTTCGTGTTCATCTTGTTGATGAGTTGGGTGCTGTTTTTGCGCAGGTCCATTTTCCAGAGGTCGTAGTCTTTCTCCACTCTTGAGAGGTAGTAGAGCACGTCGCCGTCCTTGTTGATGGCGCATCCAGCGAGGTCGCTCGAATTGAGGGTTACGCGAATCACGCGGTCTTTAATCTTGTCGAGTTCCACCACTATGTCTTTCACCTTGTCTTTTTCGTCCTTATCAGACTTCGACTTCTTGTCGTCTTTCTTGTCCTTATTGGCTTTGTCTTTTTCTGCTTTTTCAGCCTTTTCGGTCTCCTTGAGCAGTTCCATTTCCTCCTTGTTCAGGCGGTAGCGGTCGAAAGCCTCCTCGTTGACGAAAGCCAGCAGCACGTCGTCTTGCGAGCCCCATGATGCTTGGCTGCGCAGGCCGTAGCGATTGCTGATAAACATGATAGCGCCACCGTCGAGCACCCAGCGAGGGAGCACGTTGATGTAGGCGCTGTTGGTGATATTGGTGATTTTGCCACCGTTCACGCTCACGATGCCGATGTCGCTGTATGGGTCACGGCCGTTGCCGATAAATTCGAGGCAGAACCACTTGCTGTCGGGGCTCCAGTTGTAGTTGAACGAGCCCTCGGTGCCAAACCATTGCGAGCCGTCGGTCACTTGTGTCACCGCCTTGCTCTTCACGTCCATCACCATCAGGCGTTCGCCCTCTTCGATAAACGCCAACTTCTTGCCGTCGGGCGAGAATTGTGGCGACTTGCGGTTCACATTCTTGTTAGGAGCGATGATTTCCTCCTTGATGATGGTGGCGTTGGGGAAGTTGAGGTCTTCCTTGCGGCTGATAGTAGCCTTCACCAGTTGCCACTTGCCGTTGCGCTCGCTTGCATACACGAGGGTGCGGTTGTCGGGTCCCCAGCACACATCGGCCTCAGCCTCAGGTGTGTCGGTGATTTTCTTGGTGGTGTTGTATTCAACCGAGGTTACAAACACCTCGCCGCGCACCACAAATGCCACTTGCTTGCCGTCGGGCGACACTGCGCCACTGGTGGCACCACGGGTGTAGTTCATGATGCTGATAGCATCGCCATCGTCGTGGAAGAGGTTGATGTTCACCTTATTTGGTTTGCCGCCGTCGGTCTGAGTGTAGATTTCACCGTCGTAAGTGTAGCAGAGTGTGCCGTTGGCAGCCACCGAGAGACCACGCACAGGATTTTTCTTGAAAGAGGTGACTGCTGTCACTTGCGAAGGGTTGTTCAAAGGAAATTTCCACACATTGAACGAGCCCCCGTCGCGCTCGCTCAAGAAATACACCGTCTTGCCGTCGGGGCTGAGCACAGGAGTGCGGTCTTCGCCACCACGGTTGGTGAGGTTGGTGTGCTTGCCGGTAGCCACATCGTAGCGCCACACATCGCGAGTGATGGAAGAAGTGTGGTGCTTGCGTAAAGGGTCTTCACCGCCCTTCACATCCATATACAGGAAGAATTTGCCACTCTTGTCGAAGCACACGTCTTCGGCAGGGGTGCTGAGCACCTGCGAAGTGCGTCCGCCATTCACAGGCACCTTGTAAAGTTCCATCATGCGTCCGCTTGGGAACATGATGTTCGATGCCTGGTCTTGGATAGTGGCGTAGAAATATACATATTTGCCGTCGGGCGAGAATGTGGTAGGGGTCTCGCTTGCCGAGTTGAATGTGATTTGCTTAGGCGTGCCGCCGTCGGTAGGCATCACATACAAGTCGAAGTTGCCCTTACGGTCGCTGGCAAAGGCTATTTGCTTGCCGTCGGGGCTCCACACGGGAGCGGTTTCATACGAAGGGAGGCTGGTGAGTTGAAGCGCCTGTCCGCCTCCTGTTGCCACTTTGTAGAGATCGCCCTTGTAGGTGAACACGATTTCCTGTCCGTTGGGCGAGATTTTAGCATTACGCAGCCACAGGGGTGCTTGCGCCATAGCCATGCCGCTTGCTCCTAAAAGTGCTGCTGCCAGTAAAGTCTTTTTCTTCATACTGTCTCGATAAAAATATGTATTGATTGATGTTTGAATTCTGTTGATTAATGCGTATGTCGCTTTTGTGAGGGTAGTTGTCCGGTGGTGGTTTCGATGTGGTAGCGTGGGCGGCCTTTCACCTCAATGTAGATTTTGCCGATATATTCGCCCACTATGCCCAGACCTATCAGTATGCAGCCGCCGATAAACCACATCGAAAGTATCATCGACGACCAACCGCTCACAGCATGGCCGCTGAACTTGGAGTAGAGCACATACGCCAATATGATGATAGCGATAAACACAAACACGATGCCTATGGTCAGCACAAGCCTTACGGGGCGTATGCTGAACGAGGTGATGCCATCTACGGCAAAACTCAGCATCTTAGAGAAAGGGTATTTCGTGGTGCCAGCGGTGCGCTCGCTGCGTTCATACTCCACTGTGGCGCTCTTGAATCCCAGCAGGGGCACGATACCACGCATAAACAGGTTGCGCTCTGGGTAGCGGAGCAGTTCGCCCACGGTGCGGCGGTCCATAAGGCGGAAGTCGGCGTGGTTGAATACCGACTTTGTGCCCAGGTGCTGCATCAGGCGGTAGAAGCCAAGGGCGGTGGTGCGCTTAAACCACGAGTCGGTGGCACGCTTCGAGCGCACGCCATACACTATCTCGTAGCCATCCTTGTATTTCGCCACCATCTTGGGAATGGCGGCAATGTCGTCTTGAAGGTCGGCATCAATGGTCACGAAAATGTCGGCCTCGTTGAGCATGGTCTCCATACCGGCGATAATGGCGTTTTGATGTCCGAAGTTGCCCGACAACTTCACGGCGCACACCGAGTCGGATGCCTCGGAAAAGCCCTTCAGCAGCGTCCAAGTGGCATCGGAACTGCCATCGTCGACATACACCACGCAACTTCGCCCCGACACATCGCCCCTCGTCACCATATCGGCAAGCAAGGCGCGCAGCCGTTCGTTGGTGCTCGGAAGCACCTCTTCCTCGCAGAAGCAAGGCACAATGATAGCAAGTATAGGAGAGTGGTCCATAGTTTACATTAATTCTAATTTACAAAGATAGCTTTTTTCTGAGAATTTCCGAAAGGTTCACCAAAAAAATCCCACCCACGCTTCCACAGTCTCACACAGATCTCACTTTGTGGGTGTTTTTGTGGCTCACACGGATCTCGCTTTGTGGGTGTTTTTGTGGCTCACACGGATCTCGCTTTGTGGGTGTTTTTGTGGCTCACACAGATCTCACAGATCCCACTCTTTCTTTTGATGGTGGGAAATCTCACGGAGGATAGTGGGGTGGGTAGAGGGTGTTGTCTGATTACTCCGAGAGTTCCGATTTCCAAAGCTCACACAGATTCAACGAGATTCAACAAGAAGATTATTTGTGGGAATTTGTGTTAATTCGTGGCAGAAAAAAACACCTATTTAATCCATTAAAAATAAAAATCCATTAACACCAATTTTTTAAACCCCTATATCCTGTCACTCGTTGACCTGTTGACTCGTTGACCTGTTGACTTTATTTTAATAGTCAAGAAAGTAGTCTGATATGCACCAAGTTCCAAAAACTGCCCCTCCAAAAAAAAGGTTGTATAGAATGGACAGAAGCACCACATAATACCATTTATTTATTTTCTGATGATCATAGTAACTAATAATACTTTGCCCCCTTCCGTTTTTTTTGTAGTAAAAATATATAGGGAAAGTCAACAATATGGAAACGAAGAGCAGTATAAAATCCAAAATGTCAATTCTGAATATTTTCTCTATAGGGTGTGCTACAGCAATCATTAGTGCATATATAGGAATCGCAAATCCGAGAGATCCAGATGTTAAATCACCTTTAAAGACAAAACCTGACGAAGTCTTACTGCTGACCCACAAATATAGTTTTATTAAAAATCTCATGATATGGATAATTTTATTTTTTAAAAGGTAGAATCTACCCAATCATACAAATACTCACCATAGAAAGCATCTGCCAACCCTATGACTGTAGAAATGAATGGGCCTATTTTAGGTATAAAATTGACCCCAATGGACACCGCTGTGACAATTCCACGCGCTGCGGCTTTTGCTTTTCGCTCATTTTCCAAATCTTGCATTACGTCACGCCCCGTAAAGTATATATTTGTAATAGTTGTTGCTTTACTTACAGATTTTAAAGCTTTTGAGGCTTTTGATAAACTGCTGTATTGTGCTTCTTTCACTTGTAGTGCCTTTTGAGCTTTAGGGGCGGCTGTCGTCACAACACTCTGCCTTAGTTTTATGATTTGGGCATACTCTGTTTTCAATATGCCATTCCACTGCTGGTTAATGGTGCTAACAGGAAATGAAATTGAAGTGTTAATCAAAGAGAACAAATTAGGTTGCCCTGACGAGGCAGTTCCTCCTTCATGGACATCATTGTTTGACACCATGGGCATACGGCTACTAAACACATTGTATTGAACCCTCGGTATCAACGCTCCATAATACTCCCACCATTGTTCTTGCTTAATCCTTCCGGCTGTTACGACTACACCGTCCATCTCCACTTCAAGCCGGTTGTCTCGTTTCCTGTAAATGAACTGTAGACCTGATGGATCAATATATTTCAGTGGGTTGTTGAGACAGTAGGTGTAGCGGTTGAAGCTCTGGCTGTTGTCAGGGGCTTGTACTATGGGGTCAGGGCTGAGGAAGCGACACAAAGCAGGGTCAAAGAGACGAGCGTTCATGTTGATGAGCCCGAATTCGGTGAGATGTTCATGCCCGCAGTAGCCCCTGCCAAGTAGCAGTTCGGGGGCTTCGCCAGGAGAGAAAGGAGATAGCGTCTGTGGCTGGCGGCGCACACCCCAGGGGTCATAGTCGTTACGCTCCAGCACATTACCAGCTGTGTCAGCAATTGCAACGATGCTGCCTTGGTTATCGCGCAAAATGTGGCGCAACTGCCAGCTGCCGGAGCCGTAGTCACGCACCATCGCTGCTGGTGCGGTGTAGGCGTCGCCAGCGAGATAAAGAATTTGCTTCACGTCAAGGTTCTCCCCCCGGAGGCGGTGGATGCTGTTGAACGTGCCGTCGTAGTAGCGGGCGGAGAGCGAGGTCTCGCCCCTCGTGACGCGCATCGAGTTTCGCTGCAGGTCGCCGCCATAGGTAAAAATGGCGGTGGTGCCACCCTCGCAGATGCTATCGGGAAGCTGGAGGGCATTGTAGTGGATACGCTGATCGCGCTGAGGTATCATCGCATTGAATGACACCTCGCTCACGGCATAAGGACTGGCTGAGCTATAACCATATCCCCCCACACCATCACGCCGAACAACGTTGCCTTTCGTATCGTAGGCGTAGCCACCAGTTCCGTTATTGGTAAGGCGGTTCAGATAGTCGTAGGCAAACGCCTCCTCGTGTCCATATATGCTATCTGTGCGCATCATCATATTTCCAGTTGCAACTTCATATTCGTAAGCAGCATTCTGAATGTATGGCTCATTGCCATAGCGCACTTTCCTACCCATTACACGCCCTGCAAGGTCGAAGCTCAACTGCTGCGTAAGCAACCCGAAGCCTATATTTGTAGGCTGTCCCTTCTCGTCCTCGCCAATAAGCCTCCACACTTGTGTGCCATTGTTTATAGTCACGGTCGTGGTCGTGCCCAACGTGCGCGAATACTGCTCTTTGCAAATTTGCGAATTATTCAGGAAATATGCAACACTTTCCACATTTTTTCCATCATAAGCCCACGTTTTCGAAAAATCGCTCTCCGTCATTGATATGAGCCGACTATGTTCATCGTAAGTATATGTACGAGTGACAACGCCATTGGTTTTCATTTCTATAAGATTGGAGTGACTATCATAAGTGTACTCAAAGATGGTGCCATTATCAATCACACGGCGAATGATTCGGCCTTTGTCATCGTAGGTACACGACACGCTTTTACCCCTTGCGTCGGTTTCGCACGCAATTCGTCCCGAAGCATCGTAGGCACGCTCACGACGCCCTGCACTAGGATCGTTGATAGCCGTCTGCCGACCATAATCATCGTATTCAAAAAAAGTGTAGATGAACCCACCAGTGGTGACGCGCTCAGGCTTGCCGTCGGCGCGGTAGGAGTATTCGGTGCGGCTTCCGCCCCCATGCCCCTCCTCCACAGCCGTCACAAGCCCCATGGCATCGGAGGTGGTGCGCTTCTCCTGCCCACCGACAATCGAAGTAGTGGTCAGGCCTTCGTACAGCCAGCTGTCGCTGTGGCCGTCGGGGTGGTCGGTGCGGATTAAGCGGCCGGCATCGTCGTAGGCGTATCGAGTCCAGAGCGATGGCGCGGAGCGGTACGGCTCCGACTTGGCGCAAAGCAAGCCGTGGCTGTCGTAGCTACACTCCGTGAGCAGGAACGAGCCGTCGGGACGCTGCACGCCCTCTCGCTTTATCCTGTCGAGACCGTCATACCAGGTTTTCCTCACAGGTTCGCTGTCATCCTTCACCGTGATTACATAGCTCGCGGAATCGTCATCCTCCGCCCACTCACGTACATATTTGACACCTCCGCCATACGCACAAGTCACGCTGTCAACAAATCCCAATTCGTCATAATGGTAAAGTGTGGCGGGGCCGTGCGCCTCCTCGCCGATATCTATTCCGGGGGCTGTGATGTCGGCGAGGTCGCAAAGCCCAATTCCCGGATTGATTTCCGCACTGCCAGAGCTGGAGATGGAAAAGTCGGTCTGGTCGTAAGTGGCGGTCACTCCATAGCCGCCATATTTGTAGGCGGTGATGATGCCGTCCTCATCGGTTATTTCACGAGGTCTTCTGTTGCTCGCAGAGTATTTCCACACCGACTGAAGCGGAGAACCGCTATAAGGCACAGTTTCCGTTCTCGTCAGCCTGAATTTCGTGTCGTAGGAGTAAGTTGTGGTTTTTACAGGCTGCTTTGCCGTTCCCGTCCACGAAATGGCTTTTGAAGGAAGAAAGTGCGGATTAAACTCAATCGTCTCACCGTTTTCAACTGTTGATTTGCCACGTTTTGCGGTTTTATTGCTTTCGCTCACCAGACCTATGAGGCATAACGTGTCGGACACAATGTTGCGGTAACTGAATGAACTGACCGTCACGCCGTCGTCGCCGCACGCCACCGTGTCGCGGACTATGTTGCCGAAGCCGTCGTAGTCAAGCGTGCGCTTGACGCTCACGCCCGTAAGATGGTCATCGGCTGTGTGCGCCCTCAAGAGCTTTTGGATATGCCTGCCGTCGTCGGTGCGCAGGTCATAGCCGTATGCGTCTGTTTTTAAATGTTCCCCGTTGTCCATCGTCTCAGTCTTTATGGGCGTTCCCAGTTTTTCGGGAGAGTATGACATAATGGTCTCTCTGCCCGAAACGCAGTCGGAGGCTGTCACCTCCCTGAATCCGCAGAACCCGAGCCCCTGCAGATGCGTCACAGGGCACTTGTAGCGATAGGAGATGTCCGCTATTAGCGTGTTTTTCGCTTTTTGCTCCTCCCTTACGCACACCAGTCTGCCATCAGCCCACGGGGCGAAAGGAAATTTCGTGGGCGGACTGGTGACAGGGAAGTCGGTGGCGCGGTATGTCCTTGCGTAAGAGAAAGTGTGTGTGTTGCCTTGGTAGTCGTTGATGCTGGTGAGGCATCGTTCGAAATCGGCAGGTGCCGCCAGCTTGCAGTAGGAGAGTGTGCCATTGGGGGACAGTACCGTCATAGCGTGGTTGTCGCGTGCGACGCTGCCAAAGGGGAAACAAGGGATAAGCATGTCGTCGGCATTGAACGCCAAGCCCTCTGTGTTGTACCAACCCACGCCATTGCGGAAAGTGAGCGCCACTGTTTTCACCGTGTTACCTCGTTGCAATTCAAAAATCACATCAGTGACGCCATCACGGTTGATGTCTGCCACCTGTACTTGCCGGAGTGTGTTGTCGGGCACGCCGTCGCGCACCACACCGATATTGACCTTGCCACCATTGGCTTCAAAAAAACTGCCGTTGCCGTTGCCCAGTATCACGCTGTATGCCACGGCGGCGTTGGAGATTCCCGCCCAGCCCATAGACGCGGTGTAGAGCCCGGAGACTGGAATGATGAAGTCGGTGCAGCCGTCGCCGTTGAAGTCGCCCGGCACAATCTCTATGCCATAAAGCGAGTCGGTGTTGAGGATATTCGTGCAGCCATAGCCGTTGGTGGGCGCAGTGAAAGTGTCCATCACGAGCTTGTCTTTGTCTGAGAATCTGAAGGAGTGGAACTTTAAGCCACTTTTAGTCATCACGCAAAGCTCGGGCTTGCCGTCTGCGTTATAGTCGGTGGCGAATATGCGGTCGCTGTCCCAGTAGTCTTTGCCCCGTCGGGCGTCGCTGGCGTTCGCACTCTCTGGAAATGCCACGAAGCAGCTGTCGACAGGAAAAGAGGCTTTTACTGTTCCGTCACCCACGTCAATCACTCTGACGGTGGCACCACGATTGCTAATTTGGTGTGAAATTGCCAGAATTTCCTCGCGACCATCACCATCGAAATCACCGTGAAGAAACGACTTTGGGAGGTGCGCACTTTCGCAAGGGATGACAAACGAATGCGTTTGCGACATACTGTAGTTTCTGTCGCCAAGCACCCCACCACGGCGATAGACATTAAGGCGAAGGGCACTTCCGTCATTTTTTAAACAGGTTTCGCTTATTGTGACTACTTCGTCATCTCCGTCTCCATCGGTATCAACGGCAAGCGCTTCCACAAAGGAATTGTCAAGCCCAATCTTTCCGCACGGAATAGCTGTTCCTGCCGAAGGACTGCTAATCGTGAGCACAAGTGTGTCTTTCGCTGTGTAGCTGCTCTTAAAGAAAAAACTTTGACTATTGCTGTTAAGATAGGTGTCCTTTTTTGGAAACATCATAATTCCTTCACCCTCATTTCCACCATCAAATTTTCCGGTCCTGAAGCTCAGATTTGATAGGTTGCTCGTACTCAGGTAACTACCGAGCTTGTATGTTTTCTTCTGCCAAGAGCTTATATTGTCAGTGTTGCCATAACTAAGTCGCAAAGGCTTGAGGCTTGCGCCGTCAGCGCCGATTTTTCGGATAATGCTGACAGGAGACTCTATGCGCTGGTCGGCGTAGCTGATTTCATATCGGGAAAGAAGCCTGCCGCCCTGAGTCACATCTATGGTGTCGAGCTTGAAGTAATAATTGTATGTCATGCCCTTCTCGTAGCGGGTGGCAGACAAATCCCTGTTCAGCCTGCTCCCCACGGCGTCGAGGTGGGCGTCCACCCGGTTCTTGTGGTTGAACCGAAATTTGATTTCGCGCCCATCGCCGAATGAGATGGCGTCGATGAACATTCTGCCACCGAAAAGATAATGGTTGCTGTTTTTTCGGTAGGTGTAGCTTATTTTCTGCCCATCGAGCGACTGGCGCTCGCGAATGTAGTAGCGGAGCCGCCCCTCCTTGCTGGGATGGCCGTCCTCGCAGCTGAACAAGGCGACGCTTCCGTCGGCATATAGCACCTTGATGCTCGATTCGCCGGACCAGCGAGCCCGGGTTTCTCCTGCTTGCGACAGGTATGATCCGTCGCTCTGGCGCACAAGCCTCATCCCGTCAAGCGACAGTGCGGCGAGGCTGTCAGAAGAAAAGCGGTCAACGTTGCCGTCTGTAAAGTAATCAGAGACCGTTTTTTCAATTACTGACACCCCATTTAACCGCCAGCCATAGCCCAGATAGTCGAATAAGTTGCTGCCGCCGTCATAGTCAAGCGACAGGTTAGGCGACAGTTCGTATGAGGAAGCGTAATCGGCAAGCGGAATGTGCATGCACACCTTGCCATTGGCGTCGACATTGGAAGTGTATGGAATCTTGCCTACAGCGTATTTCTCCTCCGGGCAGACGACAAGGGAGTCGCGGTCGCGACCGCCGGGAATCACAACAATGTAGCCGTCATCAATTATTTGGTCGCTCAAATTGTTTGTTATGACCTCGGTGTGTTGGTCGTTCCTCACATTGATGTGAGCCATTCTCTGGCTTTGGGCGAAAGTGCCTATTGAAAAGAGCACCACGGAGAAAAGCACCGATATTGCTTCTAAGACTTTCATTTCTTCACTATTTTGAATGATTTGGAACTACTTGCTGAACGTATATTCAAAATGTAGACGCCACCAGCTGAGGGCATTGAAAGAAAGGTGACAGGATTGGTGATATTTCCTTCGCACACACGGACTCCCACAAGATTGCTCATCGCATAAGTCAGCGAAGCCCCCGACAGGTCGGCGGTCGTCTTTACTGTCACACCGTCGGAAGTGACGGCAGGAGTAACAACGATTTCGCCCAAATCACCGCCCACGGTATCCTTTTTGGCCTCATCGTCAACCACGATGCGCGCCACACGGTTTCCTGCAGCGTCATATACATACGTATATTTTTTCTGTACTTTAGAAACTACACTTTTAACTTCACTTCTTGCCACAAATGAAAAGTAGGTGAAGAATATGAAAAGGAATAAGCCATATTTGGCTTTTATGTATAGTGACATAAGGCGCGTTGTTTGAAGTTTGTTTTGTTAATTTGATTGTAAATTTAATCATTGTTTTTGTCTAAAGCAAAATATTTAGATGAAAAATGCGTGATTCCAAAGTGCCCTCTAATGGTTAGCCCCGACTGGCACACTTGAGGAGGGGGGAAAACTGTGGGTGTGGTCGAAAAGCGAAATAAAGTGGTATAAATGTAAAAAAGTGTTTTTTGAGGGAAAATTTCGGTATTTTGGGCTGATTTTTGGCGAAAATCGGGATTTTTAGCCGAGGTGCGATTATGAAAAATTAACACAACAACTCACAGGAGTAGCATCATTAACAGAAATTAGGTAAACAAGTGTATTTTCAACAATACTTAACTATAAATTCACATTAATAAGTTTTTCAGTTCAAAAAAAAGGCACTACATTTGTACGACTTTCCACTTTTGAAGCGAAAGTTGAATAAAAATTGAAAATAAACGTTTTATAATAGACATTAATTATTATGGCAACAGCAACAGCAAAACCAGCTACTGGTAAACTTGGTATCATGGTAGTTGGCCTTGGTGCAGTGAGCACCACTTTCATGACTGGCGTTTTGATGACTCGCAAGGGTCTTGGCAAGCCAGTAGGTTCAATGACTCAATACGATAAGATTCGTGTTGGCCGTGGCGAAAACAAGAAATATCTGAAATATAACGAAATCGTGTCGATGCCATCATTGAACGATATCGTGTTCACAGCTTGGGACGTATATCCTGCTAACGCTTACGAAAGTGCTCTCAACGCACACGTGCTCAAAGAAAAAGACATCGAACCAGTGAAGGATGAGCTTATCGCCATCAAGCCTATGAAGGCCGCTTTTGACCACAACTACGCAAAGCGCCTTGACGGTGACAATGTGAAGCAATGCAAAGACCGCTGGGATATGGTTGAACAGCTCCGCGAAGACATCCGCAACTTCAAGAAAGAAAGCGGTGTGGAACGCGTAGTGGTTCTCTGGGCTGCATCAACTGAAATCTATGTTGCTCCTGATATGAAGTATCACGGCACAGTGGCAGCTCTCGAAGCAGCTATGAAGGCCAACGATGTGGAACACGTGGCTCCATCTATGTGCTACGCTTACGCAGCACTTATGGAAGACTGCCCATTCGTGATGGGTGCTCCTAACACCACAGTTGATATTCCTGCTATGTGGGAACTCGCAGAAGCTAAGAAATTGCCTATCGCAGGTAAGGACTTCAAGACTGGCCAAACTTTGGTTAAGAGTGGTTTCGCTCCAATCATCGGCACTCGTATGCTCGGCTTGAACGGCTGGTTCTCTACCAACATTCTCGGTAACCGCGACGGTCTCGTGCTCGACGAACCTGCTAACTTCCGCACTAAGGAAGTGTCGAAGCTCTCTACCCTCGAATCTATCCTCGTGGGTGAAGAACAACCAGACCTCTACAGCAACTACTACCACAAGGTGCGTATCAACTACTACCCACCACGCGACGACAACAAGGAAGGTTGGGACAACATCGACATCTTCGGTTGGATGGGCTATCCAATGCAGATTAAGATCAACTTCCTCTGCCGCGACTCTATCCTCGCAGCACCTCTCTGCCTCGACCTCTGCTTGCTCATCGACCTCGCACACCGTGCTGGCCGCTGGGGCACTCAACGCTTCTTGAGCTTCTTCTTGAAGAGCCCACAACACGACTACACCGTTGACGAAGTGCCTGTAAACCACCTCTTCCAACAGTACGTGATGCTCAAGAACGCTATCCGCGAAATGGGTGGCTACGAAGCTGACGAAGAAATCGATTAATCTTCCTCGCGCATAAAATGTAAGATTTTACATACATTTCCTTAAATACTCGAAAATCGGGATTGCCTCATGGCAGTCCCGATTTTTTTTTGGAAATGTGTACAAGTTGTCCCTGTGATAATTTAGTAATGATTGAAGAAAAATCCCGTAGGGATTAGATGTGCGTAGGCAGGTATGCAGCGAAGGTTATGCGAAATGAGCGAAGCGAAATGGAG
>OIXU01000574.1_pt1 | contig 12626 bp, 10 predicted proteins | sample 1587921 | NCBI WGS metagenome assembly OIXU01 (sample SAMN03283238) | human gut metagenome | biome: human-associated habitat; material: feces | host: Homo sapiens | place: Peru | collected 2012
GGCTGAATTTTCAGCTGACCCGCCTCTATCTTCGACATATTGAGCATACCCGTGACAAGGCGAGAAAGGCGCTTGACCTCATCGGAGACTATTCTGAGATAATATGTGCTCTTCGACGAATCTATCGTGCCATCGAGTATTCCGTCTATGAATCCGCCGATAGTGGTCATCGGGGTCTTTAACTCATGCGAGACATTCGCGACGAAATTGCGTCTCGAAGTCTCGATAGCCGAAAGCGCGTTCGCCATCGAGTTGAACGCCGTCACAAGCTCCGCGACCTCGTCCTCGTCGCCGCCCAGCACTTTATGATAGGGCACCGAGATTCGGTTGCTGAAATCGCCCTTTGCATACTGCTTTGCCGCCGCCGACATCTCGCGCAGGGGAGGGCTTTTGGGCATTCCCACGGAAACGGTATACGGTCTGGGGGCCGACGCCCTGAACGAGGACGCTGTGAGCCGCATTTTCCTGGCCAAGGGCAGACCTCAGGATAACCCGCTGATCATCCACGTTCCCGACGCCTCCTGGCTGGAGTCGTACTGCCGGGATGTGCCCCCCGCCGCCTATCGGCTGGCGGAGCGGTTCTGGCCGGGGCCCCTGACCATGATCCTGCCCCGGCGGGATATCGTTCCCCTGCAAACCACCGGCGGCCTGGAGACGGTGGGCGTCCGCTGCCCCGATCACCCCGTAACGCTGGCCATCATCGAAGCCGCCGGTGTGCCGGTGGCAGCGCCCAGCGGCAACACATCGGGCCGTCCCAGTCCTACCACCGCCCAGCACATGATGGAGGACATGATGGGCCGGATCGACGGCATCGTGGACGGCGGCCCCTGCGCCGTAGGTGTGGAGAGCACCATCATTGACCTGACGGTGCAGCCGCCCCGCCTGCTGCGCCCCGGCGGTCTGCCGCTGGAGGCGCTGGAGCAGGTGCTGGGCGAGGTGGCGGTGGACGACGCGGTGCGCCGCAAAATGGGGGAGGGGGAGCGTCCCCGCGCCCCCGGCATGAAGTACCGCCACTACGCGCCCAAGGCCGCCGTCACGGTGGTCACAGGCCCCGCCCGCCGCAGCGCCGCCTACATACGGGAGCATCTGCCACAGGGGGCGGGCGTCATCTGCTTTGACGAGTACGCCCCATTGTTTACCGGCCATATCGTCCACCGGCTGGGGTCTGTGGACGATAAGCTGGCGCAGGCACAGCACGTTTTCGACGCGCTGCGCACCTTCGACGATACGGATGTGACGGAGATCTACGCCCAATGTCCCGATGAATCCGGTCTGGGTCTCGCGGTGTCCAACCGCCTGAAAAAGGCCGCCGGCTTCCATGTGGTGGATGTGTCGCCGCTGGTCATCGGCTTCACCGGCCCCACCGGTGCGGGCAAGACCAGCGCCCTCCGGGCGCTGGAGCGTCTGGGCGGACTGGTGCTGGACTGCGACGCCGTGTACCATGAGCTGCTGCGCACCGACGAGGCCCTGCGCGGCGCCATCACCGACGCTTTCGGCCCGGTGTTCGGCGCGGACGGCGCGCTGGATCGGCAGAAGCTGGGTACCGCCGTGTTCGGCGACCCCGCCGCGCTGGAAAGGCTCAACGCCATCATATTCGACCGTCTGCCCCGTGAGCTGCTGCGCCGCGTCAACGACAGCGACGCGCCCATCGTGGGCATCGACGCCATCAACCTGGTAGAGAGCGGCCTCTCCCGCCTCTGCCGCCGCACGGTGGCCGTGCTGGCTCCGGCGGAGACACGGGTGCGCCGCATCATGGCCCGAGACGGCATCCCGGAGGATTACGCCCGGCTGCGGGTGCAGGCCCAGAAGCCCGATGACTTCTACCGCGCCCACTGCACGGACGTGCTGATGAACGACGCCGTCTCGCCGCAGGCGTTTGAAGAACTTGCCTATCAGAGATTACAACATATTTTTGAGGAGGAAACTGACTATGAGTGAGGAACTGAAAGCCCTGAAAAAGCAGCTCCTGAAGGACGACCGCAACGGCTACGACGTGCTGAGCGCGGCGGAGCTGGAGAAAATGGAGGCCTACTGCACCGTCTACAAGGCGTTTCTGGACGCCGGCAAGACGGAGCGCCTCAGCGCCCGCGCCGCCATCGCTCTGGCGGAGAAGCACGGCTTTGTGGAGTACAAGCGGGGCATGTCCCTGTCCGCCGGCGATAAGGTCTACACCTGCAACCGGGGCAAGGGCCTGATGCTGGCCGTCATCGGCCGCCGCAGCCTGGCGGAGGGCGCCCAGATCACCGCCGCCCATATCGACTCCCCCCGTCTGGATCTGAAGCCCAATCCCCTGTACGAGGACAGCGAGCTGGCCTACTTCAAGACCCATTACTACGGCGGCGTCCGCAAGTACCAGTGGGTCACCATTCCTCTGGAGCTGCGGGGTACCGTGGTGCTGACCGACGGCACCGTGGTGGATGTCTGCATCGGCGAGGGCAACGAGCCCAAGCTGGTCATCACCGACCTGCTGCCCCATCTGGGCGCGGAGCAGAGCAAGAAGCCCCTGAGCGAGGCCATCCCCGGCGAGACGCTGAACATCCTGCTGGGCAGCCGTCCTCTGGGCGACGACGAGGACAGCGACCGCGTGAAGATGCAGGTCCTCAAGCGCCTGTACGACAAGTACGGCATCACCGAGGCGGACTTCGCCTCCGCCGAGCTGGAGACGGTGCCTGCCGTCAACGCCACCGATATCGGTCTGGACGCCAGCCTCATCGGCGCCTACGGCCACGACGACCGCGTCTGCGGCTTCGCCGCTTTGCAGGCGCTGCTGGACATCGGCACGCCGGAGAAGACCGCCGTGTGCGTGCTGGCTGACAAGGAGGAGATCGGCTCCATGGGCGTCACCGGTATGCAGTCCGCCGCCTTCGATACCTTCATGAACGACCTGTGCGACAGCCAGAACGTGGCGCTCCGCGTCTGCTACGAGAACGCCTTCTGCCTGTCCGCCGACGTGACCGCCGCCTACGACCCCAACTTTGCCGACGTGTACGAAAAGCGCAACGCCTCCTTCCTCAACCACGGCGTGGGTCTGTGCAAGTACACCGGCGCACGGGGCAAATCCGGCTCCTCCGACGCCGACGCCGAGACGGTGGGCTATGTCCGCGGCGTGCTGGATAAGGCCGGTATCCGCTGGCAGATCTGCGAGATGGGTAAGATCGACGCCGGCGGCGGCGGCACGGTGGCTCAGTTCATGGCCAACCGCAACATCACCACGCTGGATGCCGGTGTGCCTGTGCTGAGTATGCACGCCCCCTTTGAGGTGGTGGCCAAGCTGGACTGCTACGAGACGTACCGCGCCTGCAAGGCTCTGTACGAGGCTCTGTAAGCAGCAAGCACTACAAGCAAAAAAGAGAGACGGCGCCGCCGTCTCTCTTTTTTTGCTTATTCTTCCGAGGCGTCGTTGTCCTCGATCCTTCCCGGCATAGAGGGGAACATGGCGTTAATGAAGCTGGCCATTTTGCTGTGCTCGGCGTACCACTCGCCGTGCTCCGCCTCCAAGCGCTCCTTGTCGCCGTAGTTCTCCAGCGCGTGGCATGTCTCCACGTAGGCCTTCTGCATCTGGCGGATGCGGGCGCTCATGTGCTGCAAAAGGCTCATGATCTTGGCGGGGCGGTCGCGGAAGTATTTTCCGAAGTTGTCGAAAGAGATCTCACTGACCACCAGCGGCTCCAGCGCCACCACCGTGGTGTTCCGGGGCCGGGATTCCAGAAAGCTGATGACATTGAAGAAGTCGCCCTCCCGCAGCGTCACCACCTCCACCTCCTCGGGCTTGCCGTAGTCGGTGTATATCCCCACGCTGCCGTAGAGGATGTTGTACATATTCATCTCCATCTCACCGGGTTTGCAAACGATCTGGCCTCTCTTGAATCTGCGCTCTCCTGTGCTGGGCATACGCCATACCTCCTGCCATTTATCATTTTTTATCATTCTGCCGCTATTTTATCATATCCGCCCCGGCCTTGTCGATACTTCTTCTTGCCAAACGCGCCGGAAAGTGGCATACTATTGCAGGTAAATACGCACAAAAGGAGACATTTCCGTATGGATCATTTTCATATAGCCCTTTCTGAGGATCAGCTCCGCGCCGTCAGCTCCATCGGCCTTGCCCATGTGGGCGACGCTGTGTATGAGTTGCTGGTGCGCACATGGCTCTGTGCCCATGGCAAGGCCACCGGCAAGGATCTGCACCGCGCCGCCATCGCGCTGGTCTGTGCCCCGGAGCAGGCCCGCCGAGCCCAGCGCATCCTGCCGCTGCTGACGGCGGAGGAGGAGACGGTGTTCAAGCGGGGCCGCAACGCCGCTGTCCACGCCATCCCCAAAAACGCCACCACCGCCCAGTACCACCAGGCCACGGCGCTGGAGTGCCTTTTGGGCTGGCTGTACCTGCGGGGCGACACCGCACGGGTCAGCGACCTGTTCGACGTGATGATGGAGGAACGCTGATATGCCCTTGGACGCAATCTGCCTGCAGGGTGTGGTGGGAGAGCTTGCCCCCCAGCTCACCGGCAGCCGCATCGAAAAAATACAGCAGCCCGCACGGGATCAGATCATCCTCCTGCTGCGGGGCAGCCGCCGTTTGTTCCTCAACGCCGGGGCCAACCAGCCCCGCATCCACCTGACGGAGCAGCTGCGGGATAACCCGTCCCAGCCGCCGATGTTCTGTATGCTCCTGCGTAAGCACCTGTCCGGCGGCATCATCGAGTCCGTCCGGCAGGAGCCGCTGGAGCGTGTGGTAACGCTGACCGTGCTGGCCTCCGACGAGATGGGGGAGCGCAGCCGCTTTACGCTGGTGTGGGAGGGGATGCCCCGCCGCGCCAATCTCATCCTCTGCGACAGGGACGGCCGCATCATCGACTGTCTGCGCCGCGTGGATCTGGAGGCGGAGCAGGACCGGCAGGTGCTGCCGGGGCTTTTTTACCGCCTGCCCACCCGGCAGGATAAGCGCTCGCCTTTGTCCGTGACGGAGGAGGAATTTGCCGCCCTGCTGGGGCGCGCCGCGCCGGACGCGCCGCTGGACGCCTGGCTGCTGGACACCTTCACCGCCATATCCCCGCTGGTGGCGCGGGAGCTGACGGTCTGCGCCTGCGGCAGCACAGACGCCCCCGTATCGCAGGGAAACGCCCTGTGGGATGTGTTCTCCCGGTGGCAGAGGGATGTGAATGAAAACACCTTTACACCGACGCTTATCAAACGGAACGGGTCGCTGGCGGACTTTACCTACGGCCCGGTTACCCAGTATGGCACCTACGCCGAGACGGAGATCTACGACAGCTTTTCCCACCTGCTGGACGACTTCTACGAAAAGCGGGAGCAGGCGGAGCGGGTGAAGCAGAAGGGACGGGATCTGCTGAAGACCGCCACCACCGCCCGCGACCGTGTGCGCCGCAAACTGGCGGCGCAGGAGAAGGAGCTGGCCGCCTGTCTGGACAGAGATCACCTGCGGATCTGCGGCGAGCTGATCACCGCCAATCTCTACCGCATGGAGCGGGGGCAGAGCCGCCTTACCGCCCAGAACTACTACGATGAGAACTGCGCCGATGTGGATATCCCGTTGGATGTCCGGCTGTCGCCGCAGGAGAACGCCGCCCGGTACTTCAAGCAGTACGCCAAGGCCAAGACGGCGGAGAAGTACCTGACCGCCCAGCTGCAAAGGGGCAGGGAGGAGCTGCAATATCTGGAGAGCGTTTTGCAGGAGCTGGCGCAGGCCGAATCGGAGCAGGACTTCAACGATATCCGCACGGAGCTGACGGATGGCGGCTACCTGCGGGGACGGGGCAAAAAGCAGCCCGGCTTCCAGCGCGCCTCCAAGCCCCGGGAGTTCCGCTCCTCCGCGGGACTGCGTATCCTCGTGGGACGCAACAACCGGCAGAATGACCGACTGACCACCAAGGACGCCGACAAGCGGGACATCTGGCTTCATACCCAGAAGATCCACGGCAGCCATGTGATCCTCTGCACCGGCGGCGCGGAGCCGGACGAGCAGAGTCTCATGGAGGCCGCGTCGCTGGCGGCGTACTTCTCCCAGGCGCAGGGCAGCACCAAGGTACCGGTGGACTATACGCCGGTGAAATTTGTGAAGAAGCCCGCCGGCGCCAAGCCGGGCATGGTGGTCTATACCACCTACCAGACCATGCTGGCCGACCCGGACGAGGAGTTGGTCAAGCGCCTTTCCGTCAAATAACGTCAAAAACAGGGCTGTTCCCTCCGGAACAGCCCTGTTTTCTCACATTTCCACCACCTTCGTGGCGATGTTCTCACAGAACACCCGGTCGTGCTCCACGAACAGCAGGGTAGGCCGGAATGCTTGCAGCAGCTCCTCGATCTGGATGCGGGAGAGAACGTCGATGTAGTTCAGCGGCTCGTCCCAGACATACAGATGGGCGGACTGGCACAGACTTCGGGCCAGCAGCACCTTTTTCTTCTGTCCGGCGGAGTAGTCGCCCATATCCTTCTCGAACTGCACCCGCTCGAAGCCCAGCTTCCGCAGGATCGTCAGGAACAGGCTCTCATCGAGACCGTACCCGGCGGCGTAGTCCCGCAGCCCGCCCCGCAGACCGGAGGCGTCCTGCGGCACGTAGGAGATGACCAGCCGGCTGGCTGTCTCCAAAGTGCCGGAATAGGGGATATCCTGCCCGCACAGCAGCTTGAGGATGCTGGACTTGCCGCAGCCGTTTGCCCCGCACAGCGCCACGCGGTCGCCCTGCGTCACGGTGAAGGATACGCCGCTGCACACGGCCCCGCCGCCGTAATCAATGGACACATCCCGCAGCGCTGCCAGCCGCTGGGCGTGGTGGGTCAGCGGATGCAGCTTCAAAGCATCGCTGCGTTCGATGTCCTTCAGCAGCGCGGACTTCTCCTCGATGGCGTTTTGCTGCCGCCGTTCCAGATTTTTCCGCCGCTGCTGCATCCGCCGGGACTGCTCGGCAACGAAGTCGCGGCCGCCCATAGCGTCGGCGAGACCCTTGACCTTGGCGGAGTTTTTCCCGATCTTCGTGTTCTCCACCCGGTCGGCCCAGTCGCTGGACTGCCGCGCCGCCTCCTTCAGCCGCCCGATCTCCTTTTTGAGCCGCTCGTTCTGCGACAGCTCAAAGGCGTCCTGCCGCCGCTTGTTCTCGTACCACGAGGAAAAATTCCCCTTCTGCACCTCGATGCTGCTGCGGTTGATGGACAGGATGTGATCCACGCAGCCGTCCAGAAAGGCGCGGTCGTGGGACACCAGCAGGAAGCCCTTTTTGCCGCGGAGATACCGGCTCACCAACGCCCGCCCCAGCTGATCCAGATGGTTGGTGGGCTCGTCGATGAGAAGAAAGCGGTTTTCCCGGGAAAAGAGCATGGCCAGCAGGAGCTTGGACTGCTCGCCGCCGGACAGCGTGGAAAAGGGACGGTACAGTGCGTCCTCCGCCACCTCCAGCGGCGTCAGCTCCCGCAGGAACCGCCACGAAGCCACGTCGGGGCAGACGCGCTCCAGCAGCTCCATGGGGCACAGCGATGGGTCCTCCACGGCGTAGGGGAAGTAGTCGAAGCCCACGCTGGCGTGTATCGTGCCTTGATAGGGATACCTTCCCTCTAAGAGCCGCAGCAGCGTGGTTTTGCCTCGCCCGTTGCGGCCCGTCAGCCCCAGCCGCCAGTCGGTGTCCAGCTGAAAGCTGACGTTTTCAAAGATGTTGTCGTAGCTGCCTTCATAGCAGAACGTAAGATCGGATACTTTGATAATGGACATGGTCATGCCTCCTATACGAAAAAATGGCTGCGGGAAACAGCTCCCACAGCCAAAAACGCGCACCACACCCGCCGATAGGCAGGCTATGACCACACACAGAGCTGAGAGATACACCAATTTCCCGCGAAAGGCACAACGAACAGAGCGGTCATCGCCGCCCGATACAATGTCGTGCCGTGGTTCAGCAGGAAATCAGGTTCATCCTCTCAACTCCTCTCTTGTTTTTTCTTATCCTACCACACGCGCCGCAAAAAAGCAACCCCGTCCTCTCCCCGCGGCCCTATCAGCTTTCTGGCGGACAGCGAAGAAGAACAGCACAATTGCCAAAATGCGGGAGAAGGTGCAATTACCTTCTCCCGCAATGTTTGCGGTTTAAAAAGAACCTGATACAAGGCTTTCCATGAGCCTCTTTTTCGGCTACTGCGGCAGACGGACTTCTTGCGTTTGCAGCGTGAATTTCCAAAACCGGTTGAAAAGTTGATAAGAATATGCCATACTAAAATTATGCACTTGTGAGGAAAGGAGTTTTGTACCGTTTGTGCCGCAAAATAATTGCAGAAGGAGGACTTGATAACGGCGGTGGACAAGCGGATGTTCATGTAAAAGTTAGACGATTGCCAAATTATGGTTTTCGATTCATCGGACGCTTGCAATTACAACGGAACACAAAACAAGAAATAGAAAGGGGAATGTTTTATGCGAAAATTGTTGTTAAGTGTCTTACTCTGCTCTGCGTTGGTGATGGGGTTACTGCCTGCTGCCGCTTTTGCGATGGAGCTGGGTAATACACCTGAGTCGGTGGAAGAGGCTCCGACTTCCGCATTGGAGAAACAAACCGTCACCGTGGCCGTTATCGGTCAGGGCCAGCTCGTTGTTCTCGGCACCATCCAGAATACCGGCCTGCAGTGCAGTGTACACATCACCGAAGCCCATGGGGGTGGCGGTGCCGCCCAGCAGGCGCATCATTTCCACGTTGGTGGGCGACTGCTGCACGCGGATCTTCAGGCCCTTCAGGTCGGAGGGCTGGTTGATGGGGGTCTTGATGGTGTAGAAGTTGCGGGTGCCGGCATCCAGCCATGCCACCGTTTCCAGACCGGCCTTGGAAGTGGTCTTGAAAATGGGGTCCGTCACCTCGGGGTCGTCCATCGCCTCGTGGTAGGCTTCTACGCTGGAGAACAGGTAAGGCAGGTTGAAGATCTGGTATTTGGCACTGAAGGTCTCCATGATGGCAGTGGACGCCACCACAAAGTCGATGGCACCGGTCTGGGTCAGCTGCACCATTTCGGTCTGGGAGCCCAGCAGCTCGCTGGGGTACACCTCCACGCGGTACTTGTCGCCCAGCTTCTCGTTGATGTAGTTGGCAAAGGCTTCCAGTCCCAGATGATCCGGGTGGGTCTGGGACTGCACATGACCGATGCGTACGATCTTGCGGTCGTCACCGGAGCCGGCACCGCAGCCGGTAAGCATCATGCTGCTGGTCAGTGCCGCTGCGCCCATCAGCGACAGAAACGTTCTTCTCTTCATGAATGGCATCCTCTCTTTTCTCATTCTTTCTATGATTATATTTTAACAACTCGTTCATTTTTGCGAAACCGGATTATTTTGTGAAACGCAGTACGATTTTGTCTTTGTTGTATCCAAGTACAATTTTTGCGTTTTTTGGACGAAAAAAACTGGCAAAAACAAAAAGCGCCCGTTCCTCTCCTGCTGACAGACAGGAAAGAACGAGTGCTTCTTTTGGATCCGATTTATTCTTGTGCCGCTTTTTCCGCTGCGGCTATGCGGTATTCCGAAGGGGTCTGACCGGTCAGGCGCTTGAACACCCTTGTAAAATAGTTGGCGTCGCTGTAACCCACAGCAGCGCCGATATCCTTCAGGCTCAGGCGCGGGTCCAAAATCAGCTGGCGCGCCTTGTTCACCCGGTATTCGTTCAGGTAGGCCGAAAAGTTTACCTTAAAGCACTGCTTGAACAGCTTGCAGAAGTAGGCGTCCGAGTAGCGTAGCGCAGCGGCGGCATCCTGCATGGAGATATCCTCCCTATAGTGGGCGTTGATGAAGCGGCTGATTTCGACACGGATGATGGCGGTACGCATATCCTCGTCCTCTTCCCGGCGGACAGGCTGTTCAGGCGCAGGGGGCTGTGCTGGGCGGGCAGGCAGCGGCACAGACACCTGCCGGATGGCATCCTCCACCGCAAATACCAGTTCCTGCTCGTTGTAAGGCTTGAGCAGATAGTCCATCGCCCGTACAGAGATCGCCTGCCGTGCATAGTCGAACTTATCAAAGCCGGTCAGGAACAGGATGGCGCAATTTCTGTCTGTTTCTCGGATCTTGCGCGCCACCTCCAGCCCGGTGAGACCCGGCATTTCAATGTCCAGCACCGCCACCTGCGGCGCTTCGCGGGCAAAAATTTCCAGCGCCTCTCTGCCGTTTTTTGCCTCATATAGGCTTATCAGATCTCCCAGATACTTCTGCAAGGTCCTGCACAGCACTTTGCGCTCGATCAATTCATCCTCTGCCACCAGCAATTTGCACTTCACGAGAGCGTCTCCTCCTTTTCTTCCGGCTGCTGCGTTTGCGGTAGTTCAAACCGCACCACCGTGCCATGACCTGCACGGCTGTATACCTGCATTTTACCGCCCGGATACAGCATCCCGATGCGGCGGGAAATATTGCCAAGACCAATGCTGCGTCCGGTCTGCTCGCTCTGGGCAATTTTGGTTTGCACGGAGTCCAACTCCTCTGGGGTCATCCCCTTGCCGTTGTCCGCAACCGTGAGCACCAGCACCTTGCCCTGCATCCATGCCCGCAGCAGGATGCGTCCGCCTTCCTCGCGGGACTTGAGCCCGTGCGAGTAAGCGTTTTCCACCACCGGCTGCAGCATAAAGGACGGCACCAAAACCGCCGCAGGCTGCACCCGGATGCTTTTTTCTACGGTAATGCGTCCGTCGAACCGCATCTGCTGCAAATAAATGTAGTCCTCCAGCCCGTCCAGTTCCTCTTCCAGCGTGATCTGCTGGCGCTTAGTGCGCAGGTTGTGCCGGAACAAACTGCCCAGATGCACGATCATCTGGTCAGTGGTGGCAGCATCCTCCAGCCGTGCCATGCAGGAGATCATGTTCAGGGTGTTGAACAAAAAATGCGGATTCACCTGACTTTTAAGCACCTCCAGCCGGGTGTGCTCCAGATTTTTTTCCAGTGCAAGGTTCCGCACCTCTTCCCGGTGCAAGGCCTGCTGCGTGGTCAGTTGCTGCGCCATGGCGTGCTTCATCTGGTTAAAGGTTCCCGTCAGCCGCCCCACTTCGTCGCTGCTTTTTACCGGAAGATCCGGGCTGGAAAGATCTCCCTCGGCAATGCTGCGGGAGGCCTGCGCCAACCGCAGCAGCGGGCGCACCACCGCGCAGCTCAGCACCCGGATGAGCAGTAGCATCAGCACGGCCGCCGTCAGGAACAGCCCCAGATACAGCCACGGCAGATGCCGGATGCGGGTCGCTGTGCTGCTGTAAAGGGTGCTTTCCTGCTCCAGTGTGGCCTGCGTCAGCCGCAGTGCATACTCGGCAAGGTAGTCTTGCAGCGCCATCACATGGTACATCTGTTCAATATAGGTATCTGCCGAGGGGGAAAGCTGCAAAAAGGCATCCCGCTCCTGCCGATAGCCCGCATACCCTTGCAAAAGGTTCCATGTACGGGCATAGCGCTCTTCACCAATGCGGACGTAATCGAAAGGCAGGGTCGCAAGGCTCTGCTCGGTAGCAGCGCAGGCAGCGGCATAGGTCTGCTCCGTTTCAGAAGTAGGCTGACGCACATAGCGTGCAAAGGCCTGTGCTTCGTCCTTGAGGGCGTTCTGCACCGTGTAGCAGACGGCGTTGTCAGTCAGCAGCATATCAAAGGAACGTACCGTCCACTGACCTGCCATGGTAGCAATGCCAGTGGAAAGCATGGTGACCAGCAAAATTGCGGCAAGCCATGCCGTGACCTTGCGGCGCAGAGATATACCGCCCTGTGCGGTTTTGTTCCGTGCCATACGCTTTCCCTCCTGTCCTTGCAGCACCCGGCTTTTTTTATAAGTATAATAATCTTCGGGGAAAAGTGCAACTGCAAAAAAGCACCGGTTTTCGCAAGGGAGCCGGTGCTTGCAGGCAATGTGCCAGGCTGTCAACGGGTCAACAGCTTAAAGTGATTCCGCTTGGTGACCAGCAGCCCTTCCTTTTGTAGCTTGGAAAGTTCTGCCGACATGGCGGTGCGTTCCACGCAGAGAAAATCCGCCAGCTGCTGACGGTCAAAGGGAATGTCAATTGCACCGATTATCTTGACTATATCGATGTAGACCCGATGGGAAAGCGGATTCGACCCGATTTCCTGAGCCAGCATTTCCCAGATTTTCTGGTAGCACACCAGATGAAGCGTATCCGTTTCCACGACCTGCGCCATAGCTGCGCAAGCCTGCTTTATGCCAACGGGGTAAGCCTGAAGGAAATTCAGGAGTGGCTGGGGCACAGCGATATCAGCACCACAAGCAACATTTATACACATCTGGATTTCTCCAGCAAGGTATCTTCTGCCAATGCCATCGTCAGTATCTTCCCAGAGGAGACAAAAGTGTGAAAATGAGCCGGATGCGTGGGATAAAAAAAGAAAAGCAGCCCAAAACCTTTCGATTTCGAGCTGCTTGCAATGCCGGTGGTGGGGGTCTCCCGCGCACTGAGCAACAGCCCGCAGGGCTGATTGCTCCCCCTGCTGTGCAGGGTCGTGCTGTTCGACCCGCTCACACGCCGCAGATAAAAAGGAAGCCCCCCAGACAAGCTGAGGGGCTTCCTTTTTATGCCGGTGGTGGGGGTCGAACCCACACGTGTTATTAGCACAAGGGATTTTGAGTCCCCCTCGTCTGCCATTCCGACACACCGGC
>OIXU01000579.1_pt1 | contig 12583 bp, 14 predicted proteins | sample 1587921 | NCBI WGS metagenome assembly OIXU01 (sample SAMN03283238) | human gut metagenome | biome: human-associated habitat; material: feces | host: Homo sapiens | place: Peru | collected 2012
GCGGAGTGGACGACGATGTTGGCACCATGCTCCAGCGGACGGAACAGATACGGGGTGCCGAAGGTGTTATCGACGACAACCGGCAGCCCGTGCTTCTTGGCGATCTCGGAGATGGCGTCGATGTTGGGGATGTCGGAGTTGGGGTTGCCGAGTGTCTCGAGGTAGATGACCGTGGTGTTGTCCTTGATGGCGCCCTCGACCTCGTCCAGGTTATGGGCATCGACAAACGTGGTCTCGACGCCAAACTGGGAAAGCGTATGCTCCAGCAGGTTGTAGGAACCGCCGTAGATGGTCTTCTGGGCAACCACATGATCGCCGGCCTGAGCGAGCGCCTGCAGGGCGTAGGTGATGGCGGCAGCGCCGGAAGCGACGGCGAGACCGGCGACGCCACCCTCGAGCGCGGCAATGCGGTCCTCGAAGACGCCCTGGGTAGAGTTGGTCAGACGACCGTAGATGTTGCCGGCATCGGCAAGACCAAAGCGGTCGGCGGCGTGCTGGGCGTTACGGAACACGTAGCTCGTAGTCTGATAGATAGGCACGGCGCGGGCATCGGATGCGGGGTCGGCGCTCTCCTGGCCAACGTGCAGCTGCAGGGTATCGAAACCAAAGGTGTGCTCGGGGTTGTTGATGAACTGGCTCATGATGATCTCCTTGATCGAACAAAAGTAAATAAAAAGAGAGAAGTAAGTCGCTGTCTCCTGATCACGCCGACGGGCGCAAACAGGAGCCCGGCATTCGTCTTGGTAAGCAATTCATATGCGGGCCTCCTTTCGCATCCCGGTTGCATGGTTGGCTTAATTACCTACCGCCTTTGTGTGTTTTGAATAGTACGAGCATTGTTTCGCTCGGTCAATCACTTAAAAGCGCTAACCTGTTATCGGTTTTATAGATAGCAATCGAAAGGATGGCGTCGATGACCCTTCAGCAGCTTCGTTTTCTGATCGCCGTGGCAGAGTCCGGCTCAATCAACGCCGCAGCTCAGCGCCTCTATACCGCGCAGTCCAATATCTCCAACGCCGTCAAAAGCCTGGAACAGGAGCTCCATCTGGAGATCTTTACGCGCTCCAGCCGCGGCGTCACACTCACCAACGACGGCACCGAGCTTCTGGGCTATGCGCGCCAGGTCGTAGAGCAAGCTGACATGCTCGAGGCGCGCTACGAGGACGGCGGCACGCCCCAGACCCGCCTTGCCATCTCCGCCCAGCACTATGCCTTTTCGGTCGAGGCCTTCGTCAACGTGGTCGAGCGCTGCCGCGACAGCAAGTTCGAGTTCATCATGCGCGAGACCACCACATCGCAGATCATCGACGACGTCCGCGCATTTCGCAGCGATATCGGCATTCTGTACCTGGACGACTTTAACGCCCGCGTCCTTCAAAAGGCCTTCGCCGACGCCCGCGCGAGCTTCCATCCTCTCTTCGACGCAACGGTCCACGTCTTCGTGAGCGAGCACCACCCGCTCGCACGCCGCCCGCAGCTGTCCCTTGCCGACCTTACGCCCTACACCCGCTACAGCTTTGAGCAAGGCACCTCGAACTCCTTCTATTACGCCGAGGAGCCGTTTAGCTATATCCCCTGCGACCGCAACATTCGAGTCTCGGACCGTGGCACGCTCACCAACCTACTCATCACCTCGAACGGCTATACCTTGTCGACCGGCGTGCTCTCAAACGAAATGCAATGGGGCATGGCATCGATCCCGTTGGCAGACGCCCCGACGATGCGTGTAGGCTATATCATGCACGACGAGCGCAAGCCCTCTCCCCTGCTGCAGCAATATCTCGATGAGCTCGACCGCATCATCCGCGAAAGCCAGCCATCTGGGGACGGGGTAGAAATGGTAGAGCGCTAGCCCGCAACGAACGTGGCGCTACAATGGACACCCACGAAGGAAGCACTCGACGAAAGGAACCATGTGAAGGTCATCATCTATACCGACGGCTCGGCCCGATCAAATCCGGGACGCGGCGGCTATGGCGCCGTACTCAAATACACCAACCCCGCCGGCAAGACCTTCACCTCCGAGCTTTCGCGCGGCTACGCCAAGACCACCAACAACCGCATGGAGCTCATGGCCGTCATCGTAGCGCTCGAGGCGCTCAACCGCCCCTGCGAAGTCGAGGTCCATTCCGACTCGCAGTACGTCGTCAACGCCTTTAACAAACACTGGATCGATGGTTGGAAAAAGCGCGGTTGGAAGACCGCCAACAAGCAGCCCGTTAAGAACCGCGACTTATGGGAACGCCTGATCACCGCAAAGAGCAAGCACAAGGTCGAGTTCATCTGGGTTAAGGGTCATGCCGGCCACGAGCTCAACGAACGCTGTGACGAGCTTGCCACCACCGCAGCCGACGGCACCAACCTCGATATCGACACTGGCTTTAACGAGAGCGACCTGTAACGGCGTTTTTGCACGCTTTTACGCTCCCCCGCGCTACACTCATCCTGTAGACCAAACAACGCAAGGGAGACATATGCTGCGCATCGCGACCATCGGCACATCCATGATCACCGACGACTTCATCCAGGTCGTTAATGCCAACGACCGGGCTGCATTCGTGGGCACGCTCTCGCGCAATGCCGAGCGCGGCGCCGCCTTTACCGCCGAGCACGGCGGCGAGCGAAACTTCACCGCACTCGACGAGCTCGCGTCCGCCGACGACGTCGATGCTGTCTATATCGGCAGCCCCAACGCACTCCACTACGAGCAGGCGCTCGCCTGCATCGCCGGAGGCAAACATGTCATTGTCGAAAAGCCTTTCTGCGCCACCGAGGCACAGGCGCTGGAGGTCTTCCGCGCCGCCGAGGCAGCGGGCGTTGTAGCCCTCGAGGCCATGCGCCCCCTCCACGACCCCGCCTTCCACGCCATCGAGGACGCGCTGGGCGAGATTGCGCCCATTCGCCGCGCTTCGCTGCGCTTTGGCAAGTACTCCTCGCGCTATAACGATATTCTCGCAGGGCGTGCCACCAATATCTTCGACTGCCACATGGCATCGGGTTCCCTCATGGATATCGGCGTCTACACCGTCGAGCCCATGGTCGAGATCTTCGGCATGCCCTCCGGCCTCACCAGCATGACCACGTTGCTGGATCCCGCCACGCAACAGCTCACGAACGGGCCCATCGACGGCTGCGGTTCCATCCTCGCCAGCTACGGCGGCGGCCGCATCTCCGTCGAACTCGCGCACTCCAAGATCACGAATGACCTGCTGCCCTCGCAAATCGAAGGCGAGCGCGGCACCATCCAGATCGACCACCTGTCCACACCCCGCAACGTGCGCATCGACTACCGCGGCGACGTCGTGCGCGGGTCGGCCACCGAGGCCCCGCGCGAGCAGGGCGACAACGGCCGCGTGCTCGACCTGCCCAAGTCGAGTAACACCATGGAGTATGAGCTCGTCGACTTTATCACCGCCATCGGCGGCATCGATAACGTTAAGGAAGAGATTTGGGAAACCCCGGCCGGGCGCCACGAGCTTGGCCATTACCGCGACGTCACGCTCGTCTCGCTGCGTATTATGGATGCCGTGCGCCAACAGGCCGGCATCGCCTTCCCCGCCGATTCGGTCAAGCAGGCCTAGCGATGGGTTTCTTCGACAAGCTCTTCTCTGGCGTCAATCGCGAGCCCCAAAAACCCACTGACGTCGAACTCGAGCTGCGCCGCAGGCTTACCGTGCTGGCAAGTGACGAGGCCACTCAAGACACTCCCCTGCGCTATTTCCTGCGCTGGACGGGGCAAGTCCAGGGCGTCGGCTTTCGCTTTACCAACACCAACCTCGCGCAGGCACGCGCACTCACCGGTTGGGTGCGCAATATGGAAGACGGCTCGGTCGAGATGGAGGTGCAGGGCGCACCGGCAAGCATCCTTTCTCAGCTCGAGGCACTTCATACCTCTTACGAGCGAATGGGCATCCGTTTTCGCCTCGAAGACGCACAAGCCCGCGCCACCCTTACCGGCGAAGATGGTTTCAACCCTCACTATTAGTATTGTGTGCTAAATACGGTATCATTTACCTACCACGTTGACGGAAAAGAGGCGAGGCGCATGGCCGTACAAAGAAGAAACACCAAGCAGCGGAAGCTGGTTCTTGATGCTGTGCGCCAAAGCTACAACCATCCCACCGCCGACGAGATCTACAACGTCGTGCGCGCGCAGGATGACAAGATCAGCCGCGGCACGGTCTACCGCAACCTCAATCTCTTGGCCGATGCCGGCGAGATCCTCTCCATCAAGACGCCGGGCGGCAGTCGCTTCGATCGCACCATCGAGCCGCATGCACATATCATCTGCACTTCGTGCGGTCGCGTCATCGACGTGCCGCTCCCCTTCGACACCCAGCTCGATACCAAGGCGTCCGAGCAAATCGGCTGGAACGTCACCTCGCACTACACCATCTTTGAGGGCCTCTGCCCCGACTGCCGGTAGGCATGTCCCAAAAGCCTACTCGGCGAGCAGGCGACGCAGTTCCTCTTCCACCGTTTGCACGTAGTGGACACGGTCGTTGATGCCGCGCATAGTGGGATTGCAGTTTTCCATCAGATAGGGATGCCCAACGACGTTGAGCATATCGCGATCGTTCTCATTGTCGCCAAACGCCATCATCTCATCAGGCGAAATCCCCAGTGCGCGACCATAATCAGCAAGAGCGGACCCCTTACCCGAATCAAAGTCGATAAAATCCGTCCATTCGGTTCCCGACGTCATGACATCGACCCGATCGCTAAAGTGGCGCTCGAAATACTCCAGAGCCGCCGGCTGCTCCGCCTCGGGCGTCTGAAACGCGATCTTAATGACATCCTCGTCAATATCTTCGGGACGGTCGACTACCGCCACATCGCAATGGACCTCATAACGCAGGTGGTCGACGAACGCATCGTTGCCGCTCATGGTGTAGAGGTGTCCCTCGCACGACAGGGTCACGTCGGCATGGGGGTAGGCGACCACGGCGCTCGCGATATCCATGGCCAGGCCACGTTCCATAGAGCGCTTGACGGCGGCACGTCCCTCACTCATGACTAGAGCGCCGTTTTCACACACGTAGCCCAGCTCATCGGCCACCGGGGCAAACAGATAGCGCAAGCTCGCATATTGACGACCACTCGCCGGCATAAAAACAATGCCACGACGGTGCAGCTCATCGATGAGCTCAAATGCCTCGGGACGCGGCTCGCGCTCCCCCGGATGCAACAACGTGCCGTCCAGATCGCACGCGATCAGCTTGATTCCTTCAAGACCCATGCGCTTCCCCCAAAGCATCTCGTCAACAGCGAGACGGACTCTGAATGGTTGCCCCTCAAAGTCCGTCTTGCGTATATGTGCGCTTACTTACACGCCCTTTTTACGATAGTAAAGTCTGGAGCCATGCTCACAACGACATCTGCCGCGCTCGACGCAAAGCGTCGGCTGGCATCGAGCTCGCGCGTAACCACCGAGAGTCGAACGCCCTCGATACCCCGGAGCATGCGGCCCAAAATCGGTTGCACCGGCGTATACATGCGCACGGTATGCTCGTCCGAGTCGCCCCGAAAGAACGGCGCGTGCATGTTGCCGATCTCCCAGCATGCATGCGCAAGCACGATTGGGTCCATACGGTCGACTTCGACCAGATAGACTTCGGCGCTGCGCAGACGCACGACAACCGCTACGGGAACCGTGCCCGAATGGTCGATGGCGAGCACGTCGCCATCGGTAAGACGACCGCCGTCGGCAGTATCCAGCCGAACATCGACCGCACGCCCCAGCTCCGTCATGCCCGCAAACGCGCGGGCATCAGCCTGGTCCCAATCGAGCAGCAACTCGTCAACCTCAAAGACGCCACCCAGCTCCCGACGAAGCAGAAGCTCATAGGACGGGTCGTTAAGATTTCCCAAGCACGTCGTCGAAACCAGGCTTACAGACATTGGCTAGTCCTCGACCTCGACAAGCTCGATGTCAAAGTTGAGGTCCTTGCCGGCCAGCTCGTGGTTGGCGTCGAGCGTCACGGCCTCGGGCGTCACGTCGATGACCACGGCGGGAACGGGCATGCCGCTCGGCGTGGACAGGAAGAGCTTCATGCCCTTCTCGATCTGCTCGATGTTGGGAACCTGCTCGGCCGGGAAAGTCAGGACCATCTCGGGGTTATGCTCGCCATAGGCGTCGGCAGCCGGGATGTGCACGGTCTTCTTCTCGCCCACCTGCATATCGAGCACGGCGGCGTCGAAGCCCTTGATCATCTGACCGGCACCACAGGTGAACTCCAGCGGCTCGCCGCGATCGTAGGAGCTATCGAACTGCGTGCCGTCGTCGAGCGTGCCGCGATAATGGGTCTTGACCTTCTTGCCCTGGTTGGACATGGTAACCTCCGTAATAAGGGCGGCGCACAAAGCGGGCCGCCATGAACATATGGCGCTAACTATACCCTAGTCATACAATTTGAAGACAGTTTGCAAAGAAACGCTGCAACCGGAGGAACTATGGCATATCCCGTATTTGACTTGCACTGCGACACCGCCGACCGCATCGGCTGGGCCACGCTCGACCTTGACCTGCGCTTTACCGCGGGCACCGACGGCTATTTCCCCGGCGACGAGACACATCCGCAGGATTTCGACCTTATCGAGGGCAACGCCTGCGCCATCTCGCTCACAAAGATCGGCAAGACCCCGTGGGCGCAGTGCTTCGCCACGTTTGTCCCCGACGAGATTCCCGCCGCCCACGCCGCGCGCTTCCAGGCGCAGATCATGGCGCACATGAGCGGCCAGGCAATGCTCAACCACGGCCGCATGGTCAACGTGCGCAGCGCGGCAGACATTCGCCCCGCGCTCAAGGACGGCAAGGTCGCCTGCATCCACACCATCGAAAACGCCACGTTCTTTGCCGAGGACCCCGCGCTGATCGAGGTGCTTAAGAGCCTGGGCGTGCTCATGTCGTCGCTCAGCTGGAACGCCCAGGGACCGCTCGCGAGCGGACACGATACCCATGCCGGACTCACCGCCGCCGGTATCGAGGCACTCACGCAGATGGAGCACGCCGGCATGGTGCTCGACGTCTCCCACCTCAACGACGAGTGCTTTGACGAGGTCGTCGCCCATGCCACGCGCCCCTTCGTCGCCAGCCACTCCAACTCCCGCACCGTCTGCGGCGTCAAGCGCAACCTCACCGACGACCAGTTCCGCACCATTCGCGACATGGGCGGCATCGTCGGTCTCAACTACTGCAGCGAGTTCCTCTCCAACGAAGCAACCGACGAGACCGCTGCAGACGTCACCTTCGACCAGTTGGCGGCACACATCGAGCACTGGCTCGACTTGGGTGGCGAGGATGCTATTGCGCTCGGCGGCGACTGGGACGGCGCCGCGGTGCCCGCTTTCCTCTCTGATGCCAGCAAGATGCCCGAGTTCCAGAACATGCTTTCCAAGCACTTTGGCAAGACCGTGATGCAGAAGCTCTGCAGCGACAACGCCCTCGCTTTCTTCGAGCGTTATTAATTTCGCACCCCTTGGACGGACTGGCATACCGAGCGGTTGGCATGCCAGCCCGTCCCCAATTTAAAGGAACATTTTTGACGCAGCAGTTTACGATTTCCGTACCCCGACCAGATGGAGCGCCCATCCCCGTCGTCGTTACCAAAAAGCGCGTCAAGAACTTCAACCTACGCGTCACATCGAGCGGTGAGATCCACGTCAGCGCACCGCTCGGCGCCACCCGCGAGCGTATCGAAGCGTTTGTGAAGCGCAACAGCGCCTGGATTATCAGTCGACTTGCCCAGCGTGAGCGACGTCAGGCGACGGCGCGAGAGCCGCTCAGTCCCTCGTCCATCATTGCACTTTGGGGCAAGCCCATCACGGTACAGGATGCACTCGATCACAACTTTGTATCACCCGCACCGCGACCCAAACAGGCCACCTTCGCAAGTTTTATGGGCACTGACAAGTCGGACAAACGTCCACAGGCCAAGCAGCACACAATCCTCGACGGCCTAACGCCCGAAGAACTTCAGGCCCGCATCGACCAACTCTATACGTCCGAGGTCACCGCGGCACTCCACGACATCGTACACGCCTATGAAATCGCAATGGGCGTTACCGTAGCCCGCGTCTCCGTGCGCAGCATGAAGACACGTTGGGGCTCATGCACGCCCAAAACCGGAGCCATTCGCATCGCACGCGAACTTGCCGCCTATCCCATCGAGTGCCTCGACATGGTTGTCGCCCACGAGCTCGTCCACCTACTCGAGCCGAGTCACAACCAGCGCTTTCACGCCCTGCTCGACACCTATTGCCCCAACAACAGAGCACTGTCGCAGCGACTCAAAAAACCGCCCGCCGAAGAGTTCTAGCGTCGACTAGCGCACACGCTCAATCTCGACGCCACAGCTTGCCAGGGGCAGGCCGACAGGGGCCCACGGCTTATCGAGCTTAATACGAACACCGAGCAGCGAGGGGTAACGGCGCAGTAGCATCTGGGCTGTCCCCTCGGCTGCCGCCTCGATGAGCTTAAACGTATGCTCGCGCAGATAGCCATCGACATCATGGCACACCGAGCCGTAATCAATCGAGGCGTCCAGATCATCGCGCTCCCCCGCTGCCCGCAGGTCGGCATAAAGCACCAAGGACACAATGAACTTCTGACCCAGCGCGTTTTCCTCGGGATACACGCCGTGATTAGCAAAGACCTCAAGGCCGTCGATAGCAATGCGGTCGGCATGGCGCAGATCGTCATAGCTCACGTGGGGAACCGCCGTCGCGGTGGAGATATCGCCCCTGCCACGGCGGGCCAGTTCGGCCCCTTCGACCTTGGTTGCGTTCTCGGGTAGCTTTTTATTAGTCATCGCGATCGTCTCCTTCGTTTAGGACCCCGACCGCGCATACCGACTACACGCGAATCGACAGGTTCTTTTTATCATCGCTCCAGTTGCAAGCATTGCGCGCAGGGCATGCAAAGCAGGCACGCGAGGCCTTGTCAGCTGCATAGAGCAGACGCTCGAGCGGCTGACTGTTCACACGCAGCTTTCGATGGCCCAAGATAGCTGTCTTAATGGCTGCAGCATCGGCCGACGCAAACGCCACATCGTCGGGCATGCCGGCGAGGATTGCATCGGCAACGCGCTCGCTTGCAACATCATGGGATATACCCGATTCGTACTGTTCATCTTTGCCGATATCGTGAAGAAGTGCCGTGGCATAGATGACCTCGCGGTCAAATCCGAGTTGCTCCTCGAGATTCTTGATCCACATAATGCGAGCGACATCGAGCAGATGATCAATACCGTGGCAACAAAAGATGCGCCCGGATTCCAGCTGAGCAATGTTGCCCAGATGGCGCCGGTACAGCCCGTTGGCACAGATGTAATCGATGCGAGGCATGGCGCCAAAAGGAGCCAAGCCCGAGGCCATAAAGCCACGACGTGGCGTTCCCTCGTCAGTATTCGATGCAAAGTCGTTGACGACTCTCATGTTAGCGTCCCAGCATCCTAAAGAATCGCTCCTCGAACGCAGGATCGGTCTCAAAGACGCCGCGACGGGCAAGCGTCACGGTCTTGGTGCCGGGCTTTTGCACACCGCGCATGGTCATACACATGTGCTCGGCCTCCATCAACACGATCGCCCCTTGGGGAGCGAGATAATCCATGAGGGCGTCGGCAACCTGCGCGCACAGCTGCTCCTGAAGCTGCAGGCGGCGGGCGTAAACCTCCACCGTACGGGCAAGTTTAGAGAGTCCGGCCACGCGACCATTGGGGATATAGCCAATCGCTGCCTTGCCATAAAACGGCAGCAGGTGATGTTCGCATAGCGAGTAAAACATAATGTCGCGCTCGATGACCAAATCGTTCGAAGCGACGGCAAAGGTTTTGGACAGGTGCTCCTCGGCACTCTGGTCCATACCGCCGGCAATCTCGCCATACATACGGGCAACGCGTGCCGGCGTCTCCAGCAGGCCCTCACGAGTTGGGTCCTCGCCTATGCCCTCAAGCAACAACTTGATGGCGGCCTCGACTTTTTCCTGATCGACCATCTGGGCCTCACTTTTCCGATTTTACGTTCGCGCTATGGTACCACGCCGGCACGTAACCGCTGCCAGCTACATAGTATGGGTCGAATAGACCGGATCGTCCCGCCAAAGCTCCACGGCGTCGCAAAGCGCAACATTCTCGCGTGCAGCACGGGCGCGCGTGGCGTTCATATCGATCACGCGCTGATTACTCGAACCCCTAAAGCGCAGCGAGATATCGTACAGATCCTGAACAAACGGGCCATCCACCAACATATCGAGGCAGGAAAGGATGCGGTCCGTCACCTCGGTATGGTGACGGCCGCCCGGCATAAGCTCCTCGAGCACATCGCCGGTAAAGCACCAAATGGTCTTCCCCGACTCCACGGGATAGGCCGCGCGCACACGCTCGATAAAGTCAACGAGACCCGCCTGGTTCTCAGGCTCCATGGGCTCGCCGCCCAGAATTGTCAGGCCATCGATAAAGGGATGGTCAAGGCTATCGATGATCTTGTCCTCGACAGCACGATCGAACGGCTCACCCGCAGCAAAGTCCCACGCAACGGAGTTAAAGCAATTCTTGCACCCACGACGGCACCCGCTTACAAACAGAGAAGTACGGACGCCTTCCCCATCAGCAATGTCGAAATACTTAATGTTCGCGTAGTTCATAGGTAACTCTCCCGGGAGGCCGGGACATATCATCCCGTCCTCAAACATTCTCGGCCTTCGGCCTGTGAAACTGCGGGCGGGACGATATGCCCCGGCCTCATGCAAAGGGTAACTCAATGAACGAAGCGAACATCGAGTATAGGGTTCGAGGTCTAATAAAAACTTTGCTGCAGCTCAACCGTCATTGCAAGCCAGTCGTAGTCGCAGCTCAAACAATTTCCGCTAAGAACTTCGAGGGGTGAGCAGACCGCATGCTGCATCTCGGAAACGTCGACTTGGCTGAACCGAGAGGGCCGCTTGGGCTTTTGCTCGATATGAGTTCCGCACGCAAAGAAGGCCACTTAATGTGGCCTTCGTCTTGCGCAGGACTGTCCGAAATAGCGAGCAAATGCCCAAGCGGCCCTCTCGGTTCAGCCCCAAAGCGGTATTAGAGATGCAGCACGCGGTCGCGGATCTCCTCGGTTCGACCCTGGTTCCAGAACTGGGTGCCGATGTAGCCGCACGTACGACGGGCGACGTTCATCTTCTCCTGGTCGCGGTTGCCGCAGCTGGGGCACTCCCACACCAGCTTGCCGTCATCCTCGACAATCTTGATCTCGCCGTCGTAGCCGCACACCTGGCAGTAGTCGCTCTTGGTGTTGAGCTCGGCGTACATGATGTTGTCGTAGATGTACTGCATCACGCGAATGACAGCCTTAAGGTTGTCCTGCATGTTGGGAACCTCGACGTAGGAGATGGCACCGCCCGGCGAAAGCTGCTGGAACATGCCCTCAAACTTGAGCTTATCGAATGCGTCGATCTCCTCGGACACGTGGACGTGGTAGCTGTTGGTAATGTAGCCCTTGTCCGTCACGCCCGGGATGATGCCAAAACGGCGCTGCAGGCACTTGGCGAACTTATAGGTCGTCGACTCCAGCGGCGTGCCGTACAGCGAGAAGTCGATGTCGCTCTCGGCCTTCCACTCCGCGCACTTGTCGTTCATGCGCTGCATGACGGCCATAGCAAACGGCGTGCCCTCCTTCTCGGTGTGGCTGTGGCCCGTCATGTACTTGACGCACTCATACAGGCCGGCGTAGCCCAGGCTAATGGTGGAGTAACCACCCACGAGCAGTTTGTCGATCGTCTCGCCCTTCTTCAGGCGGGCAAGGGCACCGTACTGCCACAGAATCGGCGCAGCGTCAGAAAGCGTACCCATCAGGCGCTCATGACGGCACAGCAGGGCACGGTGGCACAGCTCAAGGCGCTCGTCAAAGATCTTCCAGAACTTGTCCATGTCCTGATGCGAGCTCAGCGCGACATCGGGCAGATTGATGGTCACGACGCCCTGGTTAAAGCGGCCATAGTACTTGGGCTTGTTCGGGTCGTAGTTCAGCGCGTTGGCAACGTTGTCGAAGCCGTTGCCCGAGCGATCGGGCGTCAGGAAGCTGCGGCAACCCATGCAGGTGTAGCAATCGCCATTGCCCGCGGTCTCACCCTTCGAAAGCTTAAGCTCGCGCATCTTCTTCTCGGAGATGTAGTCGGGCACCATGCGCTTGGCGGTGCACTTGGCAGCCAACTGGGTGAGGTAGAAGTACGGGGAGTCCTCGTGAACGTTATCGTCCTCGAGCACATAGATAAGCTTGGGGAATGCCGGGGTAATCCACACGCCGGCCTCGTTCTTAACGCCCTCATAGCGCTGGCGAAGCGTCTCCTCCACGATCATGGCAAGATCGTGCTTCTCCTGGGGCGTGCGGGCCTCATTGAGATACATGAAGACCGTCACGAATGGTGCCTGGCCGTTGGTGGTCATAAGGGTCACGACCTGATACTGAATCGTCTGGACACCGCGACGGATCTCGTCACGCAGACGGTCCTCTACGACCTCACGCACCTTCTCTGCGGGAGCGAAAACACCGAGCTCCTCAAGCTCGCGGGCAACCTCGCCGCGAATCTTCTGGCGGC
>OIXU01000580.1_pt1 | contig 12580 bp, 10 predicted proteins | sample 1587921 | NCBI WGS metagenome assembly OIXU01 (sample SAMN03283238) | human gut metagenome | biome: human-associated habitat; material: feces | host: Homo sapiens | place: Peru | collected 2012
GTTGCTGCTGCGCTTGACCGTCTCCATATTTTCTCTGGCCTTGCCCGAAATGCTGAACTGATAGTTGTTCCCGATCAACCGATGCAGACCCTCCAGACACCAGAGGAAGATGCCCTCCTTCTCCCGCAGCAGCTTGTCCACCAGAAACGCATCGTCCGCTCTGCCTGTGGGCCGGTCTTTGGTGGTCAGCACGATCTGGCGGCGAAAGAAGCCGTCGGACTTGTCGTGCAGGGCGGTCAGCGCACCGTTGCCGCAGGTGAGGATTGCCGTGCCCGAATATTGGACCATACCGGCCCTTGGGCGCTGGTTTGCCGTGAAGGTACACGTGGCCTATGGCCTGTTCACCGACCAGCGGTGGCAACGCCAGTTCACCAACGGTGGCGCGACACCTTACAACGAGAACGTGCTCTACCATTCCAAGGCCGGCTACCTGAGGATAGGCAAGCCAGGCGAGAAGCCGCTTGTCGTGGAGCTGGGCCTGGAGATGCAGGCGCAGTTTGCCGGGTCGAAGGTGGCGCTCAGCGACGGCAAGCTCACGAGGATGAAGCTTGGCGGCAATGGGATAAAAGACTTCTGGAGGGTCTTCATACCCTCTGGCTCCGACATCACCGACGGCCTTGGCTATGGTAACATAGAGGGAAACCAAAGCGGGGCGTGGCTCGCACGCGTCAGCTACGACAAGCCGTCGTGGGGCGTGTCGGTCTATGCCGACCATTACTTCGAGGACCACTCGCAGCAGTTCCACCTCGACTTTGACGGCTATGGCGACGGTGCCGACTATCAGAAGCGCGTCAGCCACAGATACCTGCTCTATCCTTTGAAGGACATATTGCTCGGCGGCGAGCTGAGGCTGAAGCGCTGCCAGTGGCTTAAAGGCGTGGTGGTGGAGTATCTGCACACCACCTATCAAAGCGGCCCCGTGTATCACGACCGCACGTCGACGATACCCGACCACATCGGTGGCCGCGACAACTATTACAACCACGGCAACTACATGTGCGTGCAACATTGGGGACAAGTGATGGGCAACCCGCTCTACCGTTCGCCGGCCTATAACGCCAACCACACCCTGCGCGTGGAAGACAACCGCTTCGTGGCGTGGCATATGGGCGTAGAGGGAACGCCGGTGCCGCGTTTGGGTTATCGACTGCTCGTGAGTTGGCAACGGGGATATGGCACCTACAATGAGCCTTACACATACCCACACCACAACACCAGCGTCTTGGCTGAGGCGGAATACGGCTTTGGCAAGGGCTGGACGGTGAGAGGGGCCTTGGGGATGGACAGGGGCTCGCTGCTCGGCAACAACCGTGGCTTGCAACTGACAATATGCAAGCGTGGACTCTTGCGATAGGAAAAAAACGTCGGGAAAGGGGGTGAGTATATAAAATAAAAACTCCCCATCCCTTGGTCTCACGACTTGAGATGGGGTACCTTTTAACCTTTTAAAAACTAACCTAAACCTATTGAAATGAATTAACGCCCCAAAAATAGCAAATTCTTTTGAAACTTTTGTCAAACTTTCAGAAAAGTTACTCTGCAAGGCGTAAAAATAAGATTCTTTCACGTTTTTCTTCATTTTATAAGGTTAATATTTCAAGTTGGCATAATTATTGTATTTCTCAACGCAGAAAAACAAAAATTATAAACACAACCGAACAAAATGAAGAAAGGCAATATCGGGGTTACTACCGAGAACATCTTCCCCGTCATCAAAAAGTTCCTCTATTCAGACCATGAGATTTTCCTTCGCGAGATGGTGTCAAACGCTGTCGACGCCACTCAGAAGTTGAAGACCCTACAGCAGAAAGGCGACTTCAAGGGCGAGGCCGGTGACCTGACCGTGCGCGTGAAGCTCGACGCTGACGCCAAGACGCTGACCATCAGCGACCGCGGCATCGGCATGACAGCGGAGGAGATAGACAAGTATATCAACCAGATAGCCTTCTCCGGCGTTACCGACTTTCTTGAAAAATACAAGGATGAGGCCAACGCCATCATCGGACACTTCGGACTGGGCTTCTACTCAGCCTTCATGGTGTCTGACAAGGTTGAGATCATCACCAAGAGCTATCGCGACGGCGCGCAGGCTCAGCACTGGACGTGTGACGGCTCGCCAGAGTTCACGCTCGAGGAGACAGAGAAGGCCGACCGCGGCACCGACATCGTTTTGCACATCTCCGACGATTGCAAGGAGTATCTGGAGAAGAACAAGATCCAGGCCCTGCTGACAAAGTATTGCCGCTTCATGCCAGTGCCTGTGGCCTTTGGCAAGAAGACGGAGTGGAAAGACGGCAAGGAGGTAGAGACCGAGGCCGACAACATTATTAATAATGTGGAGCCGTTGTGGACAAAGACGCCCTCGACGCTGAAAGACGAAGACTACAAGAAGTTTTATCGTGAGCTCTACCCAATGCAGGATGAGCCTCTGTTTTGGATTCACCTGAACGTTGACTTCCCGTTCCATCTCACCGGCATACTCTACTTCCCACGTGTGCACAGCAACATCGACCTGCAGCGCAACAAGATACAGCTCTACTGCAACCAGGTGTTCGTGACCGACCAGGTGGAGGGCATCGTGCCCGACTTCCTGACGCTGCTGCATGGCGTCATCGACTCACCCGACATCCCGTTGAACGTCAGCCGCTCATACCTTCAGAGCGATGCCAACGTGAAGAAGATCTCTACCTATATCACCAAGAAGGTGGCCGACCGATTGCAGCAGACCTTCAAGGACGACCGCAAGGACTACGAGAAGAAGTGGGACGACCTGAAGCTCTTCATCAACTACGGCATGCTGTCGCAGGAGGAGTTTTACGATCGCGCCAAGGAGTTCGCGCTCTTCAAGGACGTTGAGGGCAAGCACTTCACCTTCGAGGAGTACAAGACCCTCATCAAGGACAACCAAACCGACAAGGACGGCAACCTGGTGTACCTCTACGCCACGAACAAGGAGGAGCAATACAGCTACATCAAGGCGGCGCAAGACAAGGGCTACAGCGTGTTGCTCTTCGACGGCGAGCTCGACGTGCCAATGGTGAGCATGCTGGAGCAGAAGCTGGAGAAGAGTCGCTTCTCACGTGTCGACGCCGACATCATCGACCGCCTCATTGTCAAGGAAGACGCCAAGAAGGAAGAGATGGCAAAAGACGACCGTGACAAACTGACAGAGGTGTTCCGTTCGCAGATGCCTAATGGTGACAAGGCGACATACGCCGTGGACGTACAAGCCCTGGGCGAGACCAACACGCCTGTCATCATCACGCAGAGCGAGTATATGCGCCGCATGAAGGAGATGAGCCGGTTCCAGCCGGGAATGAGCTTCTACAACCAGATGCCCGACTCTTACATGGTGGTGCTCAACTCCGACCATAAGCTCGTGAAGGAAGTGCTCGACGACACCAAGAGCAGCGTGGAGCAAGAGCTGAAGCCGATAGAGAGCGACCTGAAGGGCCAGGAGGCGCGCCTTGCCGCCCTGCACCAGAGCCAGTCGGGCAAGAAGCCTGAGGAGGTGACGCCGGAGGAGAAGAAAGACCTGCAAGACACCGAAAAGGTCATCAACGACGAGCGCGAAAAGAAGAACAAGATTCTCGCCGACTACGCTAAGGGCAACAAGGTGGTGCATCAGCTCATAGACCTCGCCTTGCTGCAAAACGGCATGCTGAAAGGCGAGGCGCTCGACAAGTTCCTAAAGAGAAGCGTGGAACTGATAAAATAAACACTCTTTCCATGGACATAAAGTAAACACATAAAGTAAACACATAGCGACAGGCGACAAGCATGCTCTTGCATAGAGAGACTAATGTTTGCCGCCTGTTTCTTTTTTTTTAGCCATTGTTCGCGTTTCGCATCGCCTTTTCCACATATTATATATGGCCTATACGGCAAAGCATGAAATAAAAACAATGATTTTTCTTGTCACGCCGTTTTTTTTATTTATCTTTGCACAATACTCATAAGTCGAAGCAAGGTATGACACGAAAGGAGCGATACACATATATAATAGACTATTTCAAGGAGCATCAGCCGGAAGTCACCACGCAGTTGGACTTTGGCTCGGCGTTCCAGTTGCTGTGTGCCACTCTTCTTTCAGCCCAATGCACCGACAAGCGCGTCAACGAGGTGACGCCCGCGCTCTTCCGCCGATACCCCACCGCGGAGCTAATGGCTAAGGCAGAGCCAGAGGACATGCTGGAGTTTATCAGAAGCGTGAGCTACCCCAACTCCAAGGCACGGCATCTCGTGGAGATGGCAAGGATGATAGTGACCGACTTCAAGGGCGAGATACCCGACACCACCACGGAACTCGTGAAGCTGCCTGGCGTGGGCCGTAAGACCGCCAACGTGCTGCAAGCCGTGTGGTTCGGGAAGGCGGTGATGGCTGTCGACACGCATGTCTACAGGGTGGCCCACCGCATGGGACTGGTGCCGCCCACGGCCAACACGCCGCTGAAAGTGGAGGAGGTGCTTGAGAAAAGCATAAACAAGGAAGACATACCCCGGGCGCACCATTGGCTGCTTCTGCATGGACGATATGTTTGCCAGAGCGCGAAGCCGAAGTGCGACATTTGCCCGTTTGGCGACATTTGCCCAAAGCTGTTGAAGGGAAGTAAACTGGAATAGACATGAACATTAAATTGATACACGGATTTCTCGCTGACATAGCCGCCAACAACAACCGCCCTTGGTTTCAGGCGCATAAGGCGGAATATGAACGCGCGAAGCAAGAGTTTGAGGACGGTGTGCGGACGCTCATCGACGAGTTGGCGACGTTCGACCCGGAGATAAACCATCTCACGGTCAAGGATTGCTGCTATCGCTTCTACCGCGACGTGAGGTTCTCATCCGACAAGTCGCCTTACAAGCGACACTTCGGCGCTTACATCTGCGCACATGGCAGGAAGTCGCTGCGTGGAGGCTATTACCTGCACATACAGCCGGGCCATTGCCTCGTGGCGGTGGGCTCATACTGGTTGCCCACCAACATTCTCACGTCGATGCGCAACGAGATAATGGGCAACATCGACGAATGGAGGAATAGGGTGGAGGACGGACGGTTCATCCACTATTTCGGTTACCCCAACGAGTCAGCATGGGAAGGAGACCTGCCCGTGGACGAGAAAGGGTTTGGCATGAACTGCCTGAAGAAGGCGCCAAAGGACTTCCCTAAAGATTACGAGTCTCTCAACTACTTGAAGATGAAAGACTATTGCGCATGGCACTGTGTGGACGAGAAGATATTCGAGAAGCCGAACTGGGTGCGCCAGGTGGCAGAGATTTGCAAGGTGGCCAAGCCGATGATGGACTTTGTCAACAGCGTGGTCGACGACTACGAATGAGACGGCCTGTAAACCTTCAATCAACTTATTCCCAACAAAAATCCAATCAGAACGCAAATGAATAACTTCCTGAAAAACGTCTTAGCCACTATCGTTGGCATAATCATCTTCGTCGTCGTGGCATCCGCCATCAGTGTCGTTGGCCTCCTTGGAATGGCGGTGTCGGCAAGTTCAACGCCTGCCGTGGAGGATGGCAGCGTGCTTGTGCTGAACCTCAACGGCACGCTGCAGGAACGCGCGTCCGACGCCTCGCCGCTGAGCATGCTTCAGGGCGACGGCTCGAGCAATCCCGGCCTGGCCGACATGTTGACGGCGATAAATAAGGCCAAGACATCCAGCAAGATAAAAGGAATATATATCGAGGCAAACGGCATGGTGTCGGTATTGGCGCAGGCACAGGAGCTGCGCGACGCCTTGGCCGACTTCAAGAAGTCGGGAAAGTGGATAATGGCCTTCGGTGAGCAGTTCAATACCAACGATTATTACATAGCATCGATAGCCGACAAGATATATATCAACCCGCAGGGAGGACTTGAGTGGCAAGGACTTGGCACGAAGCTCGTGTTCTTGAAAGACTTGTTCAAGAAGGTGGGCGTAAACACCATGGCATTCAAATGCGGCAAGTACAAGAGTGCTACGGAGACCTTCACCGAGGAGAAGATGAGCGACCCAAGCAGGGAGCAGGCGCAGCGTTTTCTCGATGGCTATTGGAACACCATACTGACAGCCGTCTCCGAAAGTCGCAAGATAAGCAAGGCGGAGCTCAATCGCCATGCCGACGAGATGATGACCTTTGAGAGCGCCGACGCGCTTGTCAAGGCCAAGTTCTTCGACGGTCAGATGTATAACGACGAGATAAGGAACGCGATAAAGGGAAAGCTCGGCATAGACAAGGACGACGACATACCGCAGGCATCCGTGGCCGACCTTTGCGCTGATACGGGCGATGACGCGGGCGACGAGATAGCGGTGTACTATGCTTGCGGAGACATCGTGAACCAGGAGCCTTCGGGCAACCTTTACCAAAACGCCGACTACATAGTGGGCAACGACATGCGCGAGGATATGGAGCGGCTGGCGAAGGACGATGACGTTAAGGCCGTGGTCATCCGCGTGAACTCGCCCGGCGGCTCAAGCTACGATTCGGAGCAGATATGGCACGCGATAGAACAGCTGAAGAAAGCCCACAAGTCCGTTGTGGTGTCGATGGGTGGCTATGCCGCCTCAGGCGGTTATTACATCAGTTGTGGGGCCGACTACATCTTCGCCGAGCCAACCACCATCACCGGTTCGATAGGAATCTTCGGGTTGGTGCAAGACGGCGCGGAGATGGCGCGCAAGCTCGGACTGAAGTTTGATGGCGTGGAGACCAACCGCAACGCCTCAATGGGCATGTCGGCCTACGGCCTCATGCTCTCTCCTCTCAACCAAGAGCAAGGCGCGAGACTGCAAGCCGCGATAAACCGTGGCTACATGCTCTTCAAGCAGCGTGTGGCCGATGGCAGGCACCTGTCCATGAACGACGTGGAGGCACGCGCGCAAGGACACGTGTTCTTGGGCGAGGACGCCTTGAAGCTGAAGCTCGTCGACGACTTGGGTGGCATGGACAAGGCCGTGGCAAAGGCGGCGCGATTGGCAAAGCTGAAAGAGTATCACACGGTGGATTATCCTGTGCGAAAAGACTTCATGTCTAAGTTGATGGAAACCGGCGGCAACGCCAAGGGGACACTGCTCGACGAGAAGCTGCGGCAGGTGCTCGGACAATATTACGCGCCTTTCATGCTGATGAACCAGGTGCAGATGATGGGAAGAATACAGGCACGCTTGCCTTATGTCATAATAAACAATTAAGAATCATGGAGGGTGACTTGATAAAGACGCGCGATTGGCTCTCGCCGCTCAGTTGGCTCTACGGCTTGGCGGTGACCTTGCGCAACTGGCTGTTCAACGTGGGCTTGCTGCACCAGCAGAGCTACGACATACCTGTCATATCGGTAGGCAACATCACCGTCGGTGGAACGGGCAAGACCCCGCACGTGGAGTATCTCGTCAGGTTACTCGACAAGCTGACGAAGGTGGCCGTGCTGTCGAGAGGATACAAGCGCAAGACCAAGGGCTATGTCTTGGCAGACGACGACGCCACCGCCGCCACTATCGGTGACGAGCCTTTCCAGATGAAACGGAAGTTCAAGGACATATATGTCGCCGTCGACGCCAACCGCAGGGAAGGCATAGCGCGTTTGACCACGGACAAGGACACCAATGATGTCGGCGTGATCCTTCTCGACGACGCTTTCCAGCACCGTTATGTCAAGCCAGGCATAAACATCCTGCTTGTGGATTATCACCGCCTCATCATCTACGACAAGTTGCTGCCGGCCGGACGCTTGCGTGAGCCACTGTCGGGAAAGAGTAGGGCCGATTTCGTGATAGTGACGAAGTGCCCCGCCGACCTTAAGCCAATGGACATACGCGTGCTGACCAAGGCCATGAGCCTCTACCCTTATCAGGAGCTCTTCTTCACCACGATGGAATATGGCGAGCTCTTCCCGTTGTTCAAGGAAAAGGAGGATGAGGCCCCGGAGCTTAAAGGCCACAACGTGCTCCTGCTTACGGGCATAGCATCGCCGGAAGAGATGGAGAACGACATAAAGATTAAGTGTCGCTCGCTGAAGACCATGACGTTCAGGGATCATCATGCCTTTACACCGAAAGACGTAGAGGCCATAAACGACGCTTTCGAGCGGATGGAGTCGCCAAAGATAATCGTCACCACGGAGAAAGACTCCACCCGATTGCTGCAAACAGAACTCAACGCCACCATTAAGTCGGCAATATACGTGCTGCCAATACGGGTGAGGTTCATGTTGAGCCAAGACGAAGAATTGTTCAATAATAAGATAATAAGCTATGTACGAAAAAATTCAAGAAACAGCATCCTGGCTAAGGGAAAGAATGCCCGCTCAGCCAACGACCGCGATAATCCTGGGCACAGGACTGGGACAATTAGCTTCCGAGATAACTGACACCACGGAGTTCGCTTACAAGGACATACCCAACTTCCCCGTCTCCACGGTGGAAGGCCACGCTGGCAAGCTAATCTTCGGAAAGCTTGGAGGCAAGGAAATCATGGCGATGGATGGACGCTTCCATTACTATGAGGGTTACGACATGAAGCAAGTGACGTTCCCTGAGAGGGTTATGTATGAACTTGGCATAAAGACGCTCTTCGTCAGCAATGCCTCAGGAGGCATGGATCCAAGTTTCAAGATTGGCGACTTGATGGTCATCGACGATCACATCAACCTTTTCCCGGAGCATCCATTACATGGCAAGAACTTCCCCACAGGCCCTCGCTTCCCCGACATGCACGAGGCTTACGACAAGCGGCTGCGTGACCTTGCCGACGAGATTGGCAAGGAAAAGGGCATTCACCTTGTTCATGGTGTCTACGTGGGCGTGCAGGGCCCAACGTTTGAGACTCCTGCCGAGTATCGCATGTATCACCTCTTAGGAGGCAGCGCGGTCGGCATGAGCACGGTGCCGGAGGTTATCGTGGCTCGCCATTGTGGCATGAAGGTCTTTGGCATCAGTGTCATAACAGACCTTGGAGGTTTCGACGTTCCCGTGGAGGTAAGCCACGAGGAAGTGCAAGAGGCCGCCAACGCCTCACAGCCTAACATGGCCGAGATCTTCCGTGAGATGATTAAACGTTGCGATTAAGAGATGGAGATAAAGGAACTTGGAGAGTTCGGTCTCATCAACCGGCTCACTAAAGACTTGCAGCCCAAGAACGCCTCTACGCTGAAAGGCGTGGGCGATGATTGCACGGTGCTGGATTATCCCGACAAGCAGGTGCTCATCACCACCGACATGCTGATGGAGGGCGTGCACTTCGACCTCACCTACAACAGCATGGCTCAACTGGGCTACAAGAGCGCGATGGTCAACCTGAGCGACGTGTTTGCCATGAACGGCACGCCACGCCAGCTGCTTGTGAGCATTGCCCTGGGCAAGCGTTTCAAGGTCGAGGACCTCGACGATTTCTATGCTGGGCTCAGACAGGCTTGCGAAAAGTGGAACGTTGACATCGTGGGCGGCGACACATGCTCGTCGTTGACAGGACTGGCCATAAGCATCACGTGCGTCGGCGAGGCTAAGAAGGAAGACATCGTCTATCGCAATGACGCCAATGAGACAGACCTTATCTGCGTCAGTGGCGACTTGGGTGCCGCGTATATGGGCTTGCAGCTCCTGGAGCGTGAGAAGACGGTCTATTATAAGCAGATAGACGACCTCAACGCAAAGATAAGGCAGGCAAAGAAAGACGGCAACGAGGAGATGGTAAAGCATCTACAGCAAGAGGGCATGAAGATAATCGACTTCCAACCCGATTTTGCCGGACGCGAGTATTTGTTGCAAAGGCAACTGAAGCCAGAGGCGCGCGGCGACATCATCAAGTTGCTGCACGAGAACAATATCCACCCAACCGCCATGATGGACATCTCCGATGGATTGTCGTCTGAGCTGCTTCACATCTGTCATCAAAGTCATTGCGGCTGTCGCGTCTATGAGAAAAACATTCCCATAGACTATCAGACGGCGGTGACGGCAGAGGAGTTTAACATGAACGTCACCACATGTGCCATGAACGGTGGCGAGGACTACGAGTTGCTCTTTACTTGTCCCATTGGCGACCACGACAAGCTAGACGCCCTTGAGAGTCGTGGCATAAAGCAGATTGGATATATCACCAAGGAAGAGCTTGGTTGCCGGTTGATCTCGCGCGGTGACGGAAAGGAGTTTGACATCACGGCACAGGGATGGAATCCCTTAAAGTAAACAACGCGGAATCACATTGAATCTCATTGCGTGATAAACTAAAAGCGGGGACGGTCTTGTTGAAGATCGCCCCCGCTTTTAGTTTATTGTTTCAGGTCAATGTCACCATCGTGTTAATGCCACAGGGTATAACCACAAACGTTTAGTCAAGTCTAAGCCATCAGCCTTGTTTAAAGTCTTTTCCACCGGCGTTTATCTCAAGTCGATGACATCAGCCTTTGGAAAATCCTTCTGGTTGAAGGAGAACTTGCTATTGGGTTGGTTCTTGGCCTTGAAATTGGTTATCGAGATGGTTGTCCAATCGTTGCCTTGCCTCATTTTCACGGCAGTAGGCTTGTAAGAGCCTTTATTTATCGTGATGTAAGCCTCTTGCACGCTTCTTCGCTTGTTTTGGGCTGTCATGTGCACCACGTAGTTGCTTCCCGAAGTGGTCATCGACAGGTTGTAGCCATTCTTGTACATTGACATGAACGTGTATGGGTTCATGCTCATGCGCTTTGCCTCGTTGGGCGTGGAGATGTTCACCTCGTTTGTCATCTTGAGATAGCTCCATTGTGTCTTGCCGTTGAACCACACCATGGCCTTGTTTGTGCGAGCCATAAACATGTTGCCCTTGATGGCTATCGTTCCCGACTGCGTGCCTGTCTTCTTTCCCGATACCGTGAAGTTGGCCTCCGCGCCACCTTTCCTGCCAACGATGGCAGTGGCCTTGTCCAATACTTTCATTGCCTGTGAGCCGCTTTTGGCAAACACGCCCACGCAGAGCATCAACAGGATGTTGATAAAAAATACTTTCTTCATAACCCTAAATAAGTTATCCTATAAGTGTTAAACTATAATCAATCTCTTCACGCGTCATGTATTCTCGCCAAGAGCACGTTGAGGCTCGACTCGTCTTGCAACAGCACCTCACGCGGCTTTGAGCCTTGCGCGGCTCCCACTATGCCGGCTTTCTCCAACTGGTCCATCAGTCGTCCGGCACGGTTGTAGCCAATGGAGAAGCGCCGCTGTATCATGCTCGTGGAACCTTGTTGCGATATCACTATCGCATGAGCGGCATCATCGAAGTAAGGGTCAAGGTTCTTGGCTTCACCCTCTATGCCACCGCCAGCGCCAACGGCGTTGGGGTCGTCGGGCTCCGGAAGTTCCATCGCGTCAACAGGGCCAGGCTCTGCGGCAATGAAGTCGTTGACAGCCTCAATCTCCGGCGTGTCTATGAAGGCGCATTGCACGCGCACGGGTTCGCCACCGCCAAGGAAGAGCATGTCGCCACGTCCCACGAGCTGGTCGGCGCCAGTGCGGTCGAGGATAGTGCGCGAGTCTATCTGCGAAGCCACTCGGAACGCCATGCGTCCAGGGAAGTTGGCCTTGATATTTCCGGTGATTATTCTCGTGGTTGGCCTTTGCGTGGCAGATATCGTGAAGCGGTTAAATTCGTCGATCGGCACCATCAGGGCAGCACCCAATCTCATGTTTGTTGGAATAAACTCACTGTAGTCACTGCCGCCGAATGTTATCTTACTACCGATGTTGCTGATGTTCAGACCGATGCCGAGCTGACATTCGCGAGAACCGATGTTGATATAGTCGTTATAGTAGCAGGCGAGGTCGGCAGCGAAGGCGTTAGAAGCTGAGCGCTCCTCTGTAGAACTGTACTGCATGTCGGACATGAGGAAACGCACGCCGGCAGCGAGAGAGAATTTCTCGCTCAGCATCAGAGAATAAGCCACATCAAACGACATCTCGTATGGGTTGATGGTCTGTGCGTTTGATATGTCGCCCGTACCGTCGTAGTTCGTGTAAACCGAAAAGGAGGATCTGTATGTCCCATATCTATACATCTGCTGACCAGCTGATCGGCCGGACGCCGCTGCTGGAGCTGACCCATATTGAGAAGAAATTCGGCCTGAACGCCCGTATCCTCGCCAAGCTGGAGTATTTCAACCCCGGCGGCAGTGTGAAGGACCGGGTGGCGCTGGCCATGATCGACGACGCCGAGGCCAAGGGAGCCTTGAAGCCCGGCAGCGTCATCATCGAGCCCACCTCCGGCAATACCGGCATCGGCCTTGCCTCCGTGGCGGCAGCACGGGGCTACCGCATCATCATCGTCATGCCGGAGACGATGAGTGTGGAGCGCCGCCAGCTCATGAAGGCCTACGGCGCGGAGCTGGTGCTCACCGAGGGCACCAAGGGCATGAAGGGCGCCATCGCCAAGGCCGCGGAGTTGGCCAGGGAGATCCCCGGCAGCTTTGTCCCCGGCCAGTTCGTCAATCCCGCCAACCCCAAGGCGCATTTTGAGACCACCGGCCCGGAGATCTGGGCGGACACCGACGGGCAGGTGGACTATTTCGTGGCGGGCGTAGGCACCGGCGGCACCGTCACCGGTGTGGGGCGGTATC
>OIXU01000584.1_pt1 | contig 12549 bp, 10 predicted proteins | sample 1587921 | NCBI WGS metagenome assembly OIXU01 (sample SAMN03283238) | human gut metagenome | biome: human-associated habitat; material: feces | host: Homo sapiens | place: Peru | collected 2012
GGCGTCGATGCCCTTGACCATAAGATCCACCTCTGCGCCCAGCATCTTATTGAGGATCTTCTGGTGTCGGAGGATCATCTCATTATAGTCAGCACCGTACATATCTGCCGGAAAGTCCAGCACCATCTCCTTCAAGGGGATCACAATGCGGAATCCCTTGTAGTCCACAATGGCAATGGTTTTCCCCGCCTCCGTTCTTTCAATGCCGCTCAGCATACCGGAGAGCATGCGCCGGGTGCGGTAGGCATTGTGGATCTCGTGCCAGATAATGTCCTCCATCTGCGCCTGCGTTTCCGCTTCGCCCCGGGCATCCAAAGTCAAAATATCTCTCTGTTGGACAGCGGCAGGGGCAGGTTCAGCAGAGGCGGCAGCATCCTCAGTAGGCGGCGTAGCCTGCTTCTCCACCTCTACCGTCTTTTTTGCAGCGGTTCGTTTGCGGACAGTGCGCTTCGGCTTTTCAGAGGGCTGGGGATCCTCCGGCACAGTCACCACTTCCGCAGGCTCAGCGAGAACACTCTCTGTAGGTACAGTATCCTCCACAACAGGATCGGCTGCGGTTTCCGGCAAACACTCTTCTGTCACCGGCTGTTCTGCCGCTTCCTCGGGGACGACGGGAAGTGCCGGTGCTTCCGGCATCACGGCAAGTTCTTCTGTTTTCTTTCTCGGCATATTACTTTCCTCCTTAGCTCACATTTTGGTTGACATGATGGAATCCTTATCGGTTTTTACAAACTCACTGCGCCTGTTCGGCACCTTCTTTGACTTAATAGGCTGCTCTGTTTGTTTCGGCGCGGGCGAAAACACAGGGTTTTTACGCCATTCCGGTATATGGGCGGAGGCCTTGCAGTCCCGCAGCTTCTTTGCCTCGTAGTGATTGGTATAGTCGTACTTATCTACCTGCAGCACCTTGTTGCCGCGTGCGATAACCAGCGCGCGGTTTACCGGCAGGCGCAGCACCTCATCCATAGTCAGTAGCTTGCGCTTGCCCACGCCGCTGGTTTCGCGGAACTCCGGCGTGTAGTTGCTGATACGCCATGTACCCAACTGCTTGGCCTTGCTGGAGACATGGACGCTGACCTCCCCGGTGCGGTCACTGAGGAATTTGGCAGTCAGCTCATCGGTGCAGCCCAGTGCAAGCTGATAGTCGCAGCAGCCCAATATCTCCTGCCATTGGTTGTAGGGATACCGGTTCTGCAAGCCCGCCAGATTCTGAAACACGCAGCTCATGCTGACGCCCCGTGAGCGGATCACACTGATCTTCCGGCTCAAGTCTGGTATAACGCCGCAGGCTGTCAACTCTTCGCCCAGCACATGAACGGGGACTGGCAGCCTGCGGTCGGCACAGTTTTTATCCGCGTAACGGATCAGCTTGATAAACGCGAAGGACAGAAACAGGGACGTGAGAAAATCAAAGGTACTGTCCTGATCGGATGTGATACAGAAATAGGCACAGGGCTGCTTGCCCGGCAGCTCCATGTCAATTTCATCATGGCTGGTGATCTGGCAGATGGGCCGATTCTGAAACACCTGCAAGCGGCTGCCCAGCCCAATGATAACGCCGCTGCGCACCGTATCTGAGGATTGGCTGAACAGCGCATAGGGTGCTCTGGCAGGATGGCTGGCAGGCAGCATGGAAAAACGGTTGTCCAGCTCCTTCTCCGCGTTCAGCACCAGCAGCTTATAGACCTCACCGATGTTCCGGCTCTCCGGTGGATAACCCAGCGCCACATACAGTACCAGCGCTTTCAGCAGGTTCATCTCCGCGGCGTTCCAGAAATGGTCGCCCTTTTCGCTGCCGGTATTCCTGATGATAATGTCGCAGAAGATCTGCGCCATCAGCTCATCACCCTCAATCTCCGCCAGGCAGTTCCATGAATCAGAGTTCTCCGGCTGGATCAGGTTGAACACCTTTACCACGTAGCCCTTGCTGCGCAGATATTCGCTGGTCTTTTCGTAAAGCTCCGATTTCGGGTCGGTGATGATCAAGGACTCCTTGTGGCCGTTGTGGGTCTCGGACGCGCTTTGCAAAATGCGATTGATGCAGTAGGCTCGCGTTTTCATGGAGCCGCTGGCGCCGAACACGGCGATATTGCCGTTAAGCCGGGAGTTCTCGGGAATACACACCACCTGATTGTCCAGCTTGCCCAGTATGACGCCGCTGTGTTTGCGGATATCGGGCACCAGATCAAGGACGCCCTTCATCTCCGCTTTCTCCATGAAACCAGCCGTTCCGTAGGTGCCTTTGTTGGAGTAGGTCAGGTTGCGCTCCGCGTCATACTCCCCAACATCGGAATAGCCCATGCGCATCACCATGACGATCAGCAGGCCCAGCAGCAACAGGCAAAGCCCTACGCCGATGAGCCCGCTCTTACTGAACAGTGCTTCGCAGCAGGCGGAGAAGGACAGCACCGGCGCGGCCGGGGAGCTTCCGTCGCCTGGCGTTCCGCCCGCGTCCTTCCACTGTTGATAGTTCCGGACGAATTGCGATAGATAGCCGCCGCCAAACAGCAGTCCTGATAGAAATAGCGGGAGTGCGAATAGCAGATTTCGCAGTTTCTTTTTTTCTACGGAAAAAACCTCCTCTCGAACGCAGCAAAGTCAATGGCCTGCACAACAGCCCTGTCGCCGCAGTAGCGGCGCAGCACTTCGGCCTGATGGTCGAAGCAGATCAGGATGCCATAGCGATCCTGAAGCCGCAGTGCCGTATCGAACCGTCTGATCCGCGGCAGGTCACAGTCATAGGCGAACAGCACCGGCGCACCATCCGGCGTCATGGCGTCATTCTCCACTGTTTCACTCAGCTGCCGGGGCTCCAGATCAAGGAGCAGCAGCTCGCGCAGGTCATTGTCTAGTTCTTTATCACAGAGGAGGCGCAGCAGCACCTCTCCATGATGGTCGTTGGTCAAGAAGCAGAACCGCTCATAGCTGCCATCCAGAACGAAATAGTTTTTGCCACCCTGATCAGTCAGCAGCTCATAGGCCAGTTCCATGCTATCACCCAGCAGGAGACCCCGCACCGCATCCGGGTGATACTGGTGCGGCATTCGTTCACGGCACAGCACCGTCTGCATGAGTGCCTTTGTCCGCATCTCAGCTTTATAGCTCCATTTCATCAGCGCGTTGCCCATGTTGTAAACCACGTGGATATGCTGCGGTGTCAGTAAAACGCCCACGGACCGGGCACCACGGATTTTAACAAAGGTTGTCCCCATCTCCTTGATCTCACGGGAGGTGTAGAAGGCAGGTGTGCAGATGCTACCAATCGCTGTTTCACCGGGACGGAATACGCCTAGCTTTTCATCGCGGAAGATACTAACGTTGGCGTTACGCATGGTGATCAATGTCTGAGAGACACGGTGGAGTCGAAGCCTCTGCTCCGGCTCACTCCTGATGTGGTTGGTGGCGCAGGCTCCGGACAGGTAGAAAGAAAACCTCTCCGGGTTGTGCTCCAGCAGCAGTTTTTTCGCCGCGGCGGTGAGCCGGTATCCACGCAGTCCGTTCTTATAGTAGGACAGCAAAAGCCGCTGACGCTTCAGCAACTTGACCACGTTCTCTTTGTAGCTGGTGCCACCGGCGAGCCTGCTCAGTTGGCTAGCCGGCAGTTCACCGGACAGGGCGACCAACCCCAATAGCTGATAGGCTTGTGATAGGCTACCGGGAGCTTTCTGTGGTAGGGTACTCATACTGACCACCTCCTTCTGGTGTGCAGTACCCAGGCTGCCATGACCACGGTATTTTTCGCCCGCACCGGTCATGTGAAAATGCCCGGAAATACCGGCTTTGCCGTACCGTAGTCATGTGTGCCGTTTTTGACACGGTCGAAACACTATAAATCGGATATAGATCTGAGCCTATTCTCGCGGTCCGAAAGCCAGCCCTGAAAACGCTCCTTATCCATCACCGACACGCGGGTACAGTCACTGTCGCCGATATCCGTCGTGTTATAGGCATCGCACAGCAGACCCGTATCATCCTCCATAACGAAGGTGGCAATCGCATCCAAAAGCTGCTTGAGCTCCAGATTGTCATAGTCACGCACCCGGTTGGGGGACAGCTCGCGGCTGTAGATATGAGAAAAGCAGACAACACAGTGCCGGAACTTGGGCAGCGTGTGTGTCTGCGCATACTTACTAAGCGTGTAGTAGATGGGGTCTGTCAGATACTCGCAGCTATGCTTCTTGCTCTTCTTAGGCAGTAGGCAGGGGAGCGTGATTTCCAGTATGCCATCTTTCTCTATAACAGAGATGCCCTGCATGACACCAGCTGATGTCAGATACTCGGCTTTTCGGATGGTGGTCGTCTCATAGATCAGGTGCCGCAGCCGGCAGGCAATGACCTCACCCCGCAGTGCGGCCTCTGCGGACAGCATTTCATAGTTATCTGAATGCCGCTGGATATTCGTGTTGTCCATAGCGTAGAGCGTGTTGGACAGGCGGGTGATCTCATTCAAAATGCTCTCTATCCGCTGCGAGAGGGTGGCTCTGTCCACAAGGTTCCTCCTTCCTGAAGTACTGTACGCAGCCCTGCTCATCCACCATGCAGTAGGCGGCGATATGAGGGATGTGCAGGTGCTGCATTTGGTCTTCTTCCTCAATGATAACGAGCCGTCGCCCGGAATCATCTTCCGCGACCAGTGCGTGCTGCAGCAACGCTTCCTTACCCGGGCCTACATAGACGACCTCATATACCTCTCCATCAGCGAAGAATACCAGCTTTGCCGGCATATTGTCGGGGCTGTGATACTCCACCTTTTCGATAAAGTCCAGCAGCACCCATAGTGCCGCTGTCAGTTCTCTGTCCTCGCGGCAGTCAGGGACATCTCCGTAGCAATCCCGGTCAGTGTTATAAAATATCCGCTGCTGCTTGACCAGATAGCGCAGCAGGTTTTCAATCACGCTCTCCTTGCCCGGATACAGGCGTAGAAGCTGGTCACGGCGTATGCAGTGATAGACGGTTATGTTCCGCAGCAGCCCTGCGGCCTCCTGTCCATAGATCTGCTCTCTGTTTCTCATAGGCGGCACCACCTCCGTAATGCGTATTAACTCCGTATTATATGCGTATTGATTTTGTAATGCGTGTTATCTCCGTATAAACGCCGTATTAGGCTTCCGGTCGATTCATGCGGCGCAGCAGGTCAAGCAGCTCGCGGCGGTCTGTGGTAATAAGGTCGCGTTCCAGTGGGCTGGCCTTGATTTCCACCGTGATATTGTTGTTATTGCTGCTGATCAGGCCATTGCCCCGCTCAAAGTGGGTGATCTCCATGACCTCCGCTTCGGAGAGATGCAATACCTGCTGAACGCGCTGGGCTTCCTCGTCCTCCAGGTTCAAGATGACTTTCGTGCGGCAGTTGTTGATAATCCCCTTGCCGTACTTGCCGCTGTCCAGGGAGAAGAAGTCGTTCAGATCCTGCGTCGCGCAAATGCCGCTGCCGGAATAGGCGCGGATGGTCTTGAAGATCTCCAGCACCATCTCGGCCGCAAGACGGTTGCCGACGCCGAAGGTGCCGGAGCCGCCGCCAATGAGCTGCCAGCATTCGTCGATGAAGATGGCCTTTTCCTCCGTGCGGTTGGCTTTGGCTTTATCCCACACGAAATCCAGCGCTACGAACATGCCGATAGGCAGCAGATCGCCGCTGAGTTCCGAGATGTCCAGCACCGTGAACTTGTTATCCAGATTCACATTGGTCTGCTGGTTGAAGGTGCTGGCCGAGCCGTGTACAAAGCGGTTGATGATGTTGGAAAGGCGTTTGGTATCGCTCTCCTCCCGCAGTACATCGTAGAGGTCGCCCAGCACAGGCATCTGGCGGTAAATGTTGGGGTTATTCGGATCACTGAGAGAAGCGTTATCATGGGTGATACCTTTCCGTGCGTAGGTACGAATCAGGGCATCGTCCAAAAGCTGTTTTTCCTCATAGGACATATCGGGGATCAGCAGGGCAAAGAAGATATGAAGCCGCTGAATTTTTGCTGCCAGCTCAGAGCGTTCGATACCGGGGCCATCCAGCGTTTCCTCCACGGACTTGTCTACCTTGCGGATCTCCAGCACGTTGATGCAGCTTTTGGAGGCGGGAGAGATACTGATAAACTCGCCGCCTGTGTTGATGCAGGCACGGTGGAACTCATGACCTTTCAAGGGTGCCAGCATGAAAACCTGTATGCCCTTACGCCGCATACGGAGTGCCATCAGCAGGATCAGGAAGGTCTTGCCCGCGCCGCTGGTGCCGCATACGGCAATATTGGCGTTTTTATAAACCTTGGAATCAAAGATGTCGATGATGACCGGAGAGTTGTTGTACTTGTTCAGGCCAAACAGGATGCCGTTTTCATCACTCAGTTCATAGGACGTAAAGGGGTAGCAGCTTGCCACGCCGGTGGTCAGCGCATTGCGCTTGGAGCGTTCAAAGAGGTGCTTCTCCATGCTGACCAGCGGCAGCGACGATAGAAACGCCTGCTCCTCATGAAAGGCGCAGCTGCACACGTCCATATCACGGGACACGAGCAGCTTTTTCAGTTCATTGACCTTCCATTCCAGTTCATCCACTGTGGGAGCTGTCACTGCGATCAGCAGATTCAGGTAATAAAAGTCCTCGTTGTTGCCCAGCCCTTCCTTCAGGAAGTAGCCGCTTCGGATAGCACCGTCCAGATCATCAAAGTCCGTGTTGGTATCGCTGGCGTCCTTGATCTTACTGCGATTGATACGAAGCTGCTGTCCCAGCCGCTGCACCATGCGGGCTTTCGGCTGGCGGCTAATGAACATATCCAGGTCAATGCCATCCCCGGCGTTGACAATGAGAGACAGCCAGCCGGCCGGCACCTGCGCCTTATAGCCAGTGGAGGGCACCAGCAGATAGGCATAGTAGAGTCCGTCAATACAGATATGCCGCCCGTTGGTGAAGTCGATGCTGTCAGGGGCGAAAAACTCCGTACAGGGAATGGCGTCGATCTCAGATTCCAGTCCTTTCTCCTGATACTGGGCAACGATCCGGCGAACTCGATCCGGCAGCGACGTGGTGGTGTTGCGGCACAGCAAATGGTAGAGGGTATCGATCATAAACTCATCGTCGTTTTCCGGGATCAACACCTCATTGCCGCATTGCTTGAGATAATTGACTGCGGTGCGGGCTGCCGTTTGCAGGGAGGCGATGGCCTCCGCTTCCTCGTTATCCCGTTTCCGGCCTGCCCATGCCTCATATTCAAATACCATGAAGAACCGGCGCGAGGTGGCTTCCCGTGCACCGATCCGGTCAATGAGCGTCAGGTAGTCCTGCTGCAGCAGGCGACAGTTTTCATCGGTTTCTCGCGCCATCTCCCGCTGCACGATCTCTCTGTGCCGGTTCAGGTCGGCACGCTTGGCAATGACCTTGATCTGCATTTTGACCGGGCTGATCTTCAGAAACGAAATAAACGAATAGATGATGTTTCGCTGCTCTCTGGCACTGCGCAGCAGGAAGTTGATAGGTATAACTTCGACAATCTTCAGGTAACGGCGATCCCGTGTGTAGATGATGCCGTTTTCGATCTTCTCCACAGGCAGGTATTCTGCCACTGGATTGATGTACTTGGGCGCGTCGTCACCGCTCTTAGCTTTTCGCTTCCTGCGTTTTTTCCGCTTGTCCTGTTCCTCTTCATTGCGTGTAATAACACGGCGGTTGCAGAGATATTTCAGAACAAGGAAGATAAATGACGAGAGGCTTTCGCCGTTGATGCCAATCAACGCGATGATGCCAAGAGGCAGTGCGGTTAGGCACAGAATGATGATCTTGGCAGTCAGTGTCAGTGCGGACACCGAAAACACCGGCATGCCGATAGCCAGCACGATAACCAGTGCCTCGGCTGTATTGCGGAGCTTCAGCAGTCCGCCGAAAAAAGTCCCGCCCTCAATAAAATTGGGTGGGATGATATAGGTGTCATATTCATTTGGTTTACTCACATTTAGTTCTCCTTCCTACCCTATGATCCAGAAAGGCCCACCAGCACCGGCACGGCCGCTGGCTTCATTCAGGATGATAGACAGATCCCATGCCTGTTGGCTTCGGGTATAGTTGGCAGGGTCGGCCACCCGTATCTTTCCGTTCTCCACACCGCGCAGCACGATGAAGTGTCCTGAGCTGGTGAAATGACCTTTCAGCATGATTGCCACCACCAGCTTTCCTTGAGAGAGCGCATCCACAATACGCTGCCCTTCTGTTTTCCCGCAGCCCTGTACCGGAAGCCCCCACGCTTTGGCAGCACCGGGGATCAGCGAATGGTAGGAACCGCTTCTACTGCACCAGTAACCGTTTTCATAGGCCCAACGTGCCATCTCAACGGGATCGACCGTCTCGTTGGTCAGAGAAGATACCACCATTGCCATACAGGTAGGCCCGCAGCCGTAGGTGCCGATGTCGTCGGTGCCGTAGGGCTTGTGCGCGTACTGCTTGTCCAACTGATTATAGTAGACCACCTGCGCCGCGCCATCCGAGAAACGAATGTCGCCCAGAGATACAAGGCCGGTGAACTCGGCAGGCAGCAAGCCCTGCATCATACCATCGCCCAGGAATACGCTCAGGTTCTGGGCGTAGTTTTCCGCCAATCCCTTTTGTTCATCCGACAGAGCGAATATCTTATCCTCAAAATAGGCTTCTCCGTTGTAGACAATGGTATAGATCTTCCATATCTCCGTGACCTCCGTTTCCGTCACTGTGACCTTACCGGTTTTGGGATCCGTATTCGTTTCCGTTACCGTAGTCGTGCGAGACTCCTCCGTGCTCGCGAAGGTATAGAGAGCGTCCTTGGCCTTACGGATTACGTCCTCCATATCCTTGAGGGAGATAGATGTGTAGTCCTGATTTTTGGCGGCACAGTACATGGCAATGAAGCGGTTGGCGTTGTAGGTTGGGGAACTTTCGTATGGATTGATGATCTCCTTCTGGTCAGTGCCGGAAGCGGTAAAATCCGCGTCAATCCGGGCGCGAACATCCTCCTGCCCTTCCTCCAGCAAGTCGCTGATTGCCTGCGAGATCTGATTGATGTTCTCCACAATGACGGCGTTGTCGTTAAGAATCGGTGTGTCTGGACTTCCTTCAACCCCTGCCTTGGTCAACCCGCCGAAGATCAGGGAGGGCAGCAGCATGATGAACAGGACGGGAAGCACCAGCAACCCGGCAATGATGGCAGCAACCGCCTTGCGATGTGTCCAGAGTGCCGCTGCCGCCGCACCGTAAGGGCCTGCGGCAGCAGCACCTTTTGCCGCGCCGCTTACCATTTTTCCTGTCTTGATGGCGCCGCGCACGGCACCGGCAGCGTGTGCGCTGATCTCAGCGGCTTCGTTCAGACCGTTGCGTTCTTGCTGGGTCATATCAGGTCTTGTCCTTTCTGCGAGGCGGGTCAGGCAGACGCCGAATCAGGCTCTCACGATAGGAAATGCCGCCATCCGGATTCTGATAAGGCTTTTTCTCCACTATGTCCTGTGCGTACTGCCTATACCACTTTGCGCCATCCACGGTGGTGACGATAGTGTATTCCCGTTTTGGCTCCATATACTGTTCAGTGCTGTACATGGCAAAGGCACGACCGTCAGGTTCTTCCTCAGAGGTCTCCGTGCCGGTGATATACCCACCGCCGATCTCCACATTGGAGAAGGTCGGAATATCCGCCGCGCCTTCACCAAGAGCCGTATAGCCCATATAGGACATGAGAGCGTCCGCTGCCATATTGCCGGACATGACATCCCCTGATCCCGCGCTGCCGGTGGCAATCCGGCTGATAACGTTATTGGCAATATCGCCGCCCTTGGTCATAGAGGCACGGAACGCCATGCCGCCAACGCCGCCGCTGCCTGTGCCGGTGGCGTTTCGGTATGCGCCGTTATAGAAGCTGCGATTGGCAACACCGGCCAGACCACCTTGCAGGAAGGTGTTGCTGTCACCGCCATTGCCACCGGTGCTTCCGGCTCGCCCTGCATTACCGCCTCGACCGCGTCCAGCGACGCCACGGGCGGCAGCAGTGCTCCGCGCGGCCAGCATCGCTTCTGCCAGCATAGAGCCGCCTGTATGGCCCACATTGATGCCAAGGCCCTGCATGAAGCTGTCGATCTTCTGTGAGATCTTCAAAAATGCCACTGCGCACAGAAACCAGATGAACAGGTTTCCGGCCACGCCTTCTTTACCGGAGGCTGAGACCTGAGACTGCACATCTGATTCCGTCAGAGCAAAGGCCGGGATTGTGAGCGCACATATAACCAGTACGGACAACACGATTCCTGTGATGTATTTCGTTTTTTGATTCATGATCGTCTCCTATAGGGATAAGGGGTTTGCCAGGAAGGTTCCCACCATGGTGATGAACAGGCGAAGGCACCATGCGTTCATCAGCAGCAGAAATATCTGGCCGCCGAACATCCGGCACCACGCCTTGAAGATGTTGGAGGTGCTCTGCGCCGCGCCCGTAGCAAAAGCCACCGGTGCCGTGAATACCAGAACGCCCAGGAGCACATAACGCTCCGCCGCCTCAAATAGCAGCTTGATATAGTTCCACGCCAATATGAGCACGAGGATCAGGGCGATTAGAGCCACCGCGCCGTTGGCGCAAACCCCAAGGATGGTAAGTATGACCGAATTGAAGTCGGCAAAATTCAGTGTGGGCAGCTCAGACGACATGATCCACGCGTAGGGTGTCCCGCCGATTTTCAGTATCAGCTCCACGATTTCATCCGCGAAATAGGCCAGCAGGATAAACAGCACGGAGCGGATCGTCAGTTTTACCGGGTCTTCTGCCTCTACGCCTGCTATAAGGCCGTAGTTCTTGAATAGCTGCCAGATCAGGTTCAGCAGGATCATGCCGATAGCCAGTGCCACGAAGATGTTGTACATCGTCTCCGCGGCAGGGAAGTAGCGCAGGAAGGTGGTCATGTCGCAGCCCAGAGCCCCCAGCACAGAGGTGTTGATAAGGTCAAGACCGTACATGACCTGTTCCGCAATCCATTCTACAATGCCATCTAATATGCCCATAGCACTTCTCCTTTCTCAGCCGGGCAGTTTGGCGTTATCCGTTCCATCTGCCATCTGCGAAGAAGGGCGTCACATAGGACATGATGAAGCCCAAACCGTTAAGGATCGCCCATGTGATGATGATACGCTTGAGCCATGCGCGGCTCTCGTCCACAGTGCGGCCATTGCGGGAGAAGTTCATCATCAGCAGTGCCACCGACGCGGTGACAATGGCGGCAATGGTGGAGATAAGAAGAATCTGGTTATAGACATCCTTCATGATCTCATTGGCCTTCTCCCAGACGGTGGCGGCAAAGACAGGCTGGCAAAGCATTGCGGCCATGGTCACGCCCGCGAAGGCCGCATATAGTGCCATGCCGGGGCTTGCCCTGTGGAGATGTGTCTTGGTCAGGTCATGTTTTTTCACTCGTGATACCTCCTGTGATAGAAAAGATGTGGAGGGGCTACTCTCTAAAAGTCGCCCCTCTTGGACTGCCCAAATACCCGGAAACAAAATAACACCACCCCGTAGGATGGTGTTACTCGTATCGCCTTGGCATAGTTTTGAGCATACACAGTATAGCACACTTGGATTTACGCCGAAATCGCAAAACCGTGCCAATGTTGTGGCAAAGGTGTGCGAAATAAATGAAAGGCTTACAAAGTATGAATAAGTTTTTGATGGTAGTTCCTTTCCTTCAAGGCACAACACGCTTTTTCCTATTAAGAAACCATGCGGAAATAATAGAAAAACGTCACCGAAACAAAAAAACAAGGCGTTTTTGCGACTGTTTTTCTCGCAAAAACGCCTTTTGCCGTATTTTGATTCAGAAACCAATTTGTCCGATTTAACAGATGCTGCAGCCATTTTTCTTACACCTTGCCACTTGACCTAGCCCTAGTATTCCGCTACAATTAAGAAGATTGGTGTGGGCACTGCAAAACCATCGCCAATCAAACAGACGAGAAAGGAGGGCTCAATTACATGCGCTAAGCACAGAAAAGAGAAAAAAGCAAAGGAACGAAGAAGGAAGCAGATCGTCGCAGTGTTGACCGAGGTCACATTGGTGCTTACAAGCATTTACTATCTCCTAGAGATAGTAAACAGATGCACTGAATTTTTCTGAGTACCCTTTTCTGCGCGGGTAGCTCCAACTACTCGCGCTCTCTTTTGCACCGTATTAATGTCCACACTACCGGACGTTTCATGCTGCAAAGTAAAGTGCTAATGCCTCATGGCTTTTCTTCTAGCTATCAGCTTATCCGCGCGTATCGAATACGGCAATGTACAGCCGTACATATAATATCATATATTTGTGCGCATGACAAGGTTTTTTTGAAAATCGTTGTATCTCACAAAAATAAGCATACTCATTTGGTGAACATGTTGTCTACACTTCACTCCTCGTCTCCGGCACAAACTTCTCCAGCAGTGCCAGACTCTCCTTGGATGAATACCCCCACAGCACTGAACTCAGGGCATCAATCGCCATCTGACGCTTGCGGAAGTAAGTGCGGTAGCTGATGTCCCGAATGTGCGGCTCCAGCTTTTCGATGATTTCCTGCGTGTTCGCCAACTGCTG
>OIXU01000586.1_pt1 | contig 12516 bp, 8 predicted proteins | sample 1587921 | NCBI WGS metagenome assembly OIXU01 (sample SAMN03283238) | human gut metagenome | biome: human-associated habitat; material: feces | host: Homo sapiens | place: Peru | collected 2012
TATATGAATTCCCGACAAAATGCCAGCATGTGAGATATGATCCGGTAGAGGGTACAACGATATCGCTTAGTGACTTGAAGATTGTAGCAGAAGATGCAAATGTCAATATTATAGCTACGAATGGCAGACAAGTTGATGATGTATTCTATTTTGGAAAGGATGATCCTTGGATAGATATGTCATTTAGTCATGGCGTTTCAAGTGTAGAAATAACTGGTGTTGTAAGAGAAGTCAACGAAGATGCAATGTAAATATGAATAGTGGAATAGTATTAAATATTAAAAAAAATGGTCTGTTTGCAACTGCCAAAAAAATCAAGAGAAAGCTTGATGAAGAAAATGCATATAAAATCTGGCAGGAGAAAAACCGACTTGATGATAATTTGCTAGAGCTGCAAAGAAGATACATTTTTAAAGAGGACTATAAATTTAGTATAGTCGTGCCGGTATATAGAACCAATGCAGAATATCTAAGAGCTATGATTGATTCTATAAAAGCACAGACATATTCTGATTGGGAGCTCTGTATTGTCGATGCTAGCGAATATAAATCTGGTGAAGATAAAGAGACTATCAATATAATTGAAAAGTATCTGGCTGATGATAAAAGGATTAAATTTAAAGTTTTAGAGGAAAATCATGGGATTTCAGCAAATACAAATGCTGCTATAGAAATGGCAACAGGAGATTTTATTGTTTTTGCAGATCATGATGATATGTTAGCTCCGGATGCACTTTTTGAGTGCGCAAAACTTTTAGAGAATGAGCCTGATGCAGATATTATATATTCAGATGAAGATAAAATAGTTGCTGGTGGTACAAAACGCTTCCAACCATATTTCAAACCGAATTTTAATATAGATCTTTTAAGAGCTAATAATTATATTTGTCATTTGTTTGTAGTAAGAATGTCGATTGCTAAGCAGGTTGGAATTTTAAATCCTGACTTGGATGGTGCACAGGATTATGATTATATTCTTAGGTGTGCAGAAAAAACTGATTCTATATATCATATACCTAAGATATTATATCATTGGCGATGCCATGAAAATTCTACATCTGAAAATCCTGATAGTAAGCTTTATGCATTTAAAGCCGGAAAAAAAGCACTTGAAGACCATATTAAAAGAAAGAAAATTGATGCTAAGGTTGAAGAAGGACCATATCATGGGACTTATCACATCATATATGGGTATAGTAAGACAACGCCAATAACTATTATTGTGGTTGGTGATAGAATATATGATAAGGCATGTGTGGATTCAATTGAGTGCAGTTCCAAGTATGTTAATAAGAATTACTTGTTTATAGAAAAAAAAGAACAGATAAAAGAAGTTGTAAAAGATATACGAACTGATTATGTATGGATTATAAATAACAGATTTGAAGTCAAGAGCTTAAAATGTATAGAAGAAATGCTTGGATATTTAACAAGACCGGAGGTAGGAGCAGTAGGTGCAAAAATATGTAATAAGAAATATATTTTGCAGGCTGGCATAGATGTAGATCAGGAAGGAAGCGTTATATATCCGTTTAAGGGATATGGAAGATTCGAAGCAGGAAATTTTAACAGACTTGTAAGTACAAGAGATTGTTATTCAGTCTCATCAGACTGTGTGATGTTAGATAAGAGTGTATTATTATCTATGATAATGCCGGATAAGGCTGGATGTGAGAATGATTTAGAATTAATCCTGGGTAAGACTTTGAAGAAATTAAATAAATATGCAGTATACAATCCATATATTGAGATTGAAGCGCGATAAAAGATAAGCAATTGAAGGGTGCAGGTTATTATTTATGAATACTATCAAGCAAAATATAAAAAAAGTAGCAAGACCAATTTATCATAAAGTAGTTCCGGAGAAGGTAAGAGCACGTAGGGCAGCAAGATTAAATCGCAGTTTGGAATATGAAACATGGATTACTATGCTTGAAGCAAATGAGAACTATGATGAGAAGTTTGAATATAATCCTAAGATTTCAATTTTGGTACCTGTTTATAATGTACTGGACAGACATCTTATTCCTTGTATTGAGTCTGTACTTAATCAGCTATATACAAATTGGGAGCTTTGTCTGGCTGATGACTGTTCTTCATGGGATAGTGTGAGAGAGACTCTTGCAAAGTATGAAGGAAACGAAAAAATCAAGATTGTCTACAGAACAGAGAATGGTCATATTTCACGTTGCACAAATTCAGCGCTTGAAATTGCGACAGGGGAGTTTGTCGCATTTATGGATTGTGATGATGTATTGCGTCCAAATGCACTTTATGAAGTTGTAAAAAAATTGAATGAAAATCCCAATTTGGATTTTATCTATAGTGATGAGGATAAAATTGATGATGATGGTTTCAATAGACATATGCCACATTTTAAGCCGGATTGGTCTCCGGATACATTAATGTCACATATGTACACTTGTCATTTTGGAGTGTATCGCAGAAGTATTGCAAATGAGATAGGTGGTCTAAGAGCTGGGTATGAGGGCGCACAGGACTATGATTTTACACTCAGATTTACTGAAAAGACAAATAATATAGCTCATATTGATAAAATCTTATATCATTGGAGAGAAAGAAAAGAATCAACAGCTTTGGATCCATCTGCAAAGCCATATATATTCGAGGCTGCAAAGAAGAGCAAGGAAGATGCTCTTGCGAGACGTGGTCTAAAGGCTAATTTGGAAATGGTAGATATAATGTATCAGTATAGGGTAAATTATATCTCGCAGACTAATCCGCTTATAAGCGTGATAATACCATCAAAAGACAACTATAAAGTCTTAAAAAGATGTATAGAGACCTTGTATGAAATTACCAGATATAGGAATTTTGAAGTTATTCTTGTGGACAATGGAAGTAATGACGAAAATAAGAAACTGTATCAGGGATTAGCAGACAAGTATAATTTTAGATATATCTATGAAAAAATGAACTTTAACTTTTCAAGAATGTGTAATATAGGAGCTAAAGAAGCTAAGGGTGATTACTACTTATTTCTAAATGATGATATTGAAATAATTAATGAGGAATGGCTTGAAAGAATGGTTGGACATGCAGAATTAGAGCATGTTGGAGCAGTTGGGGCAAAGCTGTTATACCCGAATAGTAAGAAAATTCAGCATATTGGTGTTATCAATATTGCTAATGGTCCAGTTCATGCATTTATAGGTTATAATGATGATAATATATATTATTTCGGACGAAATAAAATAGATTATAACTGGCTTGTTGTTACGGCTGCTTGTATGCTCGTAAATGCTGCAAAGTTTAATAAAGTAAATGGGTTTAATGAGGATATGCCGGTTGCATATAATGACGTTGAACTTTGTTTTAGGCTTGTAGAGGCTGGATATTATAATGTTGTTAGGAATGATGTTATACTTTATCATCATGAATCGGTAAGTCGTGGTAACGATTTGAAAAGTGAGAAAAAGTTTAAACGATTAATGGCAGAACAAAAACATTTATATAAATTGCATCCGTACTTTAAAAATAAAGATCCATTTTATAGCTCAAATCTGACACAGCATGCTCCTGATTTCTCATATAATATGATGAAAGAGAATATTGGAAAGTGTGTTGTTGAAGAATGTACAAAGGAATTTGATATTTGTAGAAAAGTTGTGAATGCGATTGATAATATTTATGTAGGAAATAAATGTATAATCGAGGGATGGGGATTTTATAATGAAAAACCGTATAATGGGAATATACAATTATTACTGAAATCAGATAATAAGTCCTATCTAATAACTACTCGTAAGATTTTTAGAAGCGATTTGGCTATTCATTTTAAGCGAAAACCAGGTGCAGAATTATCAGGATTTATATGTGAGTTCGACAAAATTGATGCAGGTAAGTATCAAATATATGTGTGCTGTAATGGAAAAGCAACGAAGACAAAACGACATATTATAATTAACAAATGAAATCATTTGTTGTAGGAGTAAGAAATGTCAAAAAAAAATATTAGCAAAATATCATTATGGATTTTAATATTTAGTATATTAAGTCTTGTGACAGTAGCCATGGTTTGGTCCCCTCGTAAAGAATTAAAGATTCGCGGAAATGCTGATAATTTATTAGAACGATATGATACATCGGATATAATAGAATATAGCGGTTGTTATATAAATCAAAGTGGTCAAATTTGTATTAATGGAGTAGATCCGCATATTGTTTTTAAAAAAGAAAATATTAAGAATGTAACAACAATTGTTATTAAATTAAAAGATAAAGTATCTGGCGATTTAGATGTACAGTTATATTTTGATGATGGCAATGAATTTAATGAAAATGATAGTTGTATAAAAACTATTTTTTCAGGGGATGACAACGTAGGGTTTGAACTTACTAACAAAAGCCTTAAACAAATTAGAATAGATGTTGATTCTGATTTTAACTTTGATGATATAGAAATATATTCAGGTAAGTCAATAATTAGTATTGACAAAGAAAATATGCATTATGAAAGAATAATTTACGCTATTTGTTTTACTGTTTTTATTATATCGATTTTATTATTTATAGACAAAAAATTGAATTTTAGTGATACAATTATTTGCTTTATCGGTAGAAAATATAAAATAGCATTAAGAGATTTACTTATATTTATAGTTTCTTTGGTTATAGGAGCTATAATTGCGTATTTTGTTAGTGGACTAAAGTTTATGTATAGTACGTGGCTATTTTGTTCTGCTATAGTCGCTATTATTTTATTTATATTGATTAGCTATAGAACGATAAAAGATAAGCCGGAGAAATTACTTGTCAGGCTGGTTTTTGTTTCTTCTATTACTATGTTATTTGTTTCTCCAATTGGTCATATTAGTTGGGATATTGATTCACATTTTAAATTTGCAATAAGTTCTTCGTCTGTTGCACATATAGGTTTATCAGAACCAGAGTTAGAAGTCTTGACTAATGGGGGGAATTTTATTCAGAATACAGACACTTATGCTCAAAATATTGAAAAGATTAATACTTTAAACAAGAATAGTGATGCAATAATAAAATATATAGATCATAATATTTCTTTGACGGCATTGCCTAGTGGAGTTGTGATTGCCTTGCTAAGATTGTTTGGAGCAAACTTTTTTGTGATATATAAATTTGGACAAATTCCAATAGTATTAGTATATTCATTATGTTGTTATTTTGCCATGAAACGATTACATAGTGGAAAAATGATATTAGCTGTTGTGGCTATGTTTCCAACATCTTTATTTATAGCAAGCAATTATTCTTATGATACATGGGTTATTGGATTTGTCATGATTGGAATGGCGTATTTTGTGGGCAACTGTCAGGAAGAAGGTGTGGTTTCGACAAAAGATACGGTCATTATGGTTATAGCATTTGCAATAGCAATAATTCCAAAGCAAATTTATTTAGCATTTTTGATAATTCCATTTTTGATGAAACGGAACAAAATTGAGAATAAGAAAAAATATTATAGCATTTGCTCTATGGCCTTTGTAATTATGTTATTTGATTTGCTATTGAAAACCATTTTTGAAACTTCAAAAGGCGGTGATGTAAGAGGTGGTGCAGGTGTTAATCCAACTGAACAGATATTGTATATTATTCATAACCCAGTAGAATATACACGTACGTTATTAAATTTTTTGAAAGACTATTTGTCAATTAGAAATATGAATGGGTTTATTGATCACTTTGCATATCTGGGAATTGGTACAACAACAGTTGCTATAATAGTATTTGCATTTTTGGTTTTTACAACATTAACAGATAAACGTGAATACGACGTTAAGGCATATTCGAAAATAGTTTATATATATGATATTTTGATGTTTTTTGGAACAGTAGTTTTGATAGCTACATCACTGTACATTGCATATACAGAAGTTGGTTCAAATACAATAGCTGGATGTCAATCAAGATATATAACACCATTGATTTATCCATTATTTGCCGTTTTGGGTGGTAGTGGAATCAGGTTGAAATTTGATTATAGAGTATATAATTATATTGTAATGATAATTATGCAAAGCGTTTCAATGTGGTGCATATATCAGTATATTTTAATCAAAATGTTATAGGGAGGAAAAATGATAAAACATGAGTTTGTGATTTGTGCATATAAAGAAAGTAAATATTTAGAAGATTGCATAATTTCATTGAAAAAACAGAAAAAAAAATCAAATATTAAGTTAGCAACATCAACACCGAACAACTATATTGAAAATTTATGTAATAAATATCAGATTGAAATGTTCGTTAATAAAGGTGAAAAGGGAATTGCGGGAGATTGGAATTTTGCATATTCATGCTCTGATGCGCAATATATAACAATAGCACATCAGGATGATATTTATAGAGAAAATTATTCAACTGAAATTATAAATACATTTGATAAATATCCACATGCTTTAATCGCGTTTTCAGATTACTCGGAGCTCATTAATGGAAATTTTTCTGACAATGGGTTTAATTTGAAACTGAAAAGGATAATGTTAAAGAATTTAAGGAATCATGACAAGGCATACAGAATTAAAAATAAGAGAAGTGCTATAAGACTTGGAAATGCAATTTGCTGTCCTTCTGTTACATATTCAAAGGAAGCTTTATGTGATTATGAACCGTTATTTAAAACAGGTTTTAGAAGTAATGTTGATTGGGAAACATGGGAAAGAATATCTAGAGCAGAGGGGGAGTTTTTATATTGTAATGAAATATTAATGGCACACAGAATTCATGAAGAGTCGGAAACATCAGCAGTAATAGGAGATAATTTAAGAAGTAAAGAGGATTATGAGATGTTTTTAAAATTTTGGAATAGACCGGTTGCAAAGGTCTTAACAAAAATATATTCTCTTAGTGAAAAAGAAAACAATGTATAGAAAGTAAGGTGTAGATATGAATCGGCTATTAATAGTAATCCCAGCGTATAATGAGGAAGAAAGTATAGAAGAAGTTGTGAATAATATTAAAGAAAATTATTCACAATTTGATTATGTTATTGTAAATGATGGCTCAAAGGATAGCACATACTCAGTTTGTGAAAAAAATAAATATAATATAATTGATTTGCCAATAAATCTTGGATTGGCAGGAGGATTTCAGGCGGGAGTAAAATATGCTTATTTAAAAGGTTACGATTGCTTTATTCAGTTTGACGCAGATGGACAGCATTTACCTGAATATATCGAAAAAATGCTAAAGAAGCTTGATGAAGGCTATGATATTGTTATTGGTTCAAGATTTGTGGATGAAAAAAAGCCTATTTCTGCTAGAATGTTGGGAAGCAGACTTATATCCACAGCGATAAAACTGACAACTGGAGTAAAAATAAATGATCCAACATCTGGTATGAGATTATATAGCAGAAAATGTATTAAGGAATTTGCACAGGAAATTAATTATGGACCAGAACCGGATACGATATCATATTTGATAAAAAATGGAGCAAAGGTTGCTGAGGTGCAGGTTGAAATGAAGGAGCGTGTTGCAGGAACAAGTTATTTGAATTTTGCAAGATCCATTTCTTATATGTTTAGAATGTTAATGTCTATATTGTTTGTACAGAATTTTAGAAAAAGATAGGGAGGATATAGAGTATGTCAACATCATTGAGAGTTATTTTATTTGTTGCGTCATTATGTGTTTTTTTCTTTATAATGAAGAAAATAAAGAAAGCAAAACTAAAAATTGAATATGCTTTATTTTGGATTGTATCAAGTATTTTATTATTAATTTTAAGTATTTTTCCTCAAATTGCATATTTTTTTGCAGATATATGCGGAATAAAAAGCCCGGTAAATTTTATATTTCTATTTTCAATAATGGTACTTTTTGTTCATAATTTTTATTTGACTTTAAGAATTTCCAATTTAGATAATATGATAAACAGTCTTACCGAAGAAATTGCAGTGAGAGATTATTATAAGAAAGAAGAGGAAAATGAAATTAAATAAGCTATTAACAATAGCGGGTCATAAATATGTTAGTAGAAAAACTTCTGAAAAGAATAATTTTGTTTGGAATATGATTGGAAGCATGATATTTGCGGCAGCATCAATGATATTATCTTTATTGATAATTAGAATAGTTGGTGAAGATGATGGAGGAATTTTTGCCATAGCAATAACAGTAGCGCAGATGCTTGCTTTTATAGAGTATTATGAAACAAGGACATTTCAGGTTACAGATACTAAAAGTACTTTTGAATTTGGACATTACAAGGCAGTAAAATATATTTTATTTGTTGTGTCGGTTGTTGTTAGTATCGTTTATTCAATATTGACAGCTAAATCAAATATATATAAGTGCATCGTTATTTTATTGATGTGTATTTATAGATTTGTTGATGCATATGCAGATTTATACGAGGGAGCATTCCAAAAAGATGGTCGTTTAGATTTAACAGGAAAATCTCAAGCATTTAGAACGGTTATGTCAGTTACTGTAATGTTAGTAGTTCTTATTATTACGAAAAATATGATTTTAGCTATATCGTTGTCAATTCTTATTGCAATACTTGGTTTGATTATTTTTGATGTAATGCCGATGAAAACATTTAGAAATATAGCTGTTATCTGGAATGAGAAATATATTTTGGGTATTCTCAAGAATTGTTTTCCTTTATTTATAGGTTCTTTTTTATGGTCATATATTTTAAGTGCTAGTCGAATAGCAATAGATGCAAAAATGGCATCAAACTATTCAGCATATTTTCAGACATTATTTATGCCTGTTTCTATTGTAAATCTATTTGCAACTTTTGTTATGAAGCCCGCGTTAACTAAATTAGCAGACGAATATGCTTCAGATTACAAGAAACCATTTATTGTTTCAATATCAAAAATATCAGTAATAATAGTAGGCTTTACTATAATTTGTATAATTGGGGCTTGGATTTTAGGAATTCCTGTATTACAGATTTTAACAGGTTCAGAATTAATACAATATAGGATGGTATTGATTTTACTTATGTTTGCGGGTGGAATTAATGCGTTATCTTATTTTGGTTATTATGTTTTAACTGTGATGCGAAAATCAGGAATGATAATTATAGGATATATAGTTTCTACTATAGTTGCGAAATTGGCAAATGAATACTTAGTGGCTAGATATGGAATAAAAGGTGGAGCATACGGTTTTCTCACTTCTGTAATGGTGTTGTTTTTAATATTTTATTTTTGTATAATCTATACAATTTTAAAAAAGAACACAAAAAGAGATTAAGAAAAAATTAAGAAAAAATTAAGAAAAAGTTGAAAAAAATACAAGATTATAATATAATACTCCTTGTTTCTTTATATATAAATAAGGGGTATTTTATTATGCGAAAGATAAAAAACGGATTATGTAATAATAGACGCTTGTTAAGTGTAGTTTTAGCTATAATAGACGTGGCTTTTATTGCGTTATTATTAATTGGATTATGTATAGGAATATTCGGAAAACATACATATAATTTTTCGATTGAATATGGAGAAGAGCATTCAAATAAAAACTATGCCCAAATGTATTATGCGCCCAGTGTTAAGAAAATGACAGAAGAGGATAGTATTAATGCATATTTTGAAAATAAAAAAGCGAATTTCAAAATAAAAATGGGTCTGGCAGAAATCAACAATAATTTATTTAGAGTTGATCCTATAAATACATTAGAGGTATATTCGATTAAGAGTATTACACTTTCTGATTTTTGGGGAAATTCCATAGAAGTATCTGGTTCGAAACTAGAAAAATACATATCATCTCGTAAGGATGTTGAGTATGAGGTACATGATGATGGCTTGTATATTACTGCACTTACTCAGGATAATATGTTTATTTTGTCACAAAAACTAAATTATAAGGTAGTTAAACTGTTTTTGAATAGACAATTAGTATTGTTTTATATAGGCACGTTTTGTTATTTGCTATTTGGTATTTTGCAATTTGTATTATTGTGTCAGAATAATGATGATAAGAAACATAGTAGGATTTTTAATTTCCTGTCTGCTTTCATAACATATATATTAACTGCATTAGGTGGAGCATTGCTATATGGTTTTTGGTATATGCAGAAAAATTTTAAAGATGTGCCAATAGGACAGATAATATATCATTTAAATACACCTTTGGAAGGAACAAATACTTCATCATTCAGTGTGATATTTATTTCCATTATTTTGATTATTATAATATGCGTTTTAATGGTTACATTTGGATTATTGATATTCAGAAAAAAGAAAAATAAGTGGATATATAAATTTTGGATGTCGCTTTTAGGGTGTATAGCAATTGGATATTCAATTATATTGTGTTGTTTCCATTTTGATATCATATCGTATTTAAAATATACAAAGCAGGATTCAACGATATATGAAGATAATTATGTTGATGGAAGAGATGTAGCAATTACATTCCCAAAGGAAAAAAGAAATCTGATATATATTTTTTTAGAATCTATGGAAATGACATATTCAGATCAGAGCGTTGGTGGTGCTATGAGTGAAAATTATATTCCGGAGCTTACACAAATTTCATTGGAGAATGAAAATTTTGGAATATATGGAAAATTGAATGGTGCATATACGACTTCGGGCGCGACTTTTACAATGGGTGGATTGGTTGCACAGACATCCGGTGTACCAATTAATGAGAACTTAATAAGTAATGATACCTTAAATTCAAAGTGGGAATCAGATAATAATTATGTTCCAGGTGTTTGGGCTATAGGAGATGTCCTGAAAGGAGAAGGATACAATCAGGAATTTTTGATTGGTTCAGATAAGAAATTTGCTGGACGTTCATCGTATTTTCACGGACACGGAAACTATGATATTTTTGATTATTATACTGCAATTGATAGAGGCTACATAGATGATGATTATATGGTTTGGTGGGGATATGAAGATGAAAAATTATTTGAATATGCAAAAAATGAATTAAATAATTTAGCTTCTAAAGATGAACCGTTTAATCTTACAATGTTAACAGTAGATACGCATTTTACAGATGGCTATGTATGTGAATTATGTCAGAATCAATATGATGAACAATATAGTAATGTTATTGCATGTTCAAGCAGGCAAGTTTCCGAATTCCTGGATTGGATTAAACAACAGGATTTTTATGATAATACAACAGTTGTTATTTCCGGAGATCATCTTACAATGGATTCTGATTATATAGAAAGACAAAATGCAACAGATTTTAATAGAAGAACATATTTTACAATTGTTAATGGCGCAGCGGTTAATGAAAAACCATGTGTTGAAAGAGAATATACAACTTTGGACTTGTATCCAACAACATTGGCAGCTTTAGGGGTTCAAATAGAGGGAAATAGACTTGGATTAGGAACTAACCTTTATTCTGGAGAGGATACTTTGATTGAAAAATATGGTCTGGACTATATAAATGTTGAATTATTGAAAGATTCTCAATTATATAGGAAGAAATTGCTTTATGGTAAAAACTAAATAAAATAGGTAAAAAGTCTTTAAACGTTGTCTTTCTTGTTGTGATAAAATATGAAATACTAGCATTTCATGATACATATTATGAGTTGATAATTAACTTGTTGCAATCCGTCGAATTATAAAAAATCTTAAGAAAATATAAAAAGGTAACTCTTTAAACGTCTTTTCTTATGTGATAAACTATATTTTAGATTTATTACAAAAGGAAAGGCGTTTTAAGATGAAAAAAGTAGTAGCACTGTTGTTGACGCTTTCTATGCTGATTTCGGCAAACACTTTTGTTTTTGCTGATTCTGCAGAGACAGGTAATAGTACGGAGAGCTATCAACAACAAGATAATAGTGAAAATCAGATAGTTACATATTTATCTGTTGCAGATCCATCTGTTAAAAAGGGAGATGCTGTAAGGATAATTGTTGGATTAGCGGATGGCATTGATCAATCAAATGCTAGATTAACAGTTGAAAATACCGATTTAAATCAGTCATTTGAAATAAGTGGAGAGATGACGGAGGATGGAAACCTGATATTTGAATCAAGTGATCTGGTTTCAGGCTGTTATACAGTTAAGTCTCTCGAAACTGACGGGTATTCAGTAGACTTTGAAGCTATTGGAATTAATTCACAGTTTGGAATTGATACTGTTGTAATGGATTTGAATGCTGATGCATATGCGGAGGATTCAGATAATAGCAATTCAGATAATGAAAATACGGGCAGTGAAGTGTATGATGCAGTAGTAATAAATCCGGATGAAACATCAACACAAGCTGCGGGGAATACAATTAGCGAGGCTATTGCAGCAGCGGCTGATGTACAGCAGAATAATCTCTTTAGAGCTAGTTCGGCAGTGAATGTTGTTCTTGATCCGGGGCATGGCGGCAACGATGGTGGAGCACAGGCAAGTTATGGTGGAAAGACCTATTTAGAAAAAACACTTAATTTGAAGATTGCACAGTATTGCAAGGAAGAACTTAGTAAATACAAACGTGTAAACGTATATATGACAAGAAATGATGATCATTATGTAGCTCTTGAAGATAGAGTAAACTATGCTAAGTCAGTAGGAGCA
>OIXU01000587.1_pt1 | contig 12458 bp, 8 predicted proteins | sample 1587921 | NCBI WGS metagenome assembly OIXU01 (sample SAMN03283238) | human gut metagenome | biome: human-associated habitat; material: feces | host: Homo sapiens | place: Peru | collected 2012
CCTGCCGTAAAAAGCAATTCAAGGCAAGCGGTAAAAAACCGCTTGCCTTAAGTGCGAAATTATTTACGAAGACCGAGCTTCTGAACGATTGCACGGTATCTTTCGATATCCTGCTCCTTCAGATAGTTCATAAGACCGCGTCTTTTACCTACCATCATAAGAAGACCACGTCTTGAGTGGTGATCCTTCGGGTTCTTCTTAAGGTGCTCAGTGAGCTCGTTGATACGTGCAGTCAGAATGGCGATCTGAACCTCTGGTGAACCTGTGTCGCCTTCATGTGTAGCATACTCTTTAAGTATTGCTTCTTTTTCTTCTTTAAGCATTAGTTTTTCCACCTTTTAATAAATTTACCCTACTTAAAAAAGCTGAATCTCAGAAAAAGGATGTGGAATTCCAAATTGAAATTATCAATTTTATGGCTTAAACCTATAACCGAGATTAGGGCAATCAGCCTTATAATTATATCACGCAAAAATCAATTTGTAAAGTATATTTTATATGTTTTTACAAGTTGATTTAAAGAAAAAATATTTCAAATTGTAGTTGATTTATATTATTTTGCGACAATGTTTACAAGCTTGCCCTTAACATAAATTTCTTTGATTATATTTTTACCCTCTGTAAATTCTGCAACCTTTGGTTCAGCCTTTGCAGCAGCAAGAGCAGTTTCTTGGTCTGCGTCAGCCTCGATTGTAATTCTCGCACGAAGCTTACCATTAACCTGAACGGACATAACATCAAGGGTGGAACGATCACGGTGTATAGCAGCGGCAACGACGGCCTTGACTCCAACAGCAACCTGTACTTCTCGGGGGGAACGACGGTCGCCTACGGCACACGTTCTCCCGAATGTGGCATCGACGCCAATGAAGAAGAGGGATACACGGTGTTCTTCACGGGTGGCAATGTGTTGGGAATCGGTGGTGGCAACAACTCCCATCCCACTACGCAGGAGTCAACCCAAGGCTACGTCACCTATTCGGGCAACGTCACGGCGGGCAGCACACTCACCGTCAGCAAGGACGGCACCGTACTTGCCACCTTTACTCTGCCCTACGACTATAGTCGCGGCAACATCATCCTCACCACCGAGGGCATGACAGCAGGCGAACAATACACCGTCAGCGACGGTTCTTCCACGCAGACGCTCTCTGCCGTGCAGTATGGCAACGGAGGGCCTGGTGGCGGTGGTGGTGGAGGCCACGGCGACTGGTAAACCACGGGAACTATATAATCCACAGAAACGGTAATCCACGGGAATCACAGTCCACAACCGTTTACAACCCACAATCGACAAAACGGCCTTTCCGCAATGATTTGCTGCGGAAAGGCCGTTTTACTTTTATCTACTGATGATCAAAAAGGAGGCTTATGCCAATCCCTCGATCTCACCATTGACGATGTCGATGACCTCACTCTGAGGACGTTTGGGCAGACCCGGCATACGCATGATGTCGCCCGCAATGGCCACAATCATTCCTGAACCAGTGTTGATGACAAAGTCGCGCACGGTGAAGGTATAGCCCTCCGGCACGTTGAGCTTCTTCGCATCGTCGCTGAAGGAATACTGTGTTTTGGCGACACAGACGGGAAGTCCCTCCAAGTTCCACTCGCTGATGCGCTTGAGGGCCTTCTTGGCAGCGGCGGTAGCGCGCTTGCGCGTGGTCGTTGCCTTGGCAGCCGTCGTCTTGGTGGCAGTAGCCTTAGCAGCAGTGGCCTTGGTCGTCGTAGCCTTCTTAGCCGTCGTCTTGCGCGTCGTTGTCTTCTTGGCCGCAGGCTTCGCGGCCGGCTTGGCCTCAACCTCGGGAGCGGCCTCTGCCTTCATCTCAGCCTCAGCCGGCTTCTCCTCAGCCTTGGGCTCCTCGACAGCGACAGGCTCCTCAACGGGCGCAGCCTCAACCACAGCTGCCGGCCTCTCAATCTCCGGGTGCATAAAGAAGTACAGGTCCAGATACTTATCGGCCGAGCGCGTCCAGCTAAAGTCCTGGCTCATGGCCTGCGTGACCAGCTGGTTCCAGGCGTCGCGGTTGTCCCAGAACAGACGTGCCGCGCGGAAGACGGCGTCGCCCATCTCGTCGCCGTTAAAGTTGCTAAACGAGAAGCCCGTGCCCTCGCCGGTAAACTCGTTGTACGGGATCACGGTGTCCTTCAGGCCGCCGGTCTCGCGCACGATGGGCAGGGTGCCGTAGCGCATGGCGATGATCTGCGACAGGCCGCAGGGCTCAAACTTCGAAGGCATCAGGAACATGTCGGCGGCGGCGTACATACGCTGCGACAGCGCCGGATCGAACTCGATGCGCGCGGCCATGGTGCCGGGGTACTTGTCCTGGAAGTAGCGCAGGCCGTCCTCGTAGTCGCGGTCGCCGGTGCCCAGCACCGCCACCTGCACGCCGCCGGCCAGAATGCGGTCGAGCGCGTACATGACCAGGTCCATGCCCTTCTGGCGCGTCAGGCGCGTGACCATAACCATCAGCGGGCGGTCGTCGCGGACCTCGAGGCCCAGCTCCTCCTGAAGCTTGGCCTTGCAGACGGCCTTGCCGGAGCGGTCATCAACCGTGTAGTTGGCGGCAATGCGCTTGTCGGTCGCCGGGTCAAAGCCCGCGACGTCAATGCCATTCAAAATGCCCTGCAGCGCGTAGGAACGTTCGCGCAGCACGCCGTCCAGACCCTCGCCAAACTCGGGCGTCTGGATTTCGTTGGCATAGGTGGGGCTCACCGTGGTGATGGCATCGGCATAGCGCAGCGCGCCCAGCATGTAGTTGACGCTGCAGGCGTCGCAACGCAGCTGCGAGGCGGCCGCCGGAATGTGCGCCACACCCAGGATGTCCTCCATCACGGTGTCGCTAAACTGGCCCTGGAACGCCACGTTGTGGATCGAGAACACGGTCTTGACGCGGTCGTACAGCGGCAGGCCCTGGTAGAACTCGCGCAGGAACACAGGCGCCAGTGCCGTCTGCCAGTCGTTGCAGTGCAGGATGTCGCACTCAAAGCCGGCCGGCAGGTGCTGCAGGCTCTCGGTGATGGCCTTGGAGAAGAACGCGAAGCGCTCGCCGTCGTCAAAGAAGCCGTACGGATAGTCGCGCGCAAAGTAGCGCTCGTTGTCGATGAACATATAGGTGACGCCGTCGTGCTCGAGCTTCTCGAGCCCGCAGTACTCGTTGCGCCAGCCCAGGCTCACGTAAAAGTCGGAGAAGTGCTCCATCTGCGCCTTGTACTCGTCCTTGATGGTGGCGTACTTGGGCACCATCACTATGACTTCGGCGCCGGCGCGCACAAGCGCCGCAGGCAGCGAGCCCGCCACGTCGCCCAGGCCACCGGTCTTAACAAACGGTGCGCACTCGGCCGAGGCAAACACGATCTGCATCTTTTTGCTGGTTTCTGCCATATTGTCTCCCATGTTGCAATTCGAGAATAGCCGCCTGGCGCTAACCGGGCGGCTATTCTACAGTTTACGTGCGATTATGCGGTGCCAACGTTAGCGCGCGATGGTGGTATCAGAAGTTAACGGAGCCTTGCCCAGCACCAGGATGTTCTCGGGCGTGCCGCGAAGCTCGGTGTTGGTGGGAACCACGTTGTTCTTGTCCAGGATGGCGTTCTCAACGCGGGCGCCGCTCTTGATGATGCAGCTCTGGTTGATGATCGAGTTGGTCACCGAGGCGCCTTCCTCAACCACAACGCCGCGAGACAGGATCGAATTGCGCACGGTGCCCTTGATGATGCAGCCGGCCGAGATGATCGAGTTGCACGCGTGGCTGCCGGTCGCATAGCGCGAAGGCGGCACGTCGTGAGCCTTGGTCAGGATCGGGCGCTCGGGGTCGAAGAGCTGATCGGCCACGGTCTGGTCGAGCAGGTCCATGCTGCGGCGATACAGCGACTTCTCGCTAAACACGCCCACGACCTCGCCCTTGTACTCGTAGCTGCACACGTCGATGTTGCCAAAGTCGCCCTGGAGCGCCTCAAGCAGGTCCAGATAGTCGGCGGCCTGATAGTGATCGATGATCTCGAGCAGGGTCTCGCGGTTGACGATGCAGCAGTCCATGGAAGCGTTGTCGCCGTACACGACGCCGGCGCTCACGCCCGTCAGGCGGCCGTTCTCGTTAATCTCGAGCTTGGTCTCGTCCTCAACGTTACGCGTGGCCTTGCAGTACACCACGGTCATCTGAGCGCCAGAGTTCTCGTGCGCCTCGATGATGGTGTTGAGGTCCATGTTAAAGATGATGTTGGTGCCCATCATCACAACATAGGGCTTGTCCGAGCGCTGGAACAGCGTCTTGTTGGAGATGATGTCGCGCAGCAGGAAGCGCATGCCGCCCTTGGTGGTGCCATACGCGTTGCCGGGGACCATGAACAGGCCGCCCTTCTTGCGGTCCAGACCCCAGTCCTTGCCCGAGCCCACATGGTCGATCAGCGAGCGGTAGTTACCCGGCATGACGACGCCGACGGTCTTAATGCCGGCATTCATCATGTTGGACAGCGGAAAGTCGATCAGGCGGTAGCGGCCCAAAAACGGCACGGACGCGATGGGGCGGTCCTTAAGCAGCACGCTGCCGTAGGTCGAAGAGTAGTTAGCGGTGATGTAACCGATGGCCTTGCGATTGATCATCGGATCATTCCCCCTTCCCGATAACGACGTCATTTCCAACGACGGCCGTATCCTTGGTGGTATCGACAGAGCCGAGCTTCACGCCCTCTTCGACCGTGGAGTTCTCGCCCAAAATGGCGCGGCAGATGTGCGCGCCGCTCTTAACGTGCGCACCCGGCAGCAGCACGGAGTCCTCGACCACGGCGCGCTCCTCGATGACGACATCGGTCGAAAGGATCGAGTGGCGAGCGGTGCCGTAGATCTTGCAGCCGTTGGAGACCAGGCAATCGTCCAGGCGGCCATCCGGACCAATGTAGTGCGGCGGACGCGTGGTGATGTTGGACATGATGGGGAAGTGCTTGTCGAACAGGTCGAACTCGGGGTTGTTGCCCAGCAGGTCCATCGAGGTCTCGTGGAAGCTGGCGATGGTGCCGACGTCCTTCCAAAAGCCGTGGAACTCGTAGCTGTACAGGCGCTTGTCCTCGCCGAGCAGCTTGGGGATGATGTCCTTGCCAAAGTCGTGGCTCGAGCGCTGGTCCAGAGCGTCCTCCTCGAGTGCCTCGATCAGCACGTCGGCCGAGAAGATGTAGATGCCCATGGACGCGAGGTTCGAATCGGGCTTATCGGGCTTCTCGGTGAACTTGGTGATGCGGCCGTCCTCGGGGTCGGTGGTCAGGATGCCAAAGCGGCTGGCCTCCTCCCACGGCACGGGCATAACGCTCACCGTGAGGTCGGCGTTGTTCTCAATGTGCGTCTTGAGCATCTTTCGGTAGTCCATGCGATACAGGTGGTCGCCCGAAAGAATCAGGACGTACTTGGGGTCGTTGGCCTTGATGTAGTCGAGGTTCTGCGTAATGGCGTCGGCCGTGCCCGCATACCAGGCGCCGCCGGTCTGCGTCTCGTACGGCGGCAGGATCGACACGCCGCCGTCACGGCTGTCCAGATCCCAAGCCTCGCCGGAGCCCACATAGGCATGCAGCAGGTAGGGACGATACTGCGTCAGAACGCCCACCGTGTCGATGCCTGAGTTGGAGCAGTTGGACAGCGAAAAGTCGATAATGCGGAACTTACCACCAAAGCTAACCGCCGGCTTAGCGATCTTTTGGGTGAGTGCCCCCAATCGGCTGCCCTGTCCTCCTGCGAGGAGCATCGCGATGCATTCTTTCTTACTCATCGATTTCTCCTTCTGTCATCGATGTTTCTAAACCCATTAGCGACGGGCGCGGCGCTCGGTCGCGCCCGTCGAGTAATGCCGTGCTGGCAAAGGGAGCTGGCGGCCTTTACGCGTGCCAGATCTCGTCGCGGTACTCGCGAATGGTGCGGTCGCTCGAGAACCAGCCGCTCGATGCGGTGTTGAGCAGCGCCTTGCGGTTCCAAGTCTCCTGGTCGCCGTAGCTGCCCGTGAGCTTCTCCCACGCATCCACATAGCTGCGGAAATCGGCCATGACCAGGTCGGGGTCGTTGTTGTTCATGAGCTCGTTGTAGATGCTCTCGAAGTTGCCCGAAAGACCCGCAAAGGTGTTGTCCTTGAGCTCGTCCATCACGCGGCCCAGACGCTCGCGGTCGCCGTTGAGGGTATCCCACGCAAAGTAGCTGTTGGATGCCCAGAGCTGCTCGACCTCGGGAGCGGTCAGGCCAAAGATGGCCTCGTTCTCGCGGCCGGCCAGGTCGGCGATCTCGATGTTGGCGCCGTCGAGGGTGCCCAGCGTAATGGCGCCGTTCATCATGAGCTTCATGTTGGACGTGCCCGAGGCCTCCTTACCGGCGGTCGAAATCTGCTCGGAGATCTCGGCAGCTGGGTAGATGAGCTGGGCGTTGCTCACGCGGAAGTTGGGGATAAAGCAGACTTTCATGACCTCGTTTACGCGCGGGTCGTTGTTGACGACCTCGGCGACGGAGTTGATGAGGCGGATGGTCTCCTTTGCGAAGGTGTAGCTCGAGGCAGCCTTGCCGCTAAAGATGAAGGTCGTCGGCGTCACGTGGAAGTTGGGATCGGCGATGCGACGGTTGTAGATGTCCATCACCTTCATGATGTTCATGAGCTGGCGCTTGTAGGCGTGGAAGCGCTTCACCTGAACATCAAAGACGGTGTTGGGGTCGATGGCCAAACCGGTTTCGGCCTTGACGTAGGCGGCCAGACGCTCCTTGTTGGCGCGCTTGGAGGCACCCACGGCCTTCAGGAACTCGGTGTCGTTCTGGAACTCTTTGAGCTTCTCGAGCTCAAAGGCGTCCTTGAGCCAGCCGTCGCCAATGGCCTCGGTCACGAGCTTGGCGTAGGTGGGGTTGGCCTCGGCAAAGAAGCGACGGTGCGAGATGCCGTTGGTCTTGTTGTTGAACTTTTCGGGCGTCAGGGCATAGAAATCCTTGAGCACGATGTTCTTGATGATGTCGGAGTGGATCTTGGCCACGCCGTTGACGCTGTGGCTGCAGATCACGGACAGGTTAGCCATGCGAATCTCGCCGTCCCACAGGATGGCGGTCTGGCGCAGGCGCTCCTGCCAGCCCTCCTGCGTGGTGTCGAACGACTCGTGCCAACGACGGCTGATCTCGTCGATGATCTGGTACACGCGGGGGAGGAGCTTGGAGAACGTGCCGATGGGCCACTTCTCCAGAGCCTCGGGCAGGATGGTGTGGTTGGTGTAGCTCACGACCTGCGTCACGATGTTCCAGGCGTCATCCCACTCGAGCTTCTTCTCGTCGATCAGGATGCGCATGAGCTCGGGGCCACACATGGCGGGATGCGTGTCGTTGGTGTGGATGGCAACAAACTGCGGCAGCAGCTCCCAGTTCTCGCCGTGCTCCTTCTCAAAGGTGTCGAGCAGGCTGTAGATGCCGGCCGAGACAAACAGGTACTCCTGCTTCAGGCGCAGCAGACGGCCGTGCTCGCCGGCGTCGTTGGGGTAGAGGATGGCGCTGATGGCCTCGGCCTCGGCGCGCTCGGCGTCGGCCAGGGCGTAGTCACCGCGGTTGAAGGCCTCAAGGTCAAAGTGCTCCTCGACCGGCTCGGCAGCCCAAACGCGCAGCTTGTTGACGGTCTCGCCGGCATAGCCCACCACGGGGATGTCATAGGGGACGGCCAGGATGTCCTGCGTGTCCACCGTGCGGTAGAACGTGCGGCCGTCCTCCTCAAAGCCCTCAACACGGCCACCAAACTTGATGGTCACGGCCTTGTCCTGACGACGGACCTCCCAGGGATAGCCGTGGGTGAGCCACTCGTCGGTGGCCTCGACCTGGCCGCCGTTGACGATCTCCTGCTTAAACAGGCCGTAGCGGTAGCGCATGCCGTTGCCGTAGCCGGCAATGCCCTCGGCTGCCATGGAATCCAGGAAGCATGCGGCCAGACGGCCCAGGCCACCGTTGCCCAGAGCCGGATCGGGCTCCTGGTTCTCGATGACGGACAGGTCAAAACCCATGTCGTCGAGCGCCTCGGCGACCATGTCGCGCACGCCAAAGTTGAGCAGGTAGTTGTCGAGCAGGCGGCCGATCAAAAACTCGATCGAGAAGTAGTACACGCGCTTCTTGCCCTCGGACACCGCACGGGCGTCGCTCTTGGTAGCAACGGTGCGGGCCTTCTCGGCCACGAGCTTGGCCAGGGCGTTAAAGCGGTCGAGGTCGCTGGCGGCCTCGACGCTCTTGCCGCTGATGCTCATGACGGCATCGCGATAGAGCTCGGTAAACTCCTGCTTGTTGTCGAAGATCTTATTCATACGTTCCTTCCCCCGGGGATATCTCCCGGAACGGTTATGACTTATATCCTACGCCCCGGCGGGGCGGGTAATTACCGTGGCAACGGCTTTGTTACGCGTCCTTAGCAGTCGACTTAACAGACGCTGACTTGGCCTTGGTAACGGCCTTTTTGGCAGCCGGCTTCTTAGCGGCGGGCTTTGCGGCAGCCTTGGCCTTGGCCGTCGTAGCCTTAGCCTTAGCCGGAGCCTTCTTAGCGGCCGCAGGCTTGGGCTTCACCGAGGACGTGCGCTTGCGCGTAGCCTTCTTGGGCACCTCGGCCACGGGCGGCTTATAGCTACTCGGCCCGCGGCGCTTAAGCACCACGCCTGCCAGGCCGGGCACCTTCATCTCGATGGAGTCCATCTGCCCGTTCCAGGGATAGGGCTCGCTCGAGCAGGTGTAGGGCTCCTCGCCGGCGTATCCGCTGCCACCGAACTCGGGACGGTCGGAATCGAAGATGACCTCCCAGTCACCCTCGCGCGGCACACCCACGCGGAAACTCTCGTAGCTCGCCGGGTCAAAGTTGATCAGGATTACCAGGTCGTCATCGACGTCTTCGCCCTGGCGCACAAAGCTCACGATGGACTGCTTGGAGTTGTCCGCATCGATCCAGGTAAAGCCGTCGTCGGTGTAGCCGCGCTCGTACAGGGCGGGCTCGGCGGTGTACAGGTGGTTGAGCGCCTTAATGAACGCCTGATGATGCTTGTGAGTCTCGTACTCCTCGGTCAGGAACCACTGGATGGACTCGTAGTAGCGCCACTCAATAAACTGGCCGATCTCGTTGCCCATAAAGTTGAGCTTGGCACCGGGGTGCGTCATCTGGTAGAAGGCCAGCGTGCGCAGGCCGGCAAACTGGCGCCACCAGTCGCCCGGCATGCGGCCGATGAGCGAGCACTTGCCGTGCACGACCTCGTCGTGGCTCAACGGGCAGATAAAGTTCTCGGTAAAGGCGTACATGATGGAGAACGTGAGCAGCCCGTGGTTGCCGGGGCGCCACGGAAAATCGGTCTGCATGTAGTGCAGGGTGTCGTTCATCCAGCCCATGTCCCACTTGTAGTGGAAGCCCAGGCCGCCGTCCTGCGGCGGATAGGTCACGAGCGGCCATGCGGTGGACTCCTCGGCCATCATCATCACGTCGGGGTAGTGCGCCTCCACGGCGCAGTTGACCTGGCGGATAAACGCGCTGGCGTCCAGATCCTCCTCGGTACCGTACTTGTTGAACTTCTTTTGGCCGGGATCGTCAATGCCAAAGTTGAGGTACAGCATGCTGGACACGCCGTCCATGCGTATGCCGTCCACGTGGAAGTTCTCGAGCCAGTACAGCACGTTGGAGACCAGGAAGGAGCGGACCTCGCCGCGGGCGAAGTCAAACTTGTGCGTGCCCCAGTTGGGGTGAATCTCGTGCTCAAACAGCATGTGGCCGTTAAAGGTGGCAAGGCCGTGGGAGTCGGCGCAAAAACCGCCGGGCACCCAGTCCATGATCACGCCGATGCCCGCCTCGTGGCACGCATCGATAAAGTGCATGAGCTGCTGCGGGTTGCCGTAGCGCGACGTTGCGGCGTAATAGCCGGTCGTCTGGTAGCCCCAGGAGCCATCGAAGGGATGCTCCATGAGCGGCATGACCTCGATATGCGTGTAGCCCATGTCGCGCACGTAGTCCACGAGCTCCACCGACAGGTCGTCGTAGGTGTAGAACTCGCCGCGCTGCGCGGGGAAGGGATCCATGGGCCCGGGGTAGTTGCCGTACTCGTCCGGCTCGCCCTGCGGCGCGTCGCCGTGGCGCTTCCACGATCCGATATGTACCTCGTAGATGTTGAGCGGCTGCGACATGTGGTTGTGGCCGGCGCGGCGCTTGAGCCATGCGGCGTCGTTCCACTGATAGCCGTCGAGCGTCCACAGCACGCTTGCCGTACCCGGAGGGCACTCGGCCTTAAAGGCGTACGGATCGGCCTTGTAGAGCTTTTCGCCCTCGTTGGTCTCGATGAGATACTTATAGAGCTGTCCCTGCTCGGCACCAGGAATAAAGCCTTCCCAGATAGCGCTCGTATGCACGGGTACCAGCGGGTTGGCTTCCTCATCCCAGTCGTTAAATTCACCAATGACGTGGACGCTCTTTACATCGGGCGCCCAAACACAAAAGCGCCAGCCGCGCGTACGGTTCTGCGTGTCGGGGTGCGCGCCCATCTTTTCCCAGCTGCGCTCCCACATGCCAATGCCAAACAGATAGACATCGTCCTTAGAGAGCTCCGGTGCGTGGGGAGCCGGCTTGCGGGTTGCGGGCTTTTTGGTTACTGGCTTTAGCTTTGTATCGCTCACGTTTGATCCCATCATGACGCGGCAGCGTGTTGCCTTGGTGACTAGATGCGAAAGGTCCAAGGCTGCACGAATCGAAGGGACGGCGAAGTTTCAGTGATTCGTTCCACCTCGCGCGCTCGGTGGAACTTTCGGCAAAAAATAAGATAACACCTGTGCGTTACTTTTATGAAGGAAAGTGGTTTTGCGGTGGCGTTTAATCGGTGAGCGCCATGTTTATACCACTGACAGATTTGCGATGGTAAAACTCTTGACAGTTTTACCAATTAGGGTTTCAAGATTGTTAGTTTGACGTTTGGTAAAACGTTTTTAGCAGGATGTTTACCATTTGACATTGAAAGGTTCGTTTATGCCCCAGACCGCCGCCCCCAATGTTGCTTTTATTTTCGATTGCGACGGCACACTGGTTAATAGCACCCCCGTTTGGGGCTACGCCCAGCCCGAATTATTACACCGTCATGGCATTGATGTGACGGTCGACGATTTTGCCCAGTTTGAGCATTTGTCGCTTGAGGACGAGTGCCAGGCCTACCACGACACCTGGAGCATTGGCGTGAATGGTGAGGAGCTCTACCGTGAACTGAGCGACATCCTGATCGATGGCTACTCCAAGGTGCCGCCGCGCGAGGGCCTGCTGGCATTTTTGGAGCAGGCGAAGGCGGCGGGCATTGCCATGTGCGTTGCCACATCCACGCCGGCCGATCTGGTTGCGTCGGCGCTTGCGGGTTCGGGACTCGATGCTTACATGGAGTTTATTACCACGACGGGCGAGGCGGGGCGCTCCAAGCAGTTCCCCGATGTGTATGAGCTGGCGCTTCGCCGTCTGGAGGAGCGCCACGGGCGCGAGTTTGATCGCGCGTGGGTGTTCGAGGATGCTGTCTTTGGTCTTAAGAGTTCTGGCACCGCAGGCTTTAAGCGTGTGGGCATCTTTGACCCACATGGCCGTATGGAGCGCGACGAGGTCCGCGATAACTGCGATATCTTTATCGACAGCTATGAGGAGCTGGATCTGGCCCGCGTACTTTCGTTTGAGGGATAGGCGAGGGCTGTGGCTTGCAAAGTATTAATGGTCTGCGGCTCGCCCGTGGTGGCGAGCGTGGATCTGTTGCGTAGGCTGGCGGGGGAGTGCGATCACGTTGTCGCCGTGGACCGCGGGCTCGACGCGCTGCTGAGCGCGGGGCTGGGCTGCGACGTGTATGTGGGGGATGCCGACACGGTGAGCGAAGCGGGTCGCGCGTTGGTCGATGCCGCGATTGACTTTGAAGTTGAGCGCCATGACCCGTACAAGGACTATACCGATCTGGCGCTGGCGCTCGATTCCGTCCGCCGTCGCTGGCCGGGTGCCGAGGTTGTGGCAACCTGCGCCACCGGTGGCCGTCCGGATATGGCGCTTTCCGTACTGGGCCTGCTCGCGGGCTACGAGGATGCCCCTGTCTGGATTGCCGAGGACAAGGTGGTCGCCCGCATCCTCCATGCAGGCGAATCGTGGACCATCGAAGGCGCCGAGGGCAAAACCTTCTCTATCATCGCCATCGCCCCTGGGACGGTGGTAAGCGAGCACGGCTTAGAATGGGAACTAGATCACAGTCCCCTGGGCCTGTTGGCCGACACGGGCATCAGCAACGTCGTCAGGTCAACAGCCACGATCCAAGTCCACACCGGCACCGCCATTGCTTACCTATACCAATAGGCATTTAGAGTCTGACCCAAAAAAAATTTCTTGCACAACAGTGAATCTTCCCCTATAGTATCTCCACGTCACGGGGGCGTAGCTCAGCTGGGAGAGCGCTTGACTGGCAGTCAAGAGGTCAGGGGTTCGATCCCCCTCGTCTCCACC
>OIXU01000591.1_pt1 | contig 12399 bp, 11 predicted proteins | sample 1587921 | NCBI WGS metagenome assembly OIXU01 (sample SAMN03283238) | human gut metagenome | biome: human-associated habitat; material: feces | host: Homo sapiens | place: Peru | collected 2012
GGGACGTTATTGTAGCAGAAAAGAACAAAAAACCACTATAAAACATGATACTAAACTGTGTCGTTATTGACGATGACCCAGAGGCTCTGAACCAGATAACGAGCCACATCAAGCGGACACCAACCCTACAACTTATTGGTGCTTATACCAGTGCGCGGGAGGCTGTAAGAGACGTGAGGAACGGACATGTCGACGTGCTCTACCTCGCCATACAGATGCCCGAACTGAGCGGCATTGAGTTTGCCCGTCAAGCAGCGATACCGCACGGACAGGTGTTGAGCAATGAGGAGATGGAAGGATTGGTCAATGGACTTTTCGCCTGCGAGAATGTGAACTATACTCCTGATGGCAAGTCGGTGCTCTGCATCCTCCAGCAGCAGGAGATAGAGCATCTTCTTGGGATAAAAGTGCGAAAAAGTTAGCAAATTTTGTTTTTTTTTAGAGAAAAAGCTATTTTTTTTCAAAAAAAAAGGAAGATTAAAAAAAATATTATTAACTTTGCCCCCGTATTCCATAAAGTAGATTGTGATACAGTAAAAGAGTAGTAAATTTAAATATATATTATATATAAGGAAGTTAAAATTTAATTGTTATGAAAAAGTTTTTAGCTGTACTGGCATTTGCTGGTCTTTCAATGAGCGGTTTCGCTCAGGATGCAACACCTACTCAGCAGTATAGTGTTGCTACAAACTCATTCTGGAGCAATTGGTTTATCGAGGCAGGTGCCGACTGGAATGCGTGGTATTCAGGTGAGGAACATGGTCAGAATTTTGCAACAAGTCCTTTCAAGAAGTTCCGTTCTAATGCAGGCGCTTCTGTAGCTGTAGGTAAGTGGTTTACTCCTGGCCTCGGTTTGCGTACAAAGGTTCAGGGTATCTGGGGCAAGCGCGTTTGGGATCCTGAGACAGAGACTAAGGGTAGCTTCAACAGATATTGGGTTGTTAACGAACAGGTAATGTTCAACCTCAGCAACATGCTTTTGGGCTATAACGAGAACCGTGTATGGAACGTGATTCCTTTCGCTGGTGGTGGCTTCGGTCGCAAATATATATGGGCGATGCCCGAAAGTGAGTGGGTAACAGGTTTCCCGTTTGGGAGTTCCAAACATCGACCGCCTGACCGCAAATGACAAAGATTCGAGGGCTTCGCTCGAAATGACGATACGAGAGAGCCTAAAGTCTCCTAGTCTCCCAGTCACTAGTCACCAGTCACTCCTAATCCCTAGCCAGTCATCCCTGCTTTCAAACTTGTAGCGGCAGCTTCGCTGCAAAGTATATATTGCTCATTATACCATGTTCCCCTTTCTCTCCTATGCTACAATATGGCTAATCTCATGATTTCTTATACATAAAGGAGACCCTTTATGAATAGAGAAGAACGAGTCAGAGCCGCCCTTGCCGGCAAAGAAGTCGACCGCGTACCGGTCGCTGCCTGGATGCACCTCTCCGCATTCGACCAGGATCCGATCTCCCTCGCCGAGGCAGAAGTCGATCTCACAGGAAAACTTGAACCTTGAACCTTAAACCTTGAACCTTGAACCCTGAACCCTGAACCCTGAACCTTGAACCCTGAACCCTGAACCCTGAACCCTGAACCAAATGAAAGCAAAGTAAAAAGGAGCTGTGAAGAAATGCGGATTCATTTCTTCACAGCCCCTTTTTTATTTCCGTCCCTTCCACGCAAGGATCCAGGATAAGGCAAAAGCCACGGCGAGCATGGCAGAAAAGAGATGAAGCGTCGCTGCATAGCCCCCCGTCGTTTCCTTCATGAAAGAAAGGAGAAGCGGGCCGGCAACACCCGCCATGCCCCAGGCGGTCAAGATGGAGCCGTGAATAGAGGCGAGCTGCTTCACGCCGAAGAGATCGGAGAGGAAGGCAGGCATGCAGGAGAAGCCGCCGCCGTAGCAGGAGATCACGGCGAGTACCAGTATCTCGAAGAGAAGCGCATCACTGACATGGGCAAGTGCATAAAAAGCGAAGACCTCGAACGCAAAGAAGATCATGTAGGTCACGCCGCGGCCGATCCAGTCGGAGACGGATGCCCAAAGGATACGTCCGGCGCCATTCACGATACCGATGATACCGACAAGGGAGGCTGCCTCGGCCGCACTCATGCCAATGATCTCCTGCGCCATGGGCGAAGCCACGGCAAGAAGACCGATGCCGCAGGTGATATTCGTGAAGAAGATCCACCACAGCACAACCCACTTCCATGTGTGCATGGCCTCTTTGCGCGTAAGACCTTTGGCCTGAGCTGTCTTTTCCCCATCCTTTCGGATCTCTTCCTCAAGCACCTCTTCCAAAAGCATCGGGATCTCACCCTTCCTCGGCGGCCGGATGTAGGAGGCGGAAAGGATCATGACCAGCGCATAGCAAGCGGCGAGGATGAGGAAATTCTCCGTGAGCCCGAAGCGATCGACAAGATAGCGCATGGCCGGGCCTGCGATGAGCGCTGCGAAGCCGAACCCCATGATGGCCAGCCCCGTCGCAAAGCCGCGATGCCGGGGAAACCATTTCACAAGCGTAGAGACAGGCGTGATATAGCCCGTGCCAAGACCAATGCCCCCGATGGCTCCGTAGAAGAGATAGAGCAGGAAAGCGGACTGATAGTGAACCGCCGCCGCTGTCCCAAGGAGACCCGTACTGAAAAAGACGGCAGAGACCATCCCGCTCCGGGACGGCCCCAGCCGCTCGACCAGAGGGCCTAAGAAGCCTGCCGAAAGCCCCAGAAACAGGATCGCGATCGAGAAGGCCCAGGTGGCCAAAGAAAGCGAAAGCCCCATCGTCTCCATCACAGGGCGCGTCAGGACGCTCCATGCATACACACTTCCGATAGACATGTGGATCCCCACCGCCGCCAGGGCAGTGAGCCAGCGATTTCTTTTCATCAAAAAATCCCTCCATTTTTGAAATGAAGGGAAATCCGCACGCTCCCGTCTCTGCGATGCCATTTAGCAGGCATCGCAGGGAAACGAAAACCGCCTGAGCAGATTTCCCTGCCCAGACGGTCGGCTTTTTCATGAGGCCCGCAGTCCACGTGGTTCATTCCACCTATTTCCGTCAGTTCCGCGGCTCATCTATATTGTATATCTAGCCTAGCATGGATACGAGAGATTGTCAATGGAAAGCGTCCCCCCCAAAAACATCTTCTCCCTCCGATCAAGAGGCGCGCACGGGACATCCCTCGCCAATGCCATTTTCCAGTTTCTTATTTTTTAATGAAAACAGCCCTCCAGATCTTCATCATCCTCTATGCATCATATGCATAGGATGCCGGCTTCCCCCCCCATTTTATTTGCTAATTACGCAATACAAATTGTACGGTATGATATTATTTATATGTCATAATGCCTAATTTTATCGGAAAATTCACAGATTCTCCGTATCCCCATACCCCCTATAGGTATCTTCACATGTTTCATTCAATATTTATTGTCATGTATAAATATTTGGGCTAATTATTTGTTTACCTGTTATAATTTATATGATATAATTTGTAAGAAGTTGTAAGGAACTGCTAAATAATAAGAATACGACCTCATGTTCTGCCGCTTCTGCCTTATTCTTTTTAAAGAGTAACCTGGGAAACCACTCTTCATCTGTTATCATTAAGCCAACAAGGTCCCCTTCCCGACCTTGTTTTTTGATGCTTTTTTTCAAGAGGCATCGAAAGTGACGGGTTTGTAAGAGCCGGCGAAGAGCTCTCTCCTCGCCGCCGCGTGAGACAGCGAAAAACGGCTCTACCGTCACATCGGCAGGGGAAAGACACAGATGATAAAATCCCAGTCTTTATACCATTTTATATTATCAAGAAATTGGAGATGATGAGTTTGTCAATGAAGCAGCTTGGGATGCGATTGGGCGAGATGGTTCTCGTCTTGATCGGCATCAGCTTCATTACCTTCTGTCTGATCATGCTCGCTCCGGGTGACCCCGTCAGGCAGATGATCGCCGGTAATGAAGATATTATTGTTAGTCAGGTAGAGATCGACGCACTCCGCCATGAACTGGGTCTGGATAAGCCGTTCCTTCTGCAGTACCTGGACTGGCTCGGCAGAGTCGTACAGGGTAATTTTGGTTTCTCCTTCATGATGAAGAAGCCGGTCATTGATGCAGTCATGGAAGCCCTCCCTGCATCCGTCATTCTGGCGCTGGCCTCCTCCCTCTTCATGCTTGTCTTCTCCATTCCGCTCGGCATTTATACCGCTGTCAAGCAGAATACCTGGTTTGACTACCTCGTCCGCGGCTGCACCTTTGCCGGTGTCTCCGTCCCGAACTTCTGGATGGGCCTTATGCTCCTTTGGATCTTCGCACTGAAGCTTTCCCTCTTCCCGATCGTCGGTGGTTCGATTTCGCTCGAAAATCTGATCCTGCCGATGTGCACCCTGGGCATCGTCATGGCATCGAAATACACCCGTCAGGTACGTGCCACGGTGCTCGAAGAACTGCATCAGGACTATGTCATGGGCGCACGTGCCCGCGGCCTCTCGGAAAGCCACATCCTCTGGCGTGAAGTCCTGCCGAATGCCCTCCTCCCGCTGGTCACCCTCTTCGGTCTGGCCTTCGGCTCTCTTCTGGGCGGTGCCGCTGTCGTAGAAATCGTATTTTCCTGGCCGGGTCTGGGCTACATGGTCGTACAGGCCATCACCTACCGTGACTTCCAGACCGTACAGGCCATCGTTCTCTGGATCGCTTTCATGTACATGATGATCAACCTCATCGTCGACCTGTCCTACAACCGTCTCGATCCAAGACTCAGAAAGGGAGGTCACTGATATGGAAAGCTTAGTCAAAGGCTTCAAAGAAAATAAAGCCTTCCGCTTCACCTCTCTTCTGGTCGTCCTTCTTCTGGCGATCACATTCCTTGCTCCTGTCATCGCTCCTTATGACCCGCTCTCCGCTGTCATGAAGGATGCGAACCAGGCACCGTCTGCGGCGCATCTCTTCGGCACAGACAAGCTCGGACGTGACGTACTCTCCCGTATCCTCTACGGCGCGAGCTACTCCCTGACCTCCGTCATCGCCCTCGTCGCCTGCATCTTCGTCGTAGGCACCACGATGGGCATCATTTCCGGATACTTCGGCGGCATCGTCGATATCGTCATCATGCGTATCGCTGATATGATGATCTCCTTCCCGGGCGTCATCCTTGCGATCGCCATCGCCGGTATCATGGGCGGCTCCCTCGTCAATGCGATGATCGCACTGACTGCGGTCACATGGACCAAGTATGCCCGCCTCTCCCGTTCCATGGTCCTCAAGATCAAGCGCCGTGAATTCGTCGATGCGGCTGTCGTATCCGGCGGTTCCGCAGTGCATATCCTCTGGATCCACATCCTTCCAAACATTCTCCCGCTCATGGTCATCACCGCGGCTGCTGATATCGGCGCCATGATGATGGAGCTTGCCGGACTCTCCTTCCTCGGCTTCGGCAGCCAGCCGCCGGCTCCGGAATGGGGCCTCATGCTGAATGAAGGCCGTCAGCAGCTCCAGACAGCTCCATGGCTGATGTTCTTCCCGGGTCTCTCCATCTTCATCACCGTCGTCGTCTTCAACCTGTGGGGCGACTCCCTCCGCGATGTCCTTGACCCGAGAAATGAAGGATAAGGTTCAAGGTTCAGGGTTAGCCTGTAGGGCGATGCCCGAAAGTGGTATGTAAGTCCCTAGTCCCTAATCCCTAGCCACAAGACACTTGTCACTAAGCACTAACTCATGTTTATTCTCATTATTTTTTTATATCATTTACCCGAAAGGAAGCGTACACGATGAAATCTATTTACAAAAAAGGTGCCCTCTTTGCAGCAGCTGCTCTCATGGCTTTTGGTCTTTCCGGCTGCGGCGGTGACTCCGGCAATGCCTCCAAAGGTCCGAAGGACACCCTGACTGTCGGCGTTACGAACTTCGCAGACAGCCTCGAACCGACCGACAACTACTTCGGCTGGCAGGTCATGCGTTACGGCATCGGTGAATGTCTCGTTCACTTCGATGACAAGATGAATGCAGAACCATGGGTCGCTGAAAGCTGGAAAGTCTCTGACGACAAGATGTCCTGGACCTTCAAGATCAAAGACATTAAATTCTCCAACGGCACCCCGGTCACCGGCGAAGCTGTCAAGAAATCCATTGAACGTACCTTCGCAAAAGCACCGCGTGCGAAAGCGATGTTCGAACTCGACCACATCACCGCTGACGGCCAGAACGTCACCATTTACACCAAGAAGCCGGTCGCTACCCTCCCGGGCATGCTTGGCGATCCGCTCTTCATCATCGTCGATGTCGCTTCCGACGGCAAAGTAGACTTTGCAAAACAGGGTCCGGTCTGCACCGGTCCATACATGGTCAAGTCCTTCTCCAAAGCAAAGACCGAACTCGATGCAAACCCGAACTATTACGCAGCTGTTCCATTCAAGCACACCATCGTCAACACCATCGACGACCCGAATACCCGTGCTATGGCTCTGCAGAAGGGTGAGATCGATGTGGCTGTCAACGTAGCACCTGGCGACATGCAGCTCTTCTCCGACCAGAAGAAATTCACCACCTCCACCATTTCCTCCATCCGTGACGTACTCGCCCGCCTCTCCGTGAAAGAAGGCAAGCCGCTCGCTGATAAGAAAGTCCGTCAGGCACTGATCCAGTCCCTCGACCGCGACACCTACTGCAAGGTCCTCCTGAAAGACACCTTCACTCCTGGCGGCCCGCTCCTTCCGCCGTCCCTTGACTTCGGCTTCGATGAACTCAGCAAATCCTATCCGGATAAGACCAATGTAGAAAATGCAAAGAAACTCCTCGAAGAAGCAGGCTGGAAAGATACCGACGGCGATGGCTATGTCGACAAAGACGGCAAGCCGCTCGAACTCGACTTCATCTTCTACTCCGGCCGTGCAGAACTCCCGCTCTTCGCAGAAGCTACCCAGTCTGACGCTAAGAAAGTCGGCATCAAAGTCAACCTGAAGAACGTCGACTACAACGTCCTCGACGGCATCGGCACCCGCGGCGAATATGACCTCCTGATCTCCAACGTTCTCTCCGAACAGGCAGGCGATCCGGAAGTCTTCATCAACATGTACTGGAAGACCAACACCAACGGCTCCAACCCGCAGAACGGCTCCGGCTACTCCAACCCGGAATACGATGCACTCTCCGATCAGCTGGCTTCCGAATTCGACCCAGCTAAGCGTAGAGACATCATCATCAAGATGGAGAAGATCATCCAGGATGACGCTGCGACCCTCGTCTTCGGCTACCCGCAGACCAATATGATTTCCAGCAAAGCCGTAGAACATGCGGACATCAAACCGTGCGACTACTACTGGATCACCAAGGACATCACTCCGGCAAAATAATTTGTTTAGCCAGCAGTTTGCTCTAAGCAGTAGGCGGCCAGCCATTTGCGGTTTGCTGCCTACTGCTTACTGCTTACTATTTTTACAAGGAGACTTTCATGCTATTAGAAGTCAAAAACCTGGGAATTGCCTACGGCGACAAGCCCCCCATCGTTCAGGGCGTCACATTCAACCTGGATGAGGGCGAGATTCTTGCCATCGTCGGCGAATCCGGCTCAGGGAAAACCACCGTCATCCGTGCTATCCAGCACGTCCTGCCCGGCGGCGGTCATATAGCGGAAGGTCAGGTCATTCTTGAAGGCGAAGATACCCAGAAGCAGACTCCTGAAATGCATCGCGCACTCTGTGGCACAGACGTCTCCATGATTTTCCAGGACAGCGGCGCTATGATGAATCCGATCCGCACCATCGGCACCGAATTCCGTGAATTCCTCGCCGTCCATGGCATCAAGGACGACAAGGAAGCCCATGACCTGATGATTTCCATGATCGAAATGGTGCGCCTTCCGAACCCGGAGCACATCCTGAAATGCTATCCCTACGAGCTTTCCGGCGGTATGCGCCAGCGTGTCGGCATCGCTATGGCGATGGCCATGAAGCCTAAGCTCCTTTTGGCCGATGAACCGACCTCCGCTCTGGACGTCACAAACCAAGCCATCATCGTCAAAGAAATGATGAATGTCCGTGACAAAATGAATACCGCTATCATCATCGTCACCCACAACATGGGTGTATCCTGCTACATGGCAGACTACATCATGGTCATGAAGAAGGGCCGCGTCGTCGAATACGGCAAGGCTGAAGATGTCATTTATCACCCGAAGGAAGAATACACCCGTATGCTCCTTGCGGCTGTTCCAAAGATGGGAGGCGAAGACGCATGAAAAACTACGGAGAAGAAATCCTCCAGATGGTCGATATCTGCAAGGTCTTCGACCTCGGTGACGGTAAGAAGCTCCATGCCGCTGAAAACGTCAATGTCACCATCCACAAGGGTGAGACCGTCGGTATCGTCGGGGAATCCGGCTCCGGCAAGTCCACCCTTGCCAAGATGCTGACCCGTCTTTACCCCATGACCAGCGGGAAAATCATTTTCCACGGCAAAGACATCACAGATCTCAAAGGCGAAGCCCTCCGCCAGCACCGCAAATCCATCCAGATGGTCTTTCAGGACCCCTCCACCGCTTTCAATCCGAAGCAGCGCGTCAAGGAGATCATCTGTGAACCGCTCGAAAACTTCGGCATGATCGATAAAAAGGATGTCGAAGCCAAGGCGAAGGAAATGCTTCGTCTGGTCGATCTTCCCGAAGATTTCGCCGATCGCTATCCGAACAACATGTCCGGCGGCCAGCGCCAGCGTATCGCTATCGCACGTGCTCTGGTCCTTGAGCCGGAGATCATCGTCTGCGACGAAGCCACCTCTGCTCTCGACGTATCCGTCCAGAAGACAGTCCTCGATCTGCTGAATCGTCTGCAGAAAGAGACCCACGTGGCCTACATGTTCATCTGCCATGACCTTGCTCTCGCAAACAGCTTCTGCGACAACATCGTCATCATGCAGCATGGCAAGGTCGTAGAAAAGATCCATGACCTCAGGGAAGCGAAGGATCCATACTCCAAGAAGCTCCTTGCTTCCGTCTTCACCATCGAAGAAGGAAAGAACAAGGTCCTTCCTGACGAGCTCTTCAACTAATCTCTGCATCATAAAACCGCCAGCCTTTCGGCTGGCGGTTTTTGATTGATGGGCTGGGGACTAGTAACTGGTGACTAGTGACTGGGGACTAGTATTGCAATTTGTCAACTTTGGGACTTGGTGAGAAGTAAGAATCCTTATCTTTTCGCTATTTCACTGTCCCGCTCGCCAGACGCATTCCTTCTTCATCATTGGCAAAGAGATGATTCCTATCAGAAGAAATCCGGATCTTCACCCTCTGATTCATCTGGAAATCCACATCGCCAAAGACGACGGAGGTCAAAAGGAAGCCGCCCACATCCAGCTTCACAACGGTTTCCATACCGCTCGGAAGGGCAGAGTAGACTTTCGCCTCAATAGTGCCCGACGGATCGATGGTGACATGCTCAGGTCGGATGCCTAGGAGCAGCTTATCTCCTGTTTTCGTCTGGACAGCCTCACGCGCCGCGAAAGTCAGGGTGTGTGCGCCCAGCGCGAGCACGAGCTCTTTCTCTCCTGCCTCGCGCACGTTGACGGGTACGAGGTTGATATTCGGATTTCCAATAAAGTCTGCAACGAACGCATTGGCCGGCTCTTTATAAATGGTAAGCGGCGGCGCGTACTGCTGAAGGACGCCCTTCTTCATGAGGGAAATCTTCGTCGCAAGCGTCATCGCTTCGAGCTGGTCATGGGTGACATAGACGAAGGTCGAGTCTGTTTCCATATGAAGGCGCTTCAGCTCGGAGCGCATCTCCATACGGAGCTTCGCATCCAGATTCGAGAGCGGTTCATCCATGAGGAGGATGCGCGGACCGGTCGAAAGCGTGCGTGCGATGGCGACGCGCTGCTGCTGCCCGCCAGATAGCTCAGCTGGGTAGCGGTCGCTGTATTCCTTGATTTTCAACATATCCATCAGCTCATCCGCTCGAGCTTTGATTTTCGACTTATCCCACTTCAGATTTTCCAGACCAAAGGTGATATTCTGATACACTGTCATGTGCGGCCAGAGGGCGTAGTTCTGAAAAAGGAAACCGACGCCGCGCTTTTCCGGTGCGACATTGATCCCTTTCTCTGATGAGAAGACCACTCTTCCATCAATGGAAATTTCGCCACTCGTCGGCGTCTCGAGACCCGCGATCATGCGGAGCGTGGTCGTCTTTCCGCAGCCGGATGGTCCAAGTAGTGTGATAAACGCACGGTCATCGATGGACAGATTCAGATGGTCCACCGCAGCGGAAGATCCGTACATTTTTGTGATATCTTTTAATATAATTTCAGGCATAGAAGTACCTCATGTGATTTGTTAGTGAATGTGCGACTCGCGCTCCGTGACGTAAGGGAGCGCTGATTATATATCAGTTTCGGGCATCGCCACTATCTATACTCCGCAGCGAAGCCGCTACCAACCTTCCTCATCGATTCATCCGATCCCCTTATCGATCGAGGCGCCGGTGAGTTTGTTAATGACCCAGTTCGAGAGAAGGACGACGAGGACGATCAGGAGGTTGATCGCATTCGCGTACTGATTCCAGCCTTTTTCGTTATACTGGAAGAGCATGGTCGTCAGGACAGCAGTCGATGGGGAAATCAGCAGGATGAAGAGCGAAAGTTCTCGCATGCAGGAAATATAGGGCAGGAGATAGCCGGAGAGGATGCTGGTCTTCTGGATCGGGATGATAATGCGGATCATGCGTTTCCACCAGCTGATTCCCATGATGATACCGGCTTCTTCGATTTCATTTCCGAGCTGCAGCATAGAATTCACGCCCGCCCGGGACGCGAAGGGCAGGTATTTCACCGTACCGATGAGAGCGAGGATCGCGAAGGTGCCATACAGTGCCGGAATCGGGCCGTGGCGGGTGCTGAACATGGAAAGGTAAATCGCACCAAAAGCCATGCTCGGGATAAGGTACGGGAAGAAGGTCAGATGATTCACAGCCGCCGAGAGCCAGCTGCCTTTCTTCCGTACAATAGCATAGCCCGCAAGAAGCCCGATGGTTCCTGTCAGGAATGCACAAACGACGGACAGCAGGAAGCTGTTCAGAAGGCCATTGTAAATGCTGTGATTCTTCAGGATACCCGGCTCGCCATTTGCGATGTCAGTCGCTCCGTCTCCGATCCAAAAGACAGTGCTGAAGTTGCTCAGCGAATAATTCCCAGGCTCAACGATGAAAGACTCTACCGCAAAGGTGATGAGCGGGACGACAGTCACGCACACGAGGAGAAGGGCAAGCAGGAGAGAAATCGGCAGGCGCAGACCGCGAAGCGGGATGAGCGAGACATTGGCGCTCTTGCCGGTGATGGTGGTATAGGATTTCCTTCCACTCAACACTTTCTGGTTCACCATCATGATAGCGACACCGATCAGGATGAGAATCAGCGCCATCACATAGCCATAGCCAGGATTCAGCCCCTGCAGTGTGCGATAGAGCTGCGTCGTCAGCACGTGGTAGCGCACGGGCGCTCCCAGGAAGGCGGGCACTGCGAAAGCACTCATCGAGCTGGAAAAGGCCAGCAGGAAGGTCGAGAGCAGCGCCGGCTTCACCATCGGAAGCGTGATGCGTTTCATGATCTGCCAGCGGGATGCGTGCAGGAGCTGCGCCGCTTCTTCGAGGCTCGCATCCATGTGTTTCAGGATGCCGCCGATCAGGATGTAGGCGAAGGGCGCATAGTGGAGGCCCTGCACAATGGAAATCGGGAAAAAGCCATAGGCGAACCAGTTCGGTGTCGGGATACCGGTCAAAACCGTAAAGAGCCCAGGCACACCACCCACGAGAGAATTTCTGAAAAAGTTCAGCCACGCGAGCGCCAGCGTCCACGATGGCATGATGTAAGGCACGACGAAGAGCGCCGAGAGGAAGGGCTTATACTTGATATCTGTCCGCGTGATGAGCCATGCCATGCCGCCGCCGAAGAAAATGGCGATTGCGCAGGTCGAAAGCGAGATGAGCACGGTATTCCAGAGCGGTTTGTAGAAAATGCTCATGCTCGTCGTGCCGTCCAGAAGCACTTTCGTCCAGTGATAGTCCGTGAAATCCCCGGCATGCGAGCCGCGGATACGCATCACTTCCGAGGAGTGCACCGTCACCGTGTCGAGCACGATGGAGAGCAGCGGCAGAAACGTCAAAAGGATCAGCGCTGCAAACAGCAGCACCAGGATGACGTTGTACGGTTTGCGGAAAAACATCCGCAGTTTCATAGAAAAAGTCATAACATGTTTCCTTGGTTGATAGTTATAGGGAGTGGCTAGGAATTTAGGAAACGCTGATTTAAGAAAACGCTGATTAAATCGCAGAATCAGATTTTACAAGAATTTTTATACATAGCTTCGTCATAGCCTTCCTTAAATAGCTCGCTATTCGCGTCAGGTTATTCCTCGCTA
>OIXU01000592.1_pt1 | contig 12396 bp, 10 predicted proteins | sample 1587921 | NCBI WGS metagenome assembly OIXU01 (sample SAMN03283238) | human gut metagenome | biome: human-associated habitat; material: feces | host: Homo sapiens | place: Peru | collected 2012
ATGGAGAATTTCGACCCATTGGGCATCCACACGGGCGAGAGTATCGTCATCGCGCCATCGCAGACCCTCACCAACTCTGAATACCACAAGCTGCGCGCGCTGTCTATCAAGATCGTGCGCCACATCGGCATAGTGGGCGAATGTAACGTGCAGTACGCATTCGACCCCAACTCTGAGGACTACCGCGTAATCGAGGTCAACGCGCGCCTCTCTCGCTCGTCTGCATTGGCTTCCAAGGCTACTGGATATCCTCTCGCCTTCGTTGCCGCTAAACTCGGATTGGGCTATGGCCTCTTCGAATTGAAGAACTCTGTCACTAAAACCACGTCAGCGTTCTTTGAGCCAGCACTCGACTACGTGGTCTGCAAGATTCCACGTTGGGACTTGAGCAAGTTCCGTGGCGTTGACAAGGAGTTAGGCTCCAGCATGAAGTCGGTGGGTGAGGTAATGGCCATCGGTCGCAACTTCGAGGAAGCCATACAGAAAGGTCTCCGAATGATCGGACAAGGCATGCACGGCTTCGTGGAAAACAAGGAGCTGGAAATATCAGATATCGACAAGTCGCTCCGTGAGCCAACTGACAAGCGTGTGTTTGTCATATCAAAAGCCATGCACAAAGGTTACTCCGTCGACGAGATTCACGACCTTACCAAGATTGACCGCTGGTTCCTCTATAAGCTAAAACATATCATCGACATAGACGAGCGCTTGAAGAAGTGCAATGTCAACACTCTCGACAAGGAATTGCTTCGCGAGGCCAAGGTTTACGGCTTCACCGATTTCCAGATTGCCCGTGCCGTCAACCTTGAGAAAGAGATTGGCAACATGCACAAGGCCATGCTCGTGATCCGCAGTCTTCGCAAGAACTACGGCATCCTGCCTGTGGTAAAGCAGATTGACACCCTTGCAGCCGAGTATCCTGCGCAGACCAATTACCTATACGTCACATACGCGGGCGTAAAGAGCGACATCGACTTTACCAGCGACCACCGCTCGGTTATCGTGCTTGGCTCAGGAGCTTATCGCATAGGCTCTTCCGTTGAGTTCGACTGGTGTGGCGTGCAAGCCCTGCACACCATCCGCAAGCAGGGTTACAGGTCTATCATGATCAACTATAACCCAGAGACAGTGTCGACCGACTACGACATGTGCGACCGTCTTTATTTCGACGAGCTCACCTTCGAGCGCGTCATGGACATCATCGACATGGAGCAGCCTTACGGTGTCATCGTCTCCACGGGCGGACAGATTCCAAACAACCTCGCGATGCGTCTCGATGAGCAGCATGTACCTATTCTCGGCACCAAAGCGCAGGACATTGACAATGCCGAAGACCGTGCCAAGTTCTCGCAGATGCTCAACGAGTTAGGCATCAACCAACCGGAATGGAGCGCGCTCAAGAGCATGGACGACATCGATGAGTTCGTGAAGCGCGTTGGCTTCCCTGTCCTCGTGCGTCCTTCTTACGTCCTCTCTGGCGCGGCGATGAATGTCTGCTCCAACGACGAGGAGCTTCACCGCTTCTTGCAACTTGCCGCCAACGTGAGCGAAGACCACCCAGTGGTAGTATCGAAGTTTATCGAGCACGCCAAGGAAATCGACTTCGACGCCGTGGCACGTAATGGCGAAGTCATGGCTTATGCCATATCCGAGCACATCGAGTTTGCCGGTGTCCACTCTGGCGATGCCACTCTTCAGTTGCCACCACAAAAGCTGTATGTGGAGACTGTTCGCCGTATCAAGCGCGTCAGCCGCAAGATTGCGGCGGCATTGCATATCAATGGCCCATTCAACATCCAGTTCATGGCACGCGAGAACGACATACTCGTCATTGAGTGCAACCTCCGCAGCTCTCGTTCATTCCCATTCGTAAGCAAGGTGCTGAAGCTCAACTTCATTGAGCTTGCCACAAAGATAATGCTCGGCGTTCCTGTCGAGAAACCGGCCAAGAGCCTCTTCGACCTCGACTATGTTGGCATCAAGGCTTCGCAATTCTCATTCAACCGCTTGCAAAAGGCCGACCCTGTGCTCGGCGTGGACATGAGCTCCACTGGTGAGGTGGGATGCTTGGGCGACGACACCAACCAGGCTCTGCTCAAGGCTGAGCTTGCCGTTGGCCAGCGCATACCTAAACACACCGTGCTGCTCTCAACCGGAGGCGCCAAGCAAAAGGCAGAGATGCTCGATGCCGCAAAGTGCCTCGTGAATCATGGATATGAGCTGTTCGCGACCCCAGGCACCTCTCGCTATCTCTCTGAGAACGGTGTGGCCAACACACTTGTCTACTGGCCATCAGAGTCTGACAAGCAGCCGCAGGCCTTGCAAATGCTCCATGAGAAGAAGATCGACATGGTGGTTAATATTCCTAAGGACCTCACCGCTGGCGAACTGACAAACGGTTACAAGATTCGTCGTGCGGCAATAGACCTCAACGTGCCTTTGATCACCAATAGCCGCCTCGCCTCAGCATTCATCAATGCCTTCACCACGCTGTCGCTCGATGATATCGACATCAAGGCTTGGGGAGAGTATTGATAGAACATTACTACTATAAAATCATTACTTATATTGCTCGTTTTTCATGCGGGCAATATAATAATCAAATAAAGCCCATTGACAGATTCAGCTACATAGCTTAGTCTTGTCAATGGGCTTATTTTTTACAAATAATTGCTAAGTAATCTCCTGTACGTTACCTTATTATACTTGTACGTTTGCTTATTAATATATGCACTCGCTCTATTTTAGAGCCCCACGTAGTATCTCACCCACTTTGGCTTTCTCGCTTTCAAAGTCGAAAAGGCGGTAGATGTCCGCGGAATTTTGAGGATCCACGATGCGAGAAGCCATAAGCCGAAGCACTTTCATCCTGTCATCGTCAAACGTGAACAGTCTCATCATGCGGGCAGTCTGGGCGCAAGAATACCAGCAACCAAGACTTGCCACCTCAATAAGGTCGAACTTCTCATTATCGAATGTGGCATTTCTCACCTTGTTATAAAACTTGGAAAACGATGCATCGTCAAGACAATAGGAATAACCGACATGCATACCGGAGTTGTATGCTGGTGGAACTGGCCTAACTGGCGGAGCAGGTTGAACAGGTTGTGGTGCAGGATGTTGACAATTGGAATTATTGCCATTATTTCTTTTCAACTCTTCAATATAAGTGTCGAGACCCACAACCCTACCACTGCGGTCAAACATCACATTGGTGTGTTTAATATCTCCCGTCAAAATGTTTTGGCTCTCATATTGCCACCTATCGCCGAAAGAGTCAAAACTCATCAACTTTGGATTACCAAGTATGGCCGTGACCTCTTCTTTTGTCATTCCCCGCTCCACGGTCTTCTTTACCTTTGCCGGCGCATCCACGCACACGGCAAGCATCATCATGCAAGAGACCGCAATAGTCATCATGCGTTTTTTCTTCATAAGCCTATACGTTTCTTGAAAGTTTACAGGCAAAATCTCGCCAATATGTTACCTTGTCAATGGACATAAAATATCTCTTTAAGTTTACGCAAAACTACAAAGATTATTTTGTTTGACCATATTTTTTTTCAAAAATGTGCGCAGGTTCAAACATTTCTTTGTAATTTTTAAGTTGGATTAGGCTTATGCCTTTTCCAAGACATCATTGGTAAACAAACGCGACGCGATTAAGGCGTAAAGGCAAAATATAAACGCGCACCAAATTCATAGTTGACTTGATAATAATATTTTACAAAAGGTCGTCTGAGAATCGATTTTTTTCAACCGAACCCTCTCTTCGTTCGAAATGACGCGATTATGGGGCGTTTTAGTAAACCATTGACTGTCAACGTGTTGCAATTCTATCTGTTTTTTGATGTCACAAAAGCACTAAAAAGGCGTCGCCGTTACGGTGTAATCGCGGTGCCGTTACGGTGCAATCGCGATGCCGTTACGGTGTAATCGCGTCGCCGTTACGGTGCAATCGCGACGCGATAACGCCGTAACGGCAAAAAAGTTTTGCCAAAAACCGGCCGACAGCGTTGTCAAGAGTCCGAAGGCTACCCTTTTTCCGCTCTAAATGCACCTGTTCCGAAGTGTTAAATTTTGGCAATAATATTTTACATTTCTACGTGTGCCGTATTGCAGTTCTTGCCCTTTCCACGGTTGGGCCTTCATGTTGGGCATTGACGGCTTCCTTGTCTTCAAGAAGATTTAGCGGACTACTATTTTTTTAATGATATTTCATGCCACAACATGGCAATTACCTAAAAATTGCCTATCTTTGCGCCATCTTATACAAAGATAAGCCTCGGCCAAGCCACAAGAGCCTTTACTTATATTAAAAAAGAAAACAACAGAAAAAACAACAAAATAAATGGAAAAAAAACTACGCACGGCTTCCATCTGCGTACAGGGAGGCTATGAGCCTAAAAATGGCGAACCAATCGAATTGCCAATCATCCAGAGCACGACGTTCAAGTATGACAACTCTGAGGAGATGGCAATGCTCTTCGACTTGAAGAAGGAAGGATATTTCTATTCCCGACTCCAGAACCCTACCAACGACGCCGTGGCAAAGAAGATTGCACAGCTGGAAGGTGGCGTGGGGGCCGTATTGACCAGCAGCGGCCAGGCCGCCAACTTCTACGCGGTGTTCAACATCTGCGAGGCTGGCGACCACATAGTGACATCAAACGAGATTTATGGCGGGACATTCAACCTCTTCGGCGTGACCTTGAAGAAGCTTGGCATAGAGTGTACATTCGTCAACCCCAACGATAGCGAGGAGGAAATACAGAAGGCTTTCCGTCCTAACACGAAAGTCGTGTTTGGAGAGACCATCAGCAACCCGGGATGCGCCGTGCTCGACATAGAGAAATTTGCTCGCATAGCCCACAATAACGGGGTCCCTCTCATAGTGGACAACACTTTCGCCACTCCTATCAACTGCCGCCCATTCGAATGGGGCGCCGACATCGTGACCCACTCCACCACAAAATACATGGATGGAACGGCCTCACAGGTTGGTGGCGTGGTAGTGGATAGCGGCAACTTCGACTGGATGGCCCACGCCGACAAGTTTCCTGGCCTCTGCACCCCAGACGAGAGCTACCATGGCTTGACCTACGTGAAGGCGTTTGGCAAGATGGGATACACCACCAAGCTTGTGGCACAACTGATGCGCGACCTCGGCAGCATTCCGGCACCGATGAACTCCTTCATCCTCAACCTCGGCTTGCAGAGCCTGCACCTGCGCATGCGTCAACACTGCGCCAACGCGCAGAAGATAGCGGAGTTTCTGCACGACGACCCACGTGTGGCCTGGGTCCGCTACGCTGGCTTGAAAGACGATGCCTATTACGACCTGGCACAGAAATACTTGCCAAACGGCACGTGCGGCGTCATCGCCTTCGGACTGAAGGGCGACCGTGACACGGCCATCAAGTTTATGGACTCACTCGACATGATCAACATCGTGACCCACGTGGCGGACGCACGCACCTGTGTACTCCATCCTGCCAGCCACACCCACCGACAGCTCAGCGACGAACAGCTGCGTGAGGCCGGCATCGCCCCAGACCTGATTCGCCTCTCCGTAGGAATCGAGGACGTGGAGGACATTCTCGACGACATCAAGCAGGCTTTGGACAAGATCTGAAACACCTCGCAAGCAAGGACATAAAACATGAAACCACCTGCACGGGCCGACTCTACAAGTCTCAACCCGTACAGGTGGTTTCATGTCTCGTGTTGTGCCTGTCGCCGCTACGCCTTGTTTGCCAATGGCGCAGCCTGTGTATAGACTCGGGCCCCAAGCTCCTTGTCGAGCATATAAAGACCATAGCCATTGTCCTTGATCATGCGCAGGTTATCGATAATGTTCTGCGCGTTTTCCTCTTCCTCCACCTGCTCGTCAACAAACCACTTGAGCATGCTCTGTGTGGCATAGTCGTTTTCCTGGGTGGTAAGGGCGAAGAGATTGTTGATGAGCGACGTGACCTTCTGCTCATGGGCCAAAGTTGCCTCAAACACATCCAAAGGATTATCCCATACGGTGGGAACGGCGTCTATAGCCTTCAACTCCACATGACCGCCACGCTGGATGATATAGTTGAACAAGATCTTGGCGTGGTCTTGCTCCTCCTGAAACTGGACCTGAAACCAGTTGCCCATGCCTGGGTTGCCATTGGCATGACAATATGCTGCCATGGATAGATACAGGTATGCAGACCACATCTCCGCATTAATCTGGGCGTTGATAGCCTCTTCCACTTTTTTGTTTAGCATTTCTTAAAACGTTTAGATAGTTAAACATGTTGACGTGCTTTTCAAGCACACCTCCAAATTACGGCTTTTATTTGAGACTATCAAATGATTTTTGCATTTTTAGCAAATAATCGCATCATTTAGACACTCGCTCCGACCTTTGGCGCGCCTAAGCCCTACCCGAAGACAAGGAAAAGCTAATTGACAAAGGCTTTATAAGCACATTGTAAGACCAGCAACACTATCAAGAAAAATAGTGGAAGATTTATCGCTCACTTCTCACGAGAAAAGTGTAATTTTGCAGCTCGTTATCAAGAATGTCTCTAAATCATGGATATAAACAAATCTTTGGAGGTAGATTGAAATCATGGAAAAAGATGAGAACGTTGTTCGGTTGCACGCAATCGACAAAGTGACTATCGAGGGAAGCTTAATCAATGTCTTCCTGCTGATTTTCAAGTTCATTGCCGGCATATTAGGCGGTTCTGCCGCCATGATAGCCGACGCCTTGCACTCGCTAAGCGATTTCCTGTCAGACATCGTGATGCTTGTTTTTGTACGGTTGAGCAACAGGCCCAAAGACAAGGACCATGACTTCGGGCACGGCAAATACGAGACCCTCGCAACCGCGCTCATTGGCATCGCGCTGCTTTGCGTGGGTGCCATGATATGCATTGGCGGCCTGGAGAAGATCATTAAAGTGGTCCACGGAGCATCGCTGCCCTGCCCCGGCGTCATAGCCTTCGTTGCCGCCGTGGTCAGCATCCTGCTCAAGGAGTGGTGCTTCCAGTTCACGGCAAAAGTAGGCAAGAGATACAACTCGCAAGCGGTCATCGCCAACGCCTGGCACCACCGCTCCGACGCACTCTCGTCTGTCGGCACCGCCATCGGCACGGGCTCTGCCATACTCTTAGGCTCTAAATGGACCGTGCTCGACCCCTTGACCGCCGTCATCGTGAGCGGCTTCATCGTCGGAGAGGCGGTGAAACTGATAAGGCAGTCGTCGAGCGAACTATTGGAGGCAAGCCTGCCAGAAGATGTTGAGAAGCAGATTGTGGCCATAGCGCAAAAAGACAACGACATATACGAAGTGCACAACCTTCGCACACGCCGCATAGGCAACAACTTCGCCATAGAGATGCACGTAAGGATGCCAGGGAAAACGAACCTGTATGAGGCGCATGAGCACGCCACGAAAGTGGAGCATGCCATAAAGCAACAGTTCGGACCTGGGACGCACGTCATCATACACCTTGAGCCGTTGAAAGTCAACGGCAAATACGTCAATCCGGACGAGGCAGAGTGATTGTTATTCTTTTTTTCATGATTATGCCACTGTTTTTTGCCTCATTATCCTAAAAAGCAGTAACTTTGCATGAAAGAAAAAACACAAATGTTTATGAAACTGAACACTAAGCGCCGGTGGCACTGCATAAAAGGACAAGAACCCACCGACCTGGACAAGAAGATTATGGCATTCGAGTCGAAAGGCAAGCTCGTGCCAACACGCGACATGGTTCGCACGCCTGAGCAGATAGAGGGCATACGCATTGCCGGAAAGCTCAACACGGGTTGCCTCGACGCCGTAGAGGCCATGATAGGCCCCGGGATAAGCACGCAAGACATCGACGACGTGGTGATGCAGTATTGCAAGGATCACGACTGCAACCCGTCGTGCCTCAACTATGAAGGCTTCCCCAAGGCCGTATGCACCAGCATCAACGAGGTGGTGTGCCACGGCATTCCAAAGAAGGAAGACGTGTTGCAGCCGGGCGACATCGTGAACGTGGACATGACGCTCGACTACAATGGCTATTTCGGCGACGCATCGCGAATGTTCATCATCGGCGGAAAGACCACTCCGGAAAAGGAAGAACTCGTGAAGGTCACCAAGGAATGTCTTGACCTTGGTGCCGAGGCCGCCAAGCCATGGGGATTTCTTGGCGACATAGGCCACGCCATACAGAAGCACGCCGAGAAACACGGCTACGGCGTGGTGCGCGACCTGTGCGGCCACGGCGTGGGCCTGGCCATGCACGAGGAACCTGAGGTGTTGCACTATGGGCACAAGGGCACGGGAATGTTGCTTGTGCCGGGAATGACATTCACCATAGAGCCAATGATAAACATGGGATCATGGAAAGTGTTTATCGACGCTGATGACCCTTACGGATGGGAGGTGATAACAGCCGACGAAAAGCCTTCGGCTCAATGGGAGCACACGTTCCTCATGACCGAGCACGGAGTGGAAATACTTTCATACTAAGCAATAACGGAGCAAGAGCCTTATGCAAGACATATATATATTAGGAATAGAGAGCAGCTGCGATGACACGTCGGCTGCCGTGCTGCGCAACGGCGTGTTGCTGAGCAATGTAACAGCGTCGCAAGAGGTGCATCGCGCCTATGGCGGCGTGCCGGAACTCGCGAGCCGCGCCCACCAGCAAAACGTGGTGCCAGTGGTAGACCAGGCCATAAAGCGTGCCGGCATAACGAAAGAGCAACTGTCGGCCGTAGCCTTCACGCGAGGCCCAGGCTTGATGGGCTCGCTGCTCGTAGGCGTGAGCTTCGCCAAGGGTTTCGCACGCAGCCTCGGGATACCACTGATAGACGTCAACCACTTGCAGGGCCACGTCATGGCGCACTTCATAAAGGAAAGCGACGACGACAGCCACATGCCTCCCCTGCCCTTCATCTGCCTGCTTGTGTCGGGCGGCAACTCACAGATAGTGAAAGTGAACGCATACAACGACATGGAAGTGCTGGGGCAGACCATCGACGACGCGGCCGGCGAGGCAATAGACAAATGCTCAAAGGTCATGGGCCTGGGTTATCCTGGCGGCCCAATAATAGACAAGCTGGCGCGTAAGGGCAATCCTCTCGCTTATAAGTTCTCGGAACCCAACATACCGGGTTGCGACTATTCGTTCTCAGGTCTCAAGACTTCCTTCCTCTACAACCTGCGCAAGTGGGTGGCAGAAGACCCAGATTTCGTGGAGCACCACAAGGAAGACTTGGCCGCAAGCCTTGAACACACCATCGTGGACATTCTCATGAAGAAACTGCGCCAGGCGGTAAAGATGACGGGCATAAAGCACGTGGCGGTGGCTGGAGGCGTATCGGCAAACAACGGCCTGCGCAACTCCTTCCGCGAGCACGCCGCGAAATATGGCTGGACAATATACATACCAAAGTTCAGCTATACTACCGACAACGCGGCAATGATTGGCATAGTGGGCTACTATAAGTATCTCGACAAGGACTTCTGCTCAATAGACGCCCCTGCCTTCTCTAAAGTAACATTCAAGTAGAACATAAACCATTTTTCACATGGAGTTAGAAACCAAAGTCTTGAGCCAACAGATACAAGAGGCTCTCTATAATAACAACAAGACCCTCGGCACGGCGGAAAGCTGCACGGGTGGCGGCATAGCCGAAGCGATAGTGGCCGTTCCCGGAGCGTCGCAATACTTCAAGGGCGGCATCGTGAGCTATACCAACGAGATAAAGGAAAAGCTCCTTGGCGTTTCACACGAGGTGCTGGAAGAGCAAACTGCCGTGTGCGAGGAAGTGGCAATGGAAATGGTCAAGGGAGCATGCGATGCCTTGGGAGTAGACTATGCCATATCGGCCACGGGCGTGGCAGGACCCACGGGAGGCACGCCAGAGATTCCAACCGGGACGATTTGGCTCGGCTATGGCTCGAAGGACGATGTGCGCACATTCTGTCTCACAGAAGACTATGGGCGAGGCGTAAATCTCAACATAGCAGTCAAAAAAGCCCTCAATTTGTTCATTGAATACCTCAATGAGCAAGAAAAACAGTAAAAAAGCTTAAATACAAACATTTTATCTCGCTTTGCTTTGCTATTTTGGAGATATTTTGTAATTTTGCACTCTGTTTGGAATAAGTAGTTAAAATCGCATCAAAAACAAAGAATAGCAATGTCTAAGATTTGTCAGATAACAGGCAAGAAGGCACAGATTGGTTGCAATGTGTCTCACTCAAAGCATCGCACAAAGCGCAGCTTTGACGTTAACCTCTTCAGCAAGAAGTTCTTCTATGTAGAGGAAAATTGCTGGATTTCCTTGAAGATTAGCGCCGCTGGTCTTCGTCTTATCAACAAAGTCGGTCTTGACGCTGCCCTGAAGCAAGCCGTTGCAAAGGGTTACTGCGACTGGAAAGACATTAAAGTAATAGGAGACTAATAACGATGGCAAAGAAAGCTAAGGGCAACAGAGTGCAGGTGATACTCGAGTGCACAGAGATGAAGAACTCAGGTCTGCCTGGCACAAGCCGCTACATTACGACAAAGAATCGTAAGAACACTCCTGAGCGTCTCGAGCTCATGAAGTATAACCCCATCCTTAAAAAGATGACTCTCCACAAGGAGATTAAGTAATCCCGACTATTAAGTCATTAATATTATAATAACTAACAGACTATGGCAAAGAAAGCTGTCGCTACCCTTCACGAAGGTAGCACTGATGGTCGCGCATATTCAAAGGTCATCAAGATGGTGAAGAGCCCTAAGACCGGTGCTTACGTCTTCGACGAGCAGATGGTTCCTAACGAGGCTGTGAAAGACTTTTTCAAATAATATTTATTTGTAGAAAATATCAAAGGACGGTACATATTCTGAGATGTACCGTCCTTTTTGTTTTAAGTCTCATCAAGAGGCAAAAGCACCCAAAGGAATCTTCACTGGAACACGCGCGTTATGAAGGCACGCAAGCAACGACGCCATGTCAACCACTCATGCCCTGTGCCGTGAGAGGTGAAGCGATCGTAGCGTATGCCTGCCTCGTCGAGGGTCTTGGTGAGTTTTGGAACGCCGATACTCTCTTCCGTGCCGCAACCAATGAAGAAGTATTTAAGTGCCGTGTTGACCTTGTCCTTGTCCTTTAACACGCCACCATAGTTCTTGTTGGCATCAAGGCCATACACCGCTCCACTGAAAAGGCCAAGCCAGGCGAACTTGTCGAGATGCGGGAACACTATATCCGCAGCCTGATGCCCACCCCACGACAATCCGGCCATGGCTCGCGACTCGCGGTCGGTCTTGGTGCGGAAGGTCTTGTCTATCATGGGTATGAGGTCGTTGAGCATCACGGAATAAAAAGATTTGCCATAGGGGCTCTCTTCCACGTTGCGGCTTAGGCCCTCTTTCCTGGGGATATTGATGTCGCCACTCTCCATCACCACAATCATGGGTACGGCCTTGCCAGAGGCTATCATGTTGTCCATGATGTTCTGCATGCGTCCTTGCTTGGTCCAGCCACGTCCATCCTCACCCATACCATGCTGCAGATACAACACGGGATAGCGTTTCTTCACATTAGTATCATACTCGGCAGGCGTATAGACCACGGCCTCTCTCCAGGCCTGGGAAGATTCCGAATAATACTGCACACGGCGCACTTGGCCATGATTCACGTCGCGATGTGGACGATAATAGTCGCCCTCCTCTCCTTCTGGCACTTCCAGTCCGCTGGCAAGCCTACTATAACCGAAAAATGTTTCCGTGCCTGGGTCAGTCACCCTCACGCTGTCTATGTCCAAGAAATAGTAATGAAAACCAACCACGAGAGGGTCTGTCGTCACGCTCCAACTGCCATTGGCGTCTCGTGTCATGGGATAGGTCTTGCCAGCCACCATGGCTTTCACGTCAGAAGCCTTGGGCGCGTCAATTTTTATGGTGGCGCGTCGCTCACTATCTATCATGGGATATTGCGCCGAAGGCACGTTCCATTCTGACCGCGTTTGGGAAAGAACGTTCACAGGAGCTGCCATGGTAACGGCCAATGCCGCAATGGCTAATTTTTTGTTCGTTTTTAACATGGTTTTGATTTTTAATTATCAGTTTCAAAATTAGGCATTTCCTTGATTACCTCCAAATATATTGTCAATTATTTTTTTCAGTCCTTTCAATTTACATTAATCAATGAATCTGGCAAACAACACTTAAAAAGTTTGCACAGAATATAGTTGTTATATTTAAACAATATGATAGGGATAACACGACAATAGGCCTGAACTCACATGGAGCCCAAGCCTATTATATATATAAAACGTTCGAGTGATATTACTTGATGTTTGGTTCCTGCAATCCATAGTTCTTCTTCTTGTCGATGACAAGGAGAAGGAGACTG
>OIXU01000593.1_pt1 | contig 12387 bp, 11 predicted proteins | sample 1587921 | NCBI WGS metagenome assembly OIXU01 (sample SAMN03283238) | human gut metagenome | biome: human-associated habitat; material: feces | host: Homo sapiens | place: Peru | collected 2012
CTAATACCGTCGGCAATCCTGTCATAGCAGAAACCCGGTTGTCATAGTCTTTATAACTGTCGCCGCAAGCTTCAAGAACAGTTGGCTGACCTGTAATATTTTTATTCAGCCATCGTATTGCTGCCGCATCTTCAGGAATGGCATTTTCTAGATAAGCAGTTGCATTGAGAGTTTGGTATTTATTTTTCAGAGGAAAACCTGTAAACCAATTTGTTGTAGCATTTACGAAATATCCACAGGTAGATATAAGAAGTATTATTGCCATTCCCCCAACGGTTATCTGCACTTTTGATAATCTTACCTTTTTCTCATATCTATTATCCAATTTAGTTTCTTGCAAAATTTTTATTCTGTCTGCCACAAAAAATACCAGAATATACGACATCATAAGCGCAAAAAGTATATATGCCTGATAAGTCAGCTTAAACATAGTATTTGCTCTTGGTGCTGTTTTTTCATAGATATCTCTTACATAAACGATTTCCGGAATCAATATTAGTCCCATTGCACAAAGAGAAAGTACAACTCCGTATAAATCAGAAACATTAATTTTGTAAAATAAATTCCTGGTTTTTTTATTTGTAAAATTTCTATTTTTTATCAGCGTAGATACGACAAATAATCCACATATAAGCAATGGAAAAGCCCATAATACACAAAACTGATAAAACGCCGTATGAATTTTCACTATTCCGATTCCCTGTACCATAACACTTTTAAACTGTAAATGGAATGGTAACGAAATCAACACCGCAGTCAGCAGAAGTTCTATCCATTGCACAACGCTCCATTTTATACCGGTTCTCATATCTGAAGGTTTCATATCTGTAGAATTAAGATATCTCTTCAAATTTCCAAAAAACAGTGTTCCACATATTACAACATAATAAATCATAAAATCCCATGTATTTGAAAACAGGAAAATTCCAAGGAACAGTCCCAGCAGAAATATCTCTTTCTGTTTCCAGCTTTTACCGGAATTTCTTTTTATCCATGCATATAAAATCCCCAATACTGCCAAAACAAAAAACACATTAATCACATGCGCATGTAAATCCCCAAGAACAAAAGAATATGAAGGAAATTCATGAATTGTCTCGTCCCCTGTCACAGGTGGATCAAATCCTATAAATCGTGTTGTGCTTGGAAACCAGTAATCTTCTCTTATCCCCAGTAATGTAAAAATTTTTCCATATATAATATAATGAAGGTTTCCACTCATGGATACAGATAAACCTGCTAAAATACCTCCAAAATCTGTTATCCATGCTCTTCCCCTTTTACCTAATTTATCCTTAAGCATCTGGCGCACAAGACTAAATGGCAATACAAACGCAAATGCAGCTATCATGGTACGCATAAGATTGTATGTAATCTCTACCTTTGTTCCTGTAAGTTTCGTAAGAAACACCGCAAAATATTGACCACCATAATAGTAGTTAAAAGCTTTGCCAGCATACCACATATCTTCTGACGGAAGTGTTGTGCTACGCATCATAGACTTCATAAAACCAAAATCCATATATTTTTCAGTTCCATGAGCTGCCGGATGAAATCCTGCCATATATGTCCACAAAAGAAATACAACAAAGAAAATCACTTCTTCCCAATAAACAAGTTCCATATGTTTCCACGGAAAAACCTTTCTTTGTTTTCCATATATTCCATAAGCAATACTGCTCCCCCCACATAAGGTAGTAATTACGACAGAACTCAATGTGGTAAAGTGAACCACTTTTATAGAAGTCAAAATCCATACTCCATATCCGCATATCACTATTGCTATAACCTTTGAATACATCCATCCATTATCATCAAAACCTTTGAATATCTGAGCCGTTATCGGCATAAATACCAATCCAAGAATCCATAAAATTTCCCACCATATCATGAATGTAAAGAAATCGGATCCTAACAGCCAAAAAGCAACTCCTATCAATAGCCCTGCTGCCAGTAATTTAAATTTATTTACTTTTTTCATAATAATATATTTCTCCATAATTTTTTTTATAATTAAGCAAAAATATACCAGTCACTTCATCATATAAGCTACAATAGCTCTATATCTTTTTTTCATCATTTGTATTTGAATAATATCATATTTATTGCAAAATTTTCTAAAATGGCGAAATTCATATATAAATTGGCGAAATTCGTTTTTCGAAAACATATTGTGGTTTTTTATAAGGTTTTCTGTCACAATATTTTCCCTCTTGACTAATTTTCTGCAAAATAAAAGACAGCGCAGTCCTACCACTACACTATCTTTCATAGATTCTACATAATTTATAAGTACAGCATTACCTTTACAGTAAAAATCTGATTTGTATTCGAAACATCCATAAATCCCTGATATTTCTCTACCATCTTCCTGACATTTGCAAGACCAATGCCATGTCCTTTTTCTTCCTTCGTTGACAATAATTTATTTTTCTCTACAGCCAATTCATGTTGAAAGCTGTTTTTTATTTCCATGGAAAGCATGCCCTTTTCATAGTATATATCCACTGACATCCATTTATCTTTCGTCTGTTCTGCTGCTTCTATTGCGTTCTCTGTCAGGTTTCCCAAAATCACATTCAGATCAAATGCTGATATGCACAAATCAGATGGTACCCGTACCTCATACTCTACATGATTCAGTTTCTTTTTTGCCTGTCCCAGAAGATAATTCAGCAGACTGTCAAGATTCTTATTCCCACAGCTGACCAGTTCAGACTGGTTCTGCATATACTCCCCCATGTCATGTATATATTTCCGAATTTCTTCATTATTCTGATTTCCAGCCATAAGTGCAAGTTCTCCCAGATGATTTTTCATATCATGGCGTAGAGCTTTTACTTTCTCTTCCGATTGCATCAACACATCCAACTGGTGAGAATAAATGAGCATTTGTTTTTCCATAAGAGATTGTTCTTCCAGTTTCTTATACGCACTTATCAGAACATCATATAAATAGAAAATCAATAATACAACTGCCAAAACACAACATCCAAATAACACCAGCAGGATACGATTTTTTAGTTCCTGTTCAACAATAAGCAATTCTGCCAGACAAAGTGCTGAAATAACCGCCAGTATCATCCCATGCGGAGTTTTATCTTCTCCTTTATTCTTAATCAAGATTTTTTCTGAAATAACATCGCAAATCAGCAATAATAGTACAGTTATATACGCAGCACATTCACCGACTTTCCCTGTTATTGAATAATCTGTTAGTAAATGAACAGCTACTAAATCACATCCCATATTAGTTCCATATACAAGTAGTGTCACAAATATTTTCTTTTTCAATGCTCCTTCATAACACACTGTAATCAAAAAAATCAGCACTATATTTGTTATCACACTCATACCTGGCGAACAAAATATCAGATGTACCACTGCTGTCAAAACAAAAAACAATACATAACAGGCTCTTTCTTTTTTCTTTTCCTCAATATCTGTCCAAAAGAACAACCTCATAAAGCGATAGATTATATATGTACGCAAAAGATTCGTGCTTAATGTAGTTATCAACGCAAACATTTACTCTCTGTCCCTCCACACACGTTCCGCCAGTTGCTTTCTCACTGATTTCCGATATGGCTGGCTGATTGGAATTGTATCTCCGTTTTTCATTTTCACAGATTCATAAGAACATTCTTCGATATAATCAAAATTGATCAGGTACGACTGATGAATCTGAATGAAATTTCCCGGAATTTTCTTTGCTATTTCTTTCAGTTTGCCATTAAATTCTACTACTTTGAAATCAAGCAGGAAGATGGAAACAAAAAGTATGGAAAAAGCAAAGAACACAGACCAAATCCGATCATTCAAATGGGTCTGTTTATGGATGGCGACGGCATCCCTCTTGCTTTTTCTACCTTTGCAGGAAATGCAAACGAACAGACATCCCTCAAACCATTGGAAAAAAAGATACTTGGAGAGTTTGGATGCCAGAAATTTATTTACTGCAGTGATGCCGGACTTGGTTCTGAAGCCATCAAAAAGATAAACCATGCCGGTGAACGCGCTGGTCAACTCCGGCGTGAAGGTCGTGTTCATCCCCATCTACGCCGCTGAGGCTTCCGTCTTCCTGACCCAGGCCAAGGGCAAGTTCGCAGAGGATGTGTACTTCTTCGGCGCTGACGGTCTGGACGGCATCCTGGGCAAGGTGAGCCAGGATGTGACCATCGCGGACAACGTGCTGATGATGACCCCCTTCGCGGCGGATTCCGCCGATCCCAAGGTACAGGCCTTTGTCAAGGCGTATGAGGAGGCCTACGGTGCTACTCCTGACCAGTTCGCCGCCGATGCCTACGATGCCGTGTACACCGTCAAGGCCGCTGTGGAAGCCGCGGGCGGCAGCACCTCCGGCGCGGATCTGGCCGCTGTGATGACCTCCCTGACCGTGGAGGGCGTCACCGGCACCATGACGTGGAACGCCGACGGCAACACCAACAAGGCCGCCAGCGCCATCCTCTACAAGAACGGTGTGGGCGCCCTGTTCGGCCAGGACGCCGCTGAGAGCACCGAGAACACCGAAAGCACCGAGAACACCGATACCGCGGAATAAAACGCTATATTCTACCTACCTCACATAAGCCTCTCCGTCCTCCCGGCTTCGCGCCGGGAGGACGAGCCGGGGGCGACGCAAAGGAATGACGACTATGACGAATCTGATACAAACCTTAATAAGCGGGCTGAGCCTGGGGAGCATCTACGCGCTGATCGCGCTGGGCTACACCATGGTCTACGGTATCGCCAAAATGCTGAACTTCGCCCACGGCGACGTGATCATGGTGGGCGCATACAGCGGCATTGTGGCGGTGGCGCAGATGGGACTGTCCCCGTGGGTAACGGTGATCGTCAGCATCGCGGTATGCGCGGTGCTGGGCGTGGTCATCGAGTTCTGCGCCTATAAGCCCCTGCGCCAGGCGGCGCCGCTGAGCGTGCTCATCACGGCCATTGGCGTCAGCTACCTTTTGCAGAATGCGGCGCTGCTGATCTTCGGGTCGCAGCAGATGGCCTACCCCACGCTGGTAAAGCTGCCCGGCTTCACCGTGGGCGGCGTGCATGTGGACGGCATCACCGTGCTGACGCTGGCGGTGACGGCGGCGCTGATGATAGCGCTGACGCTGTTCATCGACAAAACGAAGCTGGGCAAGGCCATGCGCGCCGTGTCCGAGGATAAGAACGCCGCCACCCTGATGGGCATCAGTGTGGACAGGACCATCACCCTGACGTTCGCCATAGGCTCGGCGCTGGCGGCCTTCGCCAGTATGTTCTATGGGATGACCTATGTGTATATCAAGCCCACCACCGGCGCCATGCCCGGCATCAAGGCATTCACGGCGGCGGTGTTCGGCGGCATCGGCTCCATCCCCGGCGCCATGCTGGGCGGTATCCTGCTGGGATTGATCGAGCAGCTGTCCAAGACGTATATCTCCACCCTGTGGGCGGACGCCATCGTGTTCGCCGTGCTGGTGGTGGTGCTGGTGGTGAAGCCCACCGGTCTGCTGGGCAAGCCCATGCAGGAGAAGGTGTGAGGTGAAGGAAATGCAATTGACACAGGCGAAAAGACGGCGGGGCGACCTGCTGACAGCGGCGGCGGTGGCCGCGCTGCTGGCGGTGATGTCCGTGCTGCTGTATACCGGGAGCCTGACCCGGCAGGTGACAAATATGCTGGTGCCCACGGCGGTGTATATCGTCATGGCGGTGTCGCTGAATCTGGTGGTGGGACTGCTGGGCGAGCTGAGTCTGGGACACGCGGGCTTCATGTCCGTGGGACTGTTCTCCGGCTGCCTGGTATCCATCGCGCTGGCGAATACGGCGCTGCCGCTGGCGGTGCGTCTGCCGGTGAGCATGCTCGCCGGCGGCCTGGTGGCGGCGGTGTTCGGCCTGCTGGTGGGACTGCCCGCCCTGCGGCTGCGGGGCGACTATCTGGCCATCGTGACGCTGGCCTGCGGCGAGATCATCAAGAATGTCATCACCAATCTGAACTTCACCGGCGGCGCACTGGGACTGAACACCACCGCTATCTACGCCGGAGCGAAGGAGCTGCTGCCCTACGGCGCGGTGCTGGTGCTGCTGACGGTGGCGGTGATGCTGAACCTGAAGCGCTCCAAGTACGGACGGGCGATCATGGCCATCCGGGACAACCGCATCGCGGCGGAGTCCGTGGGACTGAACGTCACCTGGTACAAGCTGGCGGTGTTCGTCATCGCGGCGTTTTTCGCCGGGTGCGCCGGCGTGCTGTATGGCCACTCGCTGGCCAACATCAAGGCGGCTGCCTTTGACTACAACATGTCCATCGAGATACTGGTCATCGTGGTGCTGGGCGGTATGGGCAGCGTGCCGGGCTCCATCGTGTCGGCCATCGTGCTGACGGTGCTGCCGGAGGCGCTGCGCGAGGTGGCGGATTACCGTATGCTGGTGTATGCCATCGTGCTGATCCTGGTGATGCAGGCCACCAACAACCCCACCATGAAGCGCTTCTTCGGCTCTGTCCGTGAGAAGCTGACACCGAAGAGGAAGGAGCGTGCGGCGCTGTGACAACAAAAGCCAAGCTGGTAAAGCGTCCCACCTCCGTGCTGCTGCCGGAGCGGGACATCGACAAGTCCCCGGTGCTGGAGTGCGTGGGGCTGGGCGTGACCTTTGGCGGCCTGAAGGCCGTGGAGGACTTTGACCTGACCATCGGCCGCACGGAGATCGCCGGGCTCATCGGACCCAACGGCGCCGGCAAGACCACGGTGTTCAACCTGCTGACCAAGGTGTATCAGCCCACGGCGGGCGCCATCCTGCTGGACGGCAAGGACACCCACAGCATGACCACGGCGCAGGTGAACCGGGCGGGCATCGCCCGGACGTTCCAGAACATCCGCCTGTTCAACGACCTGACGGTGGCGGAAAACCTGATGGTGGCCATGAACGACTCCGTGCGCTACGGGCTGGCGGGCAGCATCCTGCACTTTCCCCGGTACGCACGGGAGGAGCGCATCGCCAGGGAACGCACAGAGGAGCTGCTGAGCATCTTCCACATGGAGGATCACGCCGACGAGCGGGCAGGCTCCCTGCCCTACGGCGCCCAGCGGCGGCTGGAGATCCTGCGGGCGCTGGCGTCCAACCCGTGCCTGCTGCTGCTGGACGAGCCGGCGGCGGGCATGAACCCGTCGGAGACGGCGGAGCTGATGGAGAACATCCGCAAAATACGGGATACGTTCCAGATCGCCGTGCTGCTGATCGAGCACGACATGAATCTGGTCATGAACATCTGCGAGGGCATCTGCGTGCTGAACTTCGGCCACATCATCGCCAAGGGCACACCGGAGGACATCCAGAAGAACGAGGCGGTCATCGAGGCCTATCTGGGCAAGAGGAAGGAGGCGGCGTCATGAGCACCGTGCTGCAGGTGGAGAATATCAATGTGTACTACGGCAGCATCCACGCGGTGAAGGACGTGTCCTTCCATGTGGAGCAGGGCGAGGTGGTGACGCTGATCGGCGCCAACGGCGCGGGAAAATCCACCACGCTGAACACCGTAGCCGGTCTGCTGCGCAGCAGAACGGGCAGCGTGCGCTTTATGGGCGAGGAGCTGCGCCATGTGCCCAGCCATAAGCTGGTGGGGCGCGGCATGGCGCTGGTGCCGGAGGGACGGCGCATTTTCCAGCACATGACGGTGCAGGAGAATCTGGACATGGGCGGCTACTGCCGCAGCGGTGACATGAGCGCCGATATCGAGAGCGTGTTCGAGCGCTTCCCTCGGCTGAAGGAGCGGCGCAGGCAGGTGGCGGGCACCCTGTCCGGCGGCGAGCAGCAGATGCTGGCCATGGGGCGGGCGCTGATGAGCCGTCCCAAGCTGCTGATGCTGGACGAGCCGTCCATGGGACTTGCCCCGCTGCTGGTGGAGCAGATCTTTGACATCATCCGCCAGCTCCACGCCGACGGCACCACCATCCTGCTGGTGGAGCAGAACGCGCAGGTGGCGCTGGCTGTGGCCGACCGGGGCTATGTGCTGGAGACGGGGCGCGTCGTCACCGAGGGCACCGGCGCGGAGCTGCTGGAGAGCGACACCATCCGGAAGGCCTATCTGGGCGGATGAAGACATATATATAATATGAGGAGCGGCGGGCGCTGTGCGCCCGTCGCTTCTGCGCTTTAGTATGCAAAAATAATTTTCACAAAGTGGTTTACTTTCGCGGACTAAAATGCTATACTGCCATCAGTACCCGAAAAGGGAGAAAGAAGGAGAAGCCATCATGGTACGAGCGGCGAAATCCAAGATAGGCAAGAAGGAAAAGAACGACCGGCTGTATAAGGCCATTCTGACGCTGGAGACGGAGGAGGAGTGCTATAACTTCTTTCAGGATCTGTGCACCGTGTCGGAGCTGCGCAGCATGGAGCAGCGCTACGAGGTAGCCACCCTGCTGAACGACGGCATGATCTACAACGACATTCTGGAGCGCACCGGCGCGTCCAGCGCCACCATCAGCCGGGTGAACCGCAGCCTGATCTACGGCAGCGGCGGCTATGAGAGCGTGCTGGAGAAGATGAAGGAGCAGGAGTCCAAATGAGCTGCTACGAGGCGCTGGCCGGCGCCTACGACGCGCTGACGGAGGATGTGGGGTACGCGCAGCGGGCGGATTTTCTGGAAAAGCTGCTGCGGCGCAGCGCCATACCTGTAAAGCTGGTGCTGGATCTGGCCTGCGGCACCGGCACCATGACGTGGCTGCTGACGCAGCGGGGCTATGAGGTCATCGGCGTGGACGGCAGCGAGGACATGCTGGCGGCAGCCATGAGCAAGGGCGGGCAGGCGGCGGGCGTGCCGCCTGTTTTCCTGCACCAGTCCATGCCGAAGCTGGATCTGTACGGCACGGTGGACGCGGCGGTGTGCTGCCTGGACAGTCTGAACTACCTGACCGACCCGGAGGACGTGCGCCGCACGTTCCGGCGGCTGCATCTGTTCGTGGCGCCCGGCGGGATGCTGGTGTTCGACGTGAACACCGTGGCCAAGCTGCAGGCGCTGGACGGGCAGGTGTTCCTGGATGAGACGGATGACACCTACTGCGTGTGGCGCACGGAGTACAGCCGGGGGCTGTGTACCTATTACATGGATCTGTTCCGCCGCCGGGGAGACGGTACGTGGCGGCGCAGCGCCGAGCTGCACCGCCAGCGGGCGTATTCGGCGGAGGAGCTGACGGCGTGGCTGACGGAGGCCGGCTTCGGCGATATCCGGGTGTATGGGGACGGGAAGCTGCGCCGGCCGAAGGAGGACGAGCAGCGGATCTATTTCAGCTGCGTGAGAAAATAAGCAAAAGAGGTTGACATAATTATGGCAGACAGGATCGTAAGAGCCATTTCCACAGACGGCATGGTGCAGGCGGCGGCCATTTGCAGCCGCGACCTGACGGAGCGCGCCCGGCAGATACACAAGACGCTGCCGGTGGCGACGGCGGCGCTGGGACGCACGCTGGCGGCGGCGTCCATGATGGGCAACGCCCTGAAAAGCGACGGCGCCAGCCTGACGCTGCAATTCAAGGGCGGCGGCCCGCTGGGCACGGTGCTGGCGGTCAGCGACAACGAGGGCAACGTCCGGGGCTATGTGACGAATCCCCACGTGGACATCCCCCTGCGGAAGGACGGCAAGCTGGACGTGGGCACCGCCGTGGGGCACGAGGGCACGCTGACGGTCATCAAGGATCTGCACATGAAGGAGCCCTATGTGGGCACCATCGACCTGCTGGGCGGCGAGATCGCGGAGGATGTCGCCGGATACTTCGTGGAGTCGGAACAGATCCCCACAGCCTGCGCGCTGGGCGTGCTGGTGGACAGGGATCAGAGCGTGAAGGCCGCCGGCGGCTATCTTATCCAGCTGATGCCCGGCGCGGCGGAGGATACCATTGCCAAGGTGGAGGGCGGCATCATGGCCGCGGGCGCCGTGTCCGCCATTCTGGAAAAGAACGACGACCCGGAGGCCATGCTGCGGACGGTCATGAGCGATTTTGACCTGAAGATACTGGAGACATGCCCGGTGGAGTACCGGTGCTATTGCAGCCGGGAGCGGGTGGAGCGCGCCCTGATCTCCCTGGGCAGGACGGAGCTGGAGCAGATGCTCTCCGAGCAGGGCGGCTGCCAGCTGACATGCCAGTTCTGCGATGCGGTGTATGAGTTCACGGCGGAGGATATTCAGAGGCTCCTGAAAAATCTGTGAGGAAAACGGGAATTTTTGAAAAATTCTTGTTGACATATTGGGTGGAGATTGTTATAATCAATCCTGTCGTTTGAAGCGACAGGTACGGGAGCATAGCTCAGCTGGTTAGAGCACCTGCCTTACAAGCAGGGGGTCACTGGTTCGAGTCCAGTTGTTCCCACCATCCACATGGCCAAGTAGTTCAGTTGGTTAGAACGCCAGCCTGTCACGCTGGAGGTCGAGGGTTCGAGCCCCTTCTTGGTCGCCATATGCCTCTGTAGCTCAGTTGGTAGAGCAGCGGACTGAAAATCCGCGTGTCGTTGGTTCGACTCCGACCGGAGGCACCAAGGTGCCGCAATAGCGGTGCCGTTTGCGGGCGTAGCTCATCTGGTAGAGCGCGACCTTGCCAAGGTCGAGGTAGCGAGTTCGAGCCTCGTCGCCCGCTCCAAAAAGAAACACCATCCGTCAGGATGGTGTTTTCTTTTTGGAATGCCGCGGGCAGGCTTGAACTTGCTGCCTCGACCGGCGCGAAGCGCGTTGAATCAAGAGGTCCGGCAGGGCTCCTGCGAATGGCTCTGCCATTCGTGGGATGCCGGTAGCGAGTCGAGCCTCGTCGCCCGCTCCAAAAAAGAAAGACACCCACATGGGTGTCTTTCTTTTTTGGAGCAGCACTTTTGCTACGCAAAAGTGGTCGCCTGCGGGCGGGTGATTGAACGCGAGCGGGGGATAGCGGCGCATTTGCGCCGTTCATTTTGACCGTTGACAGGCTCGGCTGGGTTTGCTATCTGCTCACGGCAATTCACTCTCATTGATAGGAATTGCTTCAAGTTCCGTATTCAAATCGTTCCAATAAGAGCCGATATCCGCACTTGTGAAATACTTAAAACCGCCTGCTTCTGACTTCAATTCGCCGTTTTTAACTCCATAGCAGGCGTAAATCAAATCGTAGCTTGTTCCATCTGAGAGGTTAAATCTAAAGCTGGTCACATCTGCTCCGGCAGTTTCCTCAGTTGTTTTGTCTTTTAAGGATAAGCCCTTGAACTTATCATACAGGGTCTTTATATCATTTTCAGCAACAACTACTTTCTTTTCTGCTGATGCAGGCACTCCGTCATAGTGGTACATTTCAACGCTTTCGACATCTTCAACCTCAAATGGGAAGTCGATTTTGACAGGCTCATAAGCAATGTTTATAGGTAACAGAAAGAGAGCTGTAAAAATTGCAATGATACAAAGAGCGATGGAAACGAGAACAGCAATCGTTATCTTTTTTCTGCCTCTCTGCTTTTCTTTTGCCTCATGGCGCATAATAACGCTTTCGCTTTCTTCGTGAAGAACATCTTCGCTCGTGTGAGAAAGCAATTTCTGATAAATTGCGTTACAGTCAGTACAGGCGTTCAAATGCTCTTTTACCATCTCTGCGCTTGCTTCGCTGCAAGCACCGTCAACATACAGCGGAAGAATATCTCGAACAATATCGCATTGTTTACTCATGCTTTTCGTCCATCCTTTCTTGAATTTTTAGCTTTGCACGATGATAAGTAACTCTCGCCCATGATTCTGTTTTTCCAAAAATTGCAGCGATTTGTGAAAAAGATAGTTCCCCGAATACGCGAAGCTGAAAGACTTCTTTGTATGGTTCTTCCAAACGGTGAAGAACGAGGTGTATGCGGAACGCCATGTCAGAATCTGCAACTGAGTTCTCAACATTTTCATTTGATGGCAAGTCATTGATTTCACTCACATCAGCTACTCGCTGACGGCTTCGCATTTCATCATGGTAAAGATTTTTTGCTATGGAGCAGAGCCATGTCAATTCATCTGACTTACCTTTGAATTGTGATGTTGTAGAAACAGCCTTATAGAATGTGTTCTGCGTGATTTCCTCTGCTATCTCACGATTTTTGGCAAGAGAAATAGTATACGAGTATACCTGTAAATAGTAGGCTTTATAGAGCTTTTCATAGTCCATACTTGTCATCACCTCCTTCAGCTTCATAGGTTAGACGGAGAAATCGGAATTTCGTTACAAAGAAGTTTGAAATTTTTATGCCTTTACGCTACTCTTGCTTTCTGCGGACTATTGGCAGACGCGCATTAACGGCAAGTAAAGAGATTGCTGCGCCAGAAACAAAGCCACCCCTTAGGGGTGGCTTTGTTTCTGGCGCAGTGGGAGGGATTCGAACCCTCGTGCCGCTTTTGACGACAACACG
>OIXU01000597.1_pt1 | contig 12340 bp, 7 predicted proteins | sample 1587921 | NCBI WGS metagenome assembly OIXU01 (sample SAMN03283238) | human gut metagenome | biome: human-associated habitat; material: feces | host: Homo sapiens | place: Peru | collected 2012
AAGGAGAAGGTCTTCTTTACGGAGGCCGGCAGCGAGGGCTTTTTCCTCGAGATAGCGAATGATGCGGACGCGTTCTTCAGCGGTCTCCGGCAGATTTCCCTTCTCGATCGGAAGGAGCAGGAGAGCGGCGCCGTAGGTCTTGGCAAGATGGAGCATCGCGTCTAAGCGTTCTTCGTTCTCTGCATTGGCGGAATTGATGAGCGGGCGGCCCGGATACAGCTTCAGGGCTTTTTCAAGGACCTTCGGGTCGGTGCTGTCGATGGAGAAGGGGACGGGGCAGAGCATGGAGAGCTGGGAGATCGCCGTCTCCATGAGAGCGACCTGGTCTACCCCGGGGACACCCATATTCACGTCGAGGATGTCAGCACCCGCATCGACTTCCGCGAGGGCTTCTTTCTTGACGGAGGTGAAGCTGCCTGCCTTCAGGTCTTCTCTCATTTTTTTGCGGCCGGTCGGATTGATGCGTTCGCCGATCTTGACGGGGGCATAGTCATCGCCGATGAAGACGGTCTGTGTACGAGAGGTGAGTGCAGTGAAGGGCGGGATCTTTTCTTTCGGAGAGATCGTTACATCGCTGAGGGCGAGGACTTCTTCACGGATATGATCCGGCGTCGTGCCGCAGCAGCCGCCGAGGAAGGATACGCCGGCCTTGGCAAATTCCGGTGCCCAGCTGCCGAAGTCTTTCGGCGTGAGTGGGAAATGTGTCTCCCCATTTTCCAGCACCGGCATGCCGGCATTCGGTTGGATGATGATGGGCTTATTCGTGTAAGGGACCATCTGCCTCGCGGCTTCCAGCAGCTTTTCCGGGCCGACGGAGCAGTTCGCACCGATGACGTCTGCGCCCATGGCATCCAGAAGGATGACGGCGGCTTTCGGGTCGGTGCCGGTGATGGTGCGTCCGTCTTCTGCATAGGTCATCTGACAGATGACGGGAAGGTCGCAGGCCGTCTTGGCAGCGATGAGGGCGGCCTTCATCTCCTGAATGTCGATGATGGTCTCGATGATGAGCGAGTCTGCTCCGGCACTGGCAAGGGCTTTTGCCAGACGGTAGTAGTTCTCGCAGGTCTCATCGAAGGAAAGATCGCCCAAGGGGGAGATGAATTTCCCTGTCGGGCCCATATCACCGGCGATCTTTACACGATTTCCGCAGGCTGTACGCACATTTCGCACAGCGGCTTCACAGATGGCTTCCACCTTATCCGCAAGATCATAGTCTGCGAGCTTGATGGGGGAGGTGCCGAAGGTATTCGTCGTGATATAGTTACTTCCTGCGTCTGCGTATTCCTTATGGATGCGCTGTACAATGTCCGGGTGGGTGATATTGTAGTAGTCTGGGCAGTCTCCTGTCGAGAGACCGTAGCGCTGCAGCATGGTACCCATGCCGCCGTCAAAAAAGATCATAGTGGTTCTCCTTTTTATTATTGTATTATATATTTCATTATTATAGCGTAGGGGGAAAAGAAGTGGCTAGGGATTAGAGACTAGGGGACTGAGAGACATCAGACTCTCTCGTACATCATTTCGTGCGAAGCGAGACATCTTTTTCATTTGCGGACCAGCGGTCAATGATAGGAAAGTCCAACCTGAACAGCGAATCCTAATCCCTAGTCCCTAGTCACCAGTCACCAGTCACCTATATTATAGATTCCGAAATGGACAGCTCATGAGTCCGCACGCCCGGCATTTCGCCGGAGCGGGGCGGGCGCTGCATTGAGAGATGCCGATGATGGCAGAGACGGACTTCCTCGGGAAAAGCATGGCGTGGTCGGTCACATGGATACCGATCGTTTCTGCACCGATCGCGCGGCAGAAATCAGGCTGCTGCGTGACAGGCCAGTCCCCGTAGCCGGGGGAGAAGCGCCAGACCGTATGCTGTCCGCTTCGCGCGGCCTCTCTTTGGATCAGGGCATCGACCTGATCGGCGAGGTGCTCGACGGCAGCGGTAGCGGCGGCATCGAGGAGAAGCCCCTGCAGGTACTCGCCGCTCTTAAAATGCGCATCGGATGCCTTCTCGATTTCTTCACCCACCGTGACAGCGAGTACGCCGACGGACCAGGCATGGGAAAGGTGCCTCAAGATCGAGCAGCCGGTGAGGGTCAGCGGATGCGCTCCGCCGATCGTCCCGCTTTCCGGGTCGTAGGGGAGGATCTGCCAGATGCCTTTCGGCTCGGCGAGGGCAAGCGCTTCCCTTATGGCGCTGTCGATGGCGTCTTGAGGAAATTCCTTCACCTTCGGAGATAGTCCCGCATAGCGCATCATTTCTTTTTGATCGATCTGGAACAATGTTCCGTTGAATAGTGGCATAGGGTCTCCTTTGGAAGCCTGAAAAACGGAAAAATCAATAAAAAAATCCTTCATCCCTCTAGGGACGAAAGATTCGTGGTACCACCCAATTTCACTCATGCATCACTGCACGGGTCTTCACAGGTACGCCGGCAAAGCCTTGATACCCTCGCGCTGTATCGGGCGTCCCCGGGATGCTTCATGATTCAGCCTTCCTGGCTCGGAGTCCATCTTCTGCAGATATCTCAATGCTTCTTTTCACCATACGAAGCTCTCTTTGAATGCCGTCTCTGCGTACTCTTCTCTTCATTGCCACTGTGTAATTGTATGTAACTATAGCATATGAGCGGGGGAGTGTCAAATGAAGGAGACGGCATTGAAAAAGCGTCTTGCCTCGGGTTTTCCTCTTTTTGTCCTTCTTCTCTTGCTTTTTTTCATATGAGCATTAGAATTTAAAGAAAAGCTATATATTAGAGGTCTTTATTATGAAAATATCCAATTCTTCTCTTTCCATCCGAAGCAAGATGAAGCTCATCCTGGATACGGGGCAGCTCATGATGGAGAGCGGCGCGGGGAGCAAGCGTATCGTGCGTGACATGCTCCGCACGGCGGCTTGCCTTGGTATTTATTGGGAAGATGTACAGATCCATATCACCTATTCCACCATCATGATCAATGTCGATGATAGGGAAAAGGCCTATACGATGTTCCGCAAGTGCTACCGCCATGGCATCAATATGACGGCTCTTCTGCAGACGAGTGAGGCCAGCTGGGAAGCACTGTATAAAAACGAATCCTATGATAATTTCCGCCTTCGCCTGAATTATATCAGGCAGAATTTTAGAAATCGCATTTATCCGGAGTGGATGATCATTCTGGCCATCGGACTGGCATCAGCGGCATTCTGTCTGATTTTCGGCGGTCATGCTGTCGATGCGCTCTTCACCATGCTGGCGGCGATGGTGGGAGCTCTGGTGAAGTATGGCTGCAACCGTCTTGAGGTGAATGGGTATGTCACTATTGCCATCTCCGCTTTCTTTGCGACGCTCACGGCCTATGGGACGATGTATCTTCCCGGGGCGACGAATCCATTTCTCCCTGTGGTGGCCTCGGCGCTCACCTTGATCCCCGGCGTGCCGCTCATCAATGGGGTCGATGATTTTCTGAACAGCTACTTGACATCCGGGATGACGCGATTCACGCACACGGTCCTCATCATGCTGGCGATGACCTTTGGGATCGCAGGCGCTGTCAGTCTGACGAATGTCCCCAGCTTCACCGAAGTACCGATCGCGCCGGAGCATTTGTACATCATGCAGGCACTGGCAGCCGCTATGGCAGCATTGGGGTTTTCTATCATGTTCAATGTGCCAAGGCGCTATATCATCGCAGCCTGCCTCGGGGCCGTCCTCACGGTGGATACGAGAAATATTCTGATGGTCTCCTTCCATATGGGGATGGCGAGTGCCTCCTTCCTCGGAGCCGCGCTGCTCTCCGTCTTCTATTTCGCTGTCTCCCGCTACTTCCATGCCCCTGTCTTTGTGGTCACGATACCGGCGATCATTCCGCTGATCCCGGGCGTGCTGCTCTATCGTTTCCTGTTTGCCATCATTGATATCGGACAGATCGATCTGATCGAGCTGCTGACGGCTTTCAAAACAGGTGTCGAGGCGATGCTTATCATTTTGGGGCTCGCTCTTGGTGCGACTCTCCCGGATGCGATCGCGCATCAGTACATCGAGCGATCGAAGCGGAAAAATCTGGAGAAGCTCCTCAAACGAAGAGATGGCATAGAAGCAGATATCCGGAAAGCAGCGGATCTGGACAAGGCGAGCGAATGAGGAATTAGCAGTGAGGAATTAGGAATGAAGGGGGCGGCTTCGCAGCGAATATATATGGGCGATGCCCGAAGGCCGGAGAATAGAAGTCAGAAGTCAGAGCTCTGATGTCTGATGTCTCTCAGTCTCCTAGTCTAATCCCTAATCCCTAGCTACTAATCCCTGCTTTTAAACTTCTCATTCTGATTTCGTAAGGAGAAACGTTATGGCAAACTATTCATTTATCGTTTCCTATGATGGCAGCCGCTACGAAGGCTGGCAGCGGCAGACACGCACGGAAGAGACGATCCAGGGCAAGCTGGAAAAGGCACTCAGGAAGCTGACGGGCGAAGAGGCGCAGGTCATCGGCGCAGGACGGACAGATGCCGGAGTCCATGCGCGCGGACAGTGTGCGAATGTTCAGCTTTCTGTGGTGCTGCCCGTAAGGCAGCTGGAGGATGAGCTGAACCGTCTTCTGCCGGATGACATCGGTGTGTCGCGCATGAGGATAGCGGGGGAGCGTTTTCACAGCCGTTTCTCCGCGACAGGAAAATTCTATCGTTACCGCATTCGCACCGGCAGTGAAAAGAACGTATTCACGCGGCGCTATGTGTGGCAGCTGGGAGAAGCGCTCGATATTCCCGCCATGGAAGAGGCCGCGCATCTTCTGGAGGGGAGGCACGACTTCAAGTCTTTCTGTGGAAATCGGCACATGAAGAAGTCCTGTGTGCGTGATGTGAAGGAGATCTCTCTTCATGTGACGGAGGGAGAGCTGGTCATGGATTTCATCGGAGATGGCTTCCTGCAGAATATGATCCGTATCCTCGTGGGGACGCTTGTCGAAGTGGGCGAGGGGAAGAGGAGAGCCTCTGAGATGGAAGATATCCTCGCGGCTCGCGATCGCACCCGCGCCGGCTTCACCGCGCCTGCCTGCGGGCTTTGCCTTGAAAAGGTGATGTATGAGTGATTGCCGGCGCCGGCTCGTCGCACCGTGGGCCGACCTTCCTTTCACTGAAAAGGGGCTCGACTTTTCAGACACAATAAAAGACCGCCACCCTTTCGGATGGCGGTCTTTTATTGGTTTATTTCACGACGAGTACCGGGCATTTGACGTGGTGGATGACATACTGACTGACACTCCCCATGACGAAGGAGGAGACGGCGCCCTTGCCGCTGTTGCCGATGACGACCATATCGATGCCCTGCTGCTCGACGATCTCTGCGATGCCGGCACCGGGGACGCCAGTTTCTATGATTTCTTCATAGTCAAGCTCGATCGGGATCTCTTCCTTCAGCGCTGCGAGCAGCTTTTCAGCCTTGGTCTTGATATTGATGAAGCCATTTTTATCCAAAGTGACACCCATGATCGGATAGGCGGCCTCGCTGACATCAGCGATGCAGGTGACGACGAGCTCAGCGCCATGAACCTTTGCAACATCGACTGCCATTTTGAAGGCGCGCTTTGAAGCATCCGAACCATCGACCGGTACAAGAATTTTTTTGATTTCCATTTGGGGTACCTCCTTTGGATAAAGTAAAGCGGATAAGCTTGGCAGGGAATCCTGTTTTGCCAACGATTTGCTTTTCTTATTTTATTTTAACATCATTCCGTGCAGCTTGGTATATCTTGCGAGCAAAAAATTATTTTATGGGCTATAATAGAAAAAATGAGCTTAAGGGTTCCTGGTGACTGGTGACTAGTGACTGGTGACTAGGGACTAGGGACTAGTATTGCGTTTCCTTAAGTCAACTTCCGAATCAAGTGAGGAGTGAAGGTACGGCGCATAAAATGAGGAAGCGCCGCGGAGGTTTGAAAACTGGCGGTTTTCTCGTATCGCAAACCTAATCCCTAGCTACTCATCCCCGGCTACTCATTCCTAGTCACTAGTCACTAGTCACTCCTAATCCCTAATCCCCATCACAATTTCTTCCACAGGAACTTCGCCTTTTCCGTCAGGGAGAGGCCTCTCAGGCACTCCTTCCTTGTCTTTCTCACGATGGCAAGGATGTCGGCCTTCTCACTTTCTGTCAGCGGTTTTCCTGAGAAGCGGGCGGTGACCAGAAGGTCCAGCATGCGGGCGAAGGGGGCGAAGCGCGGGTCTTTGGTGAGAGCAGATTTCCTGTCTTCGTAGGAGCCGCGAGTCGGAAGGCCTGCCCAGCGGGAAAGGCGTTCCGTGTAGGCGATGAGGCTCTTGAAGTGGGCGTCATCCGTGAGTGCTTTGGCGAGGAGGCGGGGGGCGGCTGTCATGCGGTAGAGCGGATAGGCGGAAAGAAGTGCAAGCATGAGCAGGAAGGCGAGCAGCATCGGGAGAAGCGGGCGGGAAACGGGGGCGTCCGGCGTCCTCGGCTGGGAGAGCGGGGGCTGTCCCTGCGGCTGCTCTGGTTGTTGCTGTTGCTGCTGCGGTGCAGGCGGCTGCTGTTTCGGTGCTTCCTCACGTGCATTTTTCTCGTCAGCCGGTTTGTCCGGCGCGCCCTGTTCATTTTTCTGCTTGTCGGGCGGGATGGGGAAGGGATTTTCCTCCCCTTCCCTGCCCGGGGTCATTTCACAGGGACGCCAGCCGAGGCCATCGACATAGACTTCGACCCAGGCGTGGGCGTGATGATCATTGACAGAGAGGGCGTGAAGACCTTCCTTCGTCAGAGGGGCGCTGCGTAGATCTTCCCTGTCTACGGAAAGGCCAACTGCGTAGCGGGCCGGGATCCCCGAGGCGCGGAGCAGCATGACGGCGGCAGAGGCAAAGGAGGTGCAGTAGCCTTTCCTGCTTTCTGTCAGGAAGTAGGAGATAAAATCTTTATCCGCAGGCGTTCTGCCCGGATTTTTCGTATAGGTGTAGTTCGTTTCCAAGAAATGGCGGATGGCGTCGATGCGTGCGCGCTTCTCGGAAAGGCTTTGCGCGGGGCGGGTCTTGCCCAGCGAGGCGATGGCGTCGCGCGTTTCTTCCGGGATGGTGAGGTAGTGTGCGTAGACGAAGCGGCGATAGCGTTTCTCGGCTTCTATATACGTCGTGTAGTAGGGGTCTTGGATGGATTCGCGGGCCATCATCGAGAGGAGCGCGCCGGCAGGGAACTCCCATACGTCGGTGCTGTAGGCCTTGCCCTCGCGGGAGATCGGCGAGCGGTCATACTGGAAGTAGGGACCGCCGAAGTCGGCATCATAGGGGAGGAGCAGGAAGCGGCTCTTTTCGTAGAGGGCAGCGAGGGTGAAGGGCTTCTTGAAGGCGGAAAGGTCATTTTCTTTGGTGTAGTTCAAGAGCTTTTGGGAGATCGATGGATTTCTGGCTGCGACCTCCATGAGCCATGCATCTTGGTCGTACCATTCGCCCTGGTTCTTGGAGAAGAGGGCTTCTGTCCCATCGTAGGTGCTGTCCGGGAAGTCCTTCCAGCGGCTGTCTTCGTAGAGGCCGCCGGTCCAGCTTCGGATGTAGAGGTGCTTATTGCTTGCCGCTTCGATGTCTGCGATGACGCGGCCGGTATAGCGGATGCTGGCACTGCTGCCGAGGCGCTGATGTCCGGCGGCGCCCTTCATCATGCCCGTGTAGGCATTGCCGGCGTGGAAGATCGGGTCATAGGGGTCAGTCCAGCCGATGATCTTCTCCTGTATATGAGAGAAGATCGCCGGCTGCTCATACCGGCTTTCCGGGAGCGCGAGGAGAAGCCCTGCGCCCAGAAGCAGGGTCAGAGCGAGGGTGGGGATCTCCGGCATGCCGAGTCCGTGGTTTTTGAGAGAGGCAAAGACGGAAAGGCCGTAGGAGGCGCAGCAAAGAATGGCGAGAGCGGGCGGGTTCACGCCGAAGTAGAAGCCGAAGAGAATGAGGAAAAAGGAAAGAAGCGCTGCCATCGCGCGGGCCGCTTTCGACCATGCGCCGGCCGTAAAGAAGAGGGAGAGAAGGCAGGCGATCCACCCTTTGGCAAGAGCCGGGCTTGCGATGGCTTTCGCAAGCGGTGCAGTCATGTCAATGTCATATGGCTCTTTGAGCGTATCGACGAGAGGAATGAGCGCAGAGAGGAGGCTCGAAAGGAAGGCATCTCTCACAAGGAGCGGGAGCGAAAGAAGCAGGAGGGCAAGGAGCGCGAGAAGCGACAGCCGGCGCCTGCCGGGCAGTCTGGAAAGAGCGAAAGAAAGAAGAGGCGCAAGGAACGCAGCGCAGATCGCATAGGGAAGCGCACCGAGACCGAAGTAAGAGAAGAGTGCATAAGAAGCACCGAAGGCACCGAGAGAAGAGAGGAGGCGTGTCATCATGCTTCACCTCCCAGCGCGCGGGCAATGGCGGCTTTTCCGGAAAGGGCAGCGCCCTTGGCATCACGCACGCACCAGATGGAGGGGTGCAGGACAGGCGAAATGGCAGGCGTAGGATTTCCTGTCAGGTAGCAGATCGGAAGGAGGGGCGATAGATGGCTGGTCTTCAGCGCATTCTTACCACCGGCGAGGAGGAACTCGGCGACAGCCTCTTCCCAGTCGGCCTTGTCCTTGACGGAGGTGATGATCTCCTCGCCATGGATCGTCATCCAGGCGAAACGAAATGGCATACGCGCTGCCGTGAGAGCGAGGCCGCAGGAAAGGAGCGCATCGGCGAGAAGATCCCGCAGGGCATCATCCTCTTCATAGTCTGCCGCCAGGATAAGGCGCGCATCGTCTGCGGGCATGCGGTCACGGACATAGACATCCTCTGTGCGGGCCGTGACCTTCCAGTTGATGAGGCGGGGATTATCCCCCGGCTGGTAGGGCGTCGCGCCGAAGTATTCCACCTCTTCACTGCCAGAGAGGCGAAGGAGACTCTTCAGCGTATGTGCGTAGTCGCCCATCGGACGGGGCAGGACGAGGAGCGCCTGGGCTTTCGTGTCTTTATGGAAATGGAAAAGTCCGAACGGGTCTTTCCAGGAAAGGCGGGGAGCGGGGAGCGTGATGCGTCCCGCATGCGCGGTGTCTATCCGAAAATAGAAGCGTGTCTCGTCCTTCTCTGTTTCATAGCTGTCGTATTCCTTCCCTGCCATCGTTGCTGTGAGCGAAGAGACAAAGGGAAGGAAGCGGCCTTTGGCGGTGAGGCAGACTTCGGCGGCCGCTCCTCTATGTGCGCGGTGCGGGGCAGAAAAAGTCACCGATACCGATCGGCGCGCCGCATATCCCAGAGAAAGCGCAAGGAGCGGCACCAGAAGGAGCGTGGCGGCGAGCAGGAAGGCTGCGTATAAGTCGTAGAGGATCATCAAGAGAAGGGCGATGATCACAAGAAAGAGATAAGATAGATAGTTCATAAGATGTACACTGCTTTACAGGGTTCAGGGTTCAGGGTTCAGGGTTCAGGGTTCAGGGTTCGGGGTTCGGGAAAATTAGGAATGAGGAATTAGGAATGAGGAATTAGGAATGAGGAATGAAGGTGGCGGCTTCGCCGCGAATATATATGGGGCGATGCCCGAAGGCCGGAGGATAGAAGTCAGATGTCTGATGTCTCCTAGTCTAATCCCTAATCCCTAATCCCTAATCCCCAGTTCCCCGTCACTTCTATCTCACATACTTCCGTATCGTATCAAGCATGGCCTTCGTATGAAGCGGCTTGGTGAAATGCTCATTCATGCCGCTCTGACGGCTCTTTTCGATGTCGTCCTGAAAGGCATTCGCGGTCATGGCGAAGATGGGGATGAGAGAAGCATCACGGCGGGGGAGCCTGCGGATCCGCCGGCTCGCCTCATAGCCGTCCATGACCGGCATCATGATATCCATGAGAATGAGGTCATAGTAGCCAAGGGGCGATTCGCGGAATGCCTTGACGGCTTCAGCGCCATTTTCACAGGTGGTGATCTCCATGCCTTCTTTTTCGAGGAGACAGAGCGCGATCTCGCGGTTCAGCTCATTGTCCTCGACGAGGAGGACATGAAGGCCGGAGAGGGAGACGGGGCTCTGGCTCACTGCTTCTGCTCTCTGCGACGCATGGTCGATGGTGAAGGGGATGGTGAAGGTGAAGCGGGTGCCGACACCCTTGCTGCTGGAGAGGGTGATCGTGCCTCCCATTTTTGAAACGAACTCCTTCACGATGGAAAGACCGAGGCCGGTACCTATGTAGTGGGTGCGGGCCGTATCCGACTCCTGCGTGAAGGGCTCGAAGGCGCGCTGCTGGAAGGAGGGGCTCATCCCGATGCCGGTGTCGGCGCAAGTCAGCGTGAAGTAGGCCTTCTCGCCCTTGATCTCGATCTTGTCACACGAGAGATCGATGCGTCCGCCGCGGCGGTTGTACTTCAGCGCGTTGCCGGCAAGGTTCATGAGGACGCGGCGAAGGAAGGTGGGGGAGCCGATGACGCGACGGACGGGGAAGGGAGGATTCTTCACGTGGACGGTGACGCCGTAGAGAGGGGCCTGCATTTCGGTCAGATGATTCGACTCCATGAGAAGCGTAAAGATATCGAAGGGGACGCTTTCCGGCTCGAGCGTGCCGGACTCGAGCTTGTTCATGTCGAGGATGTCACTCACCATGGAGAGGAGCGTGTCGGCGGCTTGGCGGATCTTATGACGGCAGTCCTGCAGCTTCTCGATGTCAGTAGGATGATTGTCAGCGACCTCTAGCATGCCGAGGATGCCATGGATCGGGGTGCGGATGTCGTGGCTCATGCGGCGGAGGAAATCTGTCTTTGACTGGTTGGCGATCTGGGCTTCACGGGCGCTCTTCTTGAGCTCTTCTTGACGGGCGATCTCAGCCCGCTTGAATTCATCGATATTATGAATGGTATAGAGGAGGGTCGCGACGCTCCCGTCCTCGTGCCGTCTTTTCACGAAGAAGCGGCCCTGATGCCAGAGACCCTCGGCAGTCAGGTATGGCTGGCAGATCGTGTCTCTTTCCCGAAGACGGTCGGAGAGGGTGGAGGGGTCGAGGAAGTCCTTCATGGAGGCTTGGGATTCGGGAGCGATGAAGGAGCGGCTGAAGATGGGGATGACCTTGCTTAAAAGGCCTTCGTTTCCAATGACCTTCTGGTAGGTGGCCTCGCCTGTGATCTCCATGTAGGTGCCTTTATCCAGGTCGACGAAATAGATGGCGCGGTAGATCTTCCCGATCGTAGCGATGAGATCCTTGCGGAATTGCAGCTGTTTTCTCGCTTTCTCCTTGGCTGCCTGCCGACATTTCTCGCGAAGAACGAGATCATCGATGGAGCGGATGCCGATCGCGATCTTGTGCTGGCCGTCTTCGACGGAGTGGAGCGGGGCGATCTGTATTTCAAGGTAGCGATGGCCGTCCTCATCAGGGATGACTTCTAAGCGGTAGTTTAGGATCTGCTTCGCGGAAAGCGCGGCAAGAAGCTGCTTCCTGTCAAAAAAGGAAAGGAAATCCGGCGCGGAGGCATGGATGATGTACTCGTCATAGGCCTTGTGGACCCACTCGCTGAAGACGCCGGGTGTGCCGGTCGGACAGCGGGGGACTCCCTTGATCGTCTCGAAGGTATCCTGCGTGAGATTGCAGCGGAGGATGCAGCGGTAGTCTGCGGCGAGGGCATCGACCAGATAGGTCTCGCGCCGGAGGGAAATGAGCTGCGATTCGAGCTGAGAGCGGCTTTCGCTTAGGGCCTTTTGGGCGTCGAGATGCGAGCGGATGCAGCCCAAATGGCCACTGATGACCTGCAGCATCTTGGAGGCGATGTTATAAATGCTGTGGTCAAGATTATCGAGACCGATGAACCCGATGAAATTCCCGGCAGCAAAGATGGGAAGCACGGCGATGCTGTGGATGTCCTGCGCATGCAGGATGTCGTACTCTGCGGGCATGGTGTCCCTGATGGTCTCCAGATCCCAAGTGCTGATGGCTTTTCCGCGCCGGAGCGTGCCATCCCAGTACGGAAAGAGGGCAGCGGGGACATGCTGCAGGTTCTCGATCTGCGGGGTGACGCCGTCCTGACACCATTCGTAGGCATTCCAGTAGTAGCGCTCTTCTTCTTCGCGAATGCCGAAAATGTAGGCACGGTCTGCGTGCGTGATCTGCACGATGTTTTCCAGCAGAGAGGGGATGAGGGCAGAGTAGGTGGCGCGGTCGGAGATCTGGTCTAAGATCAGGAGCTGGGAGAATATCATCTCCATGCGAGCCTCGTGCAAAAGGCTACAAGGTGTATCGGGGGTAGATGCCAAGGGAATGGCCTCCTTCCATCGGAAACTGACCGAGTTTTTGCTGTTTATATATTTTTTATATTATAACATACATGAAAGTTATAACATACATGAAAGGATAAAGAAATTAAGAGAGTGCGGGGAAAATAGGGGGGCAAGG
>OIXU01000600.1_pt1 | contig 12322 bp, 10 predicted proteins | sample 1587921 | NCBI WGS metagenome assembly OIXU01 (sample SAMN03283238) | human gut metagenome | biome: human-associated habitat; material: feces | host: Homo sapiens | place: Peru | collected 2012
AAGCCTATGCCTATGCACGGAGGACCCAAGGGCATGCCCGGCGGACCCGGAATGCAGCCCAGAAAGCTCGACAAGAAAACGCTCAAGCGTCTGCTCTCTTATCTCAAAAATTATAAAGGCACGATAGTCCTTGTCACAATTTGCATCCTGCTCAGCGCAGTTGCGGGTGCGGCGTCATCGATGTTCCTCCAGACGCTTATCGACGATTATATAACCCCGATGGTCGGTCAATCATCACCCGACTTTTCCGGCTTTATTCGCGCGCTGATAACCATGGCGGTCATCTATCTCATCGGCTCGACGCTTATCTACAACCGCCGCATGGTCACTATAGCGCAGGGAACGCTCAAGACCATACGCGATGAGATGTTTGAGAAGATGCAGCGCCTGCCGATAAGATATTTCGATTCACACACCCACGGCGACACGATGAGCCTCTACACAAACGATACCGATACCCTGCGCCAGATGCTCGCGCAGTCGATGGGTCAGCTGATTTCTTCGGCGTTCACCGTCGTGGCGGTATTCTGCTGCATGCTCTATATCAGCGTCGGTCTGACGCTCGTTGTGTGCGTATCGCTGTTCTTTATCATGCAGATAATCAAGAAAGTTGTCGGCAAGAGCGGCGCGTATTTCGTAGCCCAGCAGAGATCCCTTGCAGACCTTGACGGATATATCGAAGAGATGATAAACGGTCAGAAGGTCATAAAAGTCTTCTGCCACGAAGAGCAGTCTAAGAAAGAAATGAAGCAGCGCAACACCGAATGGGAGCACAACGCCGCGAACGCAAACGGCCACGCGCCCATGACGAACGCGTTCGGATATTTTCTGTATATCCTGCTCGCCGTTATCGGCTCGTATATGGCTATCGCCGGCACGAAGAATTTCGGGCTGACCGGCGTAAACACGCTGTCCCTCGGCATGATAGCCTCGTTCCTCGTGCTCTCGCGCAACTTCATAAACCCGATATCCCAGATGTCGAACCAGTTCAACTCGATTGTCAACGCCCTCGCGGGCGCCGAGCGAATCTTCACATTTATGGACGAAGAGCCCGAGCCCGACGACGGATATGTTACCCTCGTAAACGCGAAAGAAGAGAACGGCGAGATAGTCGAAGTCAAGGAGCACACCGGAATGTGGGCATGGAAGCATCCCCACGGCGACGGCACTCTGACTTATACAAAGCTTGAGGGTCAGGTCGTTCTCGACCATGTCGATTTCGGCTACACACCCGAAAAGGAAGTCCTTCACGATATCACGCTCTACGCAGAGCCGGGTCAGAAGGTGGCTTTCGTCGGCGCGACCGGAGCGGGCAAGACCACGATAACAAACCTCATAAACCGCTTCTATGACATAGCGGACGGCAAGATTCGCTATGACGGAATAAATATCAACAAGATAAAGAAAGCCGATTTGCGCCGCAGTCTCGGCGTCGTGCTCCAGGATGTCAACCTGTTCACGGGCACTGTCATGGAAAACATCCGCTACGGCAACCCCGAGGCGACCGACGAGCAGTGCATCGCGGCGGCGAAGCTCGCAAATGCTGACGGCTTCATCCGCATGCTCCCGGACGGCTACAACACCGTACTCAAGGGCGACGGTTCCGGACTCTCGCAGGGTCAGCGTCAGCTGATATCTATAGCCCGCGCGGCGGTCTCCGACCCGCCCGTCATGATTCTCGACGAGGCGACCTCTTCTATAGATACGCGCACCGAGGCTCTCGTCCAGGGCGGCATGGATAAGCTGATGAAAGGGCGCACGGTCTTTGTTATTGCGCACCGCCTCTTGACCGTCCAGAACTCGGATGTTATAATGGTGCTCGACCACGGCAGAATAATCGAGCGCGGCAACCACGAAAAGCTCATCGCCGAAAAGGGCACATACTATCGCCTCTATACCGGCGCGTTTGAGTTGGAGTGATTGGCAGAGCTGCGATAATTGGAAGCAAAAAGCAGAATCTCCTGCCCGGGAGCTGTTCCCGGACAGGAGATTCTTGTATATAACGAGCTTTGGGCATTTCTGATTCTTGTCGAAATACAACGCAAAAATTCTACCCGACAAAAATTCGGATAGGATTGCTTTTTATCAGTCTTTTTTCCTGAGCTCCGCCATGGCGGCGAAGCGTATGCCCAATGCAAAGCGCGTTATCTTCATAATGCTGCGGCTCCTACAATTTTTGTAAATATATTATAACGTGCGGCGCGCATATGGTCAAACTAAGAAAAATGAGTTATTATATATGGGTAAAATGAATATGAAACCGGAGAATGTCAATGATAACTCTTGAGCAGGTAAAGGCAGACCCGTCCATTAAGGCTTACATCCGCATGGCGGACGCATCGCTGAGGCTCGGAATGTGTTCACCTATGAAGAAATTGATGGGTGCTATTGGGAGGCGAAAGAGATTGCTGATAAGGCAAGGAACCATCTGAGAGAAATTTTATGGTAAGCAAAAAATATATTTATAAAACGAACATTTTTTAAAATATGAGAATTCTTTTAAAAACTTCACCGAATACTACACCAGTTCCTTTTGATTATCAACAGAAACTGGTTGGTACTATTCATAAATGGATTGGAAACAATTCTATTCATGATAAGATTTCATTGTATTCTTTCTCGTGGTTAAGCGGAGGAAGAAGAGTGGACAATGCACTTCAGTTTTCACAGGGTGCAACGATGTTTATTAGCTTTTATGATGAAAGTATCATTAAGGTTATCATCAGAACAATTCTTGAAGATCCTGAGATGTTTTGTGGTATGTTTGTAACTGACATAACTATTGGTGCTGAACCTCAATTTTTAGAGCGGGATTTGTATTATTGTGCTAGTCCGATTTTTATAAAGAGAAAATTGGATGATGGAAGCATTAAACAGTATAATTTCAATCATGCACAGGCAAACCAGTATCTTAAGGAAACTCTTTTGTCGAAGATGAAAGAGGCTGGATTGGAAGAAGATGAAACGTTGGATATCTGTTTTGATCTTTCTTACTCCAAAAAGAAGTTGAAGTTGGTTCGTTATCATGGTATTGGCAATAAGGCAAGTCTTTGCCCGGTTGTCATCAAAGGTAAGCCTGAGACGAAAGAATTTATATGGAATGTTGGGGTAGGCAACTGTACGGGTATCGGATTTGGAGCAATTTACTAATTATTAAAGGATTTGATTATGTATGTCGTAACATATAAAGGGCAGTTTGGTTTTATTAAACCATGGACCGCTGTTCGTGATGAAGAAACATTCAGTCAGCAGTTTCTTACCCCTTCTATTATAGAAGGTATCGAGAAAAAACTGTTTCCTGAACTTTTGGACGTTCCAGGAATCCATAAAATTTTGAGGCATAAGTTAAAGTATGATTCCCTGGATTCTCAACAGGAAGTGACACAGCCAAGAGGTTGGGAGTATAAAAACAGAACTTTCATTAGAAATCGTTCTGTATTGAAGCGTTCTGTTCTTTTGCATCCGGTTTTATGTATTGCTTTTGAAAACGAAGAAGATGCTATTATTGCATCGAAGCAACATGTATGTGTATGCAGAAATGAAGATATACTCTTGCCAGAATCAGAAATCAGAGTGATGGAAGAAGAACAATTCAATCAATTACCTGGTTTTGAATTGCGCTTTGGAAATTCTGAGCAGTCTTTCCTGGTTGGCTATAATCGTTTTAACGATAATCAACCAATGGTTGGCTGGATAGAGTATAATGGTCAATCTTTACTTTAAACGATGTAACTATATGAATATTCATCAAGAAATATTAGCTAAAAGCGAGCAGAATGGACATGTTTGTTTGTATCAGCATCTTAAGAATGTTGCTGATACCGCCCGTGTAATGGCTAAACATTTAGGATTTGATGAACAGATTGCGGTAGAAGGAGCTTTATTGCATGACATCGGAAAGGTAAGTCCAGTGTTCCAGCAATCGCTGATTTCCCCAAATAAGAAGAAACCCGGTTCTGTTTTTCGTCACGAAATAGCCTCTTTGTTCTTTCTGTCGTTAGTATGTCAGGAACATAGAGATGCAGTGATAGATATGATAGTAGCGCATCATAAATCAATGTATAAAGATGTACGGGAATTGGGTATTTTAGATTTGGATGATACATCAGATTGCTTCAAGGAACATTCAAAGTTATTCCCGGAATGGAGTCATATAGCCATTGATATTCTTGAAAGCCTTGGCATGGAAACCCATGAGATATCTTTGGAAGAGGCAAAAGAAAATTACAAATATGTCATAGACTATTGTGATGGTAGAAAAAAGGGATGTTCTGAATGGAGAGGGTTGTTGATGGCGGCAGATCACATGGCTTCTGCTATGGAGACTGCATTTGAAATGCCGCTTGATAAACTCTTCATCAAACCTGATTTGTCTTTTTACAATAGGCAAAGTGAACTCTATCCTTTATCATTGATTTCTTCGGATAATAAGAAAATGCATACGTTGGTAACGGCTCCAACTGGAGCTGGAAAAACTGATTTTTTGTTGAGGCGTTGTCGTGGAAGAGTTTTCTATACACTGCCTTTTCAAGCATCAATTAATGCTATGTATGATAGAATAAAGAATGATTTGAGTAAAACTAATGCTCAAGTTCATCTTCTACATGCAGCCTCTAATCTGAAAGTGAAAGACGGTAAGATAGAGGAAAGTATCATGCAGCGTCATGTTGGTGCATCAGTGAAGGTCCTTACTCCACACCAGATGGCCTCTGTAGTTTTTGGAATCAAAGGATATGAGGCTATGGCTATGGATTTAAAAGGTTGTGATGTGATTCTCGATGAGATACACACCTATTCTGATGTTATGCAGTCTATAGTTCTACGCATTATAGAAATTCTTGTTGCGCTGGAGTGTAGGGTACATGTTGGTACGGCAACAATGCCGACAGTATTGTATCAGAAGATACTTCAACTATTGGGTGGAGCTGATGCAGTTTATGAGGTAAAGTTGGATTCTCTGACGCTTCAATCATTTAACAGGCATCAAATCTACAAGCTCGATGATAAAAAAGAATCTTATGGTGTGATAGCCTCAGCAATCGAAAGCAATTCTAAAGTTCTCATAGTATGTAATCAAGTAAAAAGAGCACAGAAACTATATGAGTTTATTGAGAAATTATATCCGGATGTGAAGAAGATGCTTGTGCATAGCAGGTACAAACGAAGCGACAGGGCTAAATTGGAAACAAAGTTGCGTGAAGACTTCAATCAATTAGAAAACGTTCCATGCATCGTAGTTTCCACTCAAGTAGTAGAGGTCAGTCTTGATATCAGCTTTGATATAATGATTACTGAGTGTGCTCCAATTGATGCTCTTACACAGCGTTTTGGACGAATTAATCGCAAGCGTACAAGAGATACCATTGGACACTACAAGCCGATATATGTCATAGCACCATCTGAAGATGATAAAGAAGCTCTTCCTTATAGTCTGGATGTTCTGAAAGATACTTTCAGTGTCCTGCCAGACAGTGGTGACATCATGGAGGAATGTCATGTTCAGGAAATGATAGATAAGGTATATCCAAAGATTGACTTTCAGATAATAGACTTTACTGGAGTGGCGTTCTTGGAAGAAAAATGGGTGTTAAAGGCACTTTGTCATCATCCGAAATCAGCGTTACTGGAAACGCTTGACATCAATTCTGCTGTTTGTATTACAGAAGAAGATAAAGACAGATACTTATGTGCCAATGGATTGGAAAGAATAGAAATGGAAATACCTGTAAGCTATCATTTCATTGCACATAGAAATCTTGATCAGCTCAATAAGGGGTCGCATCCTTTTGTCATTCCGAACAAAGGATATGATAAAGAAAAGGGATTGTTACCCGATTTGTGTAAAATAGAATATTATCAATCGTTTGAAATACTATAAAATATGATAACATCAAATATTGGAAAGATATTCCTGGATGCTTACAATGAAAAATATGGCACCAGCTATGATGCCCGAACTTTCTTTTTGGAGCAGTTCTATCCCTTGTTTTTTGATCAAAACAAGTATATGATGACTGCTGGCAATTCGCCTTTGGAAAATCCAAAGTTAAGTTGGGATGATATGATAAAGGGGAAAAAAACATACGAAACTCCTGAGCAGAGGAAATGTCGCTTCGAGAAAATGATTAAGAAAACTGATAAGAGCGAAGCTGACATGAGTATTGCACGTGGATATGCTTCATTAGATATTGCTGCCCCGACATCTGGTCAAGTGACAGATTTGAAGTTGCCTAATTCTCAAGAAGAGAGCTATGCTTCCTGGATTGGAGATGCTCTTGGAGTTGGTGTACAAGGAGGTTTTTCGATTCTTTTTAGCAACAAAGAGATTTTACTTGATATTTTTGAAGGTTGGAAGCTCTATCGTACGAGTCTTAATGAGACAACCATGCTTAAAGGAAATCAGATTAATACTTGGAATGGTCAATGGCTGTCCCATTATTATGATCCGAGAGAATATGATGCAGATATGCCTTTGGCGGGATATAGTCCTTACAATACGAATAAGGATGGAATAATTAATATTGATACCCAAACATGGACGAAGATTCTCATTGCTGTTTCTAAAAAGTACAGAAATGCTCAAATTTTGGGCTACATCTATAGCATAGGGAAGACAAATAAGACCATTGGATTTATCCCTTTTGATTTGACTCAAATACGCCGACCTATTCATCTTTATGAAAAGATATTTGGGATGAGCGATGGTAGAAATGCAGAGTCTTTATGGGGAACTGCAATTGGATTTAAAACGGCTTGTACTTATGGGGCTATAGGTATTAAAGCTATGGAGCCTAAAGGGCTTAGAGATTATGTATATTCAAAAGGAGATAAAGTGCCGAAACAGCCGAAAACTCCTAAAAATGAAGACGAACAAATTAATTTTAACGTATATAAAATTTGGATATTAGCTATGTTGAATAATGATGAATTATGGGAGAAATCCCAAGAGTTGGCTGAGTTGTTGAACGAAGCCTCTAGTGATAAAGATAAGTCTATCAGTACCAAACGTAAAAATTTGGTTGAGACAGTGCTCAATGCAACTAATAAGAAACAGTTCATAGCAGCTGCAGCAGAGGTTGTTTCATTCATTGGTAAGATAGATGAGTTTAAAGGAATCGTGAAGGAGATTCATGGTATGCCAACAGACAATGTACCATACTTCTTAACACTTTTGCGTTTCCAGTATAAGACATTATAATAACAATTAAAAATACAAGATTATGAAAGAGAATTCTTTTATTTATTTGCGAGGTTTCAAGCATGCTGCGTTCACAGTATTCTGTGTAGAAGATGGTCAGAAATTTTATTATGACCCACAGTTCAACGTAAGAGTTCCATTTGCTAGTGGTCAACAGGTTAAGCGTTCTATCCTGGAGCAGCTTAACGCTGTTTTAGGTGTTCAACCTTCTCCTACCGAGTTCTTTTTTGATGTAGATAAGAAAGGTGCACTTAAAGAAGGTGAGGTCCTTTCGTCTTGTGATCCACATTATGTTGACCAGCTTTTAGGTGGCTGGATGAGAACTCCAAAGGGTGGAAAAGAGAAAGCAGTAAAGCGTAGAAGTCCATTTAGTATTTCTGCGATGACCCCTTTGCATCCACTTTTGGCTGCAGTTTCTAAGGAGAACATTTCATTCGATCGTTCTGATAAGCCAAACGTGCATAAAGTTGTTGTGCGTGATGCAAATGGAAATCGTTTGACAGATGAACAGGTTAGTGACTTTTTAGAGGGTAACGATAGAAGTTTGTATCGCAAATGGATTCCAGACAATAGTCGTGCTACAGGTCTCTTTGTATATGATGTAGCTATTGATTTACGACGTTTGTTCTGTGTTTCAACTAATCAGTTGGAACCAGAGATTACATCAGATATGGTAGAAAAGTTGAAAGAAGATGGATGGAAGGTAATCATTACTTCTTTTGGTGAATGCTTGTTGATGCCGAAAGAGCAGCGTGAGCAGATTATTCCAGCTATAGCCGATGCTCTGATTGATTGGCATATCACATCCAATCAGGCAAGAACATTCAGTTTGATGGAGACTTTAGCCATTGCTATTAGTGATAATGCTAATACTTTAGCTGCAGCTATTCGTGCCAAACTAGTTGAGGATGGAGAATCTAAACCAAAGGCAAAGCCTATCGTTGACGAAAATGCTGGTGCCAAGACATTTATAACTCTTCCATGTGCAAGTTATGTCGTGACAGAGACAGAAAGCGCAGATGCTTTAGCTAAGGCTAAGCAGGAGTTGGTTGATAGAATGATGGCGTTTGATTACGAGAATCAGATTTAATGTAAATGATGAGGCTCCTGGTTTTTACCTGGAGCCTCCTATTGTTTTTTCTCAATGGTCATAACAGGTACTCATTTCAATTATTACCAGCTTTGCCATCGCAAACTATGGCTGTTTGCCAATGGCATCAACATGGAACAAGAATCAGACTTGGTCTATGAAGGAAAGCTGGTGCATGAATCAAGTTATCCGCAACGTACTTCAAAGTATGAGGAAGTGGAGATTGATGGTATCAAAGTGGATTACTATGATGCCAAGAACAAGGTCATCCATGAGATAAAGAAATCTAATAAGGTGGATAAAGCTCATGAATGGCAACTGAAATATTACATGTATGTTTTCGAGCAACATGGAATTGATGGCGTGAAGGGCATCTTGGAATATCCTCTTTTGAGAAAGACAAAAGAAGTAATCTTGACTGATGTCGATAGAGATGACATTCAGGTTATATCTAAAGACATTATTAAGATAATCTCTCAAGATGTTTGTCCGTCTAAAGTCAAGAAAGGCATCTGTAAGAATTGTAGTTATTTCGATTTTTGTTATATAAACGAGTTGGAGGAAGAAGAATGAAAAGAAGTTTCTATCTGTTCAATCCAGGCATTATGGAGAGAAGGGACAATACGCTGAAGTTCACGCCTGTTATCGTGAATGAAGATAATGAAGAAATCAAGCAGCAACCTCGATACATTCCTATTGAGGATGTTGCGGAACTGTATGCCTTTGGAAGTCTGCGGGCAAATAGTGCTTTGTTCAACTTTCTGGGGCAGAAAGGTATTCCTGTCCACTTCTTCGACTATTATGAGAACTATACCGGAAGCTTCATGCCAAGGGAAAGTCTTCTTTCTGGCAAGGCATTGTTGGCACAAACATCTGCGTACCAAAACAAGAAGAAAAGGGTAGAATTGGCGCGAAAATTCATTCAGGGAGCAGCTTGGAATATGGTTATGAACCTCAACTATTATAATCGTAGAGGAAAAGACCTGCAAGATATTATCGATACTATTAAAAGATTGAGTAATACTTTGCCAGATGCTAAGGCTGTAGATGAGATAATGGGAATTGAGGGAAATATCAGACAGGCATATTATGCTGCATTCGATATCATTCTCGATGATTTCAACATGGGATCAAGAACCAAGCAACCGCCAGAGAACGAGGTCAATGCTCTCATTTCTTTTGGCAATATGATGTGCTATACCGAAACTCTCCGAGCTGTTCATCAAACTCAGCTCAATCCCACGATAAGCTTTCTGCATACTCCTGGAGAAAGACGTTTTTCGTTATGTCTGGATATATCCGAGATCTTCAAACCTATTATCGTGGATAGAGTCATCTTCAAGGTACTCAATAAGCATGCTTTAAGCACCAGTCATTTTGATAAGAAACTCAACAAATGTCTTTTGAACGAAAAGGGAAAGAAGATTTTTGTAAAGGCCATGGAAGAACGTTATGATGAGACATTCCGTCATCGTTCTTTAGGACGTAATGTAAGCTATAAGCATCTTATAAAACTTGAATGCTATAAGCTACTGAAAGATATTTTGGGAATAGAAGAATATAAACCTTTTAAAATGTATTGGTGATATGTATGTGATTATTGTTTATGATGTCGGCGAGAAGCGAGTTGGCAAAATGTTGAAGCTTTGCCGCCAGTATTTGTGTTGGATTCAGAACTCAGTTTTGGAGGGAGAATTATCTGAAGCTAAACTTCGGGAATTGCAAATGAAGATGAAAGCTATCATTGATGAATCCGAGGATAGTGTCATTGTTTTCACCAATAAAATGGGGTATAATATGAACAAACAGATTCTTGGAAAAGAAAGAATGACTACCGATAATTTCTTATAAAGAGTTGTCGATGTGGTTCTATTTTGCCGTTTCTAGGTTCGGAAAAACCTCCGAAAGTGTTCTTTGACTTATTGAAACCTCCATAAATAGGCAGGTTGTCGTAAGGCCGCAGAAAAAATATCTTTAGGCATCGACATTTTTCTGAATATTTTTTTGTATCTTTGCACCCACAAACCCATAGGTTCTTAGGACATCTACGCCCAAGACTTAACGGGTTCTAATCGCACCTTTATGGAATTGAAATTACCTGTTAATGTTAACGGCAAGGTTCTCTCTGCGTTCTAATCGCACCTTTATGGAATTGAAATCATGATAGTCACGCCTTTCTGCTGTTTCCGTTTTGTTCTAATCGCACCTTTATGGAATTGAAATAGCAGGTATCTGTTAAAGGCAAGCTTTCCGCAAAAGTTCTAATCGCACCTTTATGGAATTGAAATCACAGACGAACATTACGAACCTCGGAAAGACCGTCAGTTCTAATCGCACCTTTATGGAATTGAAATAGGCAGGAGCAATGGCGGACGGTGCCGCCATTGCGTTCTAATCGCACCTTTATGGAATTGAAATTTCGAAAGTTTAGCACGGACGATACTGCAGTACGTTCGTTCTAATCGCACCTTTATGGAATTGAAATTTGCATCGTAAACCTTTTCAGCAGTAGAAGCATCGTTCTAATCGCACCTTTATGGAATTGAAATATCGGAGCGACAATCAGCATCAAAGGCAAAATTTGCGTTCTAATCGCACCTTTATGGAATTGAAATCAGATGGAACTTTTTAAATAGTTATCTATGAACAGGTTCTAATCGCACCTTTATGGAATTGAAATTATCGTGATGGTTTAATCTGTGATGAGGTTAAAGATGTTCTAATCGCACCTTTATGGAATTGAAATGTAGAGGTATCAACAGAACCAGCAGGAGTATTAGCGTTCTAATCGCACCTTTATGGAATTGAAATGGGTTTGCAACCCTGGAACCGCTGCATCATAAATGTTCTAATCGCACCTTTATGGAATTGAAATTGCGGTCGTTGAACTTGATGCGTGATTTGCCTCCGACGTTCTAATCGCACCTTTATGGAATTGAAATTATTGTAGGTTGCCAATAATTTCAGCCGAGGGTGGTTCTAATCGCACCTTTATGGAATTGAAATAAGTAACAGACTGAGATTCATAACGAGACTTTTCAGTTCTAATCGCACCTTTATGGAATTGAAATAGGCTCGGGCACTGGAACGAGCGACAGCATCCCGGTTCTAATCGCACCTTTATGGAATTGAAATGCCAGTAGTGAGCGTGGAAGAGATAAACAGAACACAGGTTCTAATCGCACCTTTATGGAATTGAAATCTCTGAGCCGTTTTCTCGGTTCGGGCGGTAAATTATGTTCTAATCGCACCTTTATGGAATTGAAATTTCAGGTAGCTCTGCACCATGTCCAGTGCCTCCTTCGTTCTAATCGCACCTTTATGGAATTGAAATCATTATGAACAGTAGTTATAAAATGGCTTATTAATGTTCTAATCGCACCTTTATGGAATTGAAATTTGCAGACTGCAGCATTCACTCGTCTTCGTGAGAAGTTCTAATCGCACCTTTATGGAATTGAAATATATTAAGGCTGATGATATAGTTATCTATCTCGCGTTCTAATCGCACCTTTATGGAATTGAAATATTGGTGAGGATTTGCAGCACGATATTTGTGAGGAGTTCTAATCGCACCTTTATGGAATTGAAATTTAAGTACATTTTTTCTTGCCAATCTCGTTGAGCTGTTCTAATCGCACCTTTATGGAATTGAAATGGGGTAATCTCTTCGACGGTGGTAAGAGTGAGAATAGTTCTAATCGCACCTTTATGGAATTGAAATCCGTGAAGCTTACAGGTGTTAATTATCGCTCGATGAGTTCTAATCGCACCTTTATGGAATTGAAATCTCACCAGCAGAGCCTACCTCCTGCAGCAAACATCAGTTCTAATCGCACCTTTATGGAATTGAAATCCTTGCTGCCATCCCTTAACCCCTTAGAGCTTGCTGTTCTAATCGCACCTTTATGGAATTGAAATTTTTAGCTGCGTTGGCAACAGTGTCATCGGTATATTGTTCTAATCGCACCTTTATGGAATTGAAATATGAATAAAATAGATGCTGTATTCTATCGATTAGGGTTCTAATCGCA
>OIXU01000601.1_pt1 | contig 12320 bp, 10 predicted proteins | sample 1587921 | NCBI WGS metagenome assembly OIXU01 (sample SAMN03283238) | human gut metagenome | biome: human-associated habitat; material: feces | host: Homo sapiens | place: Peru | collected 2012
TCCGCCGAAACCCCCAAAAACCGCCGAAAGCACCGACGAGCCTATCGGCTCCCTGGCCGACTTCATGGACGCGCAGGAGCGGGAGTACCTGTTGCAGGTCTACCGGCAGGTGGGCAGCACCCGCCGCATGGCCGAGGCGCTGGGCGTGAACCACTCCACCATCATCCGCAAGCTGAAAAAATACGACATTCACCTGAAATAAGGGCGTTTTTAAGCCGCCTCCGCGTGAGTTTGCTTCTCACACGGAGGCGGCTTTTTTGCGCGTTTTACGGGGAGTGGTTGTCAAAATGCATACAGCTTGGTGCCGTATTTGCAACCATTTCCGCCACATTTACCAAAATTTCTTCTGAGGGATGCAAATTTCTGCGTATTGCACAAGAATATGCGGAAATTTTTTGTGCAACAATACATGGCTCCGTTGGCATCAAATTTGCTTCTTAAAAAACGATGCTGTGCGGAAGGGCGATCCCGCTCGGAGGAGTCGCCGGCACGGATCACTCTGGAAATTTTAGGAAAAGGAGTCACCGTTATGAGCAACAATCCTTACTATCTGCTGCAGGGCGTGCGCGTCGTGGAGCTGACCACCTATGTGGCCGCGCCTTCCGCGGGCCGTATTCTGGCCGACTGGGGTGCCGAGTGCATCAAGGTGGAAGCGCCTCCCCGTGGCGACACCACGCGGTTCGCCGTGCCGCTGCCCGGCATGCGTCCTCTGGCCTATGACATTCACAACGCCAACAAAAAGAGCATTGCCCTGAACCTGAAGACCCCCGAGGGCCTCGAGGCCATGCACAAGCTGCTGGCCACCGCCGACGTCTTCCTCACCAACACCCGCCCCGCGGCGCTGAAGAAGATCGGCATGGACTATGAGACCCTGTCCGCCAAGTATCCGCATCTGGTGCACGCGCAGCTCTCCGGCTTCGGCGAGACCGGCCCCATGGCCAACGACGCCGGCTTTGACAACACCTGCTTCTGGGCTTTCGGCGGCGCCATGTACGCCACCATGGAAAAGGGCACCTCCCCCATGATCCCCCTGTCCGCTTTTGCCGACAACTGCACCGCCTGCACCATGGCCGCTGCCATCTGCGGCGCCCTGTATAAGCAGAAGTGCACCGGCGAGGGCAGCAAGGTGGTGGTGTCCCTGTACGGGCAGGCGCTGTGGGGCGCTTCCGAGCCGCTGCTGTCCATCCAGTGCAGCGATCGGGATCAGTATCCCAAGAGCCGTCTGGAAAACACCCCGCTGAACAACACCTACGAGTGCAAGGACGGCAAGTGGATCATGGTGTGCTGCCACGAGTATGAGCGGTACTTCCCTTACTTCATGAAGATCTTCGGGCGGGAGGAACTTATCGGTGATCCCGAGATCAGCACCTTTGACGGCGGCAACCGCAACTCCAAGAAGGTCATCGCCCTGCTGGAGCAGGAGTTCAAGAAGTTCACCCGCGACGAGGCCGACAAGGCGCTGCGGGACAACGACATCCCCCACGCCATCCTCACCAACATCCCCGAGCTGCTGGAATCCGAGCAGGCCTGGGACAACAAGTACCTGCGCAAGTACGTCAACAGCGAAGGCGACACCTTCGTGGAGGTGCAGTCCCCCGCCAAGTTCGGCGGCGTGACCGAAGCCCCCAGAGAGGCCGCCCCCCTGCTGGGTCAGCAGACCTCCTTCTACCTCAAGCAGCTGGGCTACACCGACGAGCAGATCCAGGCCATGCTCGACGCCGGTATTGCTATGGAGAAAAAAGCCTGAGCGTCTTCCGGCGCACACAGCTTTTTATAGAAAAACAACACAGAGAGAGAAAAATTCGCTTTTGAGGGAGGGATGCCATCGGTGGCAAATACAGCGTGTCGTTTTCCGGTTCCCAGACAGTCGTTTCCAGTTGACAGCAAAACCTAAATAGAGTAAAAAATAAGATTAGAGAGGTATAGAGTATGGAAACTAAGAAAGCAGTAGGCTTCGGCGTGATCCTGTCCGTGGCCGCGACCTGGTTCAGCATCCACGCCGGCGGCGGCTTCGCCAGCGGCGCGCAGACCATGGGCTTTTTGACCAGATTCGGCGCTGCCGCCATCTGGACGCCCGTTCTGGTGGTCGTGCTCATTGCATGGGCATACCGCGAGCTGCTGATCCTCGGCAAAAACAACAATATTTACACCTTCCGCCAGCTGACAGACCTGCTGTATCACCCCTATGAAAAGGTTCTGTCCCCCATCTACGAGGTAGCTTTTAACATCGCCAACATCATGGCCATCGCCTCCTGCATCGCCGGCGGCGCCACGGTGTTCCAGAGTTACTTTAAGCTGAACTACTACATCGGCATCGTGGTCATCGGCATCGTCATGCTGCTCCTGTGCATCTACGGCCGCAAGCTGGTGACCGCCGCCGGCACGGTGCTGAGCATTCTGATCTTCGTGTGCATGTGCATCATCTGCTTTACCGCCATCGCCAAGGGCGACGGCCACCTGAATACCTGGATGAACTCCGAGGCTGCTAATAGCACCAGCTTTGGCTATGTGCTGCTGAAGGTGTTCAGCTATGCCGGCTTCCAGTGCTGGGGTCCCATCGGCGGCATCCTGGGCATCAGCGTGGTGCTGAAGACCAACAAGAACATCAACAAGATGCTGGGCGTGGGCATCATCATCAACGCTATTATGCTGTGGCTCACCAACTTCGTCATGATGATGTATATGCCTGAGTGCACCGAGTCCGCCCTGCCCCTGCTGTGGGTCTGCGAGAACACCGGCAACAGCCTGGTGAAGATCGCCTATGTTGTGGCGCTGATGTCCGCCTACATCTCCACCGGCGTGGGCGTGGTGTACGGTCTGGTGCTGCGCTATTCCCCCATCATCCAGAAGAAGGCTCCCAACGCCAAGAAGTCCGTCGTCAACGCAGGCGTGGCCGCATTCTTCATCATTCTGACGGTTCTGGCCTCCACCATCGGCCTGACCAACATCATCAACTACGGCTTCGGCTACATGGGCTATGTGGGCATCGTGCTGATCTGGCTGCCCGCCGTCATCGTGGGCACCATCAAGAACCGCCGCTTCGCCAAGGAGCACCCCAAGTTCGACGAGGAGAATATCCAGCGCGAGGATCTGGACATCTGATCGCACCCCGCACATTACATATCACACCCGTTTTTTCCTCCGGCGGCCGGCCGCTGCAACACAGCTATTCCCCCTAAAAATATAATGTGATTTAACCTCTACTCAACAAATTTCTCCTTTCCCACAGGCGGCGCTCATGCCCCTGACGCGGCGCTGCCCGCGGCTCGGCGGCCTGACGGAAAGCGCTCCGGTGTGTAATGGTGCAAACAAGGCCATGGGTTTTTGCCCATGGCCTTGTGTTTTTGTGTGTTTTGATTTTTTATTATTTTATTTTTTCATGACAAAAGCCTTGCCGTCCACGGCGCGCATGGTGGCCAGAATGCCGTTGAGGTGGTCATACTCGTGCTGGATCAGCTCGGAGAGATAGTCCGCGCAGGCCAGCTCCTGCACCTGCCAGTTCTCGTCCCTATAGCGGACGATGCAGCGGCGGTTGCGCTGCACCTTCACCAGCAGCCCCGGGAAGCACAGGCAGTCGTCCATCAGCTCCATGGTCTCGCTGCCCACCAGCTCCAGCGTGGGGTTCACGATGACCCGTCGCACGCCGTCCAGATCCAAGCAGATAAGGCGTTTCTTGATGCCGATCTGGGGGGCGGAGATGCCGTGGCCGAAGCCGGCATCCTGCAGGCACTCGAACATGTCCTCAATGTCCGGACGCAGGGTCTCCAGCTCCTCGCGGGTGACGGCGGTGCTGACTTCATACAGGGCGGGATCGCCCAAAAGCAAAACTTCACGCTTCATTTCCATTCTCCTCTCGCTTGCGCAAAAAACAATATATACAGTATACTACCGAATCCGGCCGCTGTCCAGCCCGAGCGCAGCATTGTGTGCGCCGGCCGGAAGGTGAAAAGATCAGTCGCTGTCCAGCTTGAGCACCGCCATGAAGGCTTCCGTGGGGACTTGGACGGTGCCGAGGTTGCGCATCTTTTTCTTTCCCTCTTTTTGCTTCTCCAGCAGCTTCTTCTTGCGGGTGATGTCGCCGCCGTAGCACTTGGCCAGCACGTCCTTGCGCATGGCCTTCACTGTCTCGCGGGCGATGATGCGCCCGCCGATGGCCGCCTGAATGGGTACCTCGAACAGCTGGCGGGGGATGTTCTCCTTCAGCTTTTCGCACAGCCGCCGGGCGCGGGGATACGCCTTGTCCCGGTGGGCGATGAAACTCAGGGCGTCCACGCCGTCGCCGTTGAGCAGCAGATCCACCTTCACCAGATCGCTGGTGCGGTAGCCGGACAGCTCGTAGTCCAGGCTGGCGTAGCCCTTGGTGTTGGCCTTCAGCGTGTCGAAGAAGTCGTAGATGATCTCGTTCAGGGGCATCTGATAGTGCAGCTCCACCAGATGGGTGTCCAGATACTGCATGTCCTTGAACTCGCCGCGCCGCTCCTGACACATGGGCATGATGTTGCCCACATAGTCCTGCGGGCTGATGATGGACACCTTCACATACGGCTCCTCCGCGTGTTCGATCAGGGAGGGGTCAGGGTAGTTGTGGGGGTTGTCCACCTTGACCATGGTACCGTCGGACTTATAGACGTGGTAGATAACGCTGGGCAGCGTGGTCACAAGGTCAAGGTTGAACTCCCGCTCCAGACGTTCCTGGATGATCTCCATGTGGAGCATGCCCAGAAAGCCGCAGCGGAAGCCGAAGCCCAGCGCCACGGAGGATTCCGGCTCGAAGGTCAGGGAGGCGTCGTTGAGCTGGAGCTTCTCCAGCGCGTCCCGCAGGTCGGGGTACTTGCTGCCGTCCTCGGTGTAGATGCCGCAGTAGACCATGCTCTGCGCCGGGCGATAGCCGGGCAGCGCCTCGGCGGCGGGGTTCGCCGCGTCGGTGACGGTGTCGCCCACCTGCGTGTCCTTGACGTTCTTGATGCTGGCGGTGAAGTAGCCCACCTCGCCGGCCTGCAATGCATCTGTCGGCTCGTTGCCGATGGGCTTGAGATAGCCGCACTCCAGGATGGTGTACTCCGCGCCGGTGGCCATGAGCCGGATGGTCTGCCCCCTGCGCAGCGTGCCCTGCTTGATGCGGAAATACACCACCACGCCCACATAGGGGTCGTACTGGCTGTCGAACACCAGCGCCTGCAGGGGCGCCTTGGGGTCGCCCTTGGGCGCGGGCACGTTCTGCACCACGTCCTCCAGCACGGCGTCGATGTTGATGCCCAGCTTGGCGGAGATCTCCGGCGCCTCCAGCGCCGGCAGACCGATGATGTCCTCCACCTCCTGCTTGGCCTTCAGCGGGTCGGCGGCGGGCAGGTCGATCTTGTTGAACACCGGCAGGATCTCCAGATCGTGATCCATGGCCAGATAGGTGTTGGCCAGCGTCTGCGCCTCCACGCCCTGGGTGGCGTCCACCACCAGCAGCGCGCCCTCGCAGGCGGCCAGCGAGCGGCTGACCTCGTAGTTGAAGTCCACATGACCCGGCGTGTCGATCAGGTTCAGGGCATACGTCTCCCCATCCTGCGCCGTGTAGAAAATGCGGACGGCGCGGGATTTGATGGTGATGCCGCGCTCCCGCTCCAGATCCATGTTGTCCAGCAGCTGGTTCTCCATCTCCCGCTCCGGCACAGCGTGGCACTTCTCCAACAGGCGATCCGCCAGCGTGGATTTGCCGTGATCGATGTGGGCAATGATGGAAAAATTGCGAATATGAGATTGGTCGAACATATAGAAAAGCCTCCTTATTTCCCCGCTCTTTCGTCCACGTTGTGGATCACCTGCGCCGTGCTCTGGCCGATGCCCGGCAGCGCCGTCAGCGCATCGGAGTTCAGCGGAGGCAGCTCCCCCGCCTGTGCCAGCGCCTTCATATACGCCGCGCGGCTGCGCAGCAGCGCCGCGTCCACCGCGCCGCCGTCAAAGTCCACCGCGTCCGTGGCGAACAGATCCTCGTTGCCGCCGCTGTGCCGGTACAGCCGCCTCAGCAGGTCGTACAGCGTGGCGCCGATGCAGTCCCCGGCGGCGGTGATAGCCTCCCGGCTGTTGGTGCGCCCCAGCAGGTCGAACAGCAGTCCGGTGGTGTTTACCGCCAGCTTTTTTTGCAGCGTGGCCATGATGCTGCCCCGCAGGGAGCCCTTCTCCGCGCTGCCGTCGTACAGCTCCTCGGAGTCGATCATCGACCCGTCCCGGCTGGCACTGCGCCCCAGCAGGAAGTCCGCCGACACATGATAAAAATCGCAGACCCGCGTCACGAAAGCCAGACCCGGCTCCCGTATGCCGTTTTCATAGTGGCTCAGCAGCGCCTGACTGATGCCCAGCGCCGCCGCCGCCTTCCGCTGGCTGATGCCCTTTTCCTGCCGCAGCAGGCTGAGCGTTCTGGAAAAATCCGTTGCCATGTCTCTCCCACCCTATCTTTCATAATACAGCCCGTAAAGTATATCCTATATTATACAACTTGTAAATGCTTTTCTGCCCGCCGGAGGAAAAAATTTGCAGCGCAAAAAAGAGACGGCGTATGCCGTCTCTTTTCCACTTGTCGGAAAACCCACCTCGTCTGTATGGGACGGCGTCCCCGACGCCCCGTTTCTATCGCCGGTCTGCGTCGCGGTCAATACTCTTTCTCGCTGGTAATATTGCCGTTTTCGTCGTAATAGGTTTCTTTTAACAGCTTCCAGTCATCTTCGCCGTTCATTTCCCATACCTGAACACAGTACATTTCTTCTGTCTGTACATCGTACCGGGTTATGGTGCACGTCTTATTTGCCCAGTCACATTCCCTCTTTTCGATGTTACTCGCGCTCCCGGTCACAGTGTCATAATACGTCCGTATCTCTGCGCCGGATTCGTCATAGACCGCAGACCAGTGGACGGACAATGTCCCGTTATTGAATTCCTTAAAGCCTATTTCTCGCCCCTGTTCATCAAATTCACTTACGGAGAGAATTCCCCCGGTTTCCCGGTCATAGTGGGTACACTTTCGCAGCGTACCGTTTTCACTGTATTCGCACACAGAGGACACTTTCCCGCTTTTCGGATCGCGGTAGGTTATCGTTCGTGCACCACTTGTTTCATCGTAGGTACACGTCCAATAAGATTCAATCGTCTCGCCGTCTGCCTTATAACCGGTTACCGCTGTCACGCGGCCAATCTTATCATACTCCCATTTTTCGATACGGGTTATTTCACCAGTCTCAGTGTCATAATATGTTCGCCTTTCCGTGCCGGTTTCGTCATAAACGCCTGTCCATCGGAACAGCATTTTCCCGTCATCATACCGTTTGCAGTCTATTGTCCGCCCTTGCTCATCATACTTCTCAACCCAAGTTACATTCTCAGTCGCGGGGTCATAGTACGTTTCTGTTCTCAAGCCGTTCTCATCATAGGCCATAGAGCAATGACTAGTCACTACGCCATCACTATATTCCTTATAATCTACTTCCCGTTCTCTTTCATCGAACTCGCTCACAGAACTCAACTTGCCTGTTTCTGAATCAAATCTTGAACTCTTCCGCACTGTTTCGTTAGCATCGCACATCTCAATACTAATCAGCACGCCAGTTTCCGGGTCATAGTACGTCCACTCCTCCCAGCCGTCCGACTTACACTCTATTGTGCAGTTGAGAAGTGCAGTTCCCACAGCGTTGTAGTAGACCGCCGCGCTCTTGCGACCGTCTGCGCCGTATTCGTATACCAGATACCGATTCACTTTTCCGGTGGCATCGTAATAGCACTTCCGTATCATTCTGCCGTTTTCGTCATACTCATACACGGGATTATCATAATCTACCTGCTGCCGCAGGATGTCATACAGCCGCTGGTAGTCCAGTATATCCACCGTGCCGTCGCCGTTGATGTCCGCCGCCCTGCGGCCTGCCTCGTCCGTCAAACTACCGCTGTACTTATCGGTAGACAGCAGCTCATACAGGCACTGCATATCGGTCATGTTCACGTCCCCCGAGCCGTTGACGTCGCCAACAGTCTGCGCCCCAGTGGCCAGCGCCGTGGCCGTGCACAGCGCAGCCAGCACCAGAGCCAGAACGGTTATCCGAATTTTTCTCATAATAACCTCCCCAATGTGCAATTTTGTGTAAAACGCAGGGCGATTGCCCCCGCGTCACCAGTATACTCCCGCTCATGCGTGATTTCAACCGCAAATCAACGATGTGCGGCGAAAATACGCAAAAAATTTGCACCTTCCCCTTCAACGTGCTACAATGGAGAAAAACTTCGGAGGTGTTTTCTATGGATGAATTGATCTTATACGTGAAATATCAGGCCAAGCCCGGCTGCCGCGAGACGTTCGTCCGCCAGATCGTGGAGAAGGGCATCCTGACCGCCATCCGGCAGGAGCCGGGCTGCCTGGCCTACGACTACTACTTCTCCGCCCAGGATGAGAACGAGCTGCTGCTGATCGAGCGCTGGCAGAGCGCCGAGCACCAGCGCGTCCACATGCAGCAGCCCCACATGCAGCAGCTGCGCGCCATCAAGGAGCAGTATGTGGACAGCACCACGCTGGGCAAGGTTCGTCTGGAGGCGTGAGACATGCTGTTTGACACCCACGCCCACTACGATGACGAGGCCTTCGACCCCGACCGGGAGCTGCTGCTGGAAAGCCTGCCCCAGCGGGGCGTGGCGCTGGTGGTGAACCCCGGCTGCGATCTGGAAAGCTCCCGCAAGGCGGTGGCCTACGCCGCCGAGTATCCCCACGTCTACGCCGCCGTGGGCATCCACCCGGAGAACTGCGGCGGCTTTACCCCGGCGGACATGGACGCGCTGCGGCAGCTGGCGCAGCAGCCCAAGGTGGTGGCCATCGGGGAGATCGGGCTGGACTACTACTGGGCGGAAAACCCGCCGCGGGAGCTTCAGCAGCAGGTGCTGCGCAGCCAGCTGGCGCTGGCGCGGGAGCTACGCCTGCCGGTGATCTTCCACGACCGGGACGCCCACGGGGATTCGCTGGCCATCGTAAAGGAGTTCCCGGACGTGACCGGCGTGTTCCACTGCTTCTCCGGCAGCCCGGAGATGGCGCAGGAGCTGCTGGGCATGGGCTGGTATCTGGGGTTCGACGGACCCGTGACCTACAAGAACGCCCGCCGCGCCCCGGAGGTGGCGGCGGTAACGCCGCCGGAGCGGATGCTCATCGAGACGGACAGCCCCTACATGACGCCGGTGCCGTACCGGGGCAAGCGCAACGACTCCGGCTACGTCTATCTGGTGGCGGAGAAGCTGGCGGCGTGGAAGGGCCTCGCGCCGGAGGAGCTGGCCCGCATCACCACGGAGAACGGCAAGCGCCTGTTCCGCATCCCCTGAAAACGACAGCCTCCCGGCGGCGGGCGGCTGTGCAAACAGAAGAAAGAGGACGCTGACCAACTGGGTCAGCGTCCTCTTTTGCTGTTTTTGTGCCTGCGGCGTCTTACTCTGCGCCGTCGATGACGCCGCCGCCCAGCACCTCGTCTCCGTCGTACAGCACCACGGACTGCCCGGCGGTGATGGCACGCTGCGGTGTGTCGAACACCACCCGCACACCCTCCCCTGCCAGCGGATAGGCGGTGCAGGGCGCGTCAATATGCTGGCTGTACCGGGTCTTGGCGGTGCAGCGTACCGGCGCCGCCGGTGCTTCACCGGCGATCCAGTTGACGCGGGAGGCGGTCAGGACGGCGGAGAACAGGTCGGCGTCGTCCCCCAGCAGGATGGTGTTGTCCGCGCCGTTCTTCCGCACCACATAGACGTGCTTTCCGGCGGCGACGCCCAGCCCCTTCCGCTGGCCGCTGGTGTAGCAGGGCAGCCCCTTGTGGCGGCCCAGCACGCGGCCGTCCCTGTCCACAAAGTCCCCCGGCGTCAGCTCTGCACCGTGCTGCCGCAGGAACTGGACGTAATCCCCGTCGGGGATGAAGCAGATGTCCTGACTGTCGGACTTGTCCGCCACATCCAGCCCCGCCTGCCGCGCCTCCTGCCGGATGGCGTCCTTGTCGAAATCCCCCACCGGCAGCAGCAGGTGGGACAATTGGAACTGTGTAAGCTGGTAGAGCACGTAGCTCTGGTCTTTCTTCCGATCCCGGCCTCGCAGCAGCCGCCAACGGCCCGCCGTCTGATCGTAGTCTATCCGGGCGTAGTGTCCCGTGGCCAGATAGTCGTACCCCATCTCCAGCGCACGATCCAGCAGAGCGCCGAATTTCAGCTCCCGGTTGCAGTCGATGCAGGGGTTGGGCGTCCGGCCCGCGCAGTACTCCGCCACGAATTTCTCCATGACGCAGCGGGAGAACCGCTCCGTCTCATCGAACAGGTAAAAGTCCATGCCCAGCCGCTCCGCCGTCCGGCGGGCGTCCTCAGCGCTCTGGGCGGCCAGATGCGCCACCTCCGGCTCCCGGCACAGGCGGAGCATGGCGCCGCCGCATATATAGCCCTGCTTCCGCAGCAGCGCGGCGGCGGTGGAGCTGTCCACGCCGCCGGACATGGCGATCAGCACACGCTTGGCATCCTTTTTCATTATGCACCTCGCAAGAATCCATAAAATAAATCGTATGTTTATAGTATATTATAGGTATATCGCGGCAATATCCGCCCAGAATAAAACTGTAAAAAGCGTCTCCCCCGCACCGGGCGGGAGAGACGCGATCGCTGCGATCCGTTCCGCCGTCCGTAGCGGAGCTGCCCGCCGGATGGCGGCGTTTTACTCGTCGGAGTGCTTTTGCAGAAACGCCTCGAAGGGCAGACCGTCCGCCAGCCCCACCAGCGCCGGCTGGAAGCCGCCGGTGTAGTCGAAGGCCACATCCTCCACCACATCCTCCGCCAGCTCGTCCGGCAGCGCCAGCGTGACGGTGGTGCCATGCCCCACCCGGCTGTTCAGCACCAGCCGCCCGCCGTGACCCTCCGCGATGCGGCGGCACAGCGGCAGACCCAGACCCAGACCGCTGGGCAGCGCGGCCAGCCGCTCCGGGTGGAGATAGCCGTCAAACACCATTTCCATGTCCTCGGCGTTGATGCCGCAGCCGGTATCCGTCACCGCCAGCAGTACCTGCCGCCGTTCAAACCGCAGGGATACGGTGACGGTGCCGCCCTCGGCCGTGAATTTCAGGGCGTTGGACAGCAGGTTCCAGACCGCCTGTTCCAGACAGACCCGGTTGATCGCCGCACCGTGGTGGGCGGCGCTGCACTGGAATGTCAGCGCCACATTCCGCAGGGCGAACAGCGGCGACGCCTGGCGGCACAGACCGTCCAGCCACGTTACGATATCGGTATTTTCCCTGGTCAGCGGCGCATCGTCCAGCAGCATGGGCGCGTTGGACAGGTTGTTGGACAGACGCAGCAGCGCATAGTAGTTCCGGTTCAGCAGCGCGGCGTCCCGGTCCAGCGCCGCGTCCGCGTCCCGCCGTTCAGGCGGCGCCAGACGGCTGACCGCGATGTGCATCCCACCCAGCGCAGTCCGAAGCTGGGCGGATACATGAAGCAGCACCTCGTTGAGCAGCCGCGCCTGCGGGACCCGGTCGAGCCGGTCGGGGTGCGCCGGCTGCTCCGGCGTATGGTCATTTCTGGGGGTCTCTATCATATATGCCTTCCTCTCCGGCCTTAGTGTGTCATTTCACGCCGACGCGATACATACCACTTACCGGTCGGTCATCCACACTATACCAAACGGTAAGTGGAAAAACAAGTTTTTTGTCCCTTTTTGGTGACCTGCAAAATTTTTTCAAAAAGGGGGTTGCATTTTTCAAAATAATGCATATAATACTAAACATACCATACATTTGATATATTCCATCAGAGAGGAAGTCTTGATTTATGAGCATTAAAGTCGGTATCAATGGTTTCGGCCGCATCGGCCGCATGGTCATGCGCTGCTGCATGAACCACCCCGAGATCGAGATCGTGGGTATCAACGATCTGTGTCCCGCTGACTATCTGGCCTATATGCTGAAATACGATACGATGCACGGCAAGTTCACCGGTGAGGTCGGCAGCGAGGAGGGCGCCATCGTCGTCAACGGCAAGTCCATCCCCGTGTTTGCAGAGCGTGATCCCGCCAACCTGCCCTGGGCCAAGGTGGGCGCGGAGTACGTCATCGAGTCCACCGGTCTGTTCCTGACCAAGGAGAAGGCCGCAGGCCACATCGCCGCCGGCGCCAAGCATGTGGTGATGTCCGCCCCCTCCAAGGACGATACCCCCATGTTCGTCATGGGCGTCAACCAGGACACCTACACCTCCGATATGCAGTTTGTCTCCAACGCCAGCTGCACCACCAACTGCCTGGCTCCCATCGCCAAGGTGCTGCACGATAACTTCGGCATTGCCGACGG
>OIXU01000603.1_pt1 | contig 12296 bp, 7 predicted proteins | sample 1587921 | NCBI WGS metagenome assembly OIXU01 (sample SAMN03283238) | human gut metagenome | biome: human-associated habitat; material: feces | host: Homo sapiens | place: Peru | collected 2012
GATCGGTTCGGAACTGACAATGAAAATCAGGAATATGTACCCGGATGGCAACGTTGTCGCCGGCTACATCAAAGGCGCTGAGCCAAAGGGTGTTCTGCTTGAGAGCGGTCCCGCCGAGGAGGCTGATGTCTGCAACGGTGAGCAACTTCTGGGCATCGTGAAGAAGTACAACATCGACACAATCTACAATCTCGCCGCCCTGCTCTCGGCTGTCGCGGAAAGGAAGCCGCAGCTGGCATGGCACATCCAGATAGACGGACTCATGAATATTCTTGAGATCGCGAGGGAGAACAATGTCGCTGTGTTCACACCATCCTCGATCGGTTCGTTCGGCCCTGAGACTCCGCATCAGAACACTCCTCAGGACACGCTCCAGAGGCCTCGTTCGATGTACGGCGTGACCAAGGTGGCCACCGAGTTGCTGAGTGACTATTATCACACCAAATACGGTGTGGACACCCGTTCGGTAAGGTTCCCTGGACTTATCTCCAATGTGACACTTCCTGGAGGCGGCACGACAGACTATGCCGTTGAGATCTACTATGCGGCAGTAAAAGGCGAAGAGTTTGTCTGCCCTATCGCGGCCGAGACATTCATGGACATGATGTACATGCCTGACGCGCTGAAGGCCGCCGTGGACATCATGAACGCGGATCCTTCCAAGCTGAAACACCGCAACTCGTTCAACATCGCCTCCATGAGCTTTGATCCGGAGATTATCTACCACAAGATTCAGGAACATATTCCTGGATTCAAGATGCGCTATGAGGTGGATCCGGTACGTCAGGCGATCGCTGACTCTTGGCCGGACAAGATGGATGATTCCTGCGCCCGCGAGGAGTGGGGATGGACACCGTCCTATGATCTGGAGACCATGACCGTGGACATGATCGACGCCCTCAAGAAGAAACTTCTCTAAAAAAGGATTCTATTATAAAGGATCAAGGACTGGCCTTCAGGTCAGTCCTTATTTTTTACCGGCTTTCCGTGCGGCTTTTCTGGCTTTCTGTTTTTCGTAACGAGCCTTGTAGCGTTCAAGCATCCTCTCTTCCTTAGCACGACGTTTCTCCATCGCCTTCAATGTCTTGAGGGTCCTCTGACGCTTCTTCTTCAACGCTTTCTCCTCCTTGGCCTTAGCCTTGGCGGCATCACGGGCGTCAAGTTCAGCCCATCTGGCCTCCTTGGCCGCCTGACGATCTTTTCGCGCCTTCTCTCTCTCAGCCTTTTTGCGTTCTTGCTCAGCCTTCTTTATGGCCGAAGGATCATTGGCCAATGAATCGGCCTTGCTGACCGACAACGAATCTGAAACCACAAGGCTGTCCTGTCGCGCCAAAGAATCACGGCTGGCAAGGCTGTCTCTCAGAGCCAGACTGTCGGCACGGGCAAGGCTGTCCGCCAAAGCAAGGCTGTCGGCGGCGGCAACGATCCTAAGGCTGTCGGCAATCCTGGCAGCCTCAGCCTTGCGCTCGGCCTCAAGCCTTCTGCGCTCAGCGTTACGGACCCGTTTCAAGGAATCCTGTCTGGCCAGCATCTTATAGACGCTGTTCATGTGGCCCGGGAAGTAGATGTCCGTCTGCGCGAATTCGGCTCTCGGCACATTCTCATAGACTTTCCTCTGGGACTCTCGCGGCTTATATGGCGTGATGTCCTCCGGTCCCTTGGGACGTTTGTCCGGCTGCCAGTCGAATCCCTTCAGAATCTTCTCGTCCTTTTTCATCTGGACGACCGGGTAGGCATCTGTCTTCACGGCATCGAAGTAATTCAAGTCCTGAATATTACCGTCCTTCAATGTCGCGGTCAACATCTTTGACTCGAACTTGTTGACGGTGGCCAGACTTCCATTCTCCTCGATGTAGAAGACTCCGGACGCGCCACCCATCGAGTCGAACCGCCTCAACGCACCGGTACTGTCAAAGTATGCCATCATCTCTGTTCCACGGATCTGGTCATAGGACAAGGTGTCCTCCTGCACTATTATAAAGGCATTGGACATCAAGCTGGCGCGGTCAATGGACTGGTTCTTGACAATGACGGTTATACTGTCGGCACTGTACTGCCGCTTGATCTCATTCCAGACAATCGGGTTTTCATACAACCTTATCAAAGAGTCAAGATCCGTGTAGGCAAGAGAGTCGCATGCGACCTGCATGTCGTTACGGAACACCTTGACGTTACGTATGCCATAGATGAAACTGATCTTCGTGGAATCCTTGGGGGCCAAAGACAAAGAGTCAGTTGGAACATGCAGGGAATCACCCGGCACGGTAAGGGAATCCGTAGGCACGGTAAGGGAATCAGTAGGGACGGTCAGGGAATCCGGTGATTGCGGATTGGTCACTTCGGCAGGCTCAGTGACCGAAACAGGTTCAGTGACCGCGGAAAGGGTCTTCGCCGCCAGACTGTCGCTTGGAACACGTACAGTGTCGGGCGACGTTTTCAGGGTGTCCGGCAATTGGAACCGTGGAGGAGCATATTCAATGACATCATCCCATGGAGCGGGAAGGCCTTGACGGCCTTTCGTCACAGGATCGCCGATCATCGCGTCACCTGACAGTTTTCCGAATTTCGAGATCGCCTTTCCTCCTGAATTATCACCTGTCTTTCCAGCCGTTGTTCCCGCCGTCTTTCCTATAGCCGTTCCAGTTGCCTTGCCAGCCGGTTTCCCGGTCGGTTTTCCAGTTGCCTTGCCAGCCGGTTTCCCGGTCGGTTTTCCACCTGGCTTGACAGCGGAGGCGCCTCTGTCGGAGGCTCCGGCGGCGTTAGGGTCTTCCTCTTCCCGCTTCTTGCGGGCCTCTTCGGCCGCGGCCTTGGCTGCCTCGTAGGCCTTGCGACGGTACTCCGTGACAGGATCCACGTTTATCTCTTTCAGACGGCTTGCCGAATTGGAAATCTCCGATGAATCCACATCACATTTCGGTATGGAGCGCAGAATCAATGTGTCCGCACCGATGTAAGCTGTATCTCTCTTTTCCCCTTGCTCGCTGATCGCTATCACAGCCGGCTCACGGGTCAACTTTATGAATGACAAGGAATCTATATACTGCACATAACCGGCCACCGCGGCCACATTGCGAGTCGTGTCAAGCAGTTCCACATGGCCGAACATCTCCACATTGTTCGGAACCCGGTAATATACCAAGGTGTCAGCCCACGCCTCCTGGTTCTCGGTAAGAATATGCACGTTCCTGAAGAACGTGAACTTTTCCAAAGTCCGCTCGTAAAAACCGGCCTGAGAAGAAAGCATGTTGTTGTCCCTCCATGCGTTGGTGCCGGTTCCGAAAGTGGCTACGTTCGTGCCTGTGTTGTAGTCCAGATCATCAGTCTTCACGAATATCGAGTCAGTGTACATGTTGACGTTGTTCGTGAAACTGAACGTCTTGAGCTTGGAATAGTAATGGCCGTCATCGCTCTCGATGATCTGGCCGTCCTTGTCGCGCAAGGCACCGCCGTTCCTGAACACGGCCACACTGTCCTTGGTGTTATAGTCCAGGTCAGTGGTACGCAGGGTGTTCCCGTCCTTGTCCCTAAGCTGGACCAGCGCGCCTCTGAACTGAGCGAGGTTCTGGTCGATGAGATAGTCGAGGCTCTCGCTGCTGAGCACTGTGTTGTTCTGAATGATCTGGACGTTGCCGAAAGCGTTTATAACATTCTGGTTGACATTCCACAAGGCGGTGTCGCAGATCAGAAGAGTTGAATTGTGCTCGAATCTGGCATGTCCCAAAGCCTTCCTGTAGCTCTGGCCATATTCCTCGACCTGCTGAAGCTCATCACATCCCAGCAGGCGCACAAGACTGTCCTTCTGCTCGGTGTTCTGGGCGAAAAGGCCGAACGAAACCAGCAGAAGGATCAATGAATATGCCAGACGTCTCGCAAGCATCAGTCTTCAGAGAACTTTGAAGCCCAACCAGGACGACGGAACTCGCAGTCCTTGAACATCGGGTCGATGACAATGTGGGTCTCCTTGATCTTGCCGGCGAGGAAGTCATCGATGGCCTTCATCTGCTTGTCTTGACGGACTTGCTCCTGAAGCTGGCTGAAATCCTCCTCAAACGACGCAGTGTGGGCCGGAATGATCTTGTCAACACGGATGATCTTGTAGATGGTCTTTCCAACGACATAGTCTTTGACCTGATCCTGACGGCCATCATTGTCAGTGGACTCCACAGGCTCGGAGATCTCGCCCTCCTTCAAGTCCTTGATGGCCAGATAGTCCTCCGGCTTGAGCTGGTCAATCTCGAAATATGCCGAGCCGGTGTTCGGATCGGACATCTGACCGCCGTTGGTCCTGGTGGCCGGATCCTGTGAGTAGAAGTTCGCCGCCATCTGGAACGTCACGGCGTTATTGTTGATCTCGGTACGGAGGCTGTCCAGAGTCTTGAACGCCTTATCCCTGTCGTCATCAGTGTATTTAGGCTTCATCAGAATGTGGCGGGCGTTGAACATGTCGCCTTTCTTCTCGATGACCTCGATGATGTGGAATCCGTCAGGAGTTTCGACAATCTGCGAGATAACACCCGGCTTCAGAGCCATAGCCGCATCCGAGAACACAGGCCAGAAGATTGACTTCGAGGCCATTCCAAGCTCGCCACCCTTACGGGCGCTACCCGGATCCTCCGAATATATTCGAGCAAGAGTGGAGAACTTCTCTCCGTTGATGATCCTCTCGCGGAGGTCCAGCAACTTCTCGCGCACGGCCATGTTCGCGGCCTCGCGGTCCGGATAGCGGCAGATCTGGCTGAGCTGGTACTTGATAGGAACTATCGGAAGGTTCTTGGTGTCAACCGTGTCAAGATATTCCTTTACATCATAAGGTGTCATCTCCGGGATCTTCTTCATGATCTCCTGCTGGGCCTGCTGTGTGAGGCTCATGTCCTCGTACTGCTTGCGCCATTCCTGACGGAGGCGGTAGAGAGGCTTGCCGAAATATTCCTCAACCTTGTCCTCGCCGCCGAGGTAGGTCAGCATCCTGTCCGCCTGCTGGGAAAGGCTTCCCTCAACCATGTCCTGATTGACCGTGAGAGAGTCGATCCTGGCCTGCATCAGGAATATCTTCGATTCGAGAATCGATTCCAGCACCTCGCAGCGGACATTCCTGTCTGATGAAAAGCCCTGGGCGCTGCGGTCCTTGACCGCCCCTTCGATGTCGGAGATCATGATCGCCTCGTTGCCGACAACGGCGACGGTCTTGTCAACGTACTTGTATTTCTGGGCAGAAGCCATCGCGCAGGTCGCTGCGAGGGCGAAGATGGTGATTGCTGTTTTCTTTATCATTTCGAATATATTTCAAAATTCTCCTTAACCTTGGCGTCTTCTATCAAGTCCCGTTCCAAACCGGCCAGGAGCTCGTGCTTTCTTCCGCTGATGATGATGTCCTTTATCCTGTCCTCACAGTATTCCACCGGAGCGATCTCCCCGGCCCTCCGGTAATCCACTATGAACGCGACAGAGATGTTGGCATCCCCGTCCGGCATCTCTATGAAGTTGCCGCTACGCTGTGAGAGCATCTGAACATAGTCCACACCGAACTCGGCGGCCAGTTTCACCGCGTCTATCCAGCCATTGGAATAGTCATGGTAACGCCGGGTCGAATTGAAGGCGATGCTGTCAGCGGCCACCACGTCCTCAACCTTGTCCGAAGACATCAGCTTCTTGATCTTCTGAAGATTCGGAGAATCTTTCGGAATATTCATAAAACGGGCTTTGAGGATCGGCCGCTCCAGCTTGAAGGACTCTTTGTGGGAGCCATAATATTCATCAATCTGCTTTTTTGAGACGGTGGTGTCGAGGCGCTCGTTGATGTAGCGCTGCTCGTAGCGGTACCGCAGAAGCGACTGGCGGTAGGCCTCAAGCTCCTTCGAGACATCCTTTTCCTCCTTGGAGAGACGCTGCTGGGCTATGTCGAGGAAAGCCTTGTCCTTCACCCACGAGTTGATGTAGAGGTTCGCAAGGTTCACGCTGTCCTCCGGAGACGTGCCCTTGGGGATCACATCGTCCAGTTCCGAGCGATAGAGTTTATGGTCTCCCAGCCTGGCGACAACCTCCCCGTCGTGAATCAGCGAGGATATTGCCTTGCAGGACGGAAGGGCGGCAACGGCGACGGCCATCATAAATATGCGGAACCTCCTGAGCATCATTGATTAGCGGGAATAGTTAGGGGCTTCCTTGGTGATGGTCACATCGTGTGGGTGGCTCTCAAGGAAGCCGGCGTTGGTGATGCGCACGAACTGGGCGTTCCTGAGTTCCTCGACAGTATGCGCTCCGCAGTAGCCCATTCCGGCCCTGAGTCCGCCGACAAGCTGATAGACAACCTCTGAGACGGTCCCCTTGTAAGGCACCTGGGCCACGATTCCTTCTGGTACGAGCTTCTTGATGTCGGACTCCATGTCCTGGAAATACCTGTCCTTCGAGCCTTGCTCCATCGCTTCGAGGGATCCCATTCCGCGGTAGGACTTGAAGCGGCGGCCGTTCATGATGATTGTCTCGCCTGGGGATTCCTCCGTTCCGGCGAGCAGGGAGCCTGCCATGATGGTGCTGGCACCGGCGGCAAGCGCCTTGACGATGTCTCCTGAATATCTTATACCGCCGTCAGCGATCACAGGCACGCCCGTTCCCTTGAGGGCATACGCGGCCTCCATTACGGCCGTCAGCTGCGGCACGCCGATTCCGGCGATGATTCTCGTGGTGCAGATCGAGCCCGGGCCGATTCCGACCTTCACGGCCTTGACTCCGGCATCGGCGAGAGCCTTGGCACCGGCGGCGGTGGCGACGTTTCCGGCTATGATCTGGAAATCCTTATAGGCGTCGCAGGCCTTCTTGATCATCCTGAGCACACCTTCGGAGTGTCCGTGGGCGGTGTCGAGGACAACAGCGTCGGCTCCGGCGTCGATCAGAAGACCGATCCTGTCGAGCGTGTCGGACTTGATTCCGGCGGCGGCGGCGACGAGGAGGCGGCCCTTGCTGTCCTTGGAGGCGATAGGGTTGTCCTTGATCTTCATAAGGTCCTTGTAGGTGATCAGGCCGACGAGCTTGCCGTCATTATCAACAACAGGAAGCTTCTCGACCTTGCTGTGCTGGAGGATCTTCGTGGCGTCGGCCAGGGTGATGCCCTTAGGCGCGGTCACGAGGTTCTCCTTTGTCATAACCTCGGAAATCGGCAGCTGCATATCCTCCTGGAACCTCAAGTCACGGTTAGTGACGATTCCGATGAGGAAGCCGTTGGCGTCCACGACTGGAATGCCGCCGATGTGATGCTTCTTCATCATCGCGAGGGCGTTGCCGACATTCGCGTCCGGGCTGATCGTCACAGGATCGTAGATCATTCCGTTCTCAGCCCTCTTCACGTGACGCACCTGCTCGCACTGCTGCTCGATGGTCATATTCTTGTGAATCACACCGATACCACCGGCCCTTGCCATCGCTATGGCAAGATCGGCTTCTGTGACTGTGTCCATCGCGGCCGACACGATCGGGGTGTGGAGCTTGATGTCAGTCGTGAAATTTGTTGTGACATCCACGTCACGAGGAAGTACATCGGAATGTGCCGGAACCAGCAAAACGTCATCGAAGGTGAGGCCTTCAGGAATCTCTCGGTTTACAAACTTCGCCATTGTAATCAAATAAATTTGACAAATATAAGAATTTTCACGCAATAGTTGGCTTGGCTGGAGGGTTGTTCTGCTTCTATGGCCTCAAAAAATTCGGCTTCCGGCCCGACAGCCGGCCTTCCGGCAAGCGAAAGTTGTGCCAGCCGATTAATCAAGGCTTTGAATATAAACGGCCTTGCCACGTGTCCCGCTCCTCAAGACGTTTGTCCAGAAGGCGGAGGATCTCGAAGTTTCGGACGAGTCCCCAAGGGGTGTCGTTCACGAAGCGGGGCGGGACCTCGCCGGCGACCCGTTCGATGTAAAGGTCGGGGCGCAGACGTTCGAGGATGTCGATGACAAAGTCAAGATATTCATCAAGACCGGGACGGTAGAAGGCTGAGGGGTCGGCGGCATATTCCTTTTCCATCACTGTGCCTCTGACGATCTGGAGCTGGTGGAATTTGACGGAGCGCAGCGGGAGGGAGGAGATAAGGCCGCATTGGTCGAGGAGCATCTCTCTGGTCTCGCCGGGGAGGCCGAGAATGAAGTGGGCTCCGGTGTCGATGCCTCTTTCGGCGGTCATTTCCACGGCTTTGCGGGCGCACTCGAAGCTGTGGCCGCGGTTGATGTGGCGCAGGGTGCTGTCGTGGCAGGACTCGATGCCGTACTCTACCACCACTATTGGGGCGGTGAGGGTATCCGGAACCGGGGCCTGGACAGTCGGTCCCTGAGCCTGGACAGTCGGTCCCGGAGCCTGCCGAAGGTATCTTTGCCACCCTGAAAGGACACGCCCCGACGCCAAGCCAGCCAGATAGTCCAGCTTCTTCTCATCGACACAATCCGGACGCGTGCCGATCACGATCCCCACCACCTCCGGATGGCTCAGGACCTCCTTATAAAGAGCCTTCAACCGATCCAACGGACCGTATGTGTTTGAATATGCCTGGAAATATGCCAGGTAGTGCCTCGCCCTCGGATATCGCACCTTTTGGAACTCTATTCCTTCGTCAATCTGTGTCAGAAGCGGCTTCCCCGGAGTACTGTAACCAGGATGGAAAGCGGCGTTGTCGCAGTAGGTACACCCTCCCCGCCCCACGGTTCCGTCCCGGTTAGGGCACGAGAACCCTGCGTCCAGAACAAGTTTCTGGAGCCGCTCACCGTACCTGCGGCGGTAATAACCCACGAACGAATTGTATCTTTTCCCTTCTGAAAAACCAAACATAATGCAGCCGTTACTCCTTCTTCCGATTCACCTTTCCTTCGCGTCCTCTTCAGTTCCACGTTCAATTGTGATTGTCCTATTCCGGGCATTCGGTTTTCAAAGAAATCCATTAAGGAGAACTCCTGTTCCACGTCCGGATGTGATTGCCCTATCCCCTTTTCCCGACACGTGCCACCGAAAAGTACGACATATTCCTTGCAAAACTAATGAATTGTGAATATTTTTACAAGTTGGATCCGTCATTGGTTCCGGAAAGAGAAGGTTTTTGATTGGTTTGAACCACGAAAGGGCATTTCAAGCAGAACAGTTTATTGATTATAAACAGATGTCGATATGAACATATTCCTGAAAATTTTGTCTTCGGCGGCCGCGGTCGCTCTGTCATTCAATTGTGCCGCCTCAGCGCAGGAAGCCCCTAAGAAATGGGCTGTGGTTGAGTTTTCCGCCAACTTTATGCGCGAGGCACCGGACTACGCCGCCGAGCTTGGAGACCAGGCGTTGATGGGGACGGTGGTCGAGGTCCTGGATAAGTCAAGCTACTGGGCCAAGATAAAGAGTCCGGAGCCTTACACGGCCTGGGTCAACGAGATGGGGCTCGTGCCGATGAGCGAGGAAGAGCTTCAGGACTACCTTGAGGCTCCGAAATACATCTGCACAGCGGCTTTCTCACACATTTACGAGGAGCCTTCGATGGATTCCAGGATTGTTTCCGATTTCGTGCTCGGAGACATCGTGAGAATCATGTACAGTGTCAGGACGCATGCCGGAGGACGTTACAAAGGCTATGAGGAGGGGCAGGCGGTTCTGAAGAAGAAGTTTGTCGGAGTCGTGCTGCCGTCAGGCAAGACCGGTTATGTTCCCGCTAAAGATGTCGCGGTGTTCTACAAATGGGCCAAAGACCGCAAGGACAGAACCACGGCTGGGAATGATTTCAGGCAGGATCTTCTGACCACGGGTTACAGGTTCCTCGGCGTACCGTACATGTGGGGCGGCACGTCCATCAAGAACGTGGACTGCAGCGGATTCACCCGCAGCGTATATTTCGCCAACGGAGTGCTCCTTCCGCGCAACGCCTCCCAACAGGCAAGGATCGGAGAGGATGTGGGAATATTCAAGGACAACGGGGATGTTGACTGGAGCGGTCTGCTTCCTGGCGACCTTCTGTTCTGGGGCAAGGCCGCGACCGACACCACCAGGGAGCGGATCACGCACGTGGGGATGTACATCGGTGACGGCAAGTTCATCCACTCCGCCCAGGTCGTGCGTGTCAACTCATTGGATTCCAGCGCTGCCGATTTCTACAACCGCAAGCCTGTCCGCGCCCGCCGCATCGTCGGCCACATAGACGCTGATGGCTCCGGAATCATCTCCACATTACGCAGCCCGTTCTACTTTCCGCGGAATTAGTGCGGTCACAGCCCGTCCGCGCCCGCCGCATCGTCGGCCACATTGACGCTGATGGCTCCGGAATCATCTCCCCCTTACGCAGCCCGTTGATTCAGCAAGTTCATCACCTGTTAATCAACTCGTCTCTAGGCTCGTTGAATTTAACAAGCGACATTCAACGGCAATTTCATTTTCCGCAAATCGTGGCAATCTATGCTCAACAGGTCTCATATCTCATCCCAGAATATGTATGGTGGGCGAACTCTTTTTACGATACATATTAATAAATTACGGATTTCTGGTCTCCCCAAATGGATGGCAGGGCTTCATAACGCGCTGACCTTCAAGCCATGGGGCACCACACTCCAAGTTCCAACCAATTATGGACTCCTGGCCTCTTAAAATGACCAGCAGGACTTCAGATCTTTCTAAACGCCAGACAATTAAGTGCACGGTTATCATTTTCTACCGTAGCGCCATCTTGAGTGGAGTCCCAAACCAAGTGCTACATAGCGACCTTAGCCGTTTCCAACCAAAAGACCGTAGCGCCATCTTGAGTGGAGTCCCAAACCAAGCCCCAACCGTTGCACTACCTTGAAGGGAGATCCATTCCGAGGAACTTCAGGGCCTGCCACTCATCGGCCATCGTGTCACGGACCAGAATCCGCATAAGGACGTTTTTCTCCTTGATGGGCAGTAGGATGACATCCTTGGCCCTGGTGACGTAGTCATACCTGACAACATAATTCATCATCTGACCGTAGGAGGTGTCCGGATTATGATGCCGTTCCTCCCTGATGTCATATTCACTGCCGGTGTTGGAGTTGATGGCAAGCAACATCTTTTCCGGACTTCCATAATAGGAAGAGAGCCTGTCATATTCAATAACATTATAGGTAATGACAATGAAATCGATAAGTTGGTTTTTCTCTTCAGGTGATAGGCCATCAAACATCCTGTGAAGTTGAGGGTACCTCAGGTAGCTGCCCCGTGAACAACATCCTTCAATCTCCTTGAGGTTTTTACGCATCTTGGTCGAGGCCACTCTACGCGACAGCTTTTCCGAAAACGGATGATCGGAAAACGCGTAGGCCAGAAAGTTCCATCGCCACTTGATCGCCTCCTGATGGATATTCCTCTCAACCGGATTGTTATAAAGGTAGGCAATGCTGGTCCTTATCTTTTTGTTTCCGATTTTCGGAGCGCTTCCGAATGGAGACTGGAACAGATGGCCAATGTTCGGGATCGTGACGCTTACAGAACCGGAAGTGATGTTCCTATCCGACACAAAGCCCTCAGACCCCCGCTTCAAGTCACCGTAATATTCATAGGAGAACGTCATATTCACCATTCTTTCGAACCCGCTGAGCGTAGGTAAATCCGGAGCCTCAACCAATTGATGAATATGATCGTACATCTCGCACAGACCCAGAACTGTCACTCCGTACCGTTTGGCGCAGGTGCAGAACACAGTGAAATAAACCAGACAATCCTCCAGACTGTAAAATATCACAGAACCGTTCTGTGACCGTTGATAAATGTGGTTCGGTGAACCGGACAGAAACTTTCGACGCCTCATAGTCTTCCCCTCTTTAAAAGTTTTACATAGTTAACCCACATCATTCTTTCAGGTGGACTGGTTGATTCCAGACCAGAGAACGATGCTTCACAAATATGGGAAATTAATCTATGATTAGCAAGAGTGTGGACCGTAAAACATCATGGATTCGTTACTTATAAATTACTGGTAGTCAATTCCAGAGAGCAGAACTTCATAATGCACTGACCTTCAACCTGTGGAACGTCACACTCTCTGTTCCAATCAATTATGGATTCCTGGCCTCTTGAAATGACCGGCAGGATTCCACAAAGTACTGAGACTCTAGCCGTGGAGTTTCACGTTCTCTGTTCCAATCAATTATGGATTCCTGGTCTCCTAAAACAGAGGGCAGGATCTCATAACGTACTGAAATTCAGTCTGTGGAGCTTCACGTTCTCTGTTCCAATCAATTGTGGATTCCTGGTCTCCTAAAATAGAGGGCAGGATCTCATAACGTACTGAAATTCAGTCTGTGGGGTTTCACACTCTCTGTTCCAACCAATTA
>OIXU01000604.1_pt1 | contig 12285 bp, 11 predicted proteins | sample 1587921 | NCBI WGS metagenome assembly OIXU01 (sample SAMN03283238) | human gut metagenome | biome: human-associated habitat; material: feces | host: Homo sapiens | place: Peru | collected 2012
TGAGTGAAAATGAAGCGTATGACATGGAGATCGAGCTGGACGACGAGGACGGCACGCTCGTCTACGAGGTCGAGTTCCAGTCCGGCAATGTGGAGTACAGCTACGAGATCAACGCCGCTACCGGCGCGATCCTCAAGCATGAGACGGAGATAGACGACTGAGAGAAAAGGCTGTGCGATAAATGGATCCTGCGGTGCGGATCCGCAACAGCGGGTTGCTTGCCCCGTCGACCGAGCCTGCGTTATAATGGGCTCGAGGTGATGATCGTGTGGATACCAAAAATGTGATTTTAGAACTCAGGACAAAGATGGGACTGTCGCAGGACGAGCTTGCGGAAAAGGTATTTGTGACCCGTCAGGCGGTCTCCCGCTGGGAAAACGGCGAAACAACGCCGAATATCGAAACCCTGAAGCTGCTCTCAAAGCTCTTTGATGTCTCCATCAATACGCTGCTTGGCTCACCGAGACAGCTTATCTGTCAATGCTGCGGGATGCCCCTTGCGGACGGGGACATCAGCAGGGAGACGGACGGCTTTTTCAATGAGGAATATGATTACCTTGCGGGAGCATGAAATAACTGATATAATATATTATATTTCTAACTTAGGAGTAAAGCGGCGGTAAAATCAGCCGTTGGGTGAATGAAATGCTGCAATATAAAGAAATTTTGAAAACGGTTTTGCCGGATTACATGCCGCTGAAGGCGGCTGCGCATGACATTCAAACAGAGGACAATTATCTTGCACGCTCAAATCAAGATGTTGCCGAATTGGCGAAAGCCGGGGTGCTCCCGCACCGTGTTTTTGCCGACACACGTTCCATGGATGAGGCGCAGATTCAAAGCGCGTTGGGAAAATGCCGCTTTGTCGCCGGCAGTATGGAAGACGTGCGCTTAATTAACAGGGTCGCCTTGGAGAAAGGCCGGGAACAGTCCCTGACAGCAGTCGGACTGTATCTGGTCCCGGAAGGACATGACAGCCGCCATGGAATCCGGGAGGCTGACTTGCCGCGGCTTGCACCTGAGCTAAAACAGCTTTCTGCAATTTCAGTTCAAGGCTGTTTTGTGGAGGACTGCACGGAGGGCCTGTACGGAAAAGACCTGGGGCGGTATTTTCGGACGTGCTATGAATCGGCCAAACGCATGACCGTGATCCTTCCATGCTCTATGCCCTATTTGTGCATCACCGGTGCGTTGGAGGCTGTGGCCCGTAATTTGCGGGAACAGCCGGAGACGGTTTCCGAGGTTCGGCGGGCAGCTGAGATCGTAGCCATGCAGAATCGAACCGCATTCTATGCAAAGCTCCTGGTCACTTGATAGGCAGCGAAAGCCCGGGCAGAATGTTCTGCCCGGGCTGTTTTTTCGGTTTTATTTGCGGTATGGGGTATCCTCCAGCGGGAGGCTCTGGCGGAACTTGCCGTCCAGACGGTAATAAGCGTGGGCGCAGGCAGGCGCTGTGGGGATCATGCACAGCTCACCGCAGCCCTTGGCTCCCAGGGAGTACGGCAATTTATCTTCCTCCTTGGGCTGACAGAGAATGACCTCCAGCTCCGGAGCCTCCGTGGCCCGCATGAATCCGATGGTGCCGAACCGGCTCTTGGGATACCCGTCCACACACTCGAATTTCTCCGTCACACCGTAGCCAATGCCCATGACCATGCCGCCCTCGATCTGGCCCTCAACAGACTGGATATTGACCGGCGTTCCCACGTCAAAGGCGGATACGGCCTTGGTGATCCGCCCCTCCTCATTGAGGATAATGACCTGGGCACCGTAGGAATAGGACACATGGCTAACGGGATTTTCCTTAACTGCGCCCAGGGGGTCGGTCTTTGCGGAATACTCGCCGAAGAACTCCTTCCCCTCCAGCTCGGCAATCGTCTTGCCGCCCTCCAGCGCCAGCTTCAGCTTTTCACCCGCGCGGCGGGCGGCTTCGCCGGTCATCACCGTCTGGCGGGACGCTGTGGAGGTGCCCGAGTTGGGGGTGCGGACGGTATCGGCGTTTTCAAAGACGAACAGCGCCGGGTCCAAACCCGTGACATGGCAGATCTCCGTCAGGGTCATCTGGCCGATGCCCTGCCCCATGCAGGAGGCGGAGGTGCGAATATGGATCTTGCCCTGCTCGACGGACAGCAGGACGCGGCCGATGTCCTTTTTCCCCATGCCGGTGCCGGAGTTCTTGAAGCCGCAGGCGATCCCCGCATAGGGGTTCTGATAAAACACATCCTTCACCGCATCCAGACAGGCTGCCATATTGGTGTTGGGGTCGGCGGTCTGCCCATTGGGCAGTATATCGCCGGGCTTGATGGCATTCCGGCGGCGGATCTCCCACGGATCGATGCCGACCATCTCCGCCAGCAGATTGATATTCATTTCTGTGGCAAAGCAGCTCTGGGTAACGCCGAAGCCGCGAAACGCGCCGGAGACCACATTGTTGGTGTACACGGACATACCCAGGATATCAATGTTCTGATAGTTGTACGGGCCGGCGGCATGGGTGCAGGCGCGGTGCAGCACAGGGCCGCCAAGGGAAGCGTAAGCACCGGTATCGGCGATAATGACGCCCTTCATGCCGGTCAGGATCCCGTTTTCGTCGCAGGCGGTGGTGAATTCCATCTCCATGGGATGGCGCTTGACATGGTAGTTCAGGGATTCCTGGCGGGTATATTTGACCTTAACGGGGCGCTTTGTGACCCATGCCATCAGGGTGGCGTATTGCTGCACGGACATATCCTCCTTGCCGCCGAAGCCGCCGCCCACCAGCGGCGCGCGGCAGTGGACCTTTTCCGGGCTGATCTGCAGCATCTGGGCGCATTCCCGCTGGACGTCATAGACGGATTGGCTGGTGGTGTAGACGAGAAGCCCGTCCTCGCCCTCCGGAATGGCCACACAGCACTCCGGCTCCATAAAGCCATGCTCCTGCCAGGAGGTCTTATATTTGCGCGTGACCACATATTTGGAATTTTTGATGGCCTCGTCGGCATTTCCGCGGATGAGGTTGGCCCGGCTCATGATATTGCCGTCCGGATGGATCAGCGGCGCATCGCCCCGCAGCGCATCGAAGGGATTGGTGACCGGCTCCAATTCCGTATATTCCACCTCTACCAGAGCGCAGATCTCCTCCAGTTTTTCCTTCTTGTCTGTTGCCACCACGGCCAGCACATTGCCCACGTAGCGGGTGATATCGCCCACACCCATCATGACGTCCCAATCCTGCTTGATGTGACCGATCTTGTTGCAGGGCACATCCTCCTTAGTCAGAATTTCAACGCAGTCGGGATGCTCCAGGGCCTTGCTGAGGTCGATGCGGTCGATGCGGGCCCGGGGATATTTGGAGAAAACAGGCTTTGCGTAGAGCATACCGTCCACGGTGATGTCATCGGCAAAAATGCCGGTCCCGTTGACCTTCTCCGCCGCGTCGATGCGCTTGAAACGTTCATTCATGTGCAGCGTGGTGGGCGGAGCGGGGATTGCTTTCTTCTCACGGAAGAACTCGGCGGCCATTAAAATGGCGTCCTCGATCTTTTTGTAGCCGGTGCAGCGGCAGAGGTTTCCCTTGATGGCCTTTTTGACATCCTGACGGGTCGGATTCAGATTGACGTCCAAAAGACTCTTTGCGGAAATGACCATGCCGGGGATGCAAAAACCGCACTGCACGGCGCCAGCTTCGGCAAAGCAGTGCTCGTAGACCTTCATTTCCTCGGGAGCAATGCCCTCCACCGTCAAAACACGCTTGCCCGCCAGCTTGCTCAGGGACAGGACGCAGGCCTTGGCCTTGACGCCGTCCACCAAAACCGTACAGGTGCCGCAGGCGCCCTCGCTGCAGCCGTCCTTGGCGGCCGTCAGATGCAGGTCCTCCCGTAAAAACGGAAGCAGCTTCTTGTCATGGGCGGATTCATACTCTTTTTCGTTGATATTGACTACATACATGGCAGCCCCTCCTTTTTATGCAAAGAGCCGCGCCTGCGCGCGGCTCTTCTGTGTTTGTTCAGATGCCGAATTTCGTCAGGAAGTCGTTCAACAGGCTCATGCAGACGTTTTTGCGGTACTCCGCGGAAACACGGCCGCGGGTCAGGACCATGCGGTCGGCGTAAGCCTTGAGATAGTCGGCCTTGAGGGCTTTGGCCTCCTCCGGCGTTTTGCCAATGAGCATCTGCTCAATGTCCTTGTAGCGCAGGACGGTATCAGCCACCGCACCGAAGGCCGCCGCGATATTGGTGATCCGGCCTTCCTCCTGCGCAAAGACGCCGGCGAAGGATACCCGGGAGATGGCCAGGGCGTTTCTGCCGCCTACCTTCTGATAGGCGTATTGCTCCAGCCCGGTTTTGGGCAGCAGGATCTCGGCGATCAGTTCGCTGTCGTCCAGGTCCAGCTCTTTCCGGCCGCGGTAGAATTGGGCGACATCCACGATACGCTCCCCGTTCAGGGAGACCAGTCTCAGCTTCGCATCCGCCACAAACTCGATCAGAACCGAGTCCGCTTTGGCGGAGCCGTTACCGAGGTTTCCGCCGAAGGTGCCCGCGTTGCGGATGGCGGGAGCCGCGATGCGGGAAACGGCCTCCTTCATCAGTTGGGGAACCCGCTCATCCGCCAGTGCCTCTGTAAAGGTCACGGCGGCGCCGATGCGGATAAATTCCTCATCCACGGTGATCTGCTTCAGCTCGGGCACTTTGCCCAGAAACAGATATTCCTGATTCGGCTTGTTCTGCACCATCAGATCCGTACCGCCGGCGTAGGGAACAACATCATAGCGGCTGCGAATTTCCAGGGCCTCTTTCAAAGAGGCGGCAGTATATCCATTTACCATAAACCATTGCCCTCCTTTGCGGCGATGGAGACCGCGTTGATGATGGCGTTATAGCCGGTGCAGCGGCACAGGTTGCCGGAGAGCCCCTCCCGTATGTCGTCCTCAGAGGGGTGGGCGTTTTTGCTCAGCAGCGCCTCGGCCGCCAGAATCATGCCGGGGATGCAGAAGCCGCACTGGACGGCCGACGTCTGTGCAAAGGCCTTTTCCAGAACGGAGAACCGCTCTGTCTCCCGGTAGCCCTCCAGTGTCACCACGGAGTCTCCCGTCACGGCGCCCATCGCCACACAGCAGGAGTTGACCAGTGTGCCGTTGATCAGCACGGCACAGGCGCCGCACTCGCCCTCCTTGCAGCCGCACTTGACGCTGGTCAGGTGATAGGTGTCCCGCAGGACGTCCAGCAGGCGGTCAGCGGCGCTGCCGCAGTAAGCAGTTTCTTTCCCATTCAGGATAAAACGGATCGCATCCATCTCAGTTTCCCTCCTTCATGATCTCTTTTAACGTGTCCTCTGCGGTGAAGGGCGCATGGTTCAGCTTGATCCCATTGCCCAGGGCCTGCTCCACAGCCTCCAAATAGGCGCCGGGGGCTCCCACCAGAGGCAGCTCGCCCGCGCCCTTGGCGCCATAGGGACCATCGGGGTATTTCTCCACATGGAGCATACACTGGAGATTCGGCACGTCCTTTGTGGTGGGGATCAGATAATCGGAGAAGGAATTGTTGCGGATGCGGCCCTTGGCGTCATAGTCCATCTTCTCAATGGAGGCGTAGCCGATGCCCTGGAGGAAGCCGCCCTCCATCTGTCCCATGACGATGTTGTAATCGATGGGGGTGCCCACATCGAAGGAGCCGTAGGCGCCCAGAATTTTGGAGATGCCGGTGTAGGTGTCCAGCTCCACCTCAATGGCATTGACAGCCCAAGCGTAGGTGGGGTAGGCATCTCCCTGAAACTTATCCAGATAGAAGGGGATCATGAAATCTGGCTCCTTGAAGTGCTCCTCCACCTCCTGCTCCTCGCCGTCCTTCCAGACCGTGCGCAGCTTGATGGCCGCGCGGCGCAGCAGCTCGCCCACCACCATCAGGGAGCGGGACGCCACAGTCGGGCCGGAGTCCGGCACACGGGCGGTATCCGGGTGGTTATAGTAGACCTTTTCCAGGGGCAGGTTCAGCTCATGGGCCACGATCTTGGGGAAGGTGGTGCGCAGGCCCTGGCCGATCTCTCCGTTGGCGGCCAGGATCTCCACCGTGCCGTCTGGGTACTTATGCAGCTTGGCGACAGCCTTGATGATGTCACGCTCGCCGGAGCCGGTGAAGCCTGCGCCGTGGAAATATATGGACATACCGATGCCCCTGCGGTAGCGCCCGGTCTGGGGCTTGGCATACTCCTTGTGCTTGCGGCGGTAGTCACAGGCCTTGTCGATCTCGTCGATCATGGCGGGGATGGGAACAGGGAAGTGGTATTTGCCCTGCGTGGAGGTCATATCGCCCTGCTTGACCAGATGGGCCTCCTTAAACTCCAGCGTGTCAATGCCCAGATCCTGTGCCACATGGTCCATCATCATCTCCACGGCGAAGAAGGTCTGGGGCGCACCGAAGCCGCGGTAAGCGCCGCTGGGCGTGGTATTGGTCTTCAAGGCCCGGCCCCGGACATGGACATTGGGGATGTTGTAAATGCCGGGAGCGGCGATGATGCCCCGCTGCAAAACCACGGCGGACAGCGTGCTGTAAGCGCCTGCGTTGAAGATCACATCACAGTCGATGGCGGTCACACGGCCGTCCTTCACGGCCATCTTGTACCTGCACAGGGAGGGATGCCGCTTGGAGGTGAACTCCAGATCCTCCCGCCTGTCGAAGATGCAGCGGACAGGGGCCTTTGCCTTGTGGGCGGCGACGGCTACCTGAGAGGCCAGAATAGAGGGGAACGCCTCCTTGCCGCCGAAGCCGCCGCCGGTCACATCCTGCAAAACATGGACGCCGCTGGGGCCGCAGCCCAGGACACGGGCCACAGCGCCGTGAACATAGTAGGCGCACTGCATGGAGCCGTGGATGAACATTCTGCCGTCCGCCTCCGGCTCGGCCATCATGCCCTGGGTCTCCAGATAGGTCTGATCCTGATAGCCGGTCATGAACTCCTCTTCATAGACTTTGTCGGCTTCCGCAAAGGCCTTCTCCATATCGCCATGGCCAAATTCATAGTTAAAGAAGGCGTATTCTGCGCTTCGCAGGTCCAGCACCGGCTCCAGTTCCTCGTACTCCACCTTGCACAGACTCAGCAGATGGTCCACCATCTCCTTGTCCGGCCCCACTACCATGCCGATGGGCTCGCCGATGTACTCCACGGTATCCCGGCAGAAAACAGGCGTGTCATCCAGAACGATGTTGACATTGTTGTCACCGGGAACATCCTTGGCATCCACATAGAAATACCCGGCGGGCAGAGGCGGGACCTCTACGCGAAGGATCTTTGCCCGCGCCAGCTTCGAACGGAGCATTTTGCCGGTCAGTACCCCTTCGCTGGGATAATCGCCGACATATATGCTGCGGCCGGATACCTTGGGGGCGTGATCTTTTTTCACGACAGACTGACTGATGTTTTCCATGTGCTGCATAACCTCCCACTTAAATTTCGTATGTTTGTTTACAATTTTGATAATCTGACTGTGTGTCCAGGTCTACCCAGACGCCCTCGTCATCGACGGGGACTGTGCAGATCAGCTCCGTGTGCTGCCGCCAAAGCTGGCGAAGGCCGCCGTCTCCGTGAAACGCGAGAATCTCCGGGATGAGCCTGGCGTCCACCAGCGGGGGATGCTTGCGGTATCCATCCAGAGTGGGGAATACGATGCTCATACGGTCCGCCGGGCGTTCCGACAGCAGTTTTTGAAATGTTGTCGGGCGAATGACCGGCATATCCCCCGGCATTAAGAAAAACGCGTCGCAGTCCGGGAGGCGGCGGCAGCCGATGCGGATCGATTCCATCATATCCGTTTTACAGAAGTCCGGATTCCTCGCCAAAATCAGCTCGGCGCCATACCGCCGCCGCAGCACCTGCTCCAGCTCTTCTCCGCGGTAGCCTGTTACGACGACTACCTGCTTCGCACCGCCGTCCAAAACGCTGTCGACGGTGTTTTCGATCATTGTTTTCCCCCGCAGAGGCATGAGGGGCTTGAACGCTCCCATGCGGGAGGACATGCCTGCGGCCAGGATCAATCCACAGATCACAGGGTTTTCCGGCAAAAAACCACCCTCTCCACAGAAAGACAGTCATTATTCTTCCAATAGAATAATGCTGCTTTCATTATGAAGGGAGTGGCTGTAATTAGCAAGTTCTTCTCAAAAAGAACTTGCAGATATTCGCTACATGATTTTTGACAGGATAAACAATTCGTGAAACTTGCTTTGCGTAAATTGAAAGACAGATTCTTCGTACTGCTGATACGCCCGCAGGAAGGCTTCCCCCTTTTCCGTCAGACAGGTGTTTCCACCCCGCTTTCCGCCCTGGGTGCGTGCAACGACAAAATACCTCAGTTCCTGTTCCAGGCGGTTGATCATGGACCAGGCTTTTCCATAGGAGAGCGCCATGGCCTCACAGGCCTTTCGCATATTTCTGGTGTCTGAGATCAGAAAAAGCAGCAGCTTCAGGCGGGCATCGAAAAATGTGGTCTCCCGCTCAAAGCTGAGCCGGACCCGTGGATGAAGGATCGCCTGGTTGTGTTCAGCCAGCTGCGCCTGAAGCTCCTGTTCGTTGTGGACGCTGGTCAATATCCCCTTGTCCTCAACGGTGACAAATGTCCGGTTGTGCTCAACGGCGGCCAACGCCCCGCGAAGCCCCTGCCCGCCGTCATAGGCAAGGATGCTGTTGAGGACATTCTCTGACAGTACCAACGGATGCCCGGCGCGCCCATGGTAGGAGGGGGAGACAACATCACCCTCCGCACAAATCAGCTTATTCAAAGTGTTCGGCGTAAACATGGGCACATTGACCGGTGAAAACACAATGCGGTCACATTTTCCCTGTAAATACCGGATGCCGATTTTGGCGGAATCGAAAAGCTCCGAACAGGCGGAGTGCTCATTCGGAATGAAAATCACGCCATAGTCTGAAAGTTGGGACTTGACTTCTTCCTCGTCAACGCCCGTGATAATGACGATAGGAAAGATACCGGCCTGTTGAAAGGAAATCACAATTCGTCGAATAATTGGGATCGAGCCGATCTGCAGCATCGGCATGGCATCTTTCTGGCTGGCGGCAGCAATGACGCCCCCCACACGGCTGATTCGCATTTCACCATTTCCTTCCATATCGTTATCTTCTTAATAATATCACGGTTGGCATCTAAATTCAAGAACCATAATACCAGTATTGTGCGTCGTTCGTGATGCGCTAAGCATTGTCATCTGAAAAAACGATTGAATTGTTCAGGACTTATATTACTCTTTCGCCAAGGATCAAGAGGGTTTTGCCGCTCACGTTACTGCTATGTAGTATTCTCCTCTGGTCTGTTCCACAGTGGCTGACTACTGATTGACGACTATTTTAGAAAAAATTAAAAAACCGAGGAGTCATTGCAGCACAATGGCTTCAAGGTTTCTTTATAAATCTGACGTATTTTGTGCAGAAATGCTGAAATGACTGGGCCGCAATGGCTTCCTGTTTTACGGCCTGATAACTCCGACTCTAAAGGCCGCTGGTTCGAATCCAGTCGGGCGTACCAAAACCGGCAATACTCGTCAGAGTTTTGCCGGTTTAACTTCTTCATCCCTTTTTTTTACGGTTTGCTCCTCTCCCCTGCGGCTGCTGCCTGCTTACGCCACCTATGCCTATGAAAAAACGTGTGGAAGGCTATTGACTAACATGTCCGCCCCGACACACCGAGATTGACAAGAGCAGCACGCCTGTGCTACAATAAAATTCCAAAATCAGTGTGGATTTTTCTGGAGCATCGTCTCCATTTTTCGCCACGCACCTAACAAGGTGCGTGGCGTTTTTTATAGGAGGAGCGCCAGATAAATGTATTTTGCCGTCTTTACAACTTATGCAGGGAAATGTGCCCCCCCATCAGCCATAGGGCTTCAGCCCCTGCGCCATGGACGCAGCCGTGCAGCGGCGAATATGGCAGGAAAGGGTACCGATTTCCTTCCTGTCGCAGCGGACGGATGATACAAGCACAGCCAACCTTCGCTTATGGGAAACTTGGGATACATTCTGCCCTTTTTTTGTCATGAAACTTACCTCCGTTCATTTTACTGGTTCTATCATAAAACGGCGGACGGCATCATTCATCGGAAAAATAACATAAACTATTTTGCAAAATTTGTGATATGATTACAAAGGAGGAAAATCCATGACGCAGCAGCGAACGGCGGACTATCCCATGCTGTCGGAAATTTTGCAGCTGCCCGCATTCACAGGCTGCTCTGTTTGCGGCGGCACAGCAGGACTGGATCATCGGGTCAGCGGCGTCAATCTGACGGATACACCGGACTACGCACGTTGGCTCGCACAGGGAGAGCTTTTGATCACCACCGGGTTTTCCATTGCGGATGACCCGCAGGCCATCCGCGGACTGCTGCCAACAGCGGCAGAGCGAGGGCTGTCCGGCGTGGGCATCAAGCCGGGGCGCTATCTGCCCAACCCCCTGCCGCCAGCGCTGACGGAGACGGCAGACCGGCTGGGACTGCCGCTGCTCCAGCTGCCGGACGATGTGCGCTTCACCGAGCTGGCCGACGCGGTATCCCGCGAGATCGCGTGGCGGCAGATACCGGCGGAGCAGGAGCGGCAGCTGGCTGTACTGCTGCACCATCTCGTCTCCGGTGCACCGGTGGACGAAGCAATAGAGCGGCAGACGGCGGAGGTCGGTATCCGCTTGGAATGCCCGCATATCCTATTGCGGATACGGGCAGATGTACCGGAATTGCAGCGACGGGCGTGGCTACACGAAGCGGAGAGCCGATGCCGGACACTGGGCGCGGATGTGTGGGGCGCGCTTTTAGAGGAAAACATTCTGCTGATGCTGGAGGCAGACGACCTGTACGCGCTGGAGATACCGCTGCGGCAGATGATGGCGGACTTCGCCGCCGAACACGGTTCCTCCTGCGGCGTCAGCCGCCCCTACGGCGGTACGGTGGGTTTTCAGAAAGCAGACCGCAGTGCCCGCGCGGCGCTCCGCATGGCGGCGCGAACGGAAATACCCTGCGTGACAGACGACCCAGCGGGGGTGGTACGGCTGCTGGAGGAATCCTCCCCGGCGGAAACGGACGCCTATATCCATCGGCAGCTGGGAACGCTCCTGCGGCAGCCGGAGCCGCGGCGGCAAGAGCTGCTGGACACGCTGGCGAGCTGGCTGCGCTGTATGGGCAACCAGCGCCGGATGGCGCGGGAGCTGCACCTGCACTACAACACCGTGAGTTACCGGCTCCAGCAGCTATGGATGCTGCTGGAGGCCGATCCGGTCGATCCGATGAAGCGATTGGCATTGGAAACGGCCCTGTATCTGTACCGGTACAGGCGCACATAAAGGAGTGACTGATCATGGATAAGAGCAGGACGAGCGGTGAATGGGAGCGGATGGTGTCGGGGCAGCTCTATACGCCTGTCGATCCGGAGATTGCCAAGCGGCACCGGGTTGGTATGCGCCGCTGTGACCGGTTCAACCGCCTCCCGCTGTGGTGCGCAAAGACCAAACAGCGTGCGCTGGAGCGCCTGATCCCCTCCGCAGAAGGAAAGAATTTCGAGGCGTTTGCACCCTTTTACTGCGAGTACGGCGTGAATATCTATGTGGGGCGGAACTGCTTCGTCAACTACAACAGCGTATTTCTGGATGTAGCGCCCATTACGCTGGGGGACAATGTGCTCATTGGACCCAATGTGACGCTGGCCACGCCCAACCATCCGTTTATCGCCGAAGAACGAGCCTATACAGATTACCCCAACGGCTGCCATGCGTTGGAGTATGCCGAACCCATCACCATCGGGGATCACTGCTGGCTGTGCGCCGGTGCGACGGTGTGCGGTGGCGTGACCATCGGAGCGGGAAGCATCATCGCCGCCGGCGCGGTGGTGACGCGGGACATCCCGCCCAACAGTATTGCTGCCGGTGTGCCCGCCAGAGTGCTGCGGCAGATCGGCGAGCGCGACTGCCTGCATGTATGGGAGAAGTATGTGAAGAACGAACTGCCCGATGCGCAGCGGTGACAACAAAACCTGGGAGCAATTACAAAAACCGTCTCAAACATATTGTTTGAGACGGTTTTTATATGCGAAAAATCAGGAGAATTGAAACCTGATTTGACCACTACTGAACATTTTGTGATCCGACTGAGTTATCCTTCGTCATATCTCCAGCATTCCCTGCAATCCCGCGCTGGCGGCCTTTTTGTTCTTGTCGAAGGCGTGGGTGTAGATATCCAGCGTGGTGGAGGGCTGGCTGTGGCCGAGGATGCCCGCCACCGTGGCCACATCCGTGCCGCCTGCGATCATCAGACTGGC
>OIXU01000605.1_pt1 | contig 12281 bp, 16 predicted proteins | sample 1587921 | NCBI WGS metagenome assembly OIXU01 (sample SAMN03283238) | human gut metagenome | biome: human-associated habitat; material: feces | host: Homo sapiens | place: Peru | collected 2012
TCTCTGCAAAATAAAAAGAAGGCAAGATGCCTTCTTAGAATGGTATTATTAGTCTCTTCCGTTAAATGCGTATTTGTATAAGTCGAAGATCAATTCTTTAGTACATGGACGTGGGTTACCACCTGTACAAACATCAGCCATAGCTGAATCTGTTAATGTTGGTAAGTCTTCTTCTTTAACACCGATTTCTTTTAAGCTTTGAGCAATTCCACAATCTTTACTTAATTGGATAACTGCATCAATAGCTGCTTGACGATATTCTTCTTGAGACATTTCATCAACACCTTCAACTCCCATTACACGAGCGATTTCTCTAAATTTTTCACCAGTGTAATCTTTGTTGAATTCCATAACGTATGGAAGTAATGTAGCACAAGCAACACCGTGAGGGATTCCGTAGAATGCGCTTAATGGGTGAGCCATACCGTGGTCAACACCTAAACCAACGTTAGAGAATGCCATACCTGTCATATATTGTCCTAAAGCCATGTCTTCACGTCCTTTTGGATCGTTAGCACATGCAGCACGTAAGCTTCTTGAAATGATTTCGATAGCTTTTAAGTTTAATGTATCCGCAAGTTCCCAAGCAGCTAAAGTTGTGTATCCTTCAATAGCGTGAGTTAATGCGTCAAGACCAGTACTTGCTGTTAAGCCTTTTGGCATACTTGACATCATTTCTGGGTCGATGATCGCAACAACTGGGATATCGTGAGCATCTACACAAACGAATTTTCTTTTCTTTTCAGTATCTGTGATTACATAGTTGATTGTAGTTTCGGCTGCAGTACCTGCTGTAGTCGCAATTGCGATAACTGGAACAGATTTGTTTTTAGTTGGAGCAACACCTTCCAAGCTAACAACATCTTAAAATTCAGGGTTAGCCAAGATGATACCAATACCTTTACAAGTATCTTGTGGGCTTCCACCACCAATAGCGATCAAATAGTCAGCACCTGCATCTTTAGCAGCTTTTACACCATTTTTAACTTGTTCAACAGTTGGGTTTGCCTTAACTTCATCATAAATTTCATAAGGAAGTCCAGCTTCATCTAATAAGGCTGTAACTTTAGTAGCTACACCAAATTTGATCAAGTCTTTATCAGTAACAACTAAACCTTTCTTTAATCCACGTGCTTTAACTTCTGTAACCACTTCTTTGATGGCACCAGCACCATGATAACTTGTTTCATTTAAAATAAAACGATTTGCCATAAGTATTATTTCCTCCTTGTATACTTGTTAATTTCATTTTACGAGTTCAAGCGCTTACATACAAGTTACAAATTGATAATAATGTCACATATAAGTGTTTTAGTGCATATTATCCAATATTTGTGCTAAAATTTTAAGAAAGTTTTGGAGGGATTTTGTGGAAAATTTATTATTTAGCTTAAATGCGACCATTCCCATCTTTTTGTTGATGGTAGTTGGCTATTTATTGAATAAAATGAATATTCTAGATGATACATTGGCATCCAAATTGAATGCATTTGTCTTTAAAGTATCATTACCATTATTGTTGTTTGTCGATGTATCGCAGTCTAATTTTAAAGATCTTTGGGATACAAAGTTTGTCGTATTTTGTGTCGTAGCTACATTGATTAGTATTCTTTTATCAATATTATTTTCTATGCGATTAAAAGACAAAGAGATTCAAGGAGAATTTATTCAAGCTTGTTACAGAAGTAGTGCAGCCTTATTAGGACTTGCATTAACATCGAATATTTATCCAGACGTAGGGGTAGCTCCTTTAATGTTGATGAGTGTGGTATTTGTGTATAATGTGGTTTCAGTTGTAATTCTATCTTTCTTTAAGGCGGAACAATCCAAGGTTGACTATAAGAAAACTTTTATTGGAATCTTAAAGAATCCACTAATTCTAGGTATTGTTGCAGGTGTACTTGTTAGCTTATTACCTTTTAAATTACCACAAGTTATCAATAAAACAATTTCAATGATTTCAAGTACAGCTACACCTCTTGGTTTAATGGCTATGGGTGCCACTTTTGATTTTGATCAGGCAAAAGGTGAATTGAAACCATCTTTATTCTGTACGTTTATGAAGTTAATTGGCTTTTGTGCCATTTTCTTACCAATAGGTGCTTTATTAGGATTTAGAAATCAAGCTTTAGTTGCCATTTTAATTATGTGTGGTTCCAGTACAACGGTATCTGGTTTTGTGATGGCTAAAAGTATGGGACATAAAGGTGTACTTACATCGAGTGTTGTGATGCTTACAACGCTGCTTAGTGCTTTTAGTATTACATTCTGGTTAACAATATTAAAATCGTTTGGATTGATTTAGTTGACCTAAAGTTCACTTTAGGGTGTAGAATAATTAAAAGATTTTAGGGAGGGAAAGTATGGAATTGTTTTTAGAATCATTCCCAAAAATATTTATATCAGGAATTGTGATGACATTACCACTTGCGCTAGTATCATTTATCATTGCCATGTTAATAGCGATTGTATGTGCCATGGTTCAATATGCGAAGGTTCCAGTTATGAAATATGTTGTTCAATTCTATATATGGATATTTAGAGGAACACCAATGCTAGTGCAGTTGTTTATTATGTATTTTGGTATGCAGTCGATTGGTGTACGTATTTCTGCTATTACGGCCGCTATTATCGTATTCTCATTAAATACAGGAGCGTATTGTGCTGAAACCATTCGTGGATCGATTGAAAGTGTACCACAAGGACAAATGGAAGCTGGATACTGTGTAGGAATGAGTTATATGCAGATCATGATGCATATTGTTTTACCACAGGCATTTCGAAGTGCATTTCCATCGTTGTTTAATAACTTGATTTCATTAGTAAAGGATACATCTTTAGCTGCCAATATTACAGTTACAGAAATGTTTATGCAGACGGAAAGAATTGCGGGAAGAACCTATCAGTTTATGCAGTTATATATAGAAGTTGCTTTAGTGTATTTGATTTTCTGTACAGTTTTAACTTGGCTGCAAGCTTGGGGTGAAAAGAAGCTGAATTATTATCAGACAGGGAGATAGAGTATGGCTTTATTAGAAATTAAAGATATTCATAAATCGTTTGGAAATTTACATGTTTTAAATGGCATTGATTTTACGGTCCATAAAGGAGATGTCATTGCGATATTAGGTCCATCAGGATCTGGTAAGACGACTTTACTTCGTTGCATGAATTATCTAGAGACAGCCGATGCAGGAACCATGATTTTTAAAGATCAATCTTATGATTTGTCAAATACATCAAAGAAGGATGTTGCCCAACTTAGAAAGCATACGGGATTTGTGTTTCAAAATTATAATCTATTTGCGAATAAGACAGCCCTACAAAATGTAACATTAGGTCTTACTGTAGCGCGAAACGTTTCTAAAGAAGAAGCAAATAGGATTGGTATGCAGATGCTTGAAAAAGTAGGGATGAAAGATCGAGCAGATCACTATCCTTCTCAATTATCGGGTGGACAACAACAGCGTGTCGCAATCGCAAGAGCTTTAGCAACATCTCCGGACATCATTTATTTTGATGAACCAACAAGAAGTTTTAAGTGTTATGAAAACATTGGCTAATGAAGGAATGACTATGGTTGTAGTCACACATGAGATGTCTTTTGCGAAGAATGTTTCTAGTCATGTGATTTTGATGGAAAAAGGAAAAATAATTGAAGAGGGTAATTCAAAGGATTTCTTTGAAAATCCTCAACAAGAACGAACAAAAGAATTTTTAAGGAAAGAGGTTATGTAAGATGAAAAAATTATTAGCAGGTTTATTAAGTACGGCTATGGTTTTTACTTTAGTAGGATGTGGATCTAGTAAGGATCATTTAGCTACGATTCAAGATAAAGGTGAAATCACAATTGGTTTAGAAGGCGATTGGCAACCTTTTTCTTATCATGATAAGGATGATAAATTGGTGGGTGTTGATGTGGAAGTTGCCAAAAATATTGCCAAGAAATTAGGTGTAAAAGCTAATATTGTAGAAGGTAAATGGGATGGATTATTAACAGGTCTATCAACAGGTACGTATGATTTAGTTATTAATGGTGTCGATATCACAAAGGAAAGAGAAAAGAAATTTGATTTCTCTACACCTTATGCGTATGATCACACAGTTTTAGTTGTTCGTAATGATAATACGACAATTACTTCGTTTGATGATTTAAAAGGAAAGACCACAGCCAATTCGATTGGATCTACTTATATGGAATTGGGTGAAGATTATGGAGCAACTGTAAAAGGTGTAGATGATTTAACGAAATGTATGGATCTTGTAAAGAATGGTGGTGTAGATGCGACAATCAATGCGGCTACTTCTATCAATGATTATCTTCAAACGACAAAGGATAGTTCATTTAAAATTGTAGATCAATCCAAAGAATCTACACCATATGCAATCCCAATGGTAAAAGGGGATGATAATACTTCTTTAAAGAAAGCTGTAAATAAGGCTTTAAAAGAATTACAAGAAGATGGAACTTTGTCGAAGATTTCTATCAAGTATTTCGGTGAGGATCTAACGAAAGAATAAGCGGCTATGCCGTTTTTCTTTTAATTTAGAATATAAAAATAATTTATAGCCAGGTATAAATAAATAGAATTTGAATATAACAGTTGTTCTTTGTACAATAGACTCAAATTTTAGGAGGAACTGTTTTATGTCAGGATTAAAGAATCAAATTTCTCAATTTATAGATACAAACGCAAAAATATATCAGGATATCTCTTTGGCTATTCATGCCAAACCAGAAGTCAGTGACTTTGAATATTTTGCCTCTCAAACGTTGAGTGAACAATTAAAAAAAGAAGGCTTTGAGATTGAATTACCAGCAGCCGGACATCGTACAGGTTTTGCGGCAACCTACAAAAGTAATAAGCCAGGACCTACGGTTGTCTTTTTGGCAGAATATGATGCGCTTGCCGGTTTAGGCCATGGTTGTGGTCATGATGTGTTTGGAGCTACTTCCTCACTTGCCGGTGCTGCTTTAAAAAGTGTAGTGTATATGGAACGCCTGGAGAAGAGGGTGGACAAAATGGAAGTGCCAAAGGTTCTTTTGTGAAGAAGGGTTATTTAAATGATGTGGATTTTGCCCTATGTGTACATCCTGGTTCAGGGCCAGAAGACGGATTAAGTACGCGTAATTATGCGTGTGCACCCGTTGACATTGAGTTCTGGGGAAAACCAGCTCATGCAGCAGGTTGTCCTCAAGATGGGATCAATGCATTAGATGCGCAGATTCTAACATATGCAGCTATTGGTGTTTTACGTCAACAACTAACCGATCGCATTCGTATTCATGGTGTAATTGTTGATGGTGGAACAGCTCCTAATGTTATTCCAGAATATACAAAGGCAAAATACTATATTCGTGCTGCGGATATTGATACGTTGCATGAATTATATGAGAAAGTAGAGAACATTGTGAAGGGTTCCGCTTTACAGACGGGTTGTACTTCTAGTATGAAGTTGTATCAAAATCTTGTGGAAAATATGGTTTTAACACCTTCTTTGGATGCAATCTATGAAAAATATATTACAGAACTTGGCAATACTGTAAAGCATGTCGAAGATGTGGTAATGCCTGGAAGTAGTGATGTAGGTAATATTAGTCAGGTTGTACCTACGATTCAGCCTCATATTAGTATTACAGATGTACAGATTGCAGGACATAGTCAAGATATGGTCAATGCTTCATGTTCTCAAAAGGCAATGGATGCGATTGTCAAAGGTGCAAAAGCATTGGCTTTTACGGCGCTAGAATTGTTTGAAAATCCAGAAGAACTTGCGAAAGTGAAAGAGGATCATGCTTGGCATGTAGAACATCAAAAGGAAAATTAACCTATGTACTTTAAGAGCTTATCAAGCTCTTTTATTTTGGAATCTTGAAAATCAACAAATATTCATTAAAATAATATAAATAAAGGAGACTGAAAATGACGCTTCAACAATTACTTTATGTACTAACAGTGTCAGATGAGAAATCTATGAATAAGGCGGCTGAAAAGCTTTTCGTATCTCAGCCTACTTTAACGTCTGCTATTCAATCACTTGAAAAAGAACTGAATATTCAAATCTTTAATCGTACAAGTCATGGTGTTACTGTAACGAATCAAGGACGTGAGTTTTTAACGTACGCAAGACAGTTGTACCAACAATATGAATTATTAAAGAATCGCTATGAAGATGAGAGTTTAAGAAGAAATAAGTTTCGTGTTTCTTGTCAGCACTATTCGTTTGCGACCAAAGCATTTGTGGATACAGTGAAGAAGTATGGGACTTCTAAATATGATTTTGCGATTAGCGAAACTAAGACGATGCATGTTATTGAGGATGTAGGTAATTCATTAAGTGAAATAGGAATCTTATATTTATCCAACTATAATCGTCGTTTTATGATGAAACAATTTGATGAGTGGAATTTAGAATTTCATAAATTAGCCGATTGCGATGCCTTTGTGTATTTGTATAAGGGGCATCCTCTTGCCAAGAAAAAATCAATTACGTATGAAGAATTATTGCCATATCCAAATATGACTTTTGATCAAGGTGATAATCCTTCGATGTATACGGCAGAGGAGATATTGGTTGAAAATGAATTTCCAAGAAAGATTCAAGTGAATGATCGTGCTACGATGCTGAATTTAATGAGAGGACTGAATGGATATACTTTATGTTCTGGAATTATTAGTCGTGATTTGAATGGGGATGACTATGTAGTTGTTCCTTATGAGGAAAATGTGGAGAATCCGAATTCCATGATGGAAATAGGATATATCACAAGAAAATATACGGTTTTAAGCGAGATTGGTGATACGTATATTCAAACGATGAGGGATTATTTTAGTAATAAATAATTTTTATAACTACTTAAAAATTTTAACAATTAGACAATAACTTAACCTTCTTGTAGAATACAAACATGCAAGGAGGAAACGAAAATGAAAACAATGATGATGTCAATGATGCAAATGTATATGTGTAAAAATGTGACCCGGTTTTCAATTCGTTTGTCGCGTGTTTAAGTACGCAAAGGCCGGGGAATACCTCGGCTTTTTTTGTTAGATTGGAGAGATATGAATGATTAATATAGAACATTTGGATAAAACCTATCATTTAAAGAATGTCGATGTACATGCCGTAGATGATGTTTCATTACATATAGAAAGTGGACAAATCTATGGAGTGATTGGATATTCTGGTGCTGGTAAAAGTACTTTGGTTCGTTGCTTGAACTTTTTAGAGATTCCAGATTCTGGAAGTATTGAAATTGAAGGATTTGGAAAGGTAAGTGCAAATCAAGGAAGTTTAGATATAAGTCAAAAGAAATTAAGAGAGTTAAGACGATCCATAGGAATGATCTTTCAACATTTTAATTTATTAGATCGAAGCACTGTATTTGATAATGTGGCGTACCCATTAAAATATACGGGGTTATCAAAGAAAGAAATTGAAACTCGTGTGGATGAATTATTAGATCTTGTAGATTTGGCAGATAAAAAATATGTGTATCCATCACAATTATCGGGTGGACAAAAACAGCGTGTAGCCATCGCAAGAGCCTTATCAAACAATCCTAAGGTGTTACTTAGTGATGAAGCAACTTCTGCCTTAGATCCAGATGCGACAGAATCCATTCTAAAGTTATTGAGGGATTTAAATAAAAGATTAGGAATAACAATTATCTTGATCACACATGAAATGAGTGTGATTAAATCTATCGCAAATCGTGTGGCAGTTATGGAGAATGGTAAGGTTGTTGAAGAAGGAGATGTATATGATATCTTCGCCAATCCAAAAAAGGAAATCACAAAGAAATTTATTAATTCCTCATCTGCTTTATCAAACATCACGAAGTTGATTGAGAATAAGACAATTATTCCTACAGATAGTAAATTAGTTAAACTTATATTCACTAGAGATAGTGTTGGGAGTGCAACTATTTCAAAGATATCTCGTGAATACAATGTGGATGTAAATATCATGTTGGCCAATGTGGATGTCGTCAATGCGGATGCTTTGGGTGGCATTATTGCTTCAATTGAAGGGACTAAGGAAAATGTACAGCGTGCCATAGATTTTCTACATGAATCTAATGTAAAAGTGGAGGTGATTCATCATGCCTAAATTTATAGCGGATTTTTTTCCAAACGTTGCCAATTACTGGGATATATTTTTAATAGCATTGACTGCAACGTATCAAATGTTTTTCATCGCAGGCTTGATTACATTACTAATTGGAGGTGCCTTTGGAATTTCATTGATTGTCACAAAGACAGATGGTATTAAGCCAAATCGAATAGTTCACTTTATTTTAGAAGTCATCACAAACGTGTTTAGGGCAGTACCATTTATCATCTTATTGATTTTCTTGATTCCATTAACACGAAGTATTGCAGGTACTTCGATTGGAGTCAAAGGGGCTGTTGTTCCATTAGTCTTTGGAGCGGTTCCATTCTATACAAGACAAGTTGAAACGGCATTAGCAGATGTAAATCCAGGAAAGATTGAAGTGGCAAGAAGTATGGGAAGTTCAACACTAGGAATTATCTTTCGTGTTTATTTACATGAGGCGTTGCCTGATTTGATTCGTGTAACAACCATCACAGCTATTTCATTGATTGGACTTACAACAAGTGCAGGTGCAGTAGGAGCTGGTGGAATTGGTTCATTCGCAATCAATTATGGACAAAACTTACATTATCAAGATGTCGTGAATCTATGTGTGATCTTATTATTGATTATTGTTTCGTTGATTCAATTATTGGGTAATACATTATCAAAAGCGACAACGAATAAAGAATTATTTCATAAATAAAAAGGAGAAAAGGATTATGAAGACAAATAAATTATTTAAAACATTTTTAACAGCCGGCTTAGTAGCCACAACATTACTTACAGGATGTGCATCAAATTCAACAAGTGAACCTGTAAAAATTGGTATTCCAAGTGATGCCACAAATGGAGGAAGAGGATTATTGCTTCTAGAAAAAGCTGGCTTGATTGATGTGGATGACAAGGCTGGTTGGACTCCTGAATTGAAGGATGTCAAAAAATATAAATACAATATTGAAATTGTTCCTACACAAGCCAATACATTAGTTTCAACTTTGGATGATTTTGGAGCAGCTACAATCAATGGTACATATGCGATTCCTGCTGGATTAAAACCTAAAAAGGATGGCTTAATTACAGAAGTACAAGAAGTAGGAAGTGATAATCCATTTATTAATGTGATCGTTGCACGTACTGCCGATAAAGATAATGAGGATTATCAAAAGGTAGTAAAGGCATACCAAAGTCAGTTAGTGGCTGAATATATTCTAGAAAAGAATAAAGGAGCGAGTGTTCCTGCATTTGATTATGATAAAGATTATACAGTTGATAAAAACTTTGTGAGCGATATTGAAGGATATCAATCAAGTTCAGATGGAAAGAAAGTTATTAAGATTGGTACTTGTGGTTCTGCCGATACATTTAGAGCGGTACAAAAAGTATTAGACGATGAAAATTCTGGAATCTATTTAGATGTAGTTGTATTTGATGCATATAACTTACCAAATGAGGCTTTAAATAATGGCGAAATTGATTTGAACTCGTTCCAACACAAAGCATATTTGAAAAATGAATGTGAAGCACAAGGATATGATTTAACAGCGATTGGTGATACAAGTTCTGCTCCATTGACTTTATATTCAAAGAAAGTGGATTCTTTAAATGCATTAAAAGAGTTAGCTGGTAAAAAAGAAGACTAAATGAAAAAAGCCGATTTTTCGGCTTTTTACTTTATACATTGTTTAATATCTTCCTTTAGCTCATCACTAAACGCATCTAGATCATCCATAGTGATTGCTCCATCGCGCAATAATCCTAACAAGATCCAAAGCATGTTTGATCGAGATACATCTCTTGCCAAAACGCCAGGACTTTTATAATCATCATAAATTTTCTTTCGTAGTGCCCAGTATTTATCGGAAGATAATGCATCTGAATTTAAATGGATTTGTATTCCTCAACAAGCTTATCCATATAGGCTTCTTGCCAGCTACCTAGTTTCTTTCTAAATAATTTCCAATCTTTTTCCATGTTGACCTCCTATTTTTCTTTACATTCTTTTATTAATTCATCAATATAAGAATCATCAATCTCAAAACCTAAGTAACATAAACCGCGATAGATGTAGTTCATATCGCTTAAATTTAGAATTTGATGCATCAATTCCTTTTTTTTGTCGTTGATCAAAGACATATCATAATCACTAGTATTACCACAAGGATGTGTGCACGTTTTACAACTTGGTGATATTTTGTCTTTTTCTTCATGTACTAAATCAATTAGCTCTTGTGTTACCGTATGATTTTTTAAATGTTGAAGACAATCCATGATGATTGTGTCTGTATTTTCTGTTTTTGGATTTGAATCCACAGTTTTAGAAAGTCCAATTAAAGCAGACCATAGTTTAGTTTCCATCACATTTCACCTCGTCATTAAAATAAGTATCTGGATAGGGTTCATCCTTTAAAGTGTAGTGCCACCACTCGGATTCTAAAGGGATAAATCCATTATCTAACATCAAATTTCTAAGTGTCTTGCGATTGTTTATTTGATGATTCGTTAATCCTTTTGTGTATAATGGACTCGAAATATCGCCAAAATAATCAAAATAAGATCCCATATCTAATTCTTTTCCTGTTTTTTCATCAACTAAAGTTAAATCAACAGTACTACCCCTGGTGTGTGCAGATTTTTCGATGATAAAGTCATTCTCGAAAAGATCGCTTTTGGAATATTCAGGATAGAAGATGGATTTCATTTTATCATCTTCAGTATCTTTCCAAGTCATGAAATGATCAAGGGCACTTTGCGGTCTGTAGGCATCCCATATCTTTAATCGATATCCCATTTGTCTTGCCTTTGAATTAATTACTTTTAATTGCTTCACCAATTCTTTTGTTCCTAACGCTACCGGATCTATATAGCCATCAATGATTTCACCAATGAAATTGTAAGTTGTGCAATAGCGAATATCCAAAAGAATATCGGGGATTTCTTTTTGTATATTTAATAATTTCATGTGTATATTCTAATACATTTGTTTATGTTAATCTACTCATGTTTTGTGTATAATACTTTCTAGAAATGAGGTAATAAACAATGAAATTTAGTGATATTGATTTTTCAGCCATTTCAAGAATGATGGACAATATGAGCGATGAAGAAAAGAATAAATTAAATGACATGGCTCAAAATATGATGAATAATATGAAACAAAATGAAGAGCCTGAAGAAGAAACTGACTTTTATGAAGCTTTAAATATAAAGGAAGAAGATTATGCAGATTTTCCTGGAAGTGTCTTAGACCAGATTGAAGCCGGAAGTGATTTAGAAGTCTATTATGAAGATGTGAAGGATGCAGATTTTAGTGCAAGTGCCTTATTCTATGCGAAAGCCACTTTAAATATGTTACGCAAATACATCTATCCAGTATTTAAAAATTTCTTTGATGGATTTAATAATCCTTCTACGACAACTATCTATTCTTACTTATATCCTTTGATGAATCAGGATAATATTCATAAATTGTTTGATGAAGAATTTGGTACGCCAGAAGGATGGATGGAACTTAAAAATGCGCTTCAACAAATCTATATTATATTGAACCGTGCTGAATATGATTTTGTGAGTTATGAAGATTTACAATTATTAAAAGATATCTTGTTTAATCAAGAAGTATTATTGAAAATTAAGAATCTATGAAAAAGCTAAAAATCAATACGAGTCTTGAACAAATGGATGAATGGACATATGAATCATATGTGAGTGATTATATATTTGAGAATGTTTGTATTGAACAAAACTTAGATAATGTTACAATCGATGGGTGTAAATTTAGTAAGTGTCAATTTAAAGATTGTAGCTTTAGCTTTATCGAGTGTATGGATATTATTTTTGATCATTGTGGATTTGAAAATGTACACTTGAATCAATGTAGTTTAAGTCGTGTTCATTTCATTTCTTGTCGAATCAGTGGAATGGAGCTTTCACAAAGCTTAGTTCAAGATACATTATTTCAACTATGTAAAGGGCATTATTGTGATTTTGGTGGTAGTACATTTAAAGATTGTATGTTTGACATTGATGATTTAACGGGTTCAGGATTTGTTCAATGTGATTTTAAAAAGACTTCATTTGATAAATGTATATTAAATTCAACAGAATGGTTTAATACGGAATTAAAAAAGCTTGATTTCTCAAGCTGTGAAATTGAAAATATTGCGGTATCTAGTGATAA
>OIXU01000608.1_pt1 | contig 12248 bp, 10 predicted proteins | sample 1587921 | NCBI WGS metagenome assembly OIXU01 (sample SAMN03283238) | human gut metagenome | biome: human-associated habitat; material: feces | host: Homo sapiens | place: Peru | collected 2012
CATAGCAATTCTCCTGAAGCATGTTTACTTCGAATTTTTCAATATGTAACATCGAATATTCTTTTAAATAATTAGAAACATTTGTATAATCAAAAACTCTTAAGAGACCTTTCCATGAAAGACTCCATCATTTGTTCAGCAGAATATGTGCAATCTATCACGCCGGCACATATACCAACTGCTTATCCTGCTTGAACCATTCTTCCTCAAAGAAATCACTCAACGGAGTAATCTCTGCAATATTTTTATATTGCTTCAATTCTTCCTGAAGGTTTCCACCTTTCAGGCAAAGAAGACCATTAGGGAGGGAATTTTGCTGGGATTTTTTGAAATTCTTCTTGATAATTTTCATCAAATCAGGAAGTTGCATCACTGCACGACTGACCACAAAATCATATTTTCCCTTTTCCTCCTCACCGCGGATATGCTCCGCCTTCAGATTTTCCAGTCCAATAGCAGCAGCTACCTCATTACAAACCTTGATTTTCTTGCCAGTTCCATCAATCAATTTGAATTTGCATTCAGGAAAGAGAATAGCAAGAGGAATGCCTGGGAATCCTCCACCGCATCCGAAATCCAGGATTTCAGAACCCGCACGGAAATGGATGGCTTTCGCTATTGCCAAGGAATGCAGCACATGATGTTCGTAGAGATTGTCTATATCCTTGCGGCTGATTACATTGATTTTTGCATTCCAGTCACGATAGAGAGAATCCAATTTTGATATCTGTTCTTTTTGCTTATCCGTGAGATTCGGAAAGTATTTCTCGATTATCTTCATACCTTATATATTATTATTTGAGTGCAAAAATATAAAAAAAATACGAAATAACTGACAATGATTATGATTATTTACTTTCTTTATTGATTTTAGAATAAAAATATGTAACTTTGCAACCGATTTAGAGAATTAAAAGAGATTGTATCAATCCATTTATCAAATTAAAATAATGATTAAAGCAGCACTTTTCGACTTAGACGGTGTCGTTTTTGACACAGAATCGCAATATTCGGTTTTCTGGGGAATGATAGGAAAGGAGTATCATCCTGAAATTCCTGATTTCGCACAAATCATCAAAGGACAGACTCTGGTTCAGATCTACGACAAGTATTTTTCCGATGACAAGATTTTCGCTTCTAAAGTTGATTTCTGTAGTGTGAAAGATGAACAGGCTAAAATTACCGCCCGTCTGGATGAATTCGAGCAAAACATGAGCTACAACTATATTGCTGGATTTGAGGACTTTGTGAAGGATTTACGAAATAACGGCATAAAATGCGCTGTTGTAACAAGCAGCAATATCCCTAAGATGCTCAATGTTTATCAGCAGCGACCGGAGTTTAAAGACTACTTTGACAGGGTTCTTACAAGTGAGGACTTTGCTAAGAGCAAACCTGATCCTGACTGCTATCTCAAGGGAGCGGCTTATTTCGGAGTCAAACCAGAAGAGTGTGTTGGCTTGGAAGACAGTTTTAATGGTCTGAAAGCCGTAAGAGCATCTGGTGCCTTTACGCTCGGATTGGCCACTACAAACTCAGCTGATGCCATCAGACCTTATTCTGACGAAGTGATTTCCGACTATATTGGCTTCACATTTGCAGATTTAGTTAAAATTGTTAGCCTATCTCGTAAATAATGTGTAACTTTGCAGTCGATTTATAAAAACAACACAAAAAATGGGATATTTATCAACAGATAAAAAGAAAATTACCACCAAGACTTTTGCTGAAATGAAGCAAGCTGGTGAAAAGGTAACTATGCTCACTGCATACGACTTTACAACTGCAGGTATTATCGATGCTGCCGGTATTGACAGCATTCTGATCGGAGACTCTGCATCAAACGTTATGGCAGGAAACGCTGATACACTACCTATCACCGTTGACCAGATGATTTATCATGCCAGAAGCGTAGCGCGTGCCGTTAATCATGCCATGGTAGTATGCGACATGCCTTTCGGTAGTTATCAGATTTCACGCGAAGAAGCCGAGCGATATCAGACGCGTGCTTACACCATAGCCCCATTCTGTATAAGGGTAGAGGTGTTTTACCACCAGACCGCTGGTATAGAGTCTTTCTGATTCTACATATCTGCCTATCAGCGGAAGCCAGGCGGCAAGAATCATCGGAGATTCATAGGTGAAGTTGGCACGCAGGTAATAGTTGCTGGCATTATACCAGTAGGACGACAGCAGTTCGAAATCGCCCGACCATTCATCGTTCCAGCCTCCCGGAATGTTGTTGTCGTGGAAGTTGGTGTAATCAACGAAGTCCCAGTGTGCTCCTCTTCGGGTATAGAAACCTGTTCCGAAACGCATCGAGTACGATTGTCTGCGGGAGGAATAGAGAATCGTCTGGGCATCAAACTCGGCTCTTCCGTAGTCGATGTTGCTGCCCAGCAGTTTTTTGAACCCCTGCTCATAGTCGAGTTTCAACACGATGCCTTTCTCTGCTTTAGGTCTCCATTCTATTCCGATGGCAGGAGCCACAGACTTGTACTGATCCGGATAGCCTATGGATTGATAGAAGTCCGGACGGATGGCAATGCGGTTGTGCGCTACCATTCCCAGTTCCATCGCCCAATGTGGGGAGAGGCGCCAGTGGTTGGTGAGTCGCATGTAATTATCCTTGAATTCCGTAAAGGTGGATTTTCCCATCAGGAGAGAAGGTATCTCCGATGGAGAGAACCCTCCGATGCTGTCTTTCGGATCCATGTATCCCAAGGCCTGGCGTGCCAGCTTATTGGTCTTTGATGCGTTTACCGTTTTAATGTTTTCATCAAGTTTGCTCTTTTGAGTTTGGAGCTTTTCTTTGTCTTTTTTGAGGTCGATTCGTTTCTTTTCCAAATCGGCTTTGTCTTTTTCTATCTCGTTCATTTTGTCCATAAGGGCATTAAGCGTGTCGCTGTCCTTTTTGGATACCGATTTAATCATTTCCGAACGGGTAAGAATAGAACTTATGTCGCTGCTTGTAAGCAAAACTTCAAGGTTGCTTGCGTGACCCGATACATACATCGCACGGAGTCTTTGGCAATATTCATCAAATGTTTTGTCAAATTCAGCCTGCTTTGCATCAATTTCGGCTTGAATTGTGTTGATTTGGTTTGCTGTGTCTGAAATTTTGCCTTTTACGGTGTCAATGTTGTTTTGCAAATCGTTTGCTTCGGATTTAAGGGTGCTTATCTTATCTTTGAGTGCCTGAATTTTGGTATCAAGTGCGGATATGTACTCCTCGGTATTCTTTTTTTGACCCGAAAGTTTGTTGATTTTTGATTGAGCTGCGTCAATCTGATTTTGAATTTTTTGTTTTTTGTCACGGAGTGCAGAAGTGCTTGCGGCATATGAGGTTGAAGTTCCTCCGACAATGCTGAAGGCAAATGCACATGACAAAATAACGGAAATTATTTTTTTAAATTTAAACTGCACTTATCTCACTGCCTTCCTTTGTAAGATATTTTCTCATGGTGATGAGTGAACCGCCGACACCGCTGACAATGCCTATTGCAACGAATATGCCGAGCATAGGCAATGCGTAATCAACAAAATTGAGCGGAACCAATCCTATTGAGCTAAACACATCGCCGAATCGGCTGATGGCAAGCTCGTATATTCCCCAAACGGCGAACAACGACAGAGCACCTGCCACAACGCCGAGGATTATACCCTCAACAACAAACGGAAGCTGAACAAAGCTGTTTGTTGCACCGACAGATTTCATAATGCTGATTTCAAGTCGGCGTGAATATACCGTAAGTTTGATTGTGTTTGAAATGATGAACAACGAAATTGCAAACAGTACGGCAATAATTACTATTGAAATAATACTTATACCGTTAGAAAGCTTTGCAAGCTTCTTTGCAAGGTCGGTGTTTTGTCTTACTGTGTAGACATGGTCAAGCTTTTTGATTTTTTTAACCGTATTTGAAAATTTTGTTAAGTCCTTAACCGTAACCTTATATGCGTCTGGAAGAGGAATTTCATCGGTTGTTTCGGTAAAGAATTCTGCCTGTGCTTCATCCATTGTGGCAATCTGCTCTGCCCAAGCGTCTTCCTTGGCAACAAATTCGATTTTTTGCACATTATTGATTTTGTTAAGCTGAATGCCCATTTCATCAATATCGGCGTCTGTTGCTTTGTCGTCGATATACACCATGATTACATTTTCGTCCTCGATTTTTTGAACAAGCGAGTTGATGTTCAAAAATATCATGGATGCCGAACCGATGAGCACCAAACAGCTGAGCAATACGCAAATTGATGCAACCGACATCATACGGTTTGTCCAGGTGTTACGAAAGCCCTCTTTTATAAGGTATCTGAAACTTGCTCCCGACATTACTGCTCACCTCCCTGTGCCAATTCGTTGAGGTCAACCGTACCCTCGGATGACTCATCCGCAACGGAGCCGATGTTTTCTTTTTTGTTTTCATCGCTTTGCGGCTCTGCGCTGTTTTCTTCCAAATCTTCAAAAACTTCTGTCAAATTTTCGTTCTTGACATCCTGCTCAAAATAGAACATATCGTTTTCTTTCTTTGTTTCTTTGGTCTTGAATTTTGCAAATGTTGGGTCAGGTGTATCGGATACAACCTTGCCCTTTTGAATAACAATAACTCGGCGTTGGAATGTACGCACAAGATCGTGCTCGTGAGTAACCATTACAACCGTTGTGCCGTTGTTGTTGATTTTTGTAAGCAACTCAACAATCTCGTGGCTCATCTCCGGGTCAACATTACCGGTAGGCTCGTCCGCGATGATAAGGTCAGGATTGTTAACAAGTGCTCTTGCAAGTGAAACTCTCTGCTGTTCACCGCCCGAAAGTTCGTTTGGCATTGAGCGTGCCTTTTGGCTGAGTCCTACAAGCTGAAGAATGTATGGTACTCTTTTTCTTATGTCCTTTTCTTTTGTGCCGATAACACGCATTGCAAATGCAACATTGTCGTACACGCTCATTTTAGGTATAATTCTGAAATCTTGGAATACTATTCCCATTGTTCTTCTGTAATACGGTACTTGGCGTTTTTTCATCTTTGTTGATGCGTAGCCGTTTACAATAACTTCGCCGGATGTCGGTTTTTCTTCGTGCATAATAAGTTTTAAAAATGTACTTTTACCTGCACCCGATGAGCCGACTATAAATACAAACTCTCCGTCCTCGATTTTGATGTTTACATTCTCAAGGGCGTGAGTATCGTTGCTGCCGTAGATTTTTGTAACATCTCTGAATTCTATCACAGCTCTCACTCCTATCTTTTCGTGTTTGTTATATTAAGTAATAAAAATCGTTATATGCGGTTTTACCCAATAATTAAATATATAATATAACAATTACGAGCAAATATCAAGTGTTTTATGTTATTATTTTGTAAAAATTGTAACAGATTTGTAAACAATTACCAAAAAAACAGAGGGCGGATAATTCCGCCCCCATAATAAATTGTTTTTAAGCTTTTGTGATATAAAGCGATGTTGTGTCTGTGTTTGAGTTGTCAACATACCAGCTGTTGCCGATTCTGACAACATAAACGGTTGTTGTTGCAACAACTTCGTCCTTTTGGTTTTTAACTTCAACGGTGCATTCGTCAACAGCTTCAATGCTGTCTGCAACATTGAGGTTGTTAAATGCAGATTTCATTGCTTCGGACTTCTTTTCGTCAAGCGTGTCTGCAACCGTTTCGCCCTTTTGGATAATAGGAACAACTCTGTCCTTGTAGCCTTTGACATAAGCCTCAACTTCGTCGGCAGACAATTCCTTTGTGTCGGTTACGGTTGTTGTGAGCTTGTATTTTTTGCCGTAAAGCTCTTGATAAGCACCTGTCGAAGCCTTTTGAAGAACGGTCTTTTCGTCGGCTGCAAGCTTTTCTTCCGTACCGGTGAGCTTGTCGGCATAGGTTTGAACATTGGATTCAAAAACGCTGAACATAAAATCTGTGTCCATATAATCGTCTTGAAGAACAGCCACTCTGACTTCTTTAAGCTTTGCAAAATATGCGCTGTAAAATTCGTCATAATTTTGAAGTCCGACTGTTTTTACAAGTTCGTCATAGTAATCGTACATTGTATTGTAGATGGTGTCAAGAAGTTCTGTTTCTTTCTTGCTGCCTGTACCGATTTCCTTGTTTTGTTCAACTTTCTTTTCGCCCTTTTTCTTGCCCTCATTGTCGTTTACATAAGGAGCCATATAAGCGTCAATTACAAAGTTGCCGAACTTTTGATTTTTTGAAACCAACGAAACCTTAAGTGCGTTGTAGCCGTCGCCTGTTTGTACAACAGTGTCGGCATATGATTGAGCAACCTTTTCAGGTGAAAACGCATTGTATCTGGTGGTAAATGCAAAAACAGTTAAACCAACGAGAATTGCGGCAACAAGAACACCTGCAATTACGCCGTAAAGTCCTGCTTTAAAGCCTTTTTTTGATTCTGTCATAGCAAGTCCCTCCTTATTCTGCAGCTTCAACCGAAACTTCTTCGGCTGCTTCTGCTTTTTCTGCTTCTTCCTTTGCTCTCTTTTCAAGGAGTGCGGCAGTAATTCTTTCCTTCTTCTCGCCTACCATATCGTAGAAAAGAACAGGGATGAACTGAAGAATTACAAAGATAGCAGGGATAACCGTGTAAATTGCAAGGAACTTTGTAAGAACCTCGTCCGATTGTGCGGCATATGCAACATTTTGGCTTGTTGAGAATTGGTAGCCCGACCATGAATAAACGAGAACCGGAGCAAGCCATTTTGTACCTGCCGATGCGATTTTTGAGAAAAGGCCGTAGCCTGCGTATGCAAGACCCTCTTGTCGCTTGCCTGTTTTGTATTCCATTTCATCAATACAGTCGGCAATCATAATGTTTGGAGTGGTGTTTGTGTTACCGTGCTGAATGCCGCAGAAGAAGTTGAGGATGAGGAACGGAACGATGAGGTTGCTGTTGAAGGCTACACCCTTTGATACAAGGTACAAAATTGCCATTGCGGACGCACCGTAAACGCAGAAAATGATGTATGTCTGCTTTGTTGAGAACTTTTTGAGTACAAAGTTTACGAGAAGTGTACCTACTGCGGTACCGATGCCCATAGGGAGCATAAGTGCAAGTTTAAGACCCTTTGAACCGAGGAGATAAACAGCTATGTAAAGTGATACCGTGCCGTAAACGCCTCTGCCGAAACCGAAGAGTTTTGTAAACCATAAGCAGGTTTTTGTTTGTGAAAACAAGCTTGATGGATTCTTTGAGCGAAACTTTTTCGCTTGTGTATGGCACACGCTCTTTGTTGTTTGCAAAGAAAATCATTACAAAAATAGTCATACCGAGTGCACAAACAGCTGTTGAAATGATGAGGTCAAGACCCTGACCTTCGGCATTTTTATACTGTTGTTGACCCATAAGTGCTTTCATAATAAGCGGCACAACGATGATTACAACCTGACCGCCGGATTGACCTACCGAACGGAGAAACGACGAAATAGAAATCGCTGTTGAACGCTCACTCGGATTTGGCGAACAGAGTGCGCCGAAGCAGTTTGACGGTGACTCTACCGCACAGGAAATCGCTGTGTAAAGTGAATAGATAACAAACATCCATATTGTTGCAACGGTAAACGATGATGTGTTAGGTGCAACAAATACGAGCATTGAGATGATGGCAAGCGGAATAGCGCCGAAACCTACCCAAGGCTTAACCTTGCCGAGCGGTGTTCTTGTTCTGTCAACCAAAACACCGATTACAAGTTCGCATACGGCGCCGACAATACCGGCAACACCGAATACAAGCGAGATGATGTTGGCAAGCTGAGCGGAGTCAAAGCCCTTGCCTTTAAATGCGAAGTCAGCAAAGAATGTCATTGTGTAATCGGGCATCCATCCGGTCAGCAATGCAACACCGAACAGTCCGATACCAAAGGTGGCAATCTCAGATGGCTTCATGTACTTTTTTGCGGCTGTTCCGGTTTTTTCCGCAACAGCACCTTTTTTCTTAGCCATAAGAAAACTCCTTTAAAATAAAATAATCGAATGTATTATAGCACTGTAAATATTAATTTACAACAATTTTACAAAAAGTTTATAAACAGACTGTCGATAAAACTCCTGAACCACGCCAAATACATTCAGCTGATTTGCCTCCTCTTATTTATAAGGAGAGGTGGCAACACGAAGTGTTGACGGTGGGGTTTAAAAAATGCTGCAAGTATCGAACTTACAGCATTTTTGGCGTTTTTCGTTTTTTGCTCAGTCGAGGTATCTATATACATCTTCCTTCGCAAGAAAACGAAATTCAGAACCTTTCTCAACAGTCTGTGACAGCCTGTGGTGTAAAACAAAACTCCCGCTTTTTTAAAAGGGGAGTTTAACGGTTTTTATTTTGTTTGTAGTGTCTTGATTGTGTCTTTTGTTTTTTCAAGTTGCAACTTGATGTTGCTTTCCCAATTTTTTTCACCCTGCATAAAACATACATTCCATTTGGCGTTGTCAAATTCCTCGCCGCCGTCAAAAAACGGAACGGTGTAGCCGCCGTTTTCGGTAAATGAATTTTTGTATTCACGCTCGTCATCTATGTAATATTTGGTGTAACCGTACTCGGTTTCGCAGCTTGCTTTAAACTGTTGCTCGAATTTTTCGCCGGTGAACCGCATCATTTTTGATGTTGCCGATGTGCTTCTGCCGTCAGAGTCGGTATTGAATTTGTTTGCACAGTAAAAATATCTGTTGCCGTCTTTTTTGAGGATGTAGTAAGCACTGTCGTCATCATTTTCAAAATTGCTTATGCCGTCATCCTGATAAACCTGCATGGCATTGTGACCGTTCCACATATAAATGTCGCAGTAATATTTTTCTTTTTCAACCGATACATAGTTGCCTTCATAATCCTCGTCACGCTCGCTGACTGTTTTGCGGTAAATGAGCATAAGTTCGTCTTGACCGTCGCCGTCAAAGTCAACAAGATTAACTCCCGCAAGTCCGCTGATATAAGGCATTTTGCTGCTCGATTCAAACTTTGCTTCGCCGTACTTTGCCGTGTAATCCTTTACAAGCTCATAGTATGCGGAGTTTGCCGTGTCTGTGTTCTGAACGGCTTTGTTTGTTGTTTTTTCTGTGTAAGAATCCGTTGCGTTCAGCGTTCTGTCAACCGTGTTTGAAGCCGCACTTTCACGCAAAACGGCAAATTTTATGCGTTCAAAATTGTCGGTAACATTGCGTGATTTTATTGCAAAAGAAAACTTTTCCGTGTTGTATACGGCGGTTGATTTTTTCTTGAATTTGCCGCCCGACAATTTGAAAAGTGTAACCTTTGACGGGTCGCTTTTACCGTGCTCTGCAAGGTAAAATGCGTGATTGTTTGAGTAAATACTTATCCAAATATCATCGTTTCTGTTTGTGGTTTGCGGCACTTTTTTGTGATATAACTGTTTAAATTCTTTGCCCTTGTAGCCCCAAACTTCCTCGTAATATTCGTCATTATCGTTGTAACAGAGGAGAAGCTCCGATTTGCCGTTGTCGTCAAAATCAACCTCTCTTACAACGCAAAGACCTGTCAGCATATAGCCTTTTACATTGTATTCGCTCATATATTTGTAGTTGGCAATTCCGTATTTTTCGGCATACTCGGTGCAAATCTTTGTTGCGTCTTTTTCAAATTCGCTGTGCCTTGAATTAACGGCATTTGCCGAGTTCATAACTGAGGTGACGATTATTGCGACTATAATTGCTACGGTAATTATAAATACAATTATTGCTCTGAGCCAAGGTGACATTGTGCGTCTTTGGAGAATTTCTTCCTCCCTCTCGGCATACATAAGTTCCGCTTCACGCTGTGCCTCGCTTGGGTTTTCGCCGTCTGCTTCAAGTTCTTCTTCGTATTCTTCTCTCAGATGTTCAACTCTTGCTTCCTCGGCAGTGTCGTCAATATCTCTTTTGATGCTTTTGTATGTATTTGTCACCAAAAGCACAAGACCTAAGAATATTGATTTTAAAAATCCGATTATCCTGTGAATTGCCGATTTCTTTTTTGGTGTGTGTTCAAGCACCGTCGTTTCTTGCTCTTGCGTTTGGGTAAAATCATCCACAAGTTCTTGGATTTCTTCCTGAAGTTCCTGCTCGTCAAGATCATCTTCAAAGTAATTGTATCTCTTTTTTCGCATAATCTCACCTCCTCGTTTTTATCACCCATATTTAAAGTATATAAATCTATTTTACATACTATCATAAATAAATACTTTTTGCAATAACCTTTTATAAGTAAGGCTTTACTGTATTCAAAACTTTGTTTCAACCAACTTAATGGCATTGTCGGGTGAATATTTCCAATGCGATATTCTTCCGCTGTCGATAAAATAGGACAGTTCGGCAGGGGAGTCAAAATCGTCAAATGCTTCCACGATGACCAATTTCACCTTCATTTTGTCGGGCAAAACGGATTTTATAAACACCGATACTTTTTGACCCGGCTCAAGATTTTTACAAGGTTCGGCAAGCCCTGCAAGGTTAGGGGTAAGTTCCACAAAAACACCGTAGTTTTCTATGCTTCTGACAATTCCCGTTACGGTTTCGCCCACGCTGAACATTGCCGCATTTTCTTCCCAAGTGCCGAGAAGTTCTTTGAGTGAAAATGTCATTTTGTGTTCTTCCTTTTTTCTTAATACAACTTGTATAATTTGGCCTATGTAAACACGCTCTCTCGGATGATTGATTCTTGACACCGACAGCATATCAATCGGTATCAGCGAGTTGATACCGGCACCTATGTCGATGAACGCTCCGAACTTTTCAAGGTGAGTTACTTTTGCTGTTATTATATCGCCGCATTCAAGTTTGGATATGTAGTCACGCATACATTCAAGCTGAACGATTCTGCGTGACAAAAGAGCGTAATCGTTGCCAAACTCATCTTGCTTGATTGCCGCTATTTTAAAGGCTACTGGCTTGTTTACCTTGCTTATGAGAGCAATGTCACGCACGGTTTCTTCTTCAATTCCGAGAGCACCCTCACACCTTGGAATAATGCCGCTCATAATGCCCAGATCAATGTGCAGATTGTGCTCTTTGTCGCACAGCAAAACCTTGCTTTCGATGATGTCACCGTTTGCGATTGCTTCTTTGATTTCGTCGATTGATGTAAATTTTTTGTCTGTAAAATTTATACCTTCCGGATAATAATTCATTGTAACCCTTCCTTTTCTTTAGTACTCAATTTTATGACGGACGGGCACAAAATATGTTATTGATAAAGGCATAAAATAGTGTTATAATATTTTAGTTAAAGAATAATAAGAATGTGGTGATAAAGTGGATATTCAGGTCGGCGATATTTTGACGGTTAAAAAACCGCATCCGTGCGGCAGTAAGGAATTTGAAGTTTTGCGTATCGGTGCAGACTTTAAAATTAAATGCCTCGGCTGTGACCATGTTGTTACCGTGGCAAGGAGCAAGATAGAAAAAAATATTCGCTCCGTCAGCCGAAACGAAGAATAATTTTCAGTGAGGATACAGAATGTTTGATAAACTTGAAGAAGTAGAGAAAAGATATGAGGAAATAAACGAGCTTGTTTGTCAAAGCGAGGTTGTGGCGGATATGGAACGCTACACGGCTTTGATGAAGGAACTCAAGCATTTAACTCCGATTGTGGAAAAATTCAGAGAATACAAAAACGCAAAGGCTGCCAATGAGGAAAGCCGTGAAATGCTCGGCGACAGCTCACTTGATGATGATTTTGCCACTATGGTAAAGGAAGAATTCGAGAGTAGCAGGGAAGATATGGAGCGACTCGGCGAAGAACTCAAGGTTCTTCTTCTTCCTCGTGACCCTAACGATGACAAGAATGTTATTGTTGAAATTCGTGGCGGTGCAGGCGGTGAGGAAAGTGCACTTTTCGCAGGTGTGCTTTATCGTATGTATTCTATGTATGCAGAGTCAAAGGGTTTCAAGACAGAGGTTTTGTCTGCAAGCGAAACAGGACTTGGCGGATATAAGGAAATCAGCTTCAGCATCACGGGTGACGGCGCTTATTCAAGATTTAAGTTTGAATCGGGAGTTCACAGAGTTCAGCGTGTGCCTGAAACAGAAAGTCAGGGCAGAATTCACACTTCAACAACAACTGTTGCGGTTCTTCCCGAGGCGGAAGAAGTTGATTTTGAAATTCTCGACAAGGATTTGCAGATAGACACATTCCGTGCTTCGGGTGCGGGCGGTCAGCACATCAACAAAACATCATCTGCCATCAGAGTAACTCATATCCCGACAGGCACGGTTGTTGAATGTCAGGACCAGC
>OIXU01000609.1_pt1 | contig 12241 bp, 12 predicted proteins | sample 1587921 | NCBI WGS metagenome assembly OIXU01 (sample SAMN03283238) | human gut metagenome | biome: human-associated habitat; material: feces | host: Homo sapiens | place: Peru | collected 2012
GCATATAATTCTGTAAGACTGTTTCTTTCATACCACTTCACTCCCTACTAAATATATTCACAGAAAATAACGAAGTTCCAAAAAAAATAGTGGAACAATTTGTCCCACTATCGGATAAACACCATTACAAATGATCCAACCAGGTATGCAAGTGCCACAACACACAGGTAATAAAAGACCTGTGCCTGCGCTACGTGTCCTTTTTTCAAGAACTTCTCGTAATTGATACACTTCATTGCTTCAAATGACACAACAAAGCTTACAAGATACACACATGCGCCAGCGGATGGTCTGCCCCACTTCAACACCGTTCTTCTGGCGCAGGTTGAAGTAGGTGCTTCCTCCGAGACCGAGTGGGCTGCCGCCGACCTCGTTGCATATGTCGTATACATATCCGGATAGGAAGAAGGGCCCCCACCTGTTTGAGTATCCGGGCAGGAATCTGAAGCCATAGTTCGTGTTTAGCGGGTAGTACATCCACGGAAGCCAGAACACGGGGATGTCCTCGAAATACAGCCATGTGTTCTTTGCGGTGATGGCCTTGTCCGTCTCATACATGAACGTTCCGGTCAGCTTCCAGTGAAGGTCGTCCACGTTGTTCGAGCAGGTGGTGAGCATTGCGCCGTCTCCGAAGAAGTAGACGCCATCTGCACTTCTTGTCAGCTCCTTCGTGAAGAAACGGTATTCTCCAGACTTGGCCTTGATGTCGCCCGTGGCCCTCATTTCGCCCGTCTTCCGGCTGGCGGCGAGGTTGCCGCCCGAGAAGGTGATCTCCCCGAACTTCCCCCTTGGCGGAGGCGTTGGGAGGTCTTCCAGGAATTGCGCCTGCAGCGATGTCGCCGCCGCCGTCGCAAGCATGGTGGTGGCCACTGTGAGAATGCACCTATGCATTTCTGTTTCCTTTTGAGGAGTAGAGGACATTGCCGGACTCGGAGTCGAGAATGGCGAATGATTCAGGGTGCCTGTGAAGTTCCGACACGAACGTCAGTTTCGTGTTGAAGGAGGCCTGCAGCTCCGCGAGGATCTTCGCGTCTTCGGTGCGAAGACGCTGGAACACTGCCGGTGCGATCAGTATCTTCGGCACGAACGGTCTTTTCTCGGCGTCTGCGCGCTTGAGGAGGGCGGTGAGCTGCCGCTGAAGCTCGATGGATATCGCGAGCGGCGATTTCACGAGTCCATGGCCATTGCACACTGGGCATGTGGACGTGAGCATGGACAGCAGCGACTCCTCCTGGCGCTGGCGCGACATTTCGAGCAGACCGAGTTCGGATATCGACAGCACGTTTGTCCTGGCGCGATCGCGCTTGAGAGCCGTCTTAAACGCCTTTTCGACTTGCTTCTGGTGCTTGCGGCTCTTCATGTCGATGAGATCGAGGACCACAAGGCCTCCGATGTTCCTGAGGCGTAGCTGGCGGGCGACTTCCTCCACCGCCTCGAGGTTCACTTCGAGTATGGCATCCTCTTGAGACCCCTTGCCTTCTTTGCTCTTGTGGTGGCCGGTGTTGACATCCACGGCGATAAGCGCCTCGGTCTCGTCGATCACAAGGTACCCGCCGCTCTTTAGCGGGACTTGCCGTCTGAAGGCCTCGTCGAGCTGACGGGAGACGCCGTAGTGGTCGAAGATGTTCTTCACCTCGTCGTAGCGCTTCAGCTTCTTCTGTGCGCGGCGCGATATCTTGGATGTCAGGGACTTCATCTGTTCGTACGATTTCTCATCGTCGATGACCACGGCGTCGATATCCTCCGTTAGCCAGTCGCGCACCACGCGCTCAACGAGATCGGGTTCCTGGTATACGCAGCATGGTGTACGCAGGTTGCGGACGTTCCCCTTGAGCTCGTTCCAAGATTCCAGCAGGTTGCGCAGGTCCCGGGCGAATGCCTTGGGGCTCGCTCCGGCGCCGGCTGTGCGTACAATCACGCCAACGTCGTCTGGCAGGAGCAGCCTGTCGAGTATCTTCTTGAGGCGACTCCGTTCGGCGGCATCGCCGATCTTCCTCGAAACGCCGCGAACCTTCTCTCCGGGCATCATCACCAGATAGCGGCCAGGTATCGAGAGATTTGCCGTGACACGCGGACCTTTGGTGGATATCGGCCCCTTGGTGACCTGCACGATTATCTCGGAACCCTTGGGGAATCTCTTCTCGATGTCTTCATTGGAGAGCTTCGGCTGGCGTCCCTTGCCGCGCTTTCCGGATTTGCCGTCCTTTTTCGAGCCCTTCTGCGCTTCATCGACATCGTCGAGGAAGGCGTCCACATCGGGAGTCATGTCCCAGTAATGCAGGAACGCATTCTTCGACAGGCCTATGTCCACGAATGCCGCCTGAAGGTCGTGCTCTAGATTCTGTATGCGGCCCTTGAACTTCATGCCCTGTCCTATTGGCCACGAGAGCGGGCGCACGTGTATGTTGAGCTCTTGCTCAAGCTCGTCGAGCAAGTCGAAGGGGTCGCGGCCCTCACGGTCCATCTTGTTGATGAATATGATGACCGGCGTGTTGCGCATGCGGCACACCTCCATGAGCTTCCTGGTCTGTGCCTCCACGCCTTTGGCTGAGTCTACCACGATGATGGCTGAGTCTACGGCCGTGAGCGTGCGGTAGGTGTCCTCGGCAAAGTCTTGGTGACCCGGGGTGTCGAGGATGTTCACCTTGTAAGGCTCGCCCGTCTGGCCCTCGGGAAGATAGTCAAACTCCATCACCGAGGTCGACACGGAGATACCACGTTGCTTCTCAATGTCCATCCAGTCGCTGGTGGCCGTCTTGCGAATCTTGTTGCTCTTCACGGCACCGGCCACTTGTATCTGTCCGCCGAAGAGCAGGAACTTCTCCGTCAGCGTGGTCTTACCGGCGTCAGGGTGAGAGATTATGGCGAATGTACGCCTGCGTTCTATTTGCTTATTCATTGTTGATATTGTTCATGCATTTCTTGAGACTGTCGAGCCAGTAGGGTATCTTCACGCCGAACGTCTCCTTTATCTTTGTCTTGTCGAGCACTGAATAGGCTGGGCGAGTGACCGGCGAGGGATATTCGTCGCTGTGGCACGGCTCAATGTCGCAGTCGGTGTGGCCTGCGAGCAGGGCTATCATCTTGGTGAAGTCGTACCAGCTGCAAACGCCCTCGTTGCTGAAGTGGTAGACGCCCGTGTTGCCCTCAAACTTGCGGTTCTCCACGATGTCGAATATCACGTTGGCCAGGTCGCCGGCGTAGGTCGGCGTGCCCGTCTGGTCGAACACCACCTTCAGCATGGGCTTCGTGGCGGTGAGGTTGAGCATGGTCTTCACGAAGTTGTGGCCAAACTCGGAGTATAGCCACGCCGTGCGTATGATGACGTGGTCGCATCCCGTGGCCTCAATCTTCTGTTCGCCGTGGAGCTTGGTGAGTCCGTAGACGCCTGTCGGCGTGCCTTTCTGGTCCTCGCGGCACGGCGTGTTGTACGGGTCTCCACCAAACACGTAGTCGGTGCTGATGTGCACGAGCAGTCCGCCGGCTTCCTTCATCACCTTGGCGAGGTTCTCAGGTGCCACGGCGTTGAGCGTCTCCACGATGTCGCCGGCGGTCTCCGCCTTGTCGACGTTGGTCCATGCCGCGCAATTGATGATGCAATTAATCTCGTGGGCCTTGACGAAGGCCCTGACCTTTTCTATGTCGGTGATGTCGAGCTTTTCGTAACCGTCGCATACGTCGGTGAAGAAATAATGGTCTTTCGCCGATTGCTTGCTCACAATCTGCACCTCGTTGCCAAGTTGGCCGTTGGCGCCAGTAACAAGAATGTTCATTTCGTTTCTTATATATTAATCGTTGTCACCAAAGTCGAGACCCTCGTCCCGGTTTTTTATGTAATAGTCGCTGAGCATGCCCACGAACGTGGTTATCTCGTCCAGGGCGTGCTCCGTGTCGGGCGATATGTCCTTGTGCTTCATCTGCAAGAGCATCTTGCCGTAAAGGGCGTTGAAGCAAGTCTCTATCTCGCCCACGTTGTCGTTGCCCTTGCGCTTCAGCTCAACGATGAAGGGCAACACCTTGTAGTATTCCGCGTTGTAGAAGGGGAAGCGGTTCGAATCTATTATCTCTCCGTGCAGGTCGGCGAGGTCTTGTATTATGATGGCGTTGATGTTAAGGTGTCCCTTCTCGCGCTTGCCCTCCTCGTTCATCATGCGTATGAGGTTGCCAAACCAGTCGGTCTCGTCTTCTTTCTGCTCCTCGGTCAGGTTGGAGAACTTGCTGATGTAGTCTCGTTTTATGCGTGGGAGCGAGCATCCGTAGGCACGGATGAGGTCCTCTATCTGCCACATGTAGAGCAGGTATTCGGCTATGGATTTCTTTCTTATCTCTTTTGCGATAAACATAGTGATGGTTGTTGTTAGGGTGTGTCTTTGCCTCTTCTGCCTGTCACTCCTGCAACGGCAGCTTGGGGAAGAGGTATATGTTGAATAGCGTGCCTATGAGGCTGACGAGCGAGAAGAAGATGACGCAACTGCCAATGACGCGGTTTATTATTATCACGCCCGTCTGGTCAAACTTCGCTCGTATCTTGTCTACCAGCCATGTCAGCCCGTACCACCATAGCAGCGCGCCGCCTATCATCGAGGCGTAGCCCATGACCATGAGCACCGGCTGGTTGGGGATGATGAAGTTGAGCTGGGCGAAGAGGGCTATGAAGAGCAGGATTATCAATGGGTTTGACAAGGTGATGAAAAACGCGGTCACCATGTTGTGGATTAGCGTGCCTTTCTCCCTCTGCCCGTTGCTGTGGGCTTTTTTCAAGGGGTTGCTGAAGAAGCTGATGAGACCGAAGACGAGCAACATCAAGCCGCCGACGAGTTGCAGATAGAACTTGTAAACGGGGTTGTTGATGAAGTCGACCACAAACGACATGCCGGCTCCCGATATCAAGGCGTAGATCAAGTCGCTTGCCGATGCCCCGATGCCCGTGGCGAAGCCGAACCATCGGCCCTTCTTCTGGGTTCGTTGCACGCAGAGTATTCCCACGGGGCCCATTGGCGCGGAGGCGGCTATGCCAATGATGATGCCTTTGATAATGAGCGATAATATATCTATATGTATGGGAAATGGCATAATTGATGATAAGCGTATTTGTAAAATCAGTTGGCAAAGTTACGCTTTTTATTCCATATAACCGCTATTTTCGGGCAATAAAGTCTTAAAAGCCAACAAATAGGGCGTCGCGCAAGGCTCCCCGTCTTTCCACCGCTTTGGATATCGGCTTCACCGATGACGCACACGATGACGCTTTGCAGGGGCGGCCCCTGCAAAGCGATGGGAGAAGACGGTGTGCGGAAACCACCTGGACCTATTCTCTGTCCATCGCCCTCCATACATAAGCTATGTAGGCGAAGACGAAAGGCACGAGCAACGACACGTAGAACATGGTGCGGAGCGTGAACTCGCTGCTGCAGCTGTTGGCTATGGTGAGCGAGCTTTGCAGGTCGGCGTTCGACGGATAGTAGGCCGTGTCGCCCCATCCGGCCACGAGGAGCAACGACAGCACCACCAGCACCACGCCGATGCCGGCTGGCCAGATGCCCCTGACGTAGGCGTGGCTCAGCACCGTGCGCGCCATGCCATAGAGCAGCAAGACCACGCCGGCGAGCGTGATGATGGCCAGTGGCCACATGGCGAGGTAGTTGTGTAGGTATTTCAGCGGTTCCATGACAATAGCCGCAGTGGCGGCATCCACGGCATATCCGTCTTTCAGCAACAGGCGGATGAAGAACGCGAGAAACAGCACGAGGAAAGGCACCGTGGCGCCCAAGAGGCGCGCCCTGCCGCGCGAGCGTATGCCGTCGTCGGCGACATTGTTGATGATGTAGAGCGCGCCAAGCATGCGCGCGAGGAAGAACACGGCCAAGCCGAGCACGAGGTTCCAAGGGTCGAGGAGCGCGTCGAGGCCAGCCGAGGCGTTGGCCCACCGGCTTATCACCGGGCCGCCGACATCGGTGAGCGCCGCTTTCTCCACGATGAAGTTGGACCCGTCGAAGAATGTGGCCACGGCGCCGCCGAGCAGCAGCGGGCCTACAATGCCGTTGATTATCAGGAAGCAGCGATACGTGCGCTTGCCGAGCAGGTTGCCCTTGCGGTGCTGGAACTCATAGCTGACGGCTTGCAGCACAAACGAGAAGAGGATTGTCATCCAAAGCCAGTAGGCTCCGCCGAAACTCGTGCTGTAGAACAAGGGGAACGACGCGAAGAAGGCTCCGCCGAAGGTGACGAGCGTGGTGAACGTTATCTCCCATTTGCGGCCCGTGGACTCGAGCACCTTGCGTTGCCCCTCCTCGTTGCCGCCTATGCTGTAGACCATGGAGTTGGCCCCTTGCACGAAGAGCAGGAAAACAAGCAGGGCGCCGAGCAGCGACACGATAAACCACCAGTAGTGCTGAAGAAATGTGTATGTCATGACGGTTTCTTTATTTTTATGGTTAATTTGATGTGTGATTGCTTATCACCTTGCACATGATGCGCAGCTCGGCCACGAGCAGCATGGTGAAGAGCACGAGGAAGATGAAGAAGGTGAGGGCCACGCTGCCCGTGCTGATGTCGGAGACGGCTGCCAAGGTGGGCATCATGTCTTGTATGGCCCAAGGCTGCCTGCCCAGTTCTGCCACTATCCAGCCCGCCTCGCTGGCTATGTAGGCCAGCGGAAGCATGGCTATGGCCGCCCAATGGAGCCAGCGGCGCGACCCAGCCACGTCACGTCGCCATGCCACATGGCCAATGACGAGGAAGAAGAGCAGCAGCAGCGTGCCCACGCCCACCATAACGCGGAAGGCATAGAAGTTGACGGGGATATACGGTACTAGCTCGGCGCGGTCCTTGATGTAGCCATATCCGAAATACGGCATGTCTTCCTTGAGCTGCGCCGCGAGGCGTGGCAGCTGCTTGTCGCCTGGGTTGGCGGCTTTCAGCTTGCGGTATTCGGCAAGCGTGGCTATGGCCTTGCGGCCACGCTGCATCTTCTCCTCGGCCGATGGCTCGCGCTTGCCGTCGGCACGCGTGTAGCCGTTCAGCAGGTCGTTGACGCCAGGCACGTAGCCGTCCAGGCTGTGCGTGGCAAGCAGCGACAGGCCGCAGGGCATGGCGATGCGCAATGGCGGCTCTCCGCCCTTGGCGTAGTCGGGCTGCTCAAAGGGGTTCACCGCGGCCACGGCCGTCAGGCCCACACCGTTGCCGCCGTCGTAGAGGGCCTCCATGGCGGCAAGCTTCATGGGCTGCGCCTGGGCCACCTTCACCGCCGACGAGTCGCCGGTGGCCATGGTCACCACCGCTGCCGCTATGCCTACGACCGATGCTATCTTTATGCTCTCCGTGGCCAGCCGCGTGTTGCGCCGTTTCAGCAGATACCAGCAGCTCACGGCGCAAACGAAGACGGCGCCGATGATCCATGACGACGTGACGGTGTGGAAAAACTTGTCGACGGCAAAGGGCGAGAGCGCGACGTCGATGAAGCTCGTCATCTCGTTGCGCACGGTGTCGGGGTTGAACTCGCAGCCCACGGGATATTGCATCCATGAGTTGGCCACGAGAATCCACCATGCCGAGATGGTGGCGCCAAGGCCGGTGAGCCAAGTGGAGGCCAGGTGGAACCCGCGCGACACCTTCTCCCATCCGAAGAACATCACGGCCACGAACGTGCTCTCCATGAAGAACGCCACGATGCCCTCTATGGCGAGCGGCGCGCCGAAGATGTCGCCCACGAACCAAGAGTAGTTGCTCCAGTTGGTGCCGAACTCAAATTCGAGGATGATGCCCGTGGCCACACCCATGGCGAAGTTGACGCCGAAGAGCCGTTGCCAGTAGACCGCCGCCTCGCGCCAGAACTGTTTGCCGGTGCGATAATAGCAAGTTTCCATGATGCCCATGATGAGGGCGAGACCGAGCGTCAGCGGAACGAAGAGCCAGTGGTAGATGGCTGTCAGTGCGAATTGGGCCCTTGACCAGTCTATCAGTGAAGGGTCGATGGTTAATAGGAGGTTCATGGTGTTGAGGATAATGTGTTATTTAGTTAGGTTTATCTCGTTATCAGTTCTCCGGCCACGTAGTTGGCCGGGGTGCCGTCGTGTGCTTTCTGCTTCAGCACGTCGGGGAAGAACAGCAGCTTCAGTATGACGAATATCACGAACAGCTTTATCAGGATTATGGCCCACAGCACGCGTCCAAGCCGCATGTGCTTGAATCCGTCGGCATATAGTCGGTACACATTATAAATAAAGTTGTGCGTCATAGGTTGAGGCTTTTGGTTTATCCGTGCTTTGCCGTTTGGCAAGCACCTTGCAAATATAGTGAATTATTTTTAATCTAAATTGAAATAATTACAATTTCTGAACTATTTAACAAATGTTCACTGTTGGTGTATTATGTGGTTTCCTGCTTCTTGTCGGCAATGCCGGAACGTTGTGTTGATGGATTGCCAAAACGTTTGAAAAATCACGACAAAACGCCTTCTGAGAATCGATTTTTTTCGAGCGGGCGGTCGCTTGGTCGCAAATTCGCGAATGGTGAGCGATTTATATATAATGCTGATTATAAGGGGATTATCATTTTCTCACTTTTTCGCGGCCCCAAAATGAGGCTTTCGACGTCGCCGTTACGGTGCAATCGCACTGCCGTTACGGTGCAATCGTGTCGCCGTTACGGTGCAATCGCGTCGCCGTTACGGTGTAACGGCAGTGCGATTGCACCGTAACGGTGATGGCTCGCCTTCATTTTTGGCATGATTGAGCGTCACCGACGCCCGAAAACCACGTTTTAGCTCTCTGGATTGCGAGCCGCGGAGAGTGTGTTTTTCGACCAAAAAAGTTTACAAATGGTTAGGTCGTCGTCGAGCGTGAGGATATACTTGGGGTACAGGTCGTTGATTTGCCGCAATGAAGTGAGTTCACGCTTTCCAGCATCATCACGTCGGGCAACCGCTTACGCGACATGATGTAACCCCTATCGCATTGAATAATCACCAATGCCTGAAAAGCTCCAAGCCAAACCTGCATCCAAACGTGCGGTTGCCCTTGCCGTTGCTGACGAACAGGCCGGCAGAGAAAAACCTTGTGGTGAAACCATAGCCAAGTTCAACGTAAGGGTGCATCTTGCGCGCGTCGAGCCACGACACGTAAACGCGTTCCATCTCCATGTAGTGGCCTACTATGGGAAGCCAGCTCAAGAGCAAGAGCGGCGACTCATAGGTGAGGTTACCACGAACATAATAAGACGAGGAATTGTAGTTGTCGCTTCTCAACAACTCAAACTCACCGCTCCAGTCGTCGTTCCAACCTCCGGGTATGTTGTTCTCCTTGAAGTTCTCATAGTTGAGGAAGTAGGTGTCGCGTCCCTTGTGGGAATAGAATCCCGCGCCAAGCCTCATCTGCAACGCTTGCAGGCGGTTGAGGTGATGGATGTATTCAGCGTTGAACTCGTATCGCTCATACTTCATGTTGGAATTGAGCACGTTGGTTACGCCACGGTCATAGTCGAGCGTCAGGATAGGTCCCGACCAACCCATCGGACGATATTGAACCTCGAACACCGGCGCGAAAGCACTGTAGTGGGTAGGCTTATCCATGGCGCGGAAAAAGCCAGGGGTAAACGCCTTGTACCTTTGGAAGAGCGAGCCCACCTGGAAGCCAATGAAACTGTTGACATCGAAGTTGAGCACCAGGCGCGCGTCTGTCTGCGTGAACTCATTGAAATGGTCAGGGGTCTTTATCATCAAGGCATGGTTGCCAAAGTTGTTTAAGGCCTGTTCCATGTCATTGTATATAAGATTGTTGCGTATGCGATTGCCATTGCCTATCTCAAACTTGACATACCTGTTCTTGCGCCGGCTCATGTAGAAATATAATGGCAGGCGGAAATAATACTGCTTGATTTTGAAGGAATAACCGAAGCGCAAGTTGCCGAGCAGCTCGGCATCCTCGCCCGTTTGGTAGTTGGCGTGCATCGCGAACTTATATGTGAATCCCCTTCTGTCGCTATAACTCATGTAGAGAGGATTGAGCACGGGGTTTATGCGCAAATAGCCTTGGCTGTTCTGCCCGAAGGTCATCTTGATGCGGTTGAACACGTTGTCTCCCACGGCATCCCAGAACACCCTTTTCACCCAGCTGCCACGCTTCTTGTGCGTGGCCACCGTGTCGGCGGTGTCCTTGACGGCCTTCGCGGCCAGTATGTCGTCCACGATTTTCCTTTCTTGAGCGGGAAGTGTTCCCGGGCGCACGCTATCCATAAGGGCAGGATTGTCAGCGTTGTCGTAACCGTCGCCATGAAGCGCATTGTTCAAGCCGTAGTTTGAAATGTAATGAGCCGACACCTTGTTGCCAAGGAAGTTGAAACGCAACAGTCCGTCACAGTCTTTAGGGAATAGCGAGTTGGCGCCCCTGTTACCCATCGTCATGGAGAGCAGGGCGTTGACCATGTCGTACTCGCTCCAAATGTTACAGATGATTATGCGTCCCGTCAATTTGTCGATGACGGCGTTGCCATGAACGAGCTGGGTGTTCTTGCGGCGGCCGGAGAAGCTCAATTTCACCACGTCGCCAGTGACGGCGTCCACTTTATATTTATAAAACTTGAAGTTGTTTGGGTGAAAAGGCGAAAGGATGGTGTTACCCACGACGGTCTCGTCGTAGATGGTCGGCGTCATGTACCTGTTGAAACTGCTCATGGCGCCTCGATAGCTCGGAATGTTGCTAATCCTCAACAAGGTCCTCGTATCGAAGTCGCTGTAGTTTTTCATCCGTATCTTCGAGAAACGTTCCGTGAGAAACTCTCGCTTGCCGCCTCGGGAAATGATATAGGCCGATGGCACGAGCATGAGAATGGGGTTGCGCTTGTCTACCTTGATGAAAGCGCGCGAGTAGGAATAAAACTCTTTTGAGATATTGGCCGTGTCAACTGTCGTGGCATAGGTATGCACGCGGTGGAGCAAAGAGAGCTTCTTGCCCCTCTTCGCGTCCGCGCTTATCGATAGCGACAAGAGGACACACAGCAACAGCCACGTTATTCCAACTCGCTGAGCTCCAGCCATCTCATCTCTTTTTCGTCCAACTCATCCTTTATCTGTGGCAGACGCTTGCTCTTCTCCGTCAGTTCCTCCACTGACAGCGTTCCGCTGCAAAGCATCTCCTCTATCTGCTTTTGCTCTGTCTCAAGAGCCTCTATGTCCTTGGACAACTGCTCAAACTCGCGTTTCTCCTTGAACGACATGCGGCGGCGAGTGTCGTGGTGATAATCCTTCTTCACCGCCTTGGCCTTCTTGGAGGAGCCATCGTCCTTTTCCGATTTCAGCGACTTCCATTCCCTGTACTGCGTGTAATTGCCGGGGAAGTCCTTAATCACCCCACTGCCCTCGAAGACCAGCAAGTGGTCGACCACCTTGTCCATGAAATAACGGTCGTGGCTGACCACGATGACGCATCCAGGGAAATCCTGCAGATATTCCTCAAGCACTTGAAGCGTCTGGATGTCAAGGTCATTGGTAGGCTCGTCGAGGACGAGGAAGTTGGGATTCTTCATCAGCACGGAGCAGAGGTAGAGCTTGCGCCGCTCGCCTCCGCTGAGCTTATAGACAAAGTTTTGCTGTTGCTCGGGCGTGAAAAGAAAATAGTTGAGAAACTGCGACGCCGTCATCTTGCGGCCTCCGCCCAAGTCGATGTAATCGGCTATGTCGGAAGAACAGGCTACAGCGATACCGAAAACATAAACGGAATTACCGAAAGCCATCTTCATATAGGGCTTGAGCTTGTTTTTGACGAAAGCCAAAAGGAGTGTGACAATGAAATATGGGTGGACTTGTACGCCGTTGCCACACTTTTGGAAAAGCATAAAAGTACGGTTTACCGTGTTAATGAAACAAAAGAATTTTACAATAAATATAAAGGGCTTTCGCCCTATTGAGGAGGCCATAGTAACCTCGGGCGGTGTAAGCACCAAGGAAATAAACCCAAAAACTATGGAATCCAAACTTTGCAACGGGCTTTACTTTGCAGGCGAGGTAATTGACGCAGACGCCTACACAGGCGGCTTTAACCTGCAAATAGCCTTTTCAACAGGCTACCTTGCAGGCACCAGCTGTGCATACAGCCCTTATGATTATTAAAAATTAAGCAGGTGAAAATATGATTAAAGCAGAAGAAATAATTAATGAAAAGAAAAATAAAAATTTAACTGATTTAGAAATAGAATATTTTAAAGCAAATAAAAATCCAGAATTTAAAAAGTTTACTGATTCTATAAA
>OIXU01000612.1_pt1 | contig 12237 bp, 9 predicted proteins | sample 1587921 | NCBI WGS metagenome assembly OIXU01 (sample SAMN03283238) | human gut metagenome | biome: human-associated habitat; material: feces | host: Homo sapiens | place: Peru | collected 2012
AAATAAGGTGTACATATGGATATAATACAAATTGGAACAATAATATAAAAATTGTTTTTTACTAGACTTATATTTTACGCTATTTAAGCCCTAGGTTAAGGGATAATCTAGAACTTGCTTTACTTAATATTTATGAAGGTAGTGCCAGTGTTCCTTATTATTCAGAAAGACTAAAAGATAGCGACAAAGTCGCAAAAGCACTTATAGATACAGATAATAAATGGAGAATTTACGATATGTCCGACCGTATCCGAAACAAGTATAATATATATTAATGAGTTTGTTTTTTACAATATTCAATTCTATCCATATAACTAATATTACTTTTTAAATAGAATATACAATAATTATCATTAAAACTAATTTAAGATAACAGTAACCCTTATTAATAATGATAAGGGTTACTGTTTTAGTATATAAAGATATAAATATGATTGTGAGAAGATAATTTCACAATCAGTTCAATGTTATACATTATAATTAAGATATTTCGGCAATTTACCTTCTTTTTGATACTGTAAAAATAGATAGAATAGGTGAAGCCATTATATCAATATTTTTGTTTGAATAGCACTCCCAACAATTACTACAATTCTCAATAACTATCCTTCCATCACTAATCATTTTATTGTAATCCACACTAACCGGAATTCGTTTTATGATTAGTTTTTTTCTCCCACTAGGCATCTTTTTCATTTTTTCATGAATTTCTGGTTCAGCAAAGCAGTTTCTATCAATGGTAATTATCCCATCACATATACGTTTTTCGTTGTAGTACTTTGCATCATTCAAATTATAACTACCATATTCATATATGACAGTTTTGCTATCTTCCAAAACTAATTTAACAAATGCACCTATACCTTTACTCATATTGCACTCCTATTATGTAATTATAAATAATTTATTAGCTATTCATTCAGAATACTATGTGCCGTACAGATAATTAAAATATATTTAAAGTATAAAGTAATATAAAAGTGTAGTCAAGAAATCATTTTATTCTATAATTTTTTATGTATTGTGTGATAAAATACTACTAAAAACAAAATTAATAATTGAAAATGTGAAATAAGTGTGCTATTATAAGTATGATAGTTAAAAAAGACTGAAAAGGTAAATAATACTTTAAAATTTATATTAAGTGTAGATAATAGAAGAAATTGTTAATGGTGAGAAAATGAATGCTAAAAATGAAATGATTATTATTAAAGGAGAAATTAAAACATCTGATGTGCAATCATGTAAGTATAATAATGTTACAAACAAGTGGGATGTAGAATATAATAATGGAAAAGTATATTCATATGGTGAGCATAATGTTAAAATGTTGGATAATCCGGTAGAACTTAATCCCAACTTATATAAAATAGAAAAAGACGGTCGAGAATTTTATGATATAGATAAAATATACAAATTTAGTGATAAAAATACTTCGTACTATCATATATGCTTTAAAAAAAGGGGCTTTAATGGAGATTATTATGGGAATGATTTGAAAATTACTGAGTCCTGTTTCAATGATGAATCATCTGTAAATATTTTCAATTATCTAAAACAGATTTCAAAGTTTTGTAAAATGGGATCAGATGGAGATTTGCTATATAGCAGATATGAAAAAATAGATTATGTTGGTGATGATACTGCATTAGCTAAATATTTAAATCCTACTAAATATAAAGATAGCCCGGTAAATAATGAGTTTAAACCTATATTTCCGTTTGGATGTAATAATAGTCAATATAAAGCAGTTAAAAGAGCAATGGAAAATCAAATTAGTGTTATTCAAGGTCCTCCGGGAACAGGAAAAACACAGACAATACTTAATATTATTGCTAATATTTTGATGCAAGGTAAAACTGTACAAGTTGTATCTAATAACAATTCTGCAACTGATAATGTATATGATAAATTGGCTTCAGAAAAGTATAATTTAGGTTTTATTGCTGCTAAGCTGGGTAACAGTACTAACAAAGAGAAATTTATAGAGAATCAGAAATTAGAATATCCTGATTTTTCAACATGGAAAAACGAAAATTCTTCAGAACTAAGAGAAAATATTGTTTCACAGTCTGCAAATATAAAAGATATTTTCGATAAGCAAGAAAAGATGGCTGAATTACGACAGGAAATTTCTCAATTACAAACAGAACAGGAATATTTCAATAGACACGCTAAAGAATTGAATGTTAATATTGATAATATTAAGTTTAGAAAGAATTTGTCTTCTAAGCAATTGATGTCTTTATGGCAAGATGTTCAAATTATCTCTGATAAACAGAAACAAATTGGCTTTTGGTTTAAAATTAAAGCTCTTTTGATATATGGAATTACTGATTTTAAGTTATATAAACAAGATATTTCAAATTTAATTATAATTATTCAGTCTATGTTTTATAAAGCTAAGTACTCAGAAATTCTTAATAATATAAAAGATATTGAAGAATTTCTAAAAAGTATTAGTGATAATAATATCAAAGAATTTACTGATAATTCAATGATTGTCTTTAAAGATTACTTAGCACAAAAATATGAAAATTGTAGTAGAAAAAGATTTACTGATAAGGATTTGTGGTTAAAATCTAAGGAGTTTTTAATGGATTATCCGATTGTTTTAAGCACAACCTTTTCGTCAAGGAGTAGCCTTAATTCTAACACTGTTTATGATTATATAATTATTGATGAAGCCTCGCAAGTTGATATTGCAACAGGAGCTTTAGCGATCTCTTGTGCGAAAAATGTCGTAATTGTTGGTGATACTAAACAATTAGCTAACATTGTTCAACCTAAATTAAAACCTAAAGTTGAAGATGTGTTTAGGCAATATAATATTGATAACGGCTATAAGTTTACTAATAGTTTTCTTCAATCTATATTGGATGTATTACCAAATGTACCTCAAACAACATTAAGAGAACATTATAGATGCCATCCTAAAATTATAGAATTTTGCAACCAAAAGTTTTATAACGGTGAATTAATTATAATGACAAAGGATAATGATGAGAAGGATGTTTTACTTGCCAAGAAAACCCGTAAAGGTAATCATGCACGTGATCACTATAGTCAACGACAAATAGACGTAATAAAACAAAATATTATTTCCGAATATTCTCTTGATGCTGAAGAAACAGGTATTATATCTCCTTATCGTAATCAAGTGAATGCGTTAAATGATGAGATAGGTCAATTTGAAATTGATACTGTACATAAATTTCAAGGCAGAGAAAAAGATAATATCATAATTTCAACTGTTGATGATGAAATTTCAGATTTTGTGGATGACCCGAATTTATTAAATGTTGCAATATCTAGAGCAAAAAAGAGATTGATGATTGTTGTAACAGGTAATCTGCAGAAAAAAGACCGTATTATAACTGAATTGATTGATTATATCAATTATAATAATTTCGAAGTTTCAGATAGTAATGTTTGTTCTGTTTTCGATTACTTATACAGTCAGTACAAAGATGAGAGAGATGAGTATCTGAAAAAACATTCGAAAATTTCTATGTATGATTCAGAAAACTTGATGTATTCTTTAATTAAGGATATTATTGCTGATAATAAATTTTCAAGTTTAGGTGTAATTTGTCGCATACCCTTGAGAATGTTAATACGAAATTTTGACTTACTTAGCGCTGAAGAATATAAATACGCAATGAATACTTCTACTCATTTAGACTTTTTGATATACAATAAAATTACCAAGAAACCTCTGTTAGCAATTGAGGTGGACGGCTATGAATACCATAAAGAAGGTACTGCCCAAGCTGAAAGAGATAAGTTGAAAAATAACATAATGAATACTTGTCATATCAAATTGTTGAGATTTAAAACTAATGGTAGTGGCGAAAAGGAAAAGATAATTTCAACTATTAAAACACTACTTTGAATTTGAATAATTAGGAGACACTTTAGTGCTAAATTACGGAAACTTAAATGATGTTGAATTTGAATATCTATGTCAATATATTATGCATGAAAAATGGGGAATAGAAATACATCACTTTGCAGTTGGTTGTGATGGTGGTATAGATTTATGTGATAATGTACATACAAAAAATGTGATTGTACAAGTAAAAAACTACTATAATTCTACTGTTGCACAACTTATATCATCCTTAAAAAATGAGTTGAAAAAAGTTAAACTATTAAATCCAAAACATTACTATGTATGTTGCTCGAAATCCTTAACACCTAAGAGAATAGAAGAAATTTATAATTTGTTTTCTGATTTCATGGATTCACCATCCAATGTTATTACATTGGATGATATTGATGGCTTTCTTACAAATGAAGAAAATATAAATGTTTTAAATAAACATTATAAATTGTGGATTGAATCAACTGGTATTTTACAAAATATAGTAAATGGTGAAACTTTTATTGACTGTGAAGTGTTACTGTCATCAATAGAAAATGACAAGAAATTTTTTGTACAAACTCAAGCGTTTTATAAAGCACTACACTATCTTGAAAATAACAAGACTTTATTTATTGTTGGAAATCCTGGCGTTGGTAAGACAATTACTTCTAAAATGTTAGTTTTGTACTATGCAGCAATTAAATATAAAGTAAGATACACAACTAATACTACTGATTTACAGTCATTGAAAACATCAAATTACCGGAAGATTTATCAGTCGATGGTAAGATAATCGGTTTGAATAATTCGTAATCACTAAACAACTATTAAAAATCTGTAAGATGCTTTAAAGTGATCTTGCAGATTATTTTTTGTAAAAATAATTGACGCAAATTGTACAATAGATACATAATAATTAAATAATAATTTAAAAATATGTTGAAAAGATATTAATATTGTGCTATTATATTATTGTCGTTTTTTGTAATAATTAAGCACTATTACGTACAATATATTAAATTTATGTAATTATTTTGATAAGTCCCATTTTTGGGACGGTTAAAATGTTATTACAGTGTAAAGAGGTGTTAAAATTGAATAATTATTTAAGTGAACTGAAATTAACCTTAACAACTCCTAACGAGCAAATGTTAACTTATGACAAAGGCTCATTGTTTCATGGAGTAATAATGGAAAATATAGATTTAGAATATGCAGAATTATTACATCAAAATTCAGTTAATCCATTTAGTCAGTTTGTTAGATGTGAAAATGGTATTAATATATGGCATATTAGAACATTAACAAATATCGCAAGAGAAAAAATAATTTCTCCCATACTTAAAACCGATTTTTCAAACGTAACATTAAAACATGATAATTTAACACTTGAAATTATAAATAAAGATTTGCAGGAAATTACAGTTAATTCATTGGTGGAAAACTTTTACGAAGAAGATTGTAGCAGATTAGTAGAGATTAATTTCCTATCACCAACAGCTTTCAAGAGAAATGGCAGATATTTCTTTATGCCTAATATGGAGCTTATATACGGTAGTTTAATGAAACGCTGGGATGCAGTTTCAAATACTGCAAAAATGTTTGACGAAGATACTTTTTTACAATTAGTAGAAAATACAGATATTGTTTCATACAATATTTTTAGTACGAATTTTCATTTAGAAAATGTTCGAATACCTGCCTTTATGGGCAAAATTACAATTAAAATCAGAGGTACTCAAACAATGACTAATTTTGCAAATATGTTATTTAAGTTTGGTAATTATTCTGGTGTTGGAATAAAAACTTCCATAGGTATGGGAGCAATATATGCAAATCAAAAGCAGAGAAGGAGGAAAATTGATGACAGAAAATGAGATTAAACTTGTTGTAGGTTCTTTACTTCATGATGTAGGTAAAGTGATATACAGAACCGGCAACATAGAAAAGCATTCATTAAGTGGTGCAAAGTATTTGATGAATGAAGCAAAAGTTGAAGATAAATCAGTAATAGATTGTGTGAAATATCATCATAGTGATGCACTGAAAAATGCAAATCTAGATAAGAATTCATTAGCGTATATTACATATATTGCTGATAATATTGCATCAGCTAGTGATAGAAGAGACAATGGCTCAGGTGATTATGGCTTTTCTGTTACAATGCCACTTGCACCAGTGTTTAATATTCTCAATAAAAACAATTCTGATTGTAGTTATGCACCAAGAATGTTAAATAGTAAGATTAATTATCCTACTAAAGATAAAATTCCTTTTGATAAGTCTTTTTATAGTGAGGTTAAAGACAGACTTAACGATACACTAAAAGGATTAGAATGGAATGAAAATTATCTAAATTCATTACTTTTAGCACTTGAGTCAACAATGTGTTTTGTTCCATCATCAACATCAAAGTCAGAACTTGCTGATATTTCGCTATATGACCATGTGAAACTAACTTCTGCTTATAGCAGTTGTATTTATCAATATCTTTCAGAACAAGGAATAGTTGATTTCAAAGATGAACTTTTTAAGAATGCAAATTCTTTTTATGAGAAGAACGCATTTTTGCTATATGAAATGGATATATCAGGCATCCAAGATTTTATCTATACTATTCATAGTAAAGATGCTTTAAGAACATTGCGTTCAAGATCTTTTTATCTTGAAATATTTATGCAACACATTGTGGATACTTTACTGTCAAAACTTTCACTATCAAGAACAAATTTGATTTATTCCGGTGGTGGTCATTGTTATATGATTTTACCTAATACTGATTCAGTAAAGTCATATCTTGATGAATATGAAAGAGAAATCAATAGTTGGCTAATGAAAAATTTTGATATTTCTCTTTATGTTGCAACTGCCTATAAAGAGGCATCGGCAAACACTTTCAAAAACATTCCAAAAGAAAGTTACAAAACTCTATTTAGAAGTGTTAGTAATCAGCTAAGTGACAAAAAGCTAAATAGATATTCTTCAGCAGACATATTATACTTAAATCATAAAAGCAGAGAACTTTATGATAGAGAATGTAGAGTATGTAAGCGTTTAGGAAAAGTGAATGAAGATGATTTGTGTAGTTTCTGTTCGAGTATAAAGAAGTTATCAAATTCAATTCTTTATAATGATTTCTTTGTTGTTGTAGATAAGTATGAAGAAAATGCAGTACCTCTACCTAATGATAATTATTTGATAGGTGAAAATGAAGGCGATTTGAGAGAAAGAATGAAGAACAATAACTACATTCGTGTATATTCTATCAACAAGCTTTTTACCGGTAAGAATATTGCTAATGTTCTTTGGTTAGCTAATAACGACAAGGATAATACTAGAAATCAAACCTTTGAAGAATTAGCAAAAGCATCAGAAGGTATCAAGAGGATAGCAGTTCTAAGAGCTGATGTTGATAATTTGGGTCAAGCATTTGTACAAGGCTTCTCTGAAAAATACAATACCTTATCCCGTACTGCTACTTTGTCAAGACAACTTTCAATTTTCTTTACTAAGTATCTAAAAGAAATTTTAGATGAGGATTATTCTTTTTCTCTAAAGAAAAAAACTAAAAAGAGAAATGCAAAAGTAGTGTATTCCGGTGGTGATGATGTATTTATTGTTGGTGCATGGAACGAAGTAATTGAACTTGCAGTAGATATAAAAAATTCCTTTGAGAAATATACTGAAAATACTTTAACTTTTTCAGCCGGTATTGGATTATATAGCAGTAGCTATCCAATCAGTAGAATTGCATACGAAGTAGGCAGTTTAGAGGTCAAGTCAAAGAAACTACCAAATAAAAATGCAATAACTCTTTTTGATGACGGTTGTTCACATAAGGAGCAAGATATAACAATTCTTGATGGTACATATCATTGGGATGAATTTGTTAATGAAGTTGTAGGTGAGAAATTTGCTACACTGGACAAATTCTTTATTTTACAAAATAAGAAAGACCAAGATACAGAAAGAGGCAATGCTTTCTTGTACAAGATTCTTGAACTTATTAGAGCTAGAGAAGAAAAAATCCATTTTCTAAGATTGGTATATCTACTATCAAGACTAGAGCCAAAATTTAATCCTAGTGACAAAGAAAATTCCCTTTATAAGATACAAGTTTATAAAGAATTTTCAAGTAAAGTTCTTAAATGGTATGATAACGAGAAAGATTCTCGTCAATTAAAAACAGCAATTAATATGTTCGTTTATTACAATAGAGATAGTGAGAGAAAGGAAAATGAGTAATGACAATTATTAATCAAGGTAATTATCATAAAAAAGCTGAAGATACAATTCGAAGATTAAAAAATGAACCGGTTAAAGATAAAAAAGGAAGACTAAAAAAGGTTAAGATGATTTCAACATCTCAACTAAGAAATATCCTTGCTATGTCAGCAGATATTTACAATCAGGTTGTAACTTTGGAAGGCGAATTAACAGATGAAATTAATTCAAGAATTGAATACCTTCGTATAAGATGTATTTACGAAATCGGAAGGGAAATTTCAAAAAATCCAGATGATGTCGCAAATCACTCTGTTAAATATTTTATGGATTATTCGGATATACCTAAGATTTTACAGGAGATTAATGGTGAGAAGAAAAATTTCATTTTGTTTAACCATTACTTAGAGGCATTAGTTGCTTTTCGTAAGTATTATGGTGGCAAAGACAAATAATAGGAGGATAATACTATGTTTTCAAAGATTCAAATTACAGGTACAATAGAAATAGTTACAGGTATGCACATTGGTGGTAGTGAGGCTTTTGCAGCGATAGGTGCAATAGATTCACCGGTTATCATCGACCCATTAAGTCGTAAACCTATTATTCCCGGCAGTTCCCTAAAGGGCAAGATAAGAGCTTTACTTGCAAAGGCATATAATCCTACTGTTGTAAATCACAATGATGACAGTGAAAAAATAAGCAGACTTTTTGGTTCATCAGCTAACGATGATAAGCCAATTACAAGCAGATTGATTTTTTCAGATATGATTCTTGACAACTATGATGAACTTCATTCAAAAGGCCTTGACAGTATTACAGAAGTTAAGTTTGAAAATACAATTTCAAGAACAACTTCTGTTGCAAATCCAAGACAGATTGAGCGTGTTATTCGTGGCTCAAAGTTTGAGTTAAATATCATCTATGATGTTCTTGAAGATTATCATGACCAAGCATTAGACGATATTAAAATCCTTGTAGAAGGTATGAAACTTCTTCAGTACGATTACCTTGGAGGTGGTGGTACACGAGGTAACGGCAAAATTAAGTTTAGCAATGTTACTGCCGATACTGTTATCGGTGAGCTACCACAAGAACTTGAAGATATGATTAATGCTGAACTTGCAACAATCTAATGGAGGCAATATGAAATATCAAAGTTATAGAATGATATTTCCTGTTGGTATTCATTTGGGTAATAAACTTTCAGACGAAAGTATGTTTACTGTATTAGCAGATACTTTGTTTTCTGCTTTATGTCAAGAGGCAGTAAAGAATGGTTCTTTGGATGAACTTGTGTCAGCAGTAAAGGACAATAAATTGTTGATTTCTGATGCAATGCCTTTTATTGGTGATACTTATTATATTCCTAAGCCACTTGTAAAAATCCAAACTGAAAGCCAAGGAAATTCAAAACTTAAAAAAGCATTTAAAAAGCTGTCCTATATTCCTTCAGATAAACTTGAAGAATATTTAAAAGGTCAAATTGATGCTGAAAAAGAAAATGAAAAATTTTCTAATCTAGGTGTTTCAACTGTAAGAACCTCAGTAGCTGTATCCAATCTTGATAAACCATCACCATATCGTGTAGGTGTGTTTAACTTTAATGAGGGCAACGGTTTGTATGTTATAGTTGGATATGAAGATGATAACCTTTTATATTTAGTTTCTGATTTGTTAGAAAGTTTAAGTTTTAGTGGTTTGGGTGGTCATAGGTCATCAGGTCTAGGTAGATTTGAATATAAATTTGTGAAGGAAGAATTCATACAAACTATCCTTAAAAGACTTAATGATAACAGTAAAGTGAAAACATCATTATCAGTAGCTTTACCAACTGAAGAAGAACTTCCAACTGTTAATGAAAATTCAAGGTATAAAATGCTCAAGAGAAGTGGCTTTGTTGCTTCGACAACATATATAAAAGAGGAAGATAAGAAAGATAATAGTATGCTTTATTTCAGGAAAAATGACCTTTATGTTTTTTCTGCCGGTTCTACTTTTACTAAAGACTTTTCCGGTGATGTGTATGATGTATCAAATAATGGCAGACATTCAGTATATCGCTATGCAAAGCCAATGTTAATGGGGGTAGATTTATGAAAAACTTTTTGAAAAATTATGAGTTTACCCTAACAGTAAAAGGTCCTGTACATATTGGCGATGGAAAAATACTAACAAAGGTGGATTATTTCTTTTATAAAGACAGAATCTATTTTCCTAATATGCACAAAATGTTTACATACATAAATCAAATGCATTTAACAAGTGATTATGAAAGCTTTATGTATTCAGCAAATAACAATCTTACATACTGGCTAAATGATAAGAAAATTATTTCTGCAGTAGCAGAGAAATGTACAGACTATAGCATTTCTTTAGTAGGTTCTTCAGCATCAAAGCCAAGAAATCTAAGCACATTTGTGAAAGACCCTTATGGTAATCCATATATTCCGGGAAGTTCATTAAAAGGTTTGATTAGAACTTTGCTTTTAGCAAAAGAAATTGTAGATAATCCGGATAATTATGCTGAAATAGAAAGTGATATTCGTAGAGGTATTAGAAATCCAAGGGCTAATAGAAATAATATGCTTAATAGAGAAAGTTCTACTCTTGAAGAAATTGCTTTTCATAAATTGAATTGTTCTGATAATAGAAAAAATGCAGTCAATGATGTTTTTAAAGGTCTGATTGTCAGCGATAGTCATCCACTTTCAACAAATGACTTGATTGTAACAGAGAAGATAGATTATAATGTAGTAGGTAACGAAAAGCCTTTGCCATTATATAGAGAATCACTTGTACCAAATACTCAAGTTAAGTTTAATGTTACTATTGACACAAGCATTTTTAACTATACGATAGATGACATTTTACAAGCAGTTAAGTTATTTGCAGCGGATTATTATACTTATTTCTCTTCTAATTTCAGAGGAATCAAAAAACCAACTTCCAATACAGTATGGCTTGGTGGTGGAGCCGGTTATGTTAGCAAAACAATAATGTACAATCTTTTTGGTGATGATGCTTATAACATCGTTTCTTCTGTACTTAATGTTACACAAAAACATCATGATCACGGTGCTGATAAAGATAAAGGTGTATCACCGGTTACAGTAAAGTTGACAAAATATAATAATACACTGTGTCATTATGGTGAATGTACCCTTTCAATAACTGTAAAATAAGGCTTTTAAGCCGATATAGATATTTACTGGGTTTTAGCATATTTTTTATGTTTCAAACTCAGTAAATATCCTCAAAAATATTTTCAGCCGAAAACCTTGTTTTTAGATTAGTGTTTATGCTATCTACCAAGGACAGGATATAAAAAACAAAATCCCCTAATGGGGACGAATTAAACATAAGAAAGTGAGATGATTTTTATTAGCTATTTATACATTGTGAATTTTGGCAAGGAAAATGAAATTTCAACAAATGATACAATAATTATTTAGAATAAACGAAGGTGATATTATGAATAAAAAAATACTTTATTCAGCAGTTGGTATGACTGACCCTATTAGCAATTTTCGTGATGGCAGTCTATTACATATTTGTCGTATTTATAAACCTGATAGGGTGTATATACTTATGTCAAGAGAAGTAATAAAACATCACAATGAAGATAACAGATACATTTATTGTTTAGAAAAATTAAGAGAAAAAATAAATCATCCTTTTGAAATTGTAACTATCCAAAAAGATGATTTAGTTGAAGTACAAAACTATGATGTTGTATATCCTATTATTAAGGAAAATATTCAGTCTATTCTTGATAATATGGATGAAACGGATTCGCTGATTGTTAATATCGGCTCAGGTACACCTGCCATGAAATATAGTTTGCAAATGCTATCTGCCTTAGCTGATTACAACTTTACACCAATCAATGTTAACACACCTGAAAAGTCAAGTAATCCACATATGGAAAACCAAAACAAGTATGACCCTGCTGAAATGTGGGAATTAAATGAAGATAATGATGATTTTGTTGACAGATCATTCAAAACAACCAGTCCATTAATGCTAAAGGACTTTTATGATAATTCTTTAGAAAAGTTGATTAAGAACTATAACTATGCCGGTGCTTTAACCTTGGTTAGATCTCTGAATTTTTATTCTGACAAGTTAGAAAATCTATTAGT
>OIXU01000615.1_pt1 | contig 12229 bp, 10 predicted proteins | sample 1587921 | NCBI WGS metagenome assembly OIXU01 (sample SAMN03283238) | human gut metagenome | biome: human-associated habitat; material: feces | host: Homo sapiens | place: Peru | collected 2012
CCACTGGGCAAGGGTTCCTGCCGGAGCGCCCGGATTTTCCATCAGAATGGCGTTGTTAGCCAGGATCACGGACAGGGGCGTTTTCAGATCATGGGAGGCGTCCGTGATGAACTGCTTTTCGCGCTGCATGGCGTCCTCCATCGGCCTTGCGGCGAGGGCGGAGAGCCTGACGCTGACGGCAAAAAACAGCAGCATGGCGCTAAGCCAGATGGCCAGCAGCACCAATGCTAAATTCGCCATGGAGCGGGTGATGTAGTCCGTGGAGGCGATGGCGATACGGCAGGGCTCACCCCCGCTGCGATAATAGATGACGCCGTGCTGGCGCAGGGTGCCAAAGTCGTCCTTCTGGGAAACGATGGCGCTCAAAAGCGAACGCAGCTCCTTGTCTGTAAAGGAGTTGTTCGGCGACAAAATCGAGTAGGCGCCGCTTTCCGGGGAGTAGAACACCGTGAGGATATCCCTTTTCTGTGCTGCGCGCTCCTGATCGGACTTCTCTTCCGCTTGCCTGAGGGTTTCCTCATCAAGATGTGCCAGCCTTTCCTCGTGCATGGCACCGACGTAGGCGGACTGGGTCTCAGCACCGACATGGTTGGCCTTGTCTATGGCACCTTTGGCGTCATCGCCCTTCTCGGCGGCGGCATCCTTGGCGGCATCGTGGCGTCGAAGATGGGACTTAAACGCTCGTTGTGGATCATGGCAGCCGCCATAACCCTACCTTGCGTCACCTTTGTGTATTTAGCCGTGGCGCAGCCGTCAAACATCGCTATCATCACCGTCGCCCTGTGCATAGAGCAGTTTGGCTATGGATTCGGCTTCACCGCCTACATGCTCTACATGATGTACTTCTCCGAGGGAGAGTTCAAGACATCCCACTACGCCATCTGCACGGCTTTCATGGCTCTCAGCATGATGCTCCCGGGCTTTGTGGCCGGATATATACAGGAGGCGATAGGCTATGTCAACTTCTTCTGGATGGTAATGCTATGCTGTCTTGCCACTGTAGGCATCACCTTCGTGGTGAGGAAGCAGATTGACGAACATTATGGTTGCAAATAAAAACCATTTGACATGAAACGAATAGCTATCTTAATAAGTTGTCTCTGCCTGTTCTCGCTGGTCTACGCCCAGAAAGTGAAGACAGGCATAGAGATGTTGAAGGCCACCAACTTCAAGGTCCTTGAAGGCAAGCGCGTTGGCCTCGTCACCAACCCCACGGGCGTTGACAACAACCTCGTGTCCGACATCGACATACTGCACAACGCGCCCAACGTGAAGCTCGTGGCCCTCTTCGGCCCTGAGCATGGCGTCAGGGGCAGTGCCCACGCCGGCGAGACGGTGACGGGCAACAGCGACCCGCGCACGGGGCTGCCCGTCTATTCCCTCTATGGCAAGACGCGCATACCAACGGATGAGATGCTGAAAGGCATCGACGTGCTCGTTTACGACATCCAGGACATTGGCTGCCGCTCGTTTACGTATATCTCCACGCTTTACAATGTCATGAAAGCGGCCGCCAAGCGCGGCATCGAGGTGGTTGTGCTCGACCGGCCCAACCCGTTGGGTGGCGAGAAGATAGAGGGCAACCTCGTCGAGGACGATTGCGTCAGCTTTGTCTCGCAGTTCAAGATACCCTACGTCTATGGCCTCACGCCTGGCGAGGTGGCGCTGTTGCTTAATGGCGAGAACATGATTGGCGGAAAGTGCAAGCTGCAAGTGGTAAAGATGAAGGGCTGGAAGCGCCGCATGACTTACGACCAGACCGGCTTGGAGTGGGTGCTCTCCTCTCCTCACATCCCTGAGACCTCTTCCGCGCCATTCTACAGTGTCACGGGCATCGTGGGCGAGCTCTCCACCATCTCCATCGGTGTTGGCTATACGCTCCCGTTCAAGATTATCGGGGCCGAATGGGTCAAGGCGCAAGAGTTTGCCGACGCCATGAACGCGCTGCGTCTGCCCGGCTACACGTTCCGCCCGATATTCTATACGCCTTATTATGGACCTGGCAAGGGCAAGGAGCTTCAAGGCGTGCAAATCTACCTCACCGACTACAAGAAGGCTCGCCTCTGCGACGTGCAGTGGTATGCCCTGCAAGAGCTTTACAGGCTTTATCCCGACCACGACCCTATGGGCGATGACACCAAGCGCGCCGACATGATAAACAAGGTGTGCGGCTCTAAGCAGATTCGCAAGCTCTTCTTGAGTCGCCACCAATGGCAGGACGCTAAGGAATATTGGGACAAGGACGTGGACAACTTCCGCAAGACAGCCAAGAAATACTACCTTTACAAATAAGCAAATGAGTACAGACAATACGACAACAAAGGCGGCAAAGAGCCAGCGTGTCCTGTCAGTCGACATCCTTCGCGGCCTCACCATCGCGGGCATGATTCTTGTCAATAACCCTGGCGGGCCGGAGGAAGACTCCTTCGCGCCGCTCAATCACGCCGACTGGTTGGGCCTGACGCCCACCGACCTCGTGTTTCCCTCGTTCATGTTCATCATGGGCATCACCACATACCTCTCGCTTCGCAAGTTCAATTTCTCTTGGTCTAAGGAGTGCGCCCGCAAGATAGCCAAGCGTGCCTTCTTGCTTTGGGGCATCGGCCTTGCCATAGCGTTGGTCTTGACCATGATTCGCGGTGCCTTGCATCCTGAAAACTGGAACGGCTTCGGCTATATGTTCGCCCATCTCCGTCTTCTTGGCGTGTTGCCCCGACTGGGCATCTGCTATGGGCTGGCCGCCGTCGTGGCCATCAGCGTGAGGCACAAGTTCATCCCGTGGCTCATCGCGTTTATCTTCGTCGCCTACTACATCCTCCTCGAGCTGTGCAACGGCTATGCTCACGACGGCAGCAACATCCTTGCCGTCGTCGACAACATCGTGCTTGGCGCCGACCACGTGTACAGGTGGGACACTCCAGACCCCGAGGGCCTGATGTCCACGTTGCCCGCCCTTGGCCATGTGCTCATAGGCTTCTGCGTGGGCAAGGTGATAATGAACCTCAACGACTTGAACGACAAGATAGAGCGCCTGTTCGTGATTGGCACCACGCTGATTCTCGCCGGCGTGCTTCTCTCTTACGCTTGCCCGATAAGCAAGAAGCTGTGGACCCCGACATTCGCCATGACCACTTGCGGCATTGCCAGCACCTTGCTCGCGCTCATGACGTGGGTCATCGACAAGAAGCACAAGCAGGGCCGCCTGACGGAGTTTTTCCATGTCTTTGGCGTGAACCCGCTGGCCCTCTACGTGTTTTCCGACATATTGCTCATTCCCTTCTGCATGTTGCCAATCTTCGGAGGCAAGACGTTGCAGGACTTTTGCTTTGAGGATGTGCTCTCGTCCTTCCTGCCGTTGCCCTTGGCCTCGCTTGTCTGGGCATGCTTCTTCGTGGCGTGTTGCTGGATAGTGGGCTTGTGGCTTTACAAGAAGAAGATTTACATTAAACTATAAAACATTTTATTCATCATGATACTTTTAGCAGACAGTGGCTCCACCAAGACAGACTGGGGCTTAGTGGAAAACGGCAAGCTCGTGAAACGGCTTCGCACAAGTGGCATGAACCCCTTCCAGATGTCGGAAGAGGCCATCACTGAGGAGATAAAGACGCATCTCGTACCTGAGCTTCCTGGCACCGTGCTCGACGAGGTGCACTTCTATGGCGCTGGTTGCACCAAGGAGAAGCAGCCCATCGTGGAGCGTGCCCTTCGTGCCAACCTCACCATCAACGGCGAGTGTGAGGTGGCGAGCGACATGCTTGGCGCGGCACGTGGCATCTGTGGCCACAAGCCAGGCATCGCCTGCATCCTTGGCACGGGCAGCAACTCTTGTTCGTATGATGGCAAGAACCTCGTGAAGAACGTGTCGCCCTTAGGCTTCATCCTTGGCGACGAGGGCAGTGGCGCGGTGCTCGGCAAGCTCCTCGTGGGAGATGTGCTGAAAAACCAGATGCCGGAGACTGTCATTAAGCGTTTCTTTGAGAAATACAAGCTCACCTCTGCCGAGATTATCGACCGTGTTTATCGTCAGCCGAAGCCAAACACCTTCCTTGCCTCGTTTGTCCCATTCCTTGAGGAGAACATCGACGAGCCTAAGATATACAACTTGGTGAAAGAGAGCTTCCGCTCATTCCTCCGCCGCAATGTCATGCAGTATGAAGGCTGGCAGACCCTGCCAATAGGCTTCAACGGCAGCATTGCCAAGATTTACAAGAAGCCCCTTCTTGAGGCTCTTGAGGAAGAAGGCATGCACCTCGGCAGGATTATCCAGGCACCTATGGAGGCCATGGTAGAATATCACGTAGAGAAATAAGGATAGGAAATGGAAAAATTCACGAAGATTACCGAGCAGCCGTCACTGTACGACAGTCTTGAGAAGAAAAGTGTTCATGAGCTACTGACCGACATCAACCACGAGGACCAGAAAGTGGCTCTCGCCGTTGAGAAAGCCATACCTCAGATAGAGGCTTTGGTAGAACAAATCGTGCCTCGCATGAAGCGCGGTGGCAGGGTCTTCTACATGGGCGCGGGCACGAGTGGCCGCCTTGGCGTGCTCGATGCTTCCGAGCTTCCCCCAACGTTTGGCGTTCCTCCCACTATGGTCTATGGACTTATCGCCGGTGGCGACATCGCCTTGCGCAATGCCGTGGAGAAGGCCGAGGATGATCCTAAGCACGGATGGCAGGAGCTTGAGCAGCATGGCATCGGGCCCGATGATACCGTCGTCGGCATTGCCGCGTCGGGTACCACCCCTTATGTTATCGGGGCGTTGAAAGACGCGCGAGAGCATGGCTGCCTCACAGGTTGCATAACCTCCAACCCTGGCACTCCCATGGCTGAGGCTTGCGAATACCCCATCGAAATGATTGTCGGCCCGGAGTTCGTCACAGGGTCTTCGAGAATGAAGTCGGGCACAGGCCAGAAGATGATTCTCAACATGATTTCCACCACCGTCATGATACAATTGGGCCGTGTCAAGGGCAACCGCATGGTCAATATGCAGCTTACCAACAAGAAACTCGTTGACCGCGGCACGCGAATGGTGATGGACTATACCCAGTTGCCATACGATGAGGCCAACGCCCTGCTCTTGAAGTACGGGTCGGTAAAGAAGGCCGTGGACGCTTTCAAGGCTCAGGAGTAGAGCCGTTGAGCTTCTCCACGTATTCCCATAGTTTTTTATAGAACGGATGTCGTGTCAACGTCGCCATGTCGCCGAGTATGATGAGTTTCATTCTTGCTCGCGTAATGGCGACGTTCATTCGTCTTAGGTCTCTCAAGAAACCTATCTCCCCATTCTCGTTGGCGCGTACCATTGATATGAGTATTACGTCTCGCTCTTGCCCTTGAAAACCGTCCACGGTGTTGACGGTAATCAGTCTGCGGTAGGGCTTGAAAAACTCGCGCTTCATGATCAGTCGCCTCAGGTATTGCACTTGTGCCCTGTATGGTGATATCACGCCCACGTCAATCTGCTCGTCCAGGATGCGCTGCTTCCCGATCTTCGTGAAGTAAGCTTGCAGGCTGTCGAGCGTCAACATGGCCTCGCCCTTGTTTACGCGTCCGAAGTTCTCGCCGATAAACTGCTCCTTGCTGCCAGGCTCATCCGCGCCCAAGTCTATCTGCCCCGTGTCGAGCCATAGTATCGGTCGGTCGAAGTTGAGAATGCTTTTGCGCTGCATTATCTCCGGAGCCGTGGTCACCTTGCCGCCATAGAACCAGTCAGACGAGAACCTCATTATCTCATCGTTCATGCGATACTGCACGTTGAGCAGGGTCACGCATTCCGGCTTGTTCTCCACAATCCGTTCCATGAGTGTCTTCCCCAATCCGCCTTTCAGCGCCGCCATGCTTTTCACCGTGGGCGGCAACTGGCAGTGGTCGCCGGCGAGCACCACGCGGCTCACCCTTCGCATTGGTATCCAGCATGCGGCTTCCAGGGCTTGCGCGGCCTCGTCGATGAAGAGCGTGCCGAATTTCATGCCGTCGAGCAGGCGGTTGGCCGAGCCCACCAGGGTTGAGGCTATCACGCGGGCCTCGCCAAAGAGACTGGCGTTTATGCGAATCTCCAGTTCGGTGGCGCGCGACTTCAGTCGTTCCAGCTTCTGGTGGAAGTTGTCGTCGCGTCCTTTCTTCTTCCTTCTCAGTTCCCTTATCGCCTTGCGTATTGCCCACAGTTGCGGGTAGTCGGGATGCGCCTCAAATCGCCTCTCGTATGTGAAGCCGAGCATCTTGTCGTTGACGCGTGTGGGGTTGCCTATGCGCAACACGTTTATCCCGCGGTCAACGAGCTTCTCGCAAATCCAGTCCACTGCCATGTTGCTTTGCGCGCAAACCAGCACTTGGCTCTCGCGCATCAAGGTCTCGTTGATGGCTTCCACAAGTGTCGTCGTCTTGCCTGTCCCCGGAGGGCCATGCACGATGGCCACGTCCTTTGCCCATAGCACTTCGTTGACGGCGTGTTCTTGTGCCTTGTTCAGCCATGGGAAAGACATGGGGGCAAACGAGAACCTCTCCACGGGTGCTTTCGAATAGAAAAGGTCGCGCATGTGTGCCAGCCTGTTGCCCTTGGCGTTGACCACGCGATCCAGCGCGTCGAACATCACGCGGTAGCTTGTCTCGTCGAACGAGAGTTGTACGCCGATGGGCTTGTCGGTGGCTTGCAGGTCGAGCGCGTGGCCTTCCGGCACCACCACTACCATGCGGTCGCCGTCAACAAACGACACCGTGCCCGTGAAGGAAAAATAGCGTATGGCAGTATCGCCCTTCTTGCCGCCCGATTCCGCGAACGAGAAAAACATCACGGGCTTGCCGTACTCGAAGTTGTGCTCCACGTCGGTGTCCTGTGTGCGTGTCACGTCTACGGTCATCTGGTTGAGCGAGTTGTAGTGGGCTTGCCCCACGCCGACTGGGTACCACGCGTCGCCACGTTTCACCTTCCTGCCCAGGCCTATGGCCTCGGTCTGCTTGCGAAACGCCTCCTTCTCCGTTTGATACTCCAACTGAAGGAGCAGACGCTGCTGCTGTAATGACTGAATTGCTGAATTGCTCATACAGATGCAAAGTTAACCATTATTCTTGACCAGCGCCAATGTTTAGCGGTAATTATTGCACAATGGCGGACGGCCCATGGCAATTCGCACAACGTTGAACGTGCAGTTGTGCTTGGCACCCACGTTAAAGGATGGAAAATTGTAAAATATTATTGCCAAAATTTAACACTTGGAAACAGTGGCAAATAGAGCAGGAAAAGGGTAGCCTTCTGCCCTTCTACAACACCGCCGGCTGGATTTTTGCCCAAAATTTTTGCGATTACGGTGTAACGGCATCGCGATTACACCGTAACGGCATCGCGATTACACCGTAACGGCGATGCGATTGCACCGTAACGGCGATGCGATTGCACTGTAACGGCAACGCCATTTCAGCCAATTTGCGATGTCGAAAAACCGTCAAAATTGCAATCGCTTGATAATCAACATTTTACCAAAACGGCTCATAATCGCGCTATTTCCAAGCAAGCGATACCTTGGTTGAAAAAAAACGATTCTCAGACGACCATTTGTAAAATATTATTATCCGAATAAATTGGTGTGCTTTGCAGTGGCGGGTAGGGACGGCCCAACGCATCGGATATGTCAATGCGTCCTCACTCCGAATGGCTCCACGGCATCTTTTCAGCCGAATACTTCAGCTTTTTATAACGATAATCTTAAATTGTGCAAAATATCAAAGCAAAGGTTTGTTTGTTAATATAAAAAAGCTACCTTTGCATAAAAATATGGGCAGCATGTCCTGCCGTGATGGTGGAATGGTAGACACGAGGGACTTAAAATCCCTTGGCCAGTAATGGCTGTGCGGGTTCGAGTCCCGCTCGCGGCACAAAACCTTATTAATAACACTTTTTTATTATGCGTAACCATCTGATTTTTTCTTTATCAGCATGTTCTATGCTTTTGTTGGCCTCATGCTCTAAGATGGGACCACTTTCTGCCGACAATTTCTCGGTAGATCCTAATCCTCTTGAGGCTATCGGTGGCAAGGTGCCAGCTACTATTGACGGCACATTCCCAGTGAAATACATGAAGAAGAAGGCTGTTGTGACAGTCACTCCGGAGCTTCGCTATGGCAACGGTCTCGTTACCAAGGGCAACGGTGCCACGTTCCAGGGCGAGAAGGTGCAGGGCAACAACCAGACCATCTCTTATAAGATGGGTGGCAAGTACACCATGAAGACAGCCTTCCCTTACAACCCCGAGATGGAGCAGAGCGAGATGTATCTCACTTTCGACGCTCGCAAGGGCAACAAGGTTTACAACGTGCCCGCCGTGAAGGTTGCAAATGGCGTTATCGCTACCGCAGAGCTTTACAAGAAGACCATGGACAACGCTGGTGCTTGCATTGCTCCGGACAGCTTCCAGCGCATCAAGGACCAGAAGGTGCAGGCCAACGTGAAGTTCCTCATCAACCAGGCCAACCTCCGAAAGAGCGAGCTGAAGAACAATTCCGTGAAGGAGTTTGTCAAGATGCTCAAGTCAATCAACGCTGACCGCAAGGGCTTGAACATGAAGAACGTGGAGGTTGCCGCTTACGCTTCTCCTGATGGTGGCTTCGCTTTCAACGACAAGCTGTCAAAGAACCGTGAGAAGGTCTCAACAAAATATGTCAACAAGCAGCTCAAGGCCGCCAAGCTCGGTGGCACCGACGTTGACGCGCACTACACCGCACAAGACTGGGAAGGCTTCAAGGAGCTTGTGGCAGCCAGCAACTTGCAGGATAAGGACGTCATCCTTCGAGTGCTTGAGATGTACAAGGACCCAGCCGAGCGTGAGAGCCAGATCAAGAACATGAGCGAGGGCTTCCGTGAGCTCGCCACTGGCATCCTGCCAGAGCTCCGCCGCAGCCGCCCGCATCGAGTCCAGCAAGGATTTCGCGAAACGGCTGATGGAGAAGTATGCCGCCGATCCTTCAAAGCTGAGCGAGGACGAGCTTCTCTATGCCGCAAGCCTGACAAACGACGCCTCCAAGAAGGCTGAGATTTACCAGAAGGCTTCTGAGCTGAACAACACCGACTATCGTTCACTCAACAACCTCGCCGCCCTTGCCTTCAACCGTGGCGACATGAACGCCGCCAAGCAGTATATCGCCGAGGCACAGACCAAGGGCAACGCTCCTGAGGCTTACGCTAACCTCGCGCTTATCGCCTTGAAGAACGGCAACACAAGCGAGGCTGAGAGCTATATCGCTAAGGCCAACGACGCCAACGGACTGAGTGAGGTGCTCGGCAACCTTAACATCGCCAAGGGCGACTACGCACAGGCCGTGAAGAACTTTGGCAGCTCAGCTACCAACAGCGCCGCTCTCGCACAGCTCCTCACAAAGGACTACGCCACAGCTCTCTCAACGCTCAACAACGTGAAGAACGCCGACGGCATGACAGAGTATCTGAAGGCCATCGTCAACAACCGCATGGGCAACACCTCCGCGGCCAAGGCAGCCCTCAACAAGGCAAAGAAGCTCGACAAGGCCCTTGCAGCTTACGCTTCAAAGGATCTTGAGCTTGCCAACTTGAAGTAATCTTGAAAAAACACATTAGGTTTTAATAATGAGCCATGGAGCCAGCGATTTGGCTCTATGGCTTTTTCTTTTTTTGATAGTAATGCCACGCAACTTATTTCTCCTTTTCGCTCTTCTCGTCCTCGTCTCGTGTGGTGAGGACAGCAAGCACTTCAAGATTGAAGGGCGCCTCTTGCAGATGAACCAGGGCGAGTTTTATGTCTACAGCAATGACCAATGTGTCGATGGCATAGACACCATAAAGGTTCAAGGTGGACGCTTCTCCTATGAGATACCGTGCTCCTCGCCATCGACGCTGACCATCGTCTTCCCCAATTTCTCTGAGACGCCGGTGTTCGCCGAGCCTGGCAAGAAGGTCAAGGTGGACGGCGACGCCTCCCACTTGAAGATGTTGAAGATAAAAGGCACGAAGGACAACGAGTTGATGACATCTTTCCGTGAGCATATTGCCACGGCCTCGCCTCCGGAGATTAAGCGTTATGTCAAGGTGTTCATCAACGACCATGCCGATTCTCCCGTGGCCATCTGGCTGTTGCGGAAATACTTTATCGCTACGTCCACTCCCGACTATCCCGCCGCAAGCAAGGCCATCAAGGCGTTGCAGAAGAAACTGCCCGACAATGCCAGCCTGAAACTGTTGGCGCAGAGCGTGGAGAAGCTCAAGGCCACCAGCGTGGGCAACAGGTTGCCAGCTTTCACCACATACGACATCAACGGTAGCGCGGTATCGTCGTCCGACTTGTCGGTGGGCACGGCTGTCATTCTCGTGTGGGCCACGTGGAGCTATGACAGCAGCGACATGATGCGGCATCTCCAGGAGCTCTGCCAGACCACGAAGCTCAAGGTTCTCGCCATCAACGTGGACCCAAGCAAATTCGATTGCCGAAGCTACATCAAGAGCAATGAGGTGACGTTCCCGGTGGTCTGCACGGGCGACATGTTCGACACGCCGGTGCTAAAGCAGCTGGGGCTACAGTCGGCATGCGACCTCTTGCTCGTCAAGGATGGAATAATAAAAGGCGTTAACCTCTCCCCATCCAACTTGGACCTTCAATTAGGGAAGTAACCAGCCCCCCCCGCACCTTATTACCTTTATTTATCTGCCTATGCTTGTAAAAACCTATTCCGCCGCCGTCAATGGCCTCCAGGTCACCACCGTGACCGTAGAGGTCAGCTTGATAAAGGGAGTGATGTATCATCTCACGGGCCTTGGCGATGTCGCCGTCAGGGAGGGGCGCGACCGCATCGCCGCCGCCATGCAATATAACGGCATGAAGTTTCCCAGGGCCGACATCACCGTGAACATGGCACCTGCCGACCTCAAGAAGGAAGGCAGCGGCTTCGACCTGCCGCTTGCCATAGCCATCCTTGCCGCCGATGGGCAGATTCCCGCCGACTCGCTGGGAGAGTACATGATGATTGGCGAGCTTGGTCTCGACGGCAAGCTGCAGCCCGCGAAGGGCGTCTTGCCGATAGCCATCAAGGCGCGCGCCGAGCATTTCAAAGGGTTGATAGTGCCTAAGCACAACGAGCGTGAGGCCGCCATCGTCAACAACATCGACGTCTACGGCATGGACTCACTGGCAGATGTCATAGCCTTGTTGTCGCGCCAGCGAGAGTATCAGCCTTGCGTGGTTGACACGCGCGATGAGTTCTACAAGCAGCAATACGATTTCGACCTCGACTTCTCCGATGTTCTTTTCCTCGATCATGCGCATGAACGTCCCGTAGTCCACCTCAGTCACCTGATTTTTCATCAGCAGCGGGGACACGATCAGATTGAACAGCAGCACGATCAGCAGGATGATGCTGTAGTAGTAGATCAGCGGTTTTTTCGGGGATTTTACTTCCTTCATTTTGAAGCCTCCTTATCTTTCGTTTTCAGTCGGTTTCTGCGCTGCTTCCTCGCAGCTCATCTGCAGGTCGATCGCCGACAGCGCGGCGAGCAGCGCATGCCGCATGGCCTGGGCGGCAAAATCGATGGCATATTCGCCGTACAGGCTCGCCGCTTCCGCCTGATCTGCGATGCGGTCGTTCCCTTCCTCATGCAGATATCCCGGCAGCTCATCGTGCAGGATATGCCGGACCTTCTGGTCGTAGTCAAGCTGCGCAGCCGCCAGCGCGGAAACCGCGGGAGAACGGCAGTCTGCAATGCTCTGCTCCAGCAGCGATTCGGTCCCCCGGCATTCCGCTTCAAGCTGCCGGATCGTCCGCCGGATCTCGTCATGGCTTTCATACTGAGCCACGCGAAGACGGCTGAGAATCCGGCCGTATTGACCTTCTATCTCATGGAGCTTTCCTGCAAAGATCCCATTGTTTTCACACAAGATCCATAACGCCTCCTTCTTGATCAGATCACCCTATTTATAACAGGGATCCCGGCGCAGCGCCATTCGCAAAACAGCGTTTGTGTATAGACAGATCCCCCGATGTGTAAAGCCCTTTTACACATCGGGGGATCTGTCTATCTATCCGTCTATGCGCGGACCGGCTCCGTTTCTCCGATCCGCCCCTGCAGGAGGCGGTACATCTGACGGGCCATTGTTTCCCGATCGACCGCCTTTTTCTTGTCGCAGCATTCCAGCCGCACCTCCGTCCTATTGTCAGGGGCAAGGCGAAGGCCAAGGTCGAGTTCGGTGCGAAGATTGGCGCC
>OIXU01000618.1_pt1 | contig 12224 bp, 8 predicted proteins | sample 1587921 | NCBI WGS metagenome assembly OIXU01 (sample SAMN03283238) | human gut metagenome | biome: human-associated habitat; material: feces | host: Homo sapiens | place: Peru | collected 2012
GGCGTAACGACGGCTGATTTCTTCCAGACGGGAAACTTTCGACATAATTTCGTCTTCCCGCCCTTCGATTTCATAAAACTTTTCAAAGCCGATTCTGGGCGTCGGATTTATGAATTTTTTCTTTTTGGGAGTTACGTTCAGGACGTCTTCGGGCGCGACCGGCGTTTTGTGTTTTTCCGCCTTGGCTTCCGATTTTTTGATAAGTACCGCGGTGCGGCTTTCGGTTTTCAGAAAGTCGAAAACGAATTGAAGGCGCAACGTAGCAGACGTGATTTCGTCACGCCTGTCAAGGTTTTCCTTATTAAAAGTGTTTTCGATAAGTTCCGACCGCTGCACTTCGACGACGCCCGTTTTTTCAAGCGTTTTCAAAAGCGCGTGCTTATCCTTGCCGTAAGCGACAAGGGTAAGTTTTTTCATATCAACGATTGCCATATTTTGTGAAAAGTTTTTCTTTTACGGTTTCGACCGCGGCGTCTTCGTTCACGACGCATTTTGAGATAAAGTCCGAGATTTCCTTGTTGCCTTCTCTTGCGATCATTTCGGTTTTTCTTTGTGCCGCGACTTCCGCGTTGCTCTGACGAAGACGGGTTGCGTCCTTGCTGTCTTTTGCAGCCTGTTTCAGAATAACGTCGGCTTCGGACTCGGCTTTCAGCCTGATTTCCTTTGCGTTGCCCGTAGCGTCCTGATAGACGGCGTAGCTTGAGTTGATGCCACGACCCTCAAGGAACAGCGTGCGAAGCGATGTGCCAGAGCCCTTAGGAGCTACCATGATAACGTCAACGTCCTTTGGAGGAACCACGCCCGTGCGATCGTTCCAGTTGATGGCAAAGCCATGGCTGTAGTACAGAGACTTGCCCTTTGTCAGGAACGGCTTGATCTTTGGCCACTGTGCGATCTGGCCAGCGTCAGAAAGCAGCATTGCGATGATTGTGCCTTTCTCGGCTGCCTCCTCAATAGAGAACAATGTCTTACCAGGAACCCATCCGTCGGCAACTGCCTTGTCGTAGCTGCGACCCTTACGCTGACCAACGATTACGTTGAAACCGTTATCGCGAAGGTTGCCTGCCTGACCAGGACCCTGAATACCATAACCAATGACCGCGATGGTCTCATTCTTCAGCACCTCACGTGCCTTCTCTAATGTGAACTCCTCTCTCGTGACGATGTTCTCTTCAACGCCACCAAAATTCATTTTTGGCATAATATAATACTTTTAAGTATAACTTGTTTTTTCTTTTTTATTGGGTGGTTCTTTAATTGGTTGCAAAGGTAACGGTTTTACACAAAACCACCAAAGATTTCTTTCAATCTTTTACAAATTTAACCTTACACCTTACAATCTCTACTTCTCTTTCCGCTTTTTTCGTCATTTTCACCACGTATTCGTCCTCTGCCACTTGAGCCTTGTACAGGCGTACCACGTCTCCTGCATGGGCTTCGGCAACGTAGGCTATGTCTATCCTGCGCAGCTGATGAGTGCGGTAATAGTCGATGTCGAAGAGGTCGAGCACATGGTCAATGTACTTTACTGAATTGAGATGGCCGTTGATGTCTATATCATTATAATATATGTTTATCTCCCTTGCCAGCTCAAGGTCTTGACCGATTACCACTCTTTCCGGAGGGGCGATTGGGCAATCTTTCTCCGTCTCGACATATTTTTCTATCAAGCCGTCGTGCGCCGAATAGATGTCGGTGGGCTGGCGGGTGTCGATGTTTATCATCACCCAGATGCTTCGTCCATAGGCATAAGCTTTCGCTCCGTCCCGGCTGACGACGGCGTAGTTGCGGCTGGTGAAAAACTTCTTGGCCGACTCTACCCACGTCTGTACCTCCACCTTGTCGTATGCCTTCGGCATGTCCAATATCTCGATGGCAAAGCGTGACAGCACCCACGTCTTGCGGTTCTTGTTCAGTTCTGCCACGCCGTAGCCGCGGTCGCTGCTATGGTAGTCGGCGGCATTTAGCATCCCGTTGCCGAGATGCCCGGGAAACAGCCTGTTGCTGAAGTCGCAGTGGAACGGTTCCACCTGGAACTTGTATGCACCAACCTTGGGTAAAAGTTCTTCATTCGCCATGCTCCTGAAGATATTTGGTTACAGGCTCCTCGAAACTACGCGTCACGGCGATGCGCCCCGAACGAGTGTATTGAAGCAAGCAGTCGAAACTATTGAGCTTTGAGTAGAGGTCGGTGATGTCCTCTGTCAGTCCGGCAAGCAAGACCGTGGCATAAGTGGGGTTCACCTCCATCATTCTGGCACTGTGTTGCCTAATGGCACGCGAAATCTCGGGGTTGTCGAGAAGGATGGGCGTAGAGATTTTGTAAAGGGCGACCTCATGTATGAACAGCTCGTCGTCAGTGTAGAAGTCGGCCTTTATCACGTTTATCTTCTTCTCTATCTGCTTTTTTATCTTCGTGATCTGGTCAGCGTCGCACCAGCACGTGATGGTGTATTTATGAATGCCGTCAATGCTTGATGCCGACACGTTAATGCTCTCGATATTAATTTGGCGACGAGTGAAAACGCCGGTTATCTCGTTGAGCACACCAGCCACGTTCTCACTGTAAACCAAGAGTGTATAGAAATTGTTTTCCATTGAATTTCAAGCTTATATCTGCGTTATTATAACAGGAGGCTTAAATGTCGAGATGCAACTGCATCTCATCGACAGAACTGCCTGGCGTTACCATTGGCCTCACGTTCTCATCCTCCTTCACCGCGCACTCAAGGATATAAGGGCCATCTGTTGTCACCATTTTTTCCACCTTCGCCTTGAGCTCGTCGCGATTGGTCACCACGTCGTAATTGATGCCATAACCCTGGGCAATCAACTGGTAATGCGGGTTAAGCATGTAGGTGAACGAGCGGCGATGGTTGAACATCAGGTCTTGCCATTGGCGCACGTTGCCAAGGTAGTGGTTGTTGAGAAGGATTATCTTGACTGGCGCTTGCTGCTCCATGATAGTGCCAAGTTCCTCTATGCACATCTGGAAACTGCCGTCGCCGGTGAACAACACCACCTGCCTGTCGGGCGCGCCAAACGTGGCGCCTATTGCAGCCGGAAGACCAAAGCCCATGGTGCCGAAGCCGCCGCTGCTGACGACGCTGCGGTCTTTCTTGTACTTGAAATATCGGCATGAGAACATCTGGTGCAAGCCGACGTCGTTGCACATCACTGCTTCGCCATTGGTCGCCGCTGCCACGGCGTTGATGACCTCGCCCATCAACAGCTCGCCATCCTTGGGATGCACCGACGGATCTATCACCTCGCGCTTCTCTTCCTCATACAAGGGCTTGAACGATTCTATCCACTTCTTATGCTCGTTCTTCTTCACCAACTTGTTGATGCGGGACAAGCTCTCCTTGCAATCGCCAATCACGGCCACGTCGGTCTTCACGTTCTTGTCTATCTCTGCCGGGTCAATGTCAAGGTGTATCACCTTGGCTTGCTTGGCATACTTGTCGAGCCTTCCCGTCACACGGTCGGAGAAGCGCATGCCTATGGCTATCAGCACGTCACACTCTTGCTGCTTGATGTTTGGCGCGTAATTGCCGTGCATGCCGAGCATGCCCATGTCCAGGGGATGGTCTGAAGGCAGTGCCGAGAGACCTAAAAGCGTGCGTGCCGCCGGTATGTCGGCTTTCTCGAGCAGTTCACGCAACTCTTTTTGGGCGTTGCCAATCTCCACGCCGTGACCCACGAGGGCGAAAGGCTTCTTGGCATTGTTGATAAGTTCCGCGGCGGCTTCCACGGCCTCTTCGCTGATTTTCGGATAGGGGTTGTAAGAGCGCACGGTGTCCGTCTTGCCAGGCATCCATTTTGCCTTGCCCACCTGGGCGTTGCGCGGGAAATCGAGCACCACTGGGCCTGGACGTCCGCTCTTGGCTATGTAGAACGCGCGGTTCACCGCCCACGCCACGTCCTCGGGACGGCGAATCTGATAGCTCCACTTTGTGATAGGCTGAGCCATGTCAACGAGGTCCACCTCTTGGAAGGCGTCTGTTCCCAATGCCTTTACGCCGACCTGGCCAGCTATCACCACGATAGGTATCGAGTCCATCATGGCATCGGCAACGCCGGTGAGCGTGTTGGTGGCACCAGGGCCCGACGTGACGATGGCCACGCCCACATTGCCGCTCACGCGGGCAAAACCCTCGGCGGCATGCGCCGCGCCTTGCTCATGTCTCACGAGGACATGCTTGAACCAAGGGTCTTTCTTGTGTGTATATGTGTATAAGGCATCGTAAACGGGCATGATGGCACCACCGGGATAACCGAAGATGGTCTTTACGTCTTCTTGATAGAGGGCACGCATCAATATCTCCGCGCCGCTTACTTCCTCGCCTATCTTCACTCCCTCCCAAGGAGCGAAAGGCTCATTCGTATTTTGTTTCTGCATAATTTTCTTATTTTCCAAGCTCATTTGTGAAGCGCGCGGGCCATTAGTCGATGATTCTCACGCCCCCCTTGTCGGCCGAGCTCACGCTCTGGGCATAGGCACGGAGCGCCTTGCTCACCACGCGCTTGCGCTTCAGCGGCTGCTGTGGGCGCGCGTTGAGTTCCTCGTCGCTCAACTTCACGTTGATGCTGCGGCTCGGTATGTCTATCACGATTATGTCGCCATCCTTTATCTTGCCGATGTTGCCGCCCGAGGCAGCCTCCGGACTGATGTGGCCAATGCTCAAGCCCGACGTTCCGCCCGAAAAGCGACCATCGGTGATGAGGGCGCACTGCTTGCCGAGATGACGGCTCTTGATATAAGATGTGGGATAAAGCATCTCCTGCATGCCTGGGCCTCCCTTAGGTCCCTCGTGGGTGATGACCACGCAGTCGCCTGCGTTCACCTTGCCACCGAGAATGCCCTCGCAGGCGTCTTCCTGAGAGTCGAAGCACACGGCAGGTCCCTCAAAATGCCAAAGCTCCGGAGCCACGCCGGCCGTCTTCACCACGCAACCGTTCTGGGCGATGTTTCCAAACAGCACGGCCAGTCCGCCATCCTTGGTATACGCGTGCTGCAGGTCGCGAATGCAACCGTTCTCCCTGTCGGTGTCGAGGCTCTCCCACTGGGCGTCTTGGCTTCCCATCACGGTAGAGAACTTCCTGCCCGGCGCTGAGTGGTAAATCCTGTCGGCCTCCGGGTCAACGCTCGTGCCGGTGATGTTGTATTTTCTCATCTGCTCGTCGAGTGTCTTTCCGTCCACTCGTTTCACCGAGCCATTTATCAGGCCGCCCTTGTTCAGTTCGTTTAATATGCCGAGGATGCCACCGGCGCGGTTACACTCCTGCACACTGTATTTCTGCGTGTTAGGAGCCAGCTTGCAAAGGCAAGGCACCTTACGGCTCAGCTTGTCGATGTCTTCCATCTTGAAGTCCACCCCACCCTCTTGCGCCACGGCGAGCAGGTGGAGCACGGTGTTTGTGCTGCCGCCCATGGCTATGTCGAGCGTCATGGCATTGAGGAAGGCCTCGCGTGTGGCTATGCTGCGTGGCAACACGCTCTCGTCGCCGTCCTCGTAATAAGCGAATGCGTTTTTCACGATAAGGCGCGCGGCATCCTTGAAGAGCTGGATGCGGTTCTTGTGCGTGGCGAGGATGGTGCCGTTTCCGGGCAGACTCAAGCCTATGGCCTCGGTAAGCGAGTTCATGGAGTTGGCGGTGAACATGCCCGAGCAACTTCCGCATCCAGGACAAGCGCACTGCTCTATCTGCCTCATCTCATCGTCAGACACGCTAGTGTCGGCACCCTTGATCATGGCGGTTATCAAGTCGGCGTTCTCGCCTTTCCAGCGTCCGGCCTCCATCGGGCCGCCAGAGCAGAAGACCGTCGGGATGTTCAGGCGCATGGCCGCCATGAGCATTCCCGGCGTTACCTTGTCGCAATTGGATATGCATATCATGGCATCAGCCTTGTGGGCGTTGACCATATACTCCACGGAGTCGGCGATGATGTCGCGTGAGGGAAGGGAATAAAGCATTCCGTCGTGGCCCATGGCTATGCCGTCGTCGACGGCTATGGTGTTGAACTCTGCAGCGTAACACCCCATGGCCTCAATCTCCTTCTTGACAATCTGTCCAATCTCATGAAGATGGGTATGACCCGGTACAAACTGCGTAAAGCTATTCACGATAGCGATGATTGGTTTGCCAAACTGCTCGTGCTTCATTCCGGCTGCCACCCAAAGGGCTCTGGCTCCTGCCATTCTGCGACCCTCAGTGCATACCGCACTTCTCAATTGATGCTTCATCTTGTCTAATTTCTATATTGTTGTCTTTCTTTTTGCAAAGTTACAGACTTTTATCCTATTTCGCAACAAATCCAAGCAAAGTATTTGCGAAAACGAACGAATCATAAGCATCGCTTGCCATTATATGAGTAAATTAAAAGAAAAAGGTGTCAATCACCATACGGATTGACACCTTTTCTATCCAAATCGCTATCTTGATGCCTCAAAGGGTTACATATTGATAGTTATCCCTCTAAATCCTGGCGGAGTTGCCAGCATGTCCCATCGATTGGCTTTTCCCGTTTTCTGTCAAACGTCAGAGGGTTACGCCTAACGACACGTCAATGCCTTGACGGTGATGCCTGCCGGTAAGCGCCGTGTAGTTGGCATTGGCGCAGACATATAAGGTAGACACCACTCGCGGCATGGCAATGTCGTATCTTGCCGAGACGCTTGTGGTCCATGCTCCCGCTGTAATCATGTCGTAGTTGTCGTAGAGCACTTTCAAGGGCTTGTCGAAAAGCCCTGGTTCGTCTATGCTCAGCTTGCGGCAAATGTTCTGCTGCCGTGTTTCCGACAGGCGCATCGTAAGCAGGTTATTGCGTGTCTGCCACATTGCCAGCAAGCCTATCTTGGGGTTCAAGTTGGTAAAGCTCAGCTCGCGCGCCGGCGACGTGTAGGTTTGTTTATGGCTCGCTACGTCAACGGTGGCCGTTGTCTCCATTGTCCATTTGCCCCAAGTCCACTGGCGTGCGGCCTCAGCGGTTCCGCATAGTGTAGTGGCGCGGAAAGGCTGCGTCGCCGATATCTGGTGATAGTTGTGCACGCCGTCGTCGTATATGCGTTCGGTGCCACGCCTATCGGCATACGCGACCTGCAGTCGTGCATAGCCTTTTTCCCTGCGCATCGCGGCCTCGCCGCCGTAGGTCCACTCTGCTATGTCGTTTATCGGTGCGTTGTTCAGCCCGCTCAGTTGCTTCTGCATGCTTCGGCGCGCAATGTTCAGCTGTGCCTCCACGCCGTTGCCGTTCGTCGGATGCAGCGTCAGTCCGCCGAACCATGTATTGCCCGTGTAGTTGGCGTCACCCAATGTCCCGGCAAAGCGGTGGTATTGCATGGCAAGCCCGCTCATCTGGTACAGCATGATTCTTCCATATGGGTTCATGAAGGTTATGTTCTGCTGTTGCGAGTAGTGCCGCCATCCGATGAATGCGCCCGTTTGGTGGCTATCGCTTATGTCTACCGACACTCCGGCCTTGAAAACGGCATAAATGGTGTTGTTCTTTGGGCGCGGGTCTATGTCACGATACTCCACGGCCGACTGGTATTCGGCCTCCATGCCATAGCTCAAGTGCCGGCGGCTTTGCGCATAGCCAATGTTGAACAGGTAGGATTCGCGCTGCATCTTTCCGCCCACGGTGTCGGCAATGACATAGGGGTAGACCTCCATAAAGTCGGAAGTCTCGTTCCATTCCACGCCCTTTGTCTGCCTACGGTGGTATGCGGCCTTGCCCCAGACGGCGCTTCCCTTGCCCAAGCGCTGGTATGAGCTTGCGGCAAAACTGGCGTCGTTGAAGGCCCGCCCCGTCTGTGCTGTCACGGCTTTGTCGCCGCTGTCGTGCGCGAATGTCACGGCGGCGTCAGCGAACGATGTCTTGTGCCGTGCCTCCATGAGTGCCGGATTGGCATAGACTGTCCATTCGTGGTTCTCCACGTCAGACAGGCGGTGCCGCAAGTCGTGCGTCTGTTGGGCGACGGCGTTCGCAGCCGTCGCGACCGACACCATACAGGCAATGATAGAACGATAGTGCATGTTTTTTTTGCAGGTGTGTATGCTCCGATTTCTTCTTACTTGAATGTATAGTATGGGTTGGCGGTGACCATGCTCTCGAAGTCGGTTGTAGAGTTGTTGGTGTCTACAAGCTTCTTTGTGCTGCTATTCCACTTGCGTCTCACGGCCTTGCCGTAGCGGTTCTCATCATATTCGAGAGAAGAGTTGTATGCAAATCCGGCGTCGAGCGAGCTGGCCGAGCACAGCCACGATTTCTCGGTGTGTTGCGGCCGCATGTTCACGCAGTCGGCTATCCACGCGTTTGGCACCATATACGCGGTTCCGTCCATGTCGAAGTTATATTCGCCTGAAGAGAACTTGTAGGTGTACGTGTATTTGTATTTTGTAAGGAAGTCGCTTACGGACACGGGGTTGGCCTCATCGCCGAGATAGCCTATGGCGTATGTCTTCACGCCGCGCGAGTGAGGCGCCCACAGTCCTACTGACTCACCGTACTCGTCGGTAGTGATTATCTTTATGAGGTTTGGCACGTCGGTGTCGGTGTCCTCACCGTACTCGTCTTCATCGTACCATTCGAAGTCGGCCTTCGACAGGTCGTATGAGTTGGCGTTGGTCTTGGCGTGGTTGGCGCCGACGTCCACAAGCAGCAGGCTCTGGCCTGGCTCCACGGGATGTTCATGCCCGTTTCCGGGAATCATGTAAGCCACGTTTACGGTCAGTGCCGAACCGCGCAAGTCGGGGTTATATTCCTCGGGGTCGTCGTTGGTGAACGCGCTCTCGAATATGGTCAGCCCGTCGGCATACAGCGTCTGGTCAGAGTTGTTGTATATGCGGAAGTACTTGTCGCTGTCGTAAGTGTCGCCGTCGGGTGTCAGCGTTCCCGACACGGCAATCTCTGCTAGCACGAAGCCGCTTTTTGCCGACACGGCGTCTGCCGAGAGGGCTATCGTGGCCTTGCCGCCGCTTATGGTCACGTTGTTTTGCATGGCACGCAGGTGCGATGTCACGGTCGCGCCGTTTACGGCATATGCTATCTCGCCACTCAGTTCAACGTCGTACAGTCCGTCGGCAACGGTTACAGTGGCAGCGGAGCCCGTCAGGTCGAACGTCTGCGAGCGTCCGGTGTTGATGTCGCTGAACGTCACCTTGGCGTTGCTCACGGTCGCGCCGTTGAGCGATGCGGGCAGCGTGTAGCTCAGTTCCACGCTGCTCTCGGCAGGATCCTGGTTGTTGTCGCTGCATGACATGAATGACATGCATGCTGTTGCTGTGGCTATTGCGATAGCCATGAGTTTGTGCTTTTTCATTTTTTTTGTCATGTTTGATGGTTGTTATATCTTCAAGTTCAGTTCCATTCCGAAGTAAGGCGAGAACACGCGCCTCACCACAAATCCGTTCACCTCATAGTCGGGCGCAATGCTCAGCAGCCTGTCGGCAAAGAACGACAGCGACGCGTTGCGCCCCAAGCGTTTCGTGGCCTTGAAGTTGAAGCACGCGTATGCCCGGTCGCGCCTCACGTCGCCGTTGTCTTGCTGGTTGGTCAGCGTGAGCCAACTGAGGTACATGTCGCTGGCGTCGGCGTCGGTATAGCTGTGCATGTTGCCGTTTACGTCAATATAGGCTATGGGGCGCGCCTTGCGCGACGGGGTGCGCGTCTTGCCCATCCAGAAGCATTCGGCCGTGGCCGAGAAGATGAGCCCCAACCGGTCGAGGTATGTGTCGGCTATTATGTTGGTTGTCACCTGGTCCATGACATATCCGTTGCGCCACTCGTAGAGTCCTATATACCGGTTGTTTATCGTCACGCCGTTCACTTGCTGCCGCGCCCCGGCATAGAATTCGGGTTGACTGTTGCTGTATGTGGTGTGAAACCATGCCCCGTTCACGGTGAACCTTGTGTTCACCCATTTTATCCTTGGTGTCGAGTACTGCCATTCCACGCCTTCCTTTATTATCCTTGTGCCGTTGTCCATGGCGTTGTATGTTCGCATTATGGTGTCTGTGCGGTATGGCAGGTCGCTGAGCGACGGCGGTGCCGTGAGCGCGCTGCCGTCTATGCCCGACGTGTCGTAGCGCTTGTATGTAAGCATCGGCACGACACGCGCGCTGCTCCGGAATCCGTCGCTCATGCGCTCGTTGAAGAAGGCGACGTAGAAGCTGTGGCCTGCGCACTGGCCTCCGGCGCGCGCCTCAAGCTTGTTGTTGTGTGCCGGGCGAAGCGCGCGGTTGTTGGTGTCTATGGTGTATGTGCGCAGGTTCACCCGTTTGTACGCGTCGTTCTTGTTCCAGTAGTTCAGCTGCACGAAGTCGAGATACAGTTTCTCGGGATAGAGGTCGGTTATGGTTGGCATCTTGCTCATGCGTCCCCACCCTGCCGATATGTAGGCATGCAGCTTGCCCATTGCCGGCAAGTCCCATTGCATGTTGAGGCGCGGGTCCACATACGCCTTGCCGTGCATGTCGAAGTCTTTGCCTATGCCTGCCATCGTCGTGGCCCTTATGCCCAGCATGGCCGTCAGTTTGTGGCGTCCTATGCCCATGCTGGCCTCGTCTTGGGCGTATGCGGCCACGATGTCGGTCGCGGGTATGTCCTTGAAGGCCCGTGGGCGTCGCGCCGTAGAGCCGCCGATTGGTCGCTGGTAGTCGTACACCTCGCCGTCGCCGTAGTTCTTGTTGTATTGCCATTCGCCTCCGGCGGTGAGTATGTGTTTCACCGTCCCGGTAGTGAGGCGCATGTCGGCCTCCACCCTGAGGTTCGAGTAGAATGGCAGTCCTTTCACCTGATAGCGCGTTATGTAGGTGCTTGGCAGGTAGGTGCCGTCATATTCGCCGTTCTCCTCTTTCAGCGGGGCGTGCGTGTCGCGGTCCACCGACACAAACTTGGTTTGGTCTATGTTGTCGACCGACAGGCTTGCCGAGTAGTCCACCGACAGCGAGTGCAGCCATCCGCCCTCTTTTGGGTACAGGCGCAGACTGCCGCTTATGGCTCCGTGGTGGTAGGCCGACTTGTACTTGTCTTCAAGGTGTATCTGCACCTCGGGGTCGGTCTTCACGTTGTCCATGTTGCCCGAATAGTCGGCCGACACGTCCCAATAGAGGTGCGAGCCACCTTTCAGGTTCCACAGCTTGTGCAGCCGTGCCGAGAAGTTCAGGCGGTTGTATGTCTCAAACTTGTTGCGTGGGTCTGCCTTCGATGCGAACAGGCCGCCGTCCACGTTCAGCAGCCAGTTGCCGGCGAGGTTGAATCCCTTGCCTGCCGACACCAGCTGTCCGTATTCGTCGGCCTTGAGGCGTATCTCCAGTGGGCTTGCCGTGTGCCGCCGCCTTATGTTGATGAGTCCGCTTGTCAGCTCGCCATACTTCACCGACGGTATGCCCCTCACAATCTCCACCGACTCTATGTTGTCGGTCGATATGTTGCGCATGTCTATGCCGTAGGCCGTGTGGTTGCGGCGGTTGTCGGCGTCGGTGCCTTCTGGCATGGCCTGCATGTTGGCGTCGGTGCCCAGTGGCGCGCCGTCAACGACGAATTTTGTCCCGAGGCTGCTCACGGCATAGTTGGCGTCGGATATTCCCACTTCGCGCAGGCGCGCCACATTGGCCACGTTGGTGTGTGGGGTCGACGTCATCCCGCCTGGCAGAAGACTCAGCAGGTCGCTGAACGACGACGGCTGCAGGTGCCGCATTGCCGTGCGGTCTATGACGGTGGTGCTTGTCAGTCCCCTACGCTCGGCTGCCGTTACCACGACCTCATCGATGCTCTTGGCCGAACTGCGCATCTTCAGACTGCACGAAGTGTTGTCTTTTATATATAACAAGGTGTCGGTAGTCTCATAGCCTATGTACGACACACGCAGGCGATACCTGCCATCGGCCAGTCCGCCAAACTTGAAGCTTCCGTCATTGCCAGTCTGCTGTCCGGCAAGATATTGCCCGTCGGCAAACAGCTGCACGTTGGCATAGGCCATGGGCTGATGTAGCGCCGCGTCGGAAATGTTGCCGTGCAGCGTGAGTTTTTTAATGTTGGTTGCGGATGAGATTAAATTTGCCGCAAAAGCCGTAAGCAGCAATGCTGTCAATCTTGTCTCTTTCATGGGAACACTGAAAACGGGTGCAAAAATAGTTATATTAACCCGTTGGCGGAATTAATTTAAGTTGATAACTATGAGTAAAAAGTTGTACATATCGCTGATTTTTAGTAACTT
>OIXU01000622.1_pt1 | contig 12143 bp, 10 predicted proteins | sample 1587921 | NCBI WGS metagenome assembly OIXU01 (sample SAMN03283238) | human gut metagenome | biome: human-associated habitat; material: feces | host: Homo sapiens | place: Peru | collected 2012
CCCGGACTATGTACCCCGCGCCAAGGCCGCTGCCGCGCTGGAGACCCTCCGCGCCGCCGGACACGCCGGGGAGGACGACACCCTGTCCACCGCCCTGAAAGCGCTTGGCCTGACGGCGGAGGACGCGCAGCGCCTGCACATCGGCTCCGTGCTGTTCGCCAACAAGCCCGGCGACGGCTCCGCCCGGGAGCAGGCGGCCTCCTGCCAGCGGGTGCTGGGCGGCAGCGCCAATATCTGCTACGAATTCGCCACCAAGCGCTATCGCTCCAACTGCGTCAACTGGGGCATCCTGCCCTTCACGCTGGCGGCGGGCGACCCCTTCGACGGCGCGCCCGGCGACTTCATCTACGTCCCCCGTGTCCGGGAGAAGCTGGCCGCCGGCGACGAGGTATTCCCCGCTGTGCTGCTCCACGGCGGCGAGACGCGGGACATGACCCTCTATCTGAAGAACACGGACGCTCAGGAGCGTGAGCTGCTGCTCCGGGGCTGTCTCATCAACTACTACGCAGCCAAAAACGAGGAACGCCATGGATAAGATCAGAATGCCCAACGCCATCGCCGAGCTGGACGGCGACGAGATGACCCACGTCCTGTGGGGCATGATCAAGAAGGAGCTGATAGAGCCGTTCGTGGAGCTGAACACGGAGTATTACGACCTGTCCCTGCCCAACCGGGACAGGACGGAGGACGCCGTGACCCGCCAGGCCGCGGACGCCATCAAGCGGCTGAAGGTGGGCGTGAAATGCGCCACCATCACCCCCAATTTCCAGCGACAGGAGGAGTACGGCCTCCGCCAGCTGTGGAAGTCCCCCAACGCCACCGTCCGGGCGGCGCTGGACGGCACCGTGTTCCGCGCGCCCATCCTGCTCAGCCGTGTGAAGCCGGTGGTCACCTGCTGGGAAAAGCCCGTGACCATCGCCCGCCACGCCTACGGGGACCTGTACAAGGCGGTGGAGTACCGGGTGCCCGGCGCGGCCAAGGCCGAGCTGGTGGTCACGGACGAAAACGGCGCGGAGCTGAGCCGCCAGACCGTCTATGATTTCAAGGGCCCCGGCGTGGTGCAGGCCATGCACAACCGGGACGACTCCATCCTCTCCTTCGCCCGCTGCTGCTTTACCTACGCCCTGTCCGTGAAGCAGGATGTGTGGTTCGGCGTGAAGGACACCATTTCCAAGGACTACGACCAGACGTTCAAGCTGCTGTTCCAGCAGGTCTATGACGAGGAGTACAAGACCGCCTTTGAAGCCGCCGGGCTGCACTACCGCTACGGCCTCATCGACGACATCGCCGCCAAGGTCATCCGCAGTAAGGGCGGCATGGTCTGGGCGTGCAAGAACTACGACGGCGACGTGATGAGCGACCTCATCGCCGCCGCCTCCGGCTCCCTGCCCATGATGACCAGCGTGCTGGTGTCCCCGGACGGCTGCTTTGAGTACGAGGCCGCCCACGGCACCGTCACCGATCATTTCTACCGCTGGCGGCGGGGCGAGAAGGTCTCCACCAATCCGCTGGCCACCATGTTCGCCTGGGCGGGCGCCCTGCGCAAGCGGGGCGAGCTGGACGGCATCCCCGCGCTGGGGCACTTCGCCGACTGCATGGAGCGGGCGGGACTGGACGTGTTCGAGGAGGGTCACTTCTCCGAGGATCTGGCCATGCTCTGCGACCCTGCCGACTATACCGACAGCCCCGACAACGACACGCTGATCGCCCTGATCCGCGCGCGTCTGGAGCAGCTGCTGAACGCGTGATGCCGCGCAAAACATTGCCTTGCGCCGCGGCGGGAAATGTGCTACAATACGCCGTGGGCACGCGGGTATGGCGGAATTGGCAGACGTGCAGGATTTAGGTTCCTGTGCCGCGAGGCGTGTGGGTTCGACCCCCACTACCCGTACCAGCAAAAAGAGGCATCCGGACGGATGCCTCTTTTTTGCTGCTGCGGCACTATCGAAAAAACTTTTCCCTATCGGAAACTCCTTCTTGCTTTTTATTGAATCATTCGATAAACTGTATGGTGACTGATAAAAAACACGGAGGTACTCCCCCATGAAGCAACTGAATCGCCGGGTCTACGCCATCGTCGGCGTCATCGTCCTGCTGTTCGCCGGACTTGTGTACGCATGGAGCGTGCTGTCCACCCCCATCGCCGCGGAGTTCACCGGCTGGACGAAGGCGCAGCTGAGCCTGACGTTCACGCTGGTGATGATCCTGTTCTGCATCGGCTCCCTGCTGTGCGGCCTGCTGGCCGGTAAGCTCAGCGCCAAAAACGCCGTGCGGCTGGGCGCGGTGCTGTTTCTGGCCGGGTTCTATATCGCCAGCCGCTGCCAGACGCCGCTGACGCTGTATCTGGGCTTCGGCGTGCTGTGCGGCCTTGGCTCCGGCCTGAGCTACAACGCCGTCATGAGCACCATGGTCAAGTGGTTCCCGGACAAGCCCGGCCTGATCTCCGGCGTGCTGCTGATGGGCTTCGGCGGCGGCAGCTTCGTCATCGGCAAGCTCTATCAGGCGTGGACGCCGGCAGAGATCGGCGGCTGGCGCACCAGCTTTGTGGTGCTGGGCATCGTGTGCTTCGCGGTGCTGGCGGTGTGCTCCTTCTTCTTTGTGGCGCCCGGCGCGGACTTTGCGGCTCCGGCGGGCAAGGGCGGCAAGGCCGCCGTCCGTCCCGCTGCGGCGGACATCAAGCCGGTGGAGATGCTGAAAAAGCCCACCTTCTGGCTCTACTACGTCTGGGCTATCGCCGTCAGCGCCGCCGGGCTCGCCCTGATCTCTCAGGCCAGCGGCGTGGTGTGGGAGGCCAGCGCCGACCAGACCGCCGCGTCCGTGGCCACCATCGTGGGGCTGATCTCCATCTGCAACGCCTTGGGTCGTGTGCTGTTCGGCGGTATGTACGACAAGTACGGCCGCAGCCTGTCCATGCAGCTGGTCAACGGGCTGTTCATCATCACCTCCGTGGTGCTGCTGCTGGCCATGTCCGGCCGCAGCGTGGCGGTGGTCATCGCGGGCTTCGTGCTGGGCGGTTTGGCCTATTCCGGCGTCACGCCCACCAACTCCGCCTTCTGCCGCGCCTATTTCGGCGCCGCCCACTATCCGGTGAACTTCCCGCTGATCAACAGCAACCTGATCTTCGCCAGCTTCGGCAGCACCATCTCCGGCGCGCTGTATGACGCCGCCGGGTCGTACAGCAGCACGTTCTTCCTCATCATCGGCCTGGCCGTGGTGGGCGTTCTCTGCTCGCTGGCCATCTCGTTCATTGACCGGAAAAACCGGACATGAGCACAAAACCAGCGCCCCCTGCCGGATGGCAGGGGGCGCTGTTGCTCACTTATAATAGTCCGTCTCGTCGGTCAGCGCCATAGGCAGGCCGTTGTGATACACCGGCAGCGTCTGGAACTTGAAGCGGCTGGCGCGGTGCAGGGCGTCGATGCGCTCCTTGATATCCGCGTCCACCACGCCCCGGCGGACATACTCGTTCACCGCGTGGTAGGTAAAGCCCAGATTGTCCTCATCCGTCTTGCCGGTCAGCCCGTCGGACGGCGGCTTGATGAGGAACTTCTCCGGCAGACCCAACTGCCGCCCCAGCGCCACCACCTCCTCGGTGGTGTACATCCCCAGCGGCGAAAAGGCACCGGCGCTGTCGCCGTAGATGGTGCAGTAGCCCACCCAGTCCTCGCTGAGATTGCTGGTGTTGATGACAATGCCGCCGGGCAGGGACTGCGCCACGGCGTACAGGGTGGCCATACGGATGCGGCTGGGCAGATTCACCGTGGTCTGGCGGGAGGGCGTCAGCCCGGCTCTCTCCATTTCGCCCAGCACGCCCTGCACGGCGTCGTGGATGTTGATGGTGGTGTGGGGCAGGTTCAGGTGCTCCACCAGCGCCTGCGAATAGTCGATGTCCGGCTGTACGCCGTCGGGCATCAGCACGCCGTACACGTTCTCCCGGCCGTAGGCGGCCACAGCCAGCGCCGCCACGGTGGAGCTGTCCTTGCCGCCGGAGATGCCGATAACGGCGGTCTTGCCGCGGCAGGCGGACATCTGCTCCGCCATCCATTCCAGCAGCCCGGCCAGCTGCATCTGGGGGTTAAAATCCATGTGATATACCTCCCGCTCTCAATTTTGATGGTTTATTCTACAACGTCGCGGGAGATTTTGCAAGGGCTATCCCAGCAGCGCCGCCACTTCCTCCGCCGACAGGCCGGGCTGCAGCGCCAGCGTCAGACCCCGGCCGATGAGCCGCCCCAGCTCCCGCACCCGGCTGTCGATATCCCGGGGCGTGACGAACAGGCCGGTGGGCGCATCATCCTCCTGCCCGCACAGCGCCGCGCCGTCGATGACCGTGGGCACGCCCAGCGCGATGACCGGCACGCCCAGCGCCGCCGCGTCCACCGCCTTGCGGTGATTGCCCACGCCGCTGCCCGGCGTCAGCCCTGCGTCCGACAGCTGCACCGTGGCGCAGAGCCGGTGACGGCTGCGGGCGGCCAGCGCGTCCACGGCGATGACCACTGTCGGACGGATATGGGACACGGCGCCCCGGATCAGCTCCAGCGTCTCCACGCCGGTCTGCGCCAGCACGCCGGTGCGCAGCGCCGCCACGGAGCGCAGATGGCCGAACCGCCGGGGCATGGCGTCCACCATGTGGCGCGTCACCAGCAGGTGCGTCAGCGCCTCCGCGCCCACGGCGTCCGGGGTCATGGCCTCGTTGCCCAGCCCCACCACCAGCGCCGTGTCCCGCGCCGCCAGGGGCGGCAGCAGAGTACGCAGCTCCCCGGCAAGGCACTGCGCCGCCCGGCCGGTCAGCTCCTCCTGCCGGGCGAGACAGGGGCGCAGGTCGATGGTGACATACCGCCCCACCGGGCGGCCTATAGCCCGCACCCCGGCGGGACTGGCTACACGGATGCAGGTGACAGGACAGCCGCAGCGCAGGCTCTCCCGCAGCTGCACGCCGCTGTCCGGGGCAAAAAGACGGCCTCCGGCGGACAGCTCCTCCGCCGTTTCCACCGTCAGATCGGTGCGTGACAGGTTCATAATAGTGGCTGACGCTCCCTTCTGAGCACAAAATATTGTGGCTTTTGGGTAGCATGACCGGGCAAAAGGCTTTTATACAAATTTCGCCGTAGAAATTACAAAAAAGTCTTGCATTTTTTAAACAAAGATGCTAAAATATCATCCTGCGTGGAAGTTTATATTTTCACCGCACAAAAAATTCATGTCGGGGAGGTGTTTGGTTTGCCGAATATCAAGTCTGCTAAGAAGCGTGTTCTGGTGGCAGAGACGAGAAATGCTCGCAACAAAGCCAATAAGTCCGCACTGAAGACTGCTATCAAGAAGTTCGAGGCTGCTGCCGTTGAAGGCAATCGCACCGAGGCCGAGGGCACTTACAAGGTCGCAGTCAAGGCGATCGACAAGGCTGCTGCCAAGGGTCTGCTGCACAAGAACAACGCGGCCCACAAGAAGAGCGCGCTGACGCTGAAGCTGAACAACATTGGCTAATGACCAAACTCAACGGGTATCCGAAAGGATGCCCGTTTTGCTTTGTCCGCAGGAGGATGCAGCGTTCCCTCTCTGCGCGCAGGCAGCACCTCACAGCATAGAAAAAGACTCCCGCGGCCCATGGCTGCGGGAGTCTTTTCATGCAGTTTTACTTCTTTTTCTTAGCGCCTATGATGACCAGTACCACCAGAAGCACCACGGCGACAACGACCATGGCGGTCCACAGTCCCATGTTGCTGGTATCCCCGGTGAGGGGGCTGGCGCAGGCGACAGACAGGCTCATCGCCAGGCAGCACACCAATGTCAGCAGGCAGAGAAGCTTCTTCATCCTTTTCACCTCGCTATCCGTAAGTGCATACATTATAGCACGGGAAATCGGCTCGCGTCAACTGTCGGTCACAGATAGTTCAGCGGATTGAGGAACGTGCCGTTCAGCTGGATGCGGAAGTCGCAGTGGTTGCCGCTGGAGATACCCGTGGAGCCCATGCGGGCGATCTGCTGTCCCTTGTGGACGTGCTCGCCCACGGACACCAGCAGCGAGCTGTTATGGCCGTAGTAGGTGACATACCCGTTGCCGTGGTCGATCTTCACCAGATAGCCGTAGCCGCCCATCCAGCCGGAGTAGATCACCGTGCCGCCGTCGGAGGCGTAGATCGGCGTACCGTAGCTGTTGGCGATGTCGATGGCCTCGTGGTAGGTGCTGGCGCCGCGGATACCGGTGTTGCGCCGTCCGAAATAGGAGGTGATGATGCCGTTGCAGGGCCAGCCGAAGCTGCCGGTGGGATACCAGGAGGGACGCTCCTTGGTGCCGCGGAGCTGCTGCTCCGTCACCGGCTGGGACAAGGTGACGCTGGCCACGATCTCCCGCTCCGTCTCCGTACCGTTGATATAGGTGACGTTGGCGGTGACGTCCGCCTTGCCGTAGACGCCGGGGGACGTGACCTTATACTCGCCCTGATACATGGAGGCATCGTCGGTGTACTCCACAGGATAGGGTACATCCTGCACATAGCACTGCCGCTCCACGTTCACCACCGTCAGGTAGGGCACGGCGTTGCTGATGGTCAGCACGTCGCCCACCCGCAGGATCTTGGGGTCGTAGCCCGGGTTCATCTTCATCAGCGTGTCCACGGAGATGCCGTATTCGCCGGCGATACTGTAATAGCTGTCGCCGCTCTTGACGGTGTAGGTGACCTCGCCCTCCCTGGTGGCGTTGAGGATCTCGGCGATATAGCCCAGATTCATAATATAGGACGTGTCCACGTACTCCTGTCGGATCTCCACATCCTCCACGAAGTAGGCGTCCACCGTGTCCTCCGTCTGATAGCCCAGCTTCAGCTGGGCCAGAATGTCATCCAGCGCGCCGGGGAAGGTGGTGGCTACCACCTTTTCCCCGTCCACATACAGGACATAGGCGTCCTCCACCAGACCCAGCTCGTCAGTCAGCTCGTCCCGGAAGTCCTCCTCCGACGCGACCTCCTTACGCAGGAACACGCCGGTCTTGGTCTCCAGCAGGGACTGATCCACCTTGTAGCTGCTGTCCTGCAGCGTCTCGCGGGTAATGCCCTCCACCTCCGTGACCGCCAGCGCCACCGCCTGCCGGGAGGAGACGACGCCCAGATCCTTGCCGTCGTAGACGGCGCGGGCGCCGATGGTGTACAGGGAGAGGATGGTCGCGGCGGCGGCGATGCCCATGGCCGAGGCCAAAAAGACCGCCGGGTGCAGCTTGATCTGCTCAAAGAAGCTGCGCTGCCTGTCGCCGATGCGGATCAGGCGCTTGCGGCGTTGGCTCAGGCGCTCCCGGAGGTTGGCGCCCAGACGGGGCAGGCTGTTCCAGAAGAACAAAAACAGCTGCGCCGCGCCGTGTTCTGATTCGGGGAAGCGGCTGTGGCGGCTCTCGTCCATCAGATGATGGGCGCTGCCCCGGATCTCCTTGCACCGCGCCGCCAGATGCCGGACGCCCGCCTGCAGGTTCAGCGTAAACAGGTCGGGATGCTCCTCCCGGTACTGCCGCCAGCTCTTCAGGTTATCCTTCCAAAGCTGCCACAGCGCCGACAGCGACATGGGCGTACGGTTGGGATCCTGCGCGGGATTTTTTTGTGTTGGTTTTTCTGCCAGTAGTTGTTTCATAGTGGGATTCACCTAAAAGTTACAAAATCGTTACAAACGGTATCATACCTTGTTTCCGCCCCCGCGTCAAGGATAAAATTGTGAACATTGGTTAATATACCCCGGAAAAATAAGGAAAGCGCCCCCTTTGGGGCGCTTTTCCGTCCGTATCTGTCAATATTTTTCGTCCAGCAGCGCAATCAGCGCGGCGATAGCGTTCTCCCGACAGTCCGGCAGCGCGTGGACGCAGGGCAGCGCCAGTACCTCCGGCAGGGCGTTGGCGGGGGCAAAGGCCGCGCCCGCCCACGTCAGCATGGAGACATCGTTGGCGTGGTCGCCCACGCAGATCACCCTGTCCTGCGGGATATCCAGCAGCGCGGCAAGGCGCTGCACCATGCCGCCCTTGTTGGCGCCCTTGGCGGTCAGCTCCACCAGCGATTCACTGCTGGCTACGATCTCGTAGTCGCCGTACCACGGCGCGGCGCGGAGATAGTCCAGCAGCGCCGCCTGATCCGATGGCTCCGTGGAGAACAGCGCCTTGCTGATGGGGGACGGCACCTGCGCCATGCTGTCCACGATCACCGTGGGCGAGTGGGTCACATGGAGGTGCCGCCGCGTCACCTCGTTGGGCTGGAGGGCGTGGATGCTGTTGTCGTCGTGGTACAGCTCCACGGCGGCAAAGGGAAGCGCCCGGAGGCTCTGGGCGATGTGGGTCCGGACAATGTCCGGCAAAAACGCGGTGTACAGATACCTGCCGGCGGCGAAGTCGTAGATGGCAGCGCCGTTGAACAGGATGGTGGGGCCGTTCATAGGTACGCCGCGTGCCACCACCTCAAAGGCGGGCTTGGCGCGGCCCGTGGCCACGGAGAAGACGCCGCCCTCCGCCATAAAGTAGCGCAGCGCCGCCTGATTGACGTCGGATACCGGCGGCATGGGGGCGCAGAGGCGCAGCGCCTCCGCCGTATATGTCAGTGTATTGTCGTAGTCGCTGGCCAGCAGCAGGCCGGTGAATTTTCCCATAGTGTGTTACGCCTCCGTGCCTGCGCCGGACTTGCCGCCGCCGTTTTTGCGGCGTCCGCCCCGATGCCGGGGACGCTTGCGCTGGTCGCCGCCGGACTTGGCGCTCTGGTTCTCCTGCGGCTTATTGGGACGGGGCGCGGCCTGCTGTGTGCTGCCGCCTGCGGAGGCGGCGCTACCGCCTCCACCACCCCGGCGTCCCCGGCGGCGGCTGCCGGAACGGGCGGCGGGCTTATCCCCGGCGGGCTTGTCGGTACGCTCCTTCTTTTCAGGCTTTTCCACCTTGGCGGGATTATCCGTCTTAGCGGGCTTGTCCCCGCGCTTTTCCGGTGCGGCGGCGCCCTCGGACTTCTTGCGGTCCCGTCCGCCGCGGCTGCGGCGACGGCGCTTCTCCCCCTCCTCGGGCTTGTCGGCGGGTACGGGCGTAAAGTCGCTGATGAAGCTGATGGAGGGCATCTCGTCCTCCTTCGCCGGCTCCACATAGCGCTCCGGCCGCTGGTCGGGGATCACGATGCCGTCCCGGCTGCCCTTGCCGTTGCGCAGGACGCACACCTCGCAGTTGTGGTAGCAGCGGGGGCCCTCCGGCCGGTCGTCCAGCCGGACGTTCACCGTCTCCTTCAGCAGATTCACATCGGAGACGTTGCCGGGGCCGTCCGGCGTCAGCACGAAGGAGTCGTTCTTGGGCATACGCTTGATGGCGTCCTCGTAGGCGTCCTGCTCGTACTTCAGGCAGCACATCAGCCGGCCGCAGGTGCCGGAGATCTTGGTGGGGTTCAGGGACAGGTTCTGGGTCTTGGCCATTTTGATGGACACCGGCAGGAACTCGTCCATGAACTGGGAGCAGCAGAAGGGTCTGCCGCAGATGCCCAGCCCGCCCAGCATCTTGGCCTCGTCCCGGACGCCGATCTGCCGCAGCTCGATGCGGGCGCGGAATACGCCGGCCAGATCCTTCACCAGCTCACGGAAGTCCACGCGGCCGTCGGCGGTGAAGAAGAACAGGATCTTGGAGCCGTCGAAGCTGCACTCCACCCGCACCAGCTTCATCTCCAGCTTGTGCTGGAGGATCTTCTTCTGGCAGATGTCAAAGGCATCCTTCTCCCGGCTCCGGTTATAGGCCGCGGTGTGGCGGTCATTGTCGGTGGCGATACGCAGCACCGCCCGCAGCGGCGGCACCACCTGCTCATCGGGTACGGCGTGGTTGCCCTCGCAGCACTGGGCAAATTCCGGGCCCTGCGCCGTCTCCACGATCACGTCCTGACCGGCCTCCACCGTCAGGTCCTTCGGGTCAAAATAATAGGTCTTACAGCCGCTTCGAAAGCGGACGGAAATCACAGTGGTCATAGAAGCTCCTCCCATTCCACGGCGAGGGCGCCAAGAACATGGCCCGCGCCTACATTATATTCACATTCGCCGCTGTACTTCTCCAGCAGCGCCGTCAGGCCGTACAGCCGCCGACGGTCCAGTCCGCCGGCCAGTGCCTGCGCCGTCTCGCCGCAGGCGGGATCCGGCGTCTCCTTGCCCATTTGCAGCAGCAGCGCCTCCGCCGCGGCGCACCAGGCGCTGCGCAGCACGGTGCGCAGCTCGTCCCGCTTCAGCTTCCGGGTCTCCAGCGATACCAGATACCGCGTTGCCGGCAGCAGCTTTCCCTTGGCAAAGGCGAGGCAGAGCTGCTCCGTCTCCGGCGGCAGGGTCTCCGGCGGCAGATCGGCGCTTTTCAGCAGCACGCACCGGGAGCGCACCGTCTCCAGCAGCGCGGTGGGACTGTCGGTGCAGAAGATGAAGGCAGCGTAGGGCGGCCCCTCCTCCACGATCTTCAGCAGCACGTTCTGATCCCGCTCGTTGAGCTGGCGGCTGTCTGCGATGATATACACCTTCCGCGCCGCCTCGTTGGGACGGATGTACACATCCTGCCGCAGCTCCCGGACGGCGTCCACCGTCAGCTCCCGATGCTCCGTGTCCCGGATCACCGACACGTCGGGGTGGATACCCTCCAGCACCTTCCGGCAGTGGCGGCACCGCAGGCAGGGTCTGTCCGTCCCCTCGCAGACGTGGGCGGCGGCGATGAACCGCGCCGCATCCGACAGGTCGCCGGTGCCGGAGAGCACGATGGCGTGGCTCAGCCGCCCCTGCTCCGCCGCACGGCGGACGGTGCGCTCCAGTGTGCTGTTTTCCGGCAGAAGCTGGGCCATGTCGCTCTCCTTTTCCCGTAGGGGGTCTGACGCCCCTATTTTTCTAATGTATCAGTATACCACACAAAAAGCGGGACAGGCAAGTTTTATTCTACGGATATGGGGGAAAATGTTTCCCATAGAGGCGATTCCTGCGAAACTGGAAACCTATTGCAAAAAAACAGAAAAATTTGGGAATAGTCTTGCTTTTGACGAAAAATTTGACTATAATAAGAAACGTTCTCATCGTTTGGTACAACTATATTGATAATAGATGGAGGGACTACCATGAGCAAGAAGTATTGTTACCTGTTCACCGAGGGCAACGCGAAGATGCGTGAGCTGCTGGGCGGCAAGGGCGCGAACCTGGCTGAGATGACCAATATCGGCCTGCCCGTTCCCCAGGGCTTCACCATCACCACCGAGGCCTGCACCCAGTATTATGAGGACGGCCGTCAGATCAATGACGAGATCATGGCCGAGATCATGGAGTATATCGAGAAGATGGAGAAGATCACCGGCAAGAAGTTCGGCGATCACGAGAATCCCCTGCTGGTCTCCGTCCGCTCCGGCGCCCGCGCCTCCATGCCCGGCATGATGGACACCATCCTGAACCTCGGCCTGAACGAGGATGTGGTGGACGTCATCGCCAAGAAGTCCAACAATCCCCGCTGGGCTTGGGACTGCTACCGCCGCTTTATCCAGATGTACTCCGACGTGGTCATGGAGGTGGGCAAGAAGTATTTCGAGCAGCTCATCGACGCCATGAAGGCGCAGAAGGGCGTGACGCAGGACGTGGAGCTGGATGCCGCCGACCTGAAGGAGCTGGCCATGCAGTTCAAGGCCGAGTACAAGGCCAAGATCGGTCAGGACTTCCCCTCCGATCCCAAGGAGCAGCTGGTGGGCGCCATCAAGGCCGTGTTCCGCAGCTGGGATAACCCCCGCGCCAACGTCTATCGCCGCGACAACGACATCCCCTACTCCTGGGGCACCGCCGTCAACGTCCAGTCCATGGCCTTCGGCAACATGGGCGACGACTGCGGCACCGGCGTGGCCTTCACCCGCAACCCCGCCACCGGCGAGAAGAAGCTCATGGGCGAGTTCCTGACCAATGCCCAGGGCGAGGACGTGGTGGCCGGCGTGCGTACCCCCATGCCCATCGCAGAGATGGCCGAGAAGTTCCCCGAGGCCTATGACGAGTTCGTCAAGGTCTGCAACATTCTGGAGGATCACTACCGCGACATGCAGGACATGGAGTTCACCGTGGAGCACGGCAAGCTGTACATGCTGCAGTGCCGCAACGGTAAGCGTACCGCTCCCGCCGCGCTGAAGATCGCCTGCGATCTGGTGGACGAGGGCATGATC
>OIXU01000629.1_pt1 | contig 12106 bp, 9 predicted proteins | sample 1587921 | NCBI WGS metagenome assembly OIXU01 (sample SAMN03283238) | human gut metagenome | biome: human-associated habitat; material: feces | host: Homo sapiens | place: Peru | collected 2012
CATGGCAACAGGTAAGTACTATGTTCAGTGTCCATCAGTTTTACAGGTTAAACTAACAGGACGTAAAGCACCTTGGGTATCTGCAAAAGATGTTATCTTAAAAATCCTACAGGAATTATCTGTAAAAGGTGGGGTTAATAAGATTGTTGAATATACAGGTGAAGGTTTAAATGATCTTTCACTTACTGACCGTGCGACTATCTGTAACATGGGTGCAGAACTTGGTGCCACTACTTCAGTATTCCCAACAGATGAAAATACTTTAGCTTACTTAAAACAGCAGGGTAGAGAAGATGAATATGTTGAAATGAAAGCGGATGATGATGCAACATATGATGAAACTATTGAAATCGATATGTCTACATTAGTTCCTATGGTTGCTCAGCCTCATTCACCAGATAATGTAGTAGATGTAAAAGAATTAGAAGGCATGAAGATCAATCAGGTAGTCATCGGTTCTTGTACAAACTCATCTTTACCAGATATGATGCGTGCTGCAAAGATCTTAAAAGGTCGTAAAGTGGCTGAAGATGTTTCTTTAGTTATTGCGCCAGGTTCATCTTCTATTCTTTCTATGCTGGCACAAAATGGTGCTCTTGCAGATATGATTCATGCAGGTGCTAGAATCCTTGAATGTGGATGTGGTCCTTGTATCGGTATGGGACAGGCTCCATTATCAAAAGGTGTATCTTTAAGAACAATCAACCGTAACTTTAAAGGACGTTCTGGTACAAATGATGCAAGTGTATATCTAGTCTCTCCAGAAGTTGCTGCATTATCTGCAGTCAAAGGTTATTTATCACAGGAATTTGAAGATGATATGGTATTAGAAGAAGTACCAGATACACCATTTGTGAAGAATCCTAACTTCTTTATTAGTGAATATATCCCTGATAATGAAATCTATATGGGACCTAATATCAAACCAGTTCCTAGAGGAGATAAGTTAACAGATACAGTAAGCGGTAAAGTTGTATTAAAAGTAGGAGACAATATCTCTACAGACCATATCGTACCTTCTGATTCTAAATTACTTCCATTCCGTTCTAATGTCCCTCATTTAGCTAAATTCTCATTCTCTAAGGTAGATCCTGAATTCTATAATAGAGCCGTTAAAAACAATGGTGGTTTCATTGTAGGTGGAGATAACTACGGACAGGGTTCATCAAGAGAACATGCTGCATTAGTACCTAACTACTTAAAGATCAAAGCTATCTTCGCCATTTCATTTGCGAGAATTCATCGTTCTAACTTAATCAACAATGGTATTCTTCCACTTGTTATTGATGCGAAAGATTACGATTTCTTCAATGATCAGGATGATTACGAATTAAGTGATTTATTAAAATCTGTAGAAGAAGGTAAAGACATTGTAGTGACTAATAAGAATACAAATGAAACTATTACAGCACATCTATCATTATCAGCACGTGAAAAAGTCATGATTCAGTATGGTGGATTATTAAATGCAATTAAAGAACTAGGAGGAGATTTCTAATGAAAGCAGTACTTATTCCAGGTGATGGGATTGGACCAGAGATTTCAGCAAGTGTTGAATCTATCACAAAAGCAATGAACCTAGATATTGAATGGGTTAAATATAGAGCAGGTGCCCAGTATGCGAAAGAAACAGGTGAAGTATGGGAACCTGGTCTTGTAGATGCAATTGAAGAATATAAATGGGCATTAAAAGGTCCTACAGCCACTCCAATTGGAACAGGTTTTAGAAGTGTGAATGTCGCATTAAGACAGAAATTCTCTACTTATGCTAATGTACGTCCTTTACGTAACTTCAAGGGTATTGATTCTAAATATGAAAATATTGACTTAGTCATCATTAGAGAAAATACTGAAGATTTATATAAAGGTATTGAATATATGCTCACTGATGATATTGCGAATGGTGTTAAGTTAATCACTAGAGAAGCTTCTACACGTATTTGTCGTTATGCATTTGAATATGCACGTACAAATAACAGAAAAAAAGTGACAGCCATCCATAAAGCCAATATAATGAAATATACAGATGGTCTTTTCCTTGATTGTTATAGAGAAGTGGCAAAAGACTATCCAGAAATAGAAACACAGGAAGTTATTATTGATAATATGTGTATGCAGCTTGTACAGCGTCCAGAAACATTTGATGTCCTTGTTGCACCAAACTTATATGGGGATATTGTTTCTGACTTATGTGCAGGTCTTGTAGGTGGTCTTGGTATTGCTCCATCAGGTAATATTGGTGACGACTACCGTATTTATGAAGCTGTTCATGGCAGTGCACCTGATATTGCAGGTAAAGGTATTGCGAACCCAAGTTCTTTAATTCTTGCATTCGCAATGATGCTTGAAGCATTAAATAAACAGAAAGAAGCACAATCTTTAAGAGAAGCCTTAGCAGCAGTTGTAGAAGAGGGTAAGTTTACAACACCTGATATTGGTGGACAGGCAACTACAAAAGAGTTTACAGACGCAATTATCGATAAATTATAAGAGGAGGAAAAAGAAATGCCATCTCATAGCATTTTTGAATCAACTTCCCATGGATCATTGGGCTCTAAAATATTTATCTTATTACGTGATCGTATTCTTAATGAAAGTTATAAATGCGGTGATAAATTAAATGAATTAACACTTGCGAAAGAGTTGAAGATTTCTCGTACACCTATTAGAGAAGCTTTAAAACAGCTAGAATTAGAAGGTTTAGTAGAAAGTATTCCTAATAAAGGTGTTTATGTCAAAGGTTTTTCACCTCGTGATATTGATGATATGTTTGAAATACGTCTTTCTCTAGAAGGATTAGCTGTTTCATTCGCAATTGATCGTATGGATGAAGTGCATCTTGCTAAAATTAAAGAAGTATTTGAATTGCTAGAATTCTATACTACAAAGGGTGACTTTGATAAAGTAAATGATTTTAATATCTTATTCCATGAATCTATTTATCAGGCAACACAGTCTACCTATTTTGAACAGATTCTTAAGGATATTCATTACTATGTCTCTGTGACATCAAGACATTCTATTGCACGTCCTGAACGTTTAGAATCATCACTTGCAGAACATCGTGCTATTCTAGAAGCCATCATTGATGGAGACAAAGATGAAGCAACAGAACGTATTCAAAGACATATTCGTAAAACACAGATGCTTGTAAGAAAATATTATGCAACAAGAAAGTAGGGTCAACCTACTTTTTTTGTTGTAGAATGATATCAGGAGGTACTTATGCTTACACCAAAACATTTGATTAAAAAAGAAAAGAATGACTATCGCTTGATTGCGATATCAGATATACATGGTCATTTAGATCGTTTTAAAGAATTATTAAGAAAAGTGAATTATGATCCTGTAGAGGATTATTTGGTGATTATTGGTGACTTTGTAGAAAAAGGAGACCAGGTATTAGAAACAATACACTTTATTATGAATCTTTCACGTTTTCCCAAGTGTTATGTTTTGATGGGAAATTGTGAATGGGCGATGAATGCATTACTTACTATTCCAGAAATTGCAGGAGAAATTCCTAAGTATTTAAAGAGAAATAGTAAGAACGGTATTATTAGAGATATTTATAACCAGGAACATTTTAGTGATGGACATGAAACACCTTTAGGTATGCAAAAAATCATGGCTGAAAAGCTTAAACAAGAATTAAAGTTCATGTCCCATTTACCTACTACATTATTATTTAATGATTATTTATTTGTCCATGCAGGTGTAGAACCAAGAGATAATTATAAGGAGTGTGGTCTCTCTTCCTATCTCGAACTCCAACATTTTTATGAACTAGGACATTCATTAAAGTATACAGTTGTTGTAGGACATCTTCCTACATCCAATTATTTCCCTCGTTCTATTCATAATGACATTATTATAGATGAAGAAAAGAAGATCATCTGTATTGATGGAGGAACAGGTATGAAACCTATCTCACAATTAAACGCGCTTATTATTCATAGTTATAAGGGGGAAGTGACATATCAAACAGAATGTGTACAGCCATTTCCTGTAGGTGTATTAAATAAAGACCTTTATGGTAATGGTGAAGTAGACCACAAGATAGCTTTTCCTGATTATGAAGTGAAGATCATGAAAAAAGGTAAAGAGTTTAGTCAATGTTATAGAGTGAGTGATCATGTAATGATCTCTATTAAGAATGAATTCTTATATGAAAGAAATCATCATCTCTATTGTTTAGATGATTATACAGATCATTGGTTTATAGGTGAAGAAGGAACAGAAGTCAAGATTGCAGGAGTCTATGGACATTATGTCTATGTTATCTGTGGTGCACAGGTAGGGTGGGTCAATGAAGAAGACATCGATTATTAAGATAGTATGTGTGATAGCTGTGTTATTAAGCATCATCACCTATCAGACGTTCTTTTCTTATAAGAAACTTGATCCTCATATTGTATTAGTCAAAGAGAGTACGTCATTTTTACATCAAACACTCACAATGGGACAGCCTTTGGTTGTAGAAGGACAAAGAGGCTCTCAATATTATGGCTATTTATATGTGAATGGAAAGAAGAAGGAAGGCTATATTTCAAGTAAAAAGGTACAACCTTATACATTTGATGAATCTTTTGAAAAAGAACTCACATCATTCCCTGATAGTTATAAACAGTCTTTACGCTTCTTACATGCACTTTATCCAGAGTGGCGCTATGTGCCTCTTAATACTTCTTTAGACTTTAATCAAACGGCTTCTATCTTCCAAAGTAAGTCTTTGATAGATACAAATGATTCTTCAATGATTGCTTCTCCTGATATTATAGAAGGACAGACATGGTGTCGTGTTTCTTTGAATGCAGCTCGTTATTTCTTAGATCCACGTAATGGTCTGGATGCTTACCATGCGCTGATGTTTGAGAAGCTCACTTATAATCCTTCTGAAACATTACAGGAAGGAAAAAGAATGTTGGCAGGAACTGAAATGTCAGGTATAGAACCGCAGTCTAAAAAAGACTGGGCCGAACTCTATCGTTACAGTGCAGAAGTAAATAACATCTCTATGTCATTACTCATTACCCGTGCGATTCAGGAGCAGTCTGGTGGAGGGCTTGGACTACGTGGAGGACATGCAAGAAACAATCCACAAGGACCTCTCTTCTATAATATATATAATATAGGAGCAAATAGTAGTGATCAGGATGGAATAGACTTTGCGGCAGTGAGAAACTGGGATACAAGAGAAAAATCCATACTTTATGGTTCTAAGTATCTAGCTGATAACTATATCACTAAAGGACAGGATTCACTTTATCTGCAGAAGTTTGATGTCCGCAACAATAATCCAGGTCATCATTATTATATGTCTAACATCAGAGCACCTTATAGTGAAGCAAAGAATATGTTAAGAGGGTACAAGTCTAATCATATGGATCATGTGAAGCGTATACTAGAAATACCTATTTACAATAATATGCCTGTATATAATCCTTATCCTATTTCTACTGATATCAAATATGCAGGAACTATTATGAAGAACCCTCATTGTGAATATCAAATAGTGAATACATATAAGAACCTTACAGAAAATGTAGATTATATCTCTATTAATCACAAAACCTATACACATATTGTAGGTTTGAATAACTACTATGGTTCATTAGATATCCCAAAATAATATTTTCATAATCTGTCGGTTTTTAGAATATTTTAAAAGAATTATTTATAATACTAGTCAGGAGGAAACAACAATGACATTTAGTAAAGATTTTTATTGGGGTGGCGCTGTCGCTGCCAATCAGTGTGAAGGAGCATGGAATGTAGATGGAAGAGGTATGGCTCGTACTGATGTAACTACAGGAGGAACAGTGAATACTCCTAGAATGGTTACATTTATTGATAAGGATGGTCAGAAACAGAAATTACCTAGCCATGGTTTTAAATTACCAGAGGGGGCTCATTTTGCAGTCTTTGATGATGAACTTTATCCTAACCATGATGGTATTGATTTCTATCATCACTATAAGGAAGATATCGCCTTACTTAAAGAAATGGGATTCAAGATGTTCAGACTTTCTATTTCATGGTCTAGAATCTATCCTACAGGAGAAGAAGCAGAACCAAATCAGGCTGGTTTAGACTTCTATAGAAATGTATTTACAGAACTAAGAAATGCGGGTATTGAACCACTCGTTTCTATCTGGCATTTTGATACACCACTTGCATTAGAAGAAAAGTATGGTGACTGGCAGGATAGAAAGTACATTGAATTATATGAAAAGTATGTGACTACTATCTTTAAGGAATATAAAGGCTTAGTTAAATATTGGCTTACATTTAATGAAATTAATAATACAATTAACTTCTTACCAGATGATGCAAGTGATGAAGCTTTCCAGGAAGCCTATCAGCATCTTCATTATCAGTTTGTAGCCAGTGCAAGAGCTGTACAGATTGGTCATGCGATTGATCCTGACTATCAGATTGGCTGCATGATCTGTGGTATTACTTATTATCCACTTACTTCTGATCCAAAAGATATTCTCTTTAACCGTTATAAATGGGAAAAGGGTATCTTCTATTGTGGAGATGTACAGTGTAAAGGTAAATATCCAACATATGCAAAACGCTTATGGAAGGAACATAATGTCGAATTAGATATCACAGAACAGGATTTAGTAGAATTAAAGAATGGTACTGTTGATCTTTATACATTCTCATATTATATGTCTCAGTCTATTACAACTCATAAGAATGAAGATACAGTAGGTGGTAATATGTCATTTGGTGTACGTAACCCTTACTTAACATATTCTGATTGGGGATGGGCATTAGATCCTGAGGGATTAAGATACTATCTTGAAGTCGTTTATGATCGTTATGAATTACCATTAATGGTTGTAGAAAATGGTTTAGGTGCATTTGATACAGTAGAAGAAGATGGCTCTATTCATGATGATTATAGAATTGACTACTACCGTGCACATATTAAAGAAATGAACAAAGCGATTGAAGAAGGTATTGATTTGATCGGTTATACAACTTGGAGCTGTATTGATCTTGTTTCTGCAGGTACTGGAGAAATGAGAAAACGTTATGGCTTTATTTATGTAGATAAACATGATGATGGTACTGGTACAATGAAGAGAAGTAAGAAAGACTCTTTCTACTGGTATAAGAAAGTCATTGAATCGAATGGTGAAAATCTAGACTAATACAAAAGACCAGCGCACGCTGGTCTTTGTTACATGTCTTTTAAAATCTGTTTTACAAGCTTTACAAGTCTTTCTTCTGCACTATTTGCTGCTTCCATAACTTCTATATGATTTAATTCATTATTTGATAATCCTGCAGCTTTATTAGTCACTAGTGAAATACCTAAAATCTTCATATCAGAATGTCTTGCAACAATAGCTTCAGGCACTGTAGACATACCTACCATATCTGCACCAAGTGTCTTGAATGCTCTGATTTCTGCAGGTGTTTCAAATTGTGGTCCTTTAAAGAAACAATACACACCTTCTTTAACATCTACATTCACTTTCTTTGCGGATTCTAAGGCAAGACTACGTAATGTTGATGTATAAACATCAGTCATATCCTTGAAACGTGGTCCAAAGTCATCGAGGTTAGGGCCTCTTAAAGGAGATGGCATCATGAATGATAAATGATCAGAAATAATCACAATCTGTCCTGGATTTAAATCATCTCTTACACCACCGCAGGCATTTGTCACAATAAGGTTCTTGATACCTAAAGCACTAAATACACGAATAGGCATTGTGACTTTCTGCATATCATAGCCTTCATAGAAATGGAAACGTCCTTTCATACAGGCAACAGTCTTACCACCAATTTCACCGATAATAAGTTTACCAGCATGTCCTGGTACAGTAGAAACAGGGAAATAAGGGATATCCTTATAATCAATTTCTACAGGTTCATTAATCACATCAGCAAGTGGTCCTAAACCTGAACCTAATACAATGGCAACATCAATAGGATTTTTATAACGTGACTGAATATAATCACGTGCAGCATAAATTTCATCAATATACATAAATATACCTCCATATCTATTATAGCCTATATCATTCGCAAATATCTTATAAAAATGATAAAATAAGCCTAATAAGGAGGGTGATACCATGCATTTAGAAGACTATCGTTTATTTGATACTAAAGTATTTAGAGATGTTGTACATGATTATATACATGTAGAATATATGCCTATCTGGAAGCTTATTAATACAAAAGAGTTTCAGCGTTTAAGACGTATTAAACAGCTCGGAGGTACATCCATGGTATTTCCAAGTGCAGAACATTCACGTTTTGTGCATTCCTTAGGTGTTTATGAAATAACACGCCAAATGACAGAACTTGAACAAGTTAAAAAACACTTAACCGACTATGAACGATTGACTGTATTATGTGCTGCATTATTACATGATTTAGGACATGGTCCTTTCTCTCATTCATTTGAAGGAATCTTCCAATATAATCATGAAGAGATGACTACAGCGCTTATTAGAGGACATACAGAAGTCCATGAAGTCCTAACACAAATAGATCCTCATTTACCTGAAGATGTGGCAAGTATTATAGAAAAGAAAGCCGATAAGCCAATGTTAGTGCAGATGATTTCTAGTCAGGTAGATGCTGATCGTATGGATTACCTTCTACGTGATTCTTATAACTGTGGTGTGACTTATGGACAGTTTGATTTATCAAGAATACTACGTACTATGCGTATTGTAGATAATCGTATTGTCTTTAAATCATCCGGTGTACAAGCAATAGAAGATTATATTCTAGCTCGTTATTATATGTACTGGCAGGTTTATTATCATCCCGTATCTAGAAGTTATGAACAGGTTCTAGGGAGTGTTATGAAACGTGTAAAGGATCTTTATAGAGAAAACTATACCTTTAAATCTTCATTTCCACTTCTTATTCCTTTCTTAGAAGATAACTTTACACCTGAACAATTTGTGAAGCTGGATGAAACATCATTACTTTATTATATAAGATGCTTTATGGATGAAGAAGATACCATCCTTAAGGATTTATCGACTCGTTTATTAGAAAGAAAATTATTTAAATATCGTACACTTAAGGGTGATGAAGATTATGAAAATACACGAAAGATATGTATAGAAGATGGATTGGATCCTCGCTATTATGTCACAAGTGATGTAATCATGAATCAGGTGCCTTATAAGCGTATGAAGGTCAGACATGCAAATGAAGTAGAGATTCTTAAAGAAGATGGAACAATCAGTTCTCTACCAGAAGAATCAGAAATTGTACAGGCTATATTATTAGGTAAAGCCAAACAGGATCAGAAGATCTTTTCTACAAGACAAGTGATTCGACGTTCTTCTTTTAGATATCAATATTTTAGTAACTATATGGATGCTCAGGGAACACACTATATCCTTGAACAGACTTCTAAAGAATGGTCTCAAGAAGGATTATTCTTAGAATTCTATCAAGAAGATCACGTTATTGGATGTGCACATATTATTGATAATAGTGTGAAAGATATTGTATTACTTCCTGATGACCGTAGAGAATTCTATGAGAAAGAAGTATTAGGTGCCATAGAGGATTTCTTCAAGAAACAACATATCCATGTAGTGAAGATCGTTCCTTATTCACAATCTCTTGATTTTTACTTAGAAAATGGGTATCGTACAGAAGGTTACTATATAATTAAGGAGGTAGAATGATGAAAAAAAGAATTTCTTATGAATGTTTATTGGTCAATGGTCCAGTAAAAGAAAAAGTGAAATATAAAGAGATAGGGGACCATTATGAAGCCAAAGGGATTCATTATATCTCTTTTGAAGTGGATGGAAAACCTATTCGTATTCAATATGATCAAAAACACGTTCATCTTGTGAATGATCAATCTGTATTACATTTTAATAAGGATATGCGTGTACCGAATAAATATACATTACCCTATGGTATTGTAGAACTTCATACAAATGTGGTTTCTTTAGAATATAGAGAAGGCACAATGAAGTTCATTTATGAGCTCTATGATCAAGAACATCTTGTAACAAAAGCTTATATGATGGTGCATTATTCTGATATAGATGAAGAAGGAATGCCTTCATGAAACATATAAAACGTTTTACAGCATTGTTTTTTGAATATCTTTATCGTTTTATTCAGTTCTTATTGAGTCCGATTGTGACCTATATTGCGCTTATCTGTATTCAGGCTATTTATCTTCTATACTTTGCGTCAATACTCACAGACTTTAATGGTGTGGTTCGTTTCTTATTTATCTCACTTTCCGCATTTATGATCTTTTATTTAATTAGTAAAGATGATAATACAAACTATAAGATGACATGGATCTTCTTTATCATGCTGTTACCTAATGTAGGTGGGCTACTCTATCTTTTATTAGGTAATAAGAGACCTTCACGCTGGTTAAAGAAAAAGATTCAGCCAGAAGTACAATATTTCAATCAAACAAGACAACAAGATCCAGTTATTAGAAACCAGATTATTAATAGGAAGATTATTTCTTTAGATTATCTCAACAGACAATCATTCCCAATCTACAATCATACAGAATGTAAATATTATTCATTAAGTGATTATAACTACCAGGATATGATTAAAGATCTTCTACATGCAAAACATTTTATCTTTATGGAATACTTTATTGTGTCTAAAGGTCTTATGTTTGATACTATCATCGGTATTTTAAAACAGAAGGTCAAGGAAGGTGTCGATGTTCGTTTTATCTTTGATGACTTCGGTTCCTTTACAACTGTACCTCTTCACTTTGCGAAGAAGCTAGAAGAAGCAGGTATTAAAACAGTGATGTTCAATCGTTTTATTCCAGTCTTCTCTTTAAGTCAGAACCACAGAGACCATCGTAAGATCTGTGTAATTGATGGTTATATTGGTTATTCTGGAGGGTTTAACTTGGCTGATGAGTATATCAACTGTAAAATGCGTTTTGGACATTGGAAGGATACAGGTATTCGTTTAGAGGGAGAAGCAGTGTGGTCATTGACATCTATGTTCCTTTCTACATTCTACGCCTATCATAAGGAATATCATGGAGAAGATATAGAACAATTTAAACCCCATACCTACCATCCTGAATCATTTAAGAATACAGGTTATGTATTACCTTATGGAGATGATCCTCTCGATGATGAAGGGGTAGGAGAATCTGTTTATTTAAATATGATTACACATGCATCTAGAAGTATCGATATTATGACACCTTACTTTATTATTGATGATGTCATGTTGAAGGCATTGTGCCTGGCTTCTAAGAATGGTGTTAAGATCAGATTATATGTCCCTCATGTACCAGATAAGAAACTTGTCTTTAGAGTCACACGCTCTTATTATTATGGCCTCATTCGTGCAGGTATTGAGGTGTATGAATACTTACCAGGCTTCTTACATGCGAAAGTCATGTTAGTAGATGGGAAAGCAGCGACAGTAGGAACAATTAATTTTGATTATCGTTCTCTTTATCTCCATTTTGAATGTAATGTCTTATTATATGAAGCGGAATGTTTATCTGCGATTAAGAGAGATTTTAGAGAGATGAATGAAATTTGTGCACCTGTAAAAATAGATGATAGCCGTCATTTTAAAGGACTCGTAGAAGGATTATTGAGATTATTCTCTCCACTTCTATAAAATTCTTGACAGTCCAACATTTTGTGATACATTATTTAGAGTATGAAATAAAAAAGGAGGAATACAAGATGGCTGAAAATAAGCTTGAAAACTCACTAAAAATCGCCATTGGTCAGTCTGTTAATAAGTGCTTTGAAGCAGTAGATATCACCCCTGAAAATATCATGATTGAGATTCCTAAGGATTCTACTCATGGTGATTATTCTACGAACATTGCGATGCAGCTGACAAGAACACTCCATAAGAATCCTCGTGAAATTGCGACAGCCATTGTTGATTCACTTGATCAGGAAGCAGCACATGTAGAAAAAGTAGAAATTGCTGGTCCTGGTTTCATTAACTTCTTTATGAAAAATGATGCGCTTACTTCAGTAATTGCTGAAGTACTTTCAGAAAAGGACAATTATGGACAGACTCACTTCGGTGAAGGAAAGAAATATAACGTAGAATTCGTTTCTGCAAACCC
>OIXU01000630.1_pt1 | contig 12101 bp, 6 predicted proteins | sample 1587921 | NCBI WGS metagenome assembly OIXU01 (sample SAMN03283238) | human gut metagenome | biome: human-associated habitat; material: feces | host: Homo sapiens | place: Peru | collected 2012
GGTCGATCGGCCGGTCCCTTCGTTGGTATATTCGTGAATATCTTAGAAATTCCCCTTGTCGGCGTTGTCCCACCATACGCGGGTTCCGCCCTGGTCGCCGGAGTGGCCGGTCTTGCTGGAGTTCTCCTTGTTGAGGAGCTCGATACCGGTCTTGAGACCCTCGGCGTTGGTGTCACCGGCATTGCTGCTGTAGATCTGGCGGCGTACGCCTTCCTCTGTGGTGACGGCTCCGTTGCTCTCGTTGACGTAGGCAGGGAAGAGAACCGGATAGCCGGTACGCCTCTGCTCGGCCCAGGCCTCGGTTGAGAGAGGGAAGAGCGCGATGTACTTCTGGGTCATGATGCGGGCGAGCTTGTCCTCGTTGGAGGCATTGTTGTCCCACTTCACGCCCAGCTTGTTGAGGGCTTTGGTGTTGAGTTTCGGATCGAAAGGATCGACGAAATCAATCTGCGTGTCGGTTCCGCTGATGTACTTCTCGACAGCGCCTTTCGCATATTCCGCGATCTCGGCGTACTTGCCCTTGTAGGCAAGCTCGTTGGCCATAGAGGTTCTGATGCCTTCCTCGTAGAGGGACTTCACGTCGCCGGATGTCCAGCCCCTGAGGGCGGCCTCGGCGAGGAGGAAGTAGGACTCGGCCTGCTTGAAGATCGGAAGCGGAGCGCTGTAGATGCCCTTGCTGTTGCTGCCGTCTACCCAACCGGAGAGCTTGCCCCAGTCGTTCGGCTTGCCTGGCAGACCGCTGGCGAACCTGATGCCGTAGTAGCCGGTTCCCTTCGCAACTTCCTTTCCGTCGGAGGTGGTGAACTTGTCCTGGTTCTTCGCCATGTACAGAGGCTGGCGAGGATCCTTGAGACCTGACATCAATGTCACGAGGTTGGCGTTGAATCCGCAGTCTCCCCAAGCGAACATAAGCCAAAGCTCGTTCTCGAGGCTCTTGTCGATCATGATGTCCTTGCCGCCGTTGGCGAGGGTGTTGCCCGCTGCCGCCTTGGCGATCGCAGGAAGGTCGTAGCCCGCGGCCTTCATCTCGTCCGCTCTCTTGGAAAGACGCAGGGCGATACGGAGTCTCATCGTGTTGGCCACCTTCTTCCACATCTCGAAGTCGCCGCCGCACCAGATGTCGAATGTGCCGAGTCCGGCCTTTTCGTCATCTGTAGGCTTGTTGAAGGCGTCCAATGCCTTCTGAGTGTCGTCAAGCATTGTCTGGTAGAGCTGCTGCTGGCTGTCAAACGGGAAGTATGACTCATACTCACCGGACAGGATGGAGCTGTGGGCGAGAGGGCCGTACACGTCGGTGGTCATCATAAGGCTGTAGGCCTGTACGATTCTCATCACGCCGGCGAGGGCTGGCTGGTTCTTGCCGTCAAGGGTGGCGATCAGTCGCCTTGTGTTGTTGAACACGTGGAGGTAGTGGTTCTCGTACATACCGCCCGAGTGTCCTCTGTTCTCGCCCATGTCACCGTTGGTGAAGTTTCCGTTAGGGGTCATGAAGTAACCGCTGTAGAAATCCACGGTGAGGTTTGTCCAGAACTGGAACATGTTCTGCTGAGGAGGGTAGCAGTACTGCATCGGCTCAGCGCACTGGGATGAGAGAGGAAGATCGTCCGGGTTCACCTGCACGTCGCTGGTGTTCATCTTCTCGAAGTCGCCCGTACAGGCTACGATTCCGAGTCCGAACAAGGCCGCTACTGAATATTTGAAAATATTTTTCATTGTCTTGGAAATTTTTAGAAGTTGAGTTTAAGGTTCAGACCGAAGCTGCGTGAGGTAGGGAGGGCGAACATGTCGATGCCCTGCCAGCCGTTGCCTGTACCTGCTGAGACATCAGGGTCGCAAGGTGCGTCCTTGTAGAAGAAGAACAGGTTGCGGCCGATGATGGATGCTGTCACGTTCTTGCCGTTGCCGAGGAGGTTACGGAATGTGTAGCCGAAGCTGAGCTCGCGCAGACGGACGTTGGTGGCGCTGTAGACGTAGTTCTCGTTGGCGTAAGGAGAGTTGAAGTTGCTGGCTCCCGTGGTCTCGTACCAAGCCCTTGGATCGAAGGAGACTCCGTCAACGGTGATGGAGCCGGCGTCGCGGGCCTCGCCTGACCTCTGTGACACTCCCCAGCCGTCCAGCGTGGCCTCGGTCATGGAGATGACCTTGCCGCCGAATCTCGCGTCGATGAGCATCGAGAGATTGAAGTTCTTGTAGCGGAATGTGTTGCTCCAGCCGGCGTAAACCTTGGAGTTCATGTTGCCGACATGCTTGAGCTGGTCGTTGTTGTCGTCGCCGAGGATCGGCTGTCCGGCATCGTTCTTCTTGATCTTGCCGCTCTCGTCCCTGAGGATCTGGCGTACATAGAGGTCACCGTAGGAACCACCTTCCTTGAGGATGATCTTGGCACCTCCGAAGTTGGAGAGTGTAAGGCCGTTAGGAAGCTCGTCCACGAGTTCCACGATCTTGTTGTTGTTGTAGGAGAAGTTCACTCCTGTCTCCCAGCTGAAGTCGTTGCTGAACTGCTCGTACCAGCTGGCGGTCATCTCGATACCTTGGTTCTCCACATTACCGGCGTTCACATAGCGGTTGCGCAGACCGGACTCGTAAGGAGAGGCTACGGAGAAGAACTGGTTCTTGGTGTTGGTCTTGTACCAGGTGGCGGAGACGTTGAGCCTGTTGTTGAAGAAGGCTCCGTCGAAACCGGCCTCGATGGAGTGGGTCATCTCAGGCTTGAGGGTTCTGAAAGGAGCGCTGTCCGGAGCGGAGATCGATCCCTGTGAGCCAAGGCTGTAGAGCAGGTTGGTCATGTAGACAGGGACATCGTTACCCACGATGGAGTAGCTTGCGCGGAACTTCACGAGGTCCACGGCAGGGCCGAGGTCGGCGAACTTGTTCAGAAGGAAGCTGGCTCCCACTGAAGGGTAGAAGAATGACACATTGTCGGTGAAGGCAAGAGCCGATGACCAGTCGTTACGGGCGGTGACATCGATGAAGAGGCCTTCCTTGTAGCCGAACTGCGCGGTCGCGAACACGGCGTTAAGACGCTTCTCGGTGTTCCAGTGGCCACCCTTTCCGACAGACGACATATTTCCATAATAGTTGTTAGGGGTGAATATGTTAGGGTAGTAGACGTTACCGTTGCCAGGGGCTGTGAACTGTGTTCCCTCAGCCCAGAGATCCACGTTTCCGGTCTTGCTGTGGGTGAAGCTGGAGCCGGCGGTCACGGAGAGTGAGAAGGTGTCGTTCCAGTTGTGGTTGTAGCCGACGAGCACATCGCCGTACATCTGGTCGCTGAAGTAGCGGTTGTCCTTCATTCTGCCCATAGGGTAGAGGTCACCGGTGCTGGAGGCATAGGCGTTGTGCACGAAGTGCTCCTCGCCCCTCTCGTAGCGGAGACGGCCCTGTACGTAGAGATCCTTGATGATGTCCCATCTGACGCTGCCGCCGAACTCGTAACGGTTGCGGTCAACGACCGGCTTCTGGCGGTTGAGCACCCAGTAAGGGTTGCTGTACTGCTGTTGCTTCGTGTTGGTCCAGTTCTGGACGTAGCAGCTGCGTGAGGCGTCATAGACCTCGTAGTTGTTCTTGTAGTGATCCCAGTCCTCGCCTCTCGGGAAGAGGTAGGCGCCGGTCAGAGGGTTCCAGAGGAATCCCGATGCGGACTGGTTCTCGATGTGCTGGTTGGTGAGCTTCGCGCTTGCCTCTATCTTGATGTTGTCGAGGACGGTGAAGTTGACCTTGGTGTTGAAGTTGTGGCTTCTGTACTCATTCTCAGGAGTCATGCCCTCTGAGTAGACATTGCCGTAGGAGAAGTAGGCTCCGAAAGAGTCGTTTCCGCCGGACACGGCGAATGTGTTGTTGGTCGTGAAACCTGTGCGGAAGAACTTCTTGAGATAGTTCGGCGCCTTTGAGGAGAGCTTGCTGCCCCAGCTGTAGGTGCCGTTGTCCGACATCCCGTAGTTGTTCTGGAACTTAGGAAGCACCATAGGGCTTTCTGCTGTCGTGTTGCTGGACACGGTGACGTTCACCTTGCCGGCTGCCGCTGACTTTGTCGTGATCATGATCGCGCCGTTGGCGGCCACGGCACCGTAAAGCGCTGCGGCTGACGCACCTTTAAGGAGGGTGATTGACTTGATGTCGTCAGGGTTGATCGTGGACATCACATCGCCGCCGTCCCTCTCGCCACCATAGTTGGAGGCCACCTGGGATGAGGTGATGTTCTGCATCACAGGCACACCGTCCACAACAATGAGAGGCTGGTTGCTTCCGTTGATGGACTTGTTGCCTCGGAAGAGGATCTTGGATGATCCGCCGGCTCCTGTCGAGTTAGGAGTGATGACCAGACCGGCGCTCTTTCCCTGGAGGGAGTTGATCATGTTGATGCTCTTGATGTCGTTGACATCCTTGCCGCCGACTGTCTCGGCAGCGTAGGTAAGGCTTTCCGACTGGCGGACCATACCCATGGCCGTCACCACGACTCCCTTGAGAGCTGTGGCTTCCTCGAGGATGACGATGTCGAGTGTGGCCTGGCCGTTCCAGACGATCTCCTTGGTCTCGTATCCGATGATGGAGACGGTGATCACATCGTTGGTTTTCAGGTTGCTAAGTTTGAACTTTCCGTCAATGTCAGTGGTCTCACCCGTTGATCCACCCTTGACAAAAACGGCCGCGCCGATGACAGGGCCATTGGCGTCCTTGACTGTACCGCTGACGGAACCGCCCCTGTTCTGGGCACCCGCCGCGGCAGAGAACGATACAAACAGAGCGACAGCAGCCACAACAGCCGCCATTCCTCTGAATATCGAAGACTTGATTCTGTTTAACATAATTTTAAAATATTGGTTTTGTTGTGTAGTATGTCAATGTGTGTGTACTTTCTCTTCTTTTCTCTTCCGTCTCTTCCGCTTTTTCATCTCTTCCGCCTCTTCTGTCTCCTCAGCTTCTTCCTCTTCTTTTCTTTTCTTTTGCCTTTGTCGCTCTCCACTCTCTCTCTTGCCTCTTATCCTCCTTTTCCTCTGTTTTCTCATCCACTTCTTCCGTCTCTTCTGTCTTCTCTGCTTCCTTTTTTTCTTTTGCCTTTGTCGTTTCTACCGTTTCTTCCACCTCTTTTCCCCTCTTTTTCTGCCGCTCCTTTCGTCTCTTCCGCTTCTCTCGCTTTTTGCCCCTTTTGCTCCCTTCCCATCTTCCGTCTTCTGGCTTTTTCTGCCGCTCCTTTCGTCTCTTCCGCTTCTCTCGCTTTTTGTCCCTTTTGCTCCCTTCCCATCTTCCGTCTTCTGGCTTTTTCTGCTCCTTTCACCTCTTTCTTTCTCTTCTGTTCAAAAGCCCGGTCAATTTAGCCTGCTCCTGGTATTTATCCCAGCTGATGTCTCCACTTTCTACCTCTTTTGTCCCAAAGCTCGGTCAATCTTAGGATGTTTGTCTCAACCTCCAGATTAAGCCTATGGAATATTTATTCATTATGCAAAGTAAAGTATCATTTTGTAAATATACAAGAGGTTTTCTTCGGAAATGATAAGCTGCGGTTAAATTTTGTTTAATAATATTAACGAAATCGATTGCTCAACTTTCATCTGTTGATTTCCTGTCCCCTCCCCTGGTCATTTCCCTGTCACGTTTATTTCTTCCGCATCTCTTTCATATTTTTTCCCCCCTTCCCCGTAGCCCTTGTCATCCCTCTCTTCCAGGTGCGTGATTCCTCTTCGCACCTGGAGTCCGTTCCCGCTGTCGGCCAGTCACTTGCGCTTCCAGGTGCGTGAGAAAAGTCGCACCTCGAAACCCCGCCCCACATCCAGGCCCTCTGAGTGGCCATCCCTCTCTTCCAGGTGTGTGATTTCCCTTCGCACCTGGAGTCCGTTTCCGCTGTCGGCCAGTCACTTGCGCTTCCAGGTGCGTGAGAAAAGTCGCACCTCGGAGCCCCGCCCCACGTCCCAGTCCTCCGTGTGGCCTTCCCTTCCAGGTGCGTGATTCCCCTTCGCACCTGGAACCTGAAATGGCGGATATTCAATGATTTGCAGTTCCAGGTGTGAATTAGCCGTGGAATATTTGGATAGTTTGCTGATTTGTTTGTACCTTGCCGATGGAAAAGGGATGGAATTCCGTCCTTGAATATTAACTTAAACAAAATGTGGCGTTTATGGTTGAGGTGAAAGATTTGAACGAAAGAAAAACTGGGCAGGAGCCAGTGAGAGAGCAAGAGGAGGCTGGATGGTTCCACATTTGCTCGCAAGGACTGGAGGGTGTGGACTTGTTCCCGGATGAGAAAGCCTTCATAACTGGGGTGAACAAGTTCGCGGCGGCCTTCAAACTATTCGGAGAAGACATCGAGGTCGCGATCCTTGTGCTCGTGTCAACCCATTTTCACTCATTGGCTTGGGGGCGGAGAACCGATGTGGTCAGGTGTGCGGAAAGATTCAAGAAAACAATCAGTATGTACTATTCCCACCGCTTCGGCACTTCGAAAGTGATGAGCAGGGTGTGGGTCAAGGTAGGGAGGGTGGACTCTGAGGAATACCTTAAGAATGTTGTGGGCTACATCCTTAACAATCCTCGAAAACATCACGAGACGAACAACCCATTCTCCTATCCTTGGAGTTCCATCCTTGAATATTTCGCCGCGGAAGGCTATTCCTCAGTCTTGCGGCCAAGGATTGCCGACATCCTTCCGTGGCAGAAACCGAAAGTTATCGGGACAAGCCGTCCGGTTCCGCAATCCTGGAAACTTTATGCCAACGGGATGGTGGCATTCGGCTCATTTATCACGACCAAGCGACTGGAATCGGTGATCAAGACAATCGGCTCGCTTTCCTATCTGGTGAACAAGGCGGACCTGAACGCCAATCAGGGAGAAGCGGTCCGCTACCCTGTCAATGATCGGGAGGTCAGGAGCGCGGTCGCACGAATATGCCCGATGATGTTCCCTGACACCATCGGGCGATTGGACGAATCTGTTCTTGCTCCAGTGCGGAACACTGGTTATTGTCTGAAGGAGATGCGGAAATCCATCGGCTCAGCGGCAGAGGAAATGCTGGCGAAACTCAATTCCAATCAAGTCGTTACGCTGAGGAATATCCTGTCGACCCGCTATGGCTTCCCCTTGAAGATCGTTGACCGTGTGCTTGGCTCCGGCTTCATATAAGCTAAAAAATGGTAATTCTATATCGGTTAACTAATATATTTCTTAACTTGTTAATAGATAAAGAAATATCCCAGGAGGCCGTATTCGTTTGTAGTTATCTGAGCATTAGCGTGATGGGCTGAAAAGTTAGTCAACACGAATATAGTTACCCCGAAATTGTCGTTTGGCGATTGGGGGAGATTATTTCTCCCGTGGCAGGAAAGCGAAATGTCCCGGAATATCTCCGGTGGTCGCACTCCATTTCTGAGCGCCGGACTTGGAATAGCAATATAGAGTGCCGCTGGAGGTGTAGTTCTTTGCGTCGGTGATGTATATGTCACCGTTTGTCGGATGAACCGCGATTCCGTAAGGTGACACGATCTGGCTTTCGGTTCCGTCAGTGATGATCTTTCTGGAGACGACGCTGGCACGTGCCGCATCGACGATGGCGTAACTGATTGTGCTGCTGGAGGTGACGTAGTTGTACTCGCTGCTGTAGATGTAGAGAGAGTCATTGGCTATTGCCATATTGGACACGGGAATATTCATCGTCTCAGCGACTTTGTACTGTGCCCCGTCTTTTTCCAGACGGTACAGATTCGAGGCGACATCAACATAATTGCCGTTGGATGACACCCATAGATTGCCTTTGGAGTCAGCCTTGATGTGGCAGAGGTTGATCGCGACATCAATCTTGTAAACCTCTTTCATCGAATCCAGGTCTATGACAGAGACGGTTGAGTCATAATTCGGAGCCCTGTGGCCACCTGAATTGGCCACATAGACGTTGTTCCCGATGATGGCAATCTCTTCAGGCTGGTATCCGACCTGTGTCTCACCCTCAATCTTGTACGTGTCAAGGTTGACTTTGAAGACAGATCCTTTGCGGTCAGCGGAGAACTCAGCGTCAGAACCAACGTAGGCGGTTACGTATGCGTAGTTGTCCTTGAACGCGATGTACCTGCAGTTCGCGATGTCGATCTGGGTGATTCTCTTTGCTGTGTAGGCATCCATCACCTCCACCTTGTGCGAACCGTTGATGACGGCGAACAACCTTCCGTCATAGATTTGGAGATCGTTGCCGGTGTCTCCCAATCCTTTGACAACCGTCGGATTCTTTTCTGCGTAGATTCCGCAGGCATAGGAGGCCTCGCGGTAGTCGAGAAAGTCGATGTCAGCCTTATTGCTGCCCATATTGCCCTCATTGAGGACGTACATTCCTATCGGATCCGCATCGGGATCTGTCTGGAATCCGAGTGGGCCGTACACTGGAGGAACGATGGTCTCTTCCTTGCGGCAGCCGCAGATGGCCACCCCGAAAAACAGGACGATGGCCAAGGCTTTGATGATTTTGTTTGTGTGTCTCATAACATATTGATTTAAAAATTAAAACTCGTGACAAACCGACAGTTCGTCTTCGGCATCGGGTAGTTCAGCACCACGTCGTAGTCCTGGCCGAAGAGGTTGTTGATCTCGGCGGTTAGTTTGAGGGTGCGGGTGCGGATGGCGAAGGACTTCTGCACTGAGAGGTCGCTGGTGTACCACGGCTGGGTGTGGTTCCTTGGGATGTTCTCCTGCTGGTTGTAACGCTCGCCGGTGTAGATGAAACTGTAGTTCAGTCCCCAGCCCTTGTAGAAGAGCGACAGCACGGCCGAACCACTGTGCCAAGGAATATACGGGATCTGGTCCTGGTAATATGTGTCTGCGGAATCCGTGACATCTATCGCCTCCTGGTAAGTGTACTGGAGTCTGGCCGTGGCCTCCACCTCGCCGAAAGCCCAGGCCGAGTTCAGGGCGATGTCAACCCCCTTGATGTCCACCTCTCCGAGATTGAGCATCGTCCAACGGAACTGCTGACCTTTCGGGTAGGCTATGATCTTGTCCGTGATGTGGTTGTAGTAGGCGTCCACGGAAGCGTCGACAGTGCGCAGAGCGGGCATATTCATAAAATTCTTGGTGTATTTCAGTCCGATGTTGAACTGCTCGGCGTATTCAGGCTTCAGGAAGGCATTGCCCATATCCGTGTAGTAGAGGTCGTTGAACGTCGGCATCCTGAACATCCGCTTGTAGAACGCGCGCACCGACAGGTCCTGTCTGTGGAACGGCTTGTAGGACAGGAAGAAAGCCGGTGTGGCGACCGCCTTGTCCGGCCTGGCCTCGAAACGCTTCACCTTCTCGTGCACGAAATAACCCAGAACGCTGGCCTGGCCTTTGATCCTGCCCCATTCGAATGCTGTCGCCAGCGCGGCCATCTGCGTGTAGCGGGTAGGGTAGGGGAATGTGCCGTCGCTTTCCGTCGGCATGTAGAATTTCGCGTCCAGGGTGTTCCACTGGAAATCGTATGCGAGGGACACCTCCCAGTTCTCCATTATATTATAGAGGTTCGCGCAGGAAGCGTACAACTCCTTCTGTCGGTAGGTGTTCTTCGTCTGGATCAGTTTCGCGTCCTGATTCTCGTAATGTGTGTAGTCGGCGGCGTATTTGGCGTTGATCAGGGATCTGAACTTCGGGCTCCACTTGTTCGTGAAAGAGCCTTGGATGAACGAGTTGGTGTCCCAAAGCCTCTCGCCGTTGCGGAACACGTTGTTCACGATGGCACCCGGAATGCCCCTCTCCGAGTTGTATGAATATGCCCGGACGGTCCACCGCCCTTCGTCGAGCGTTCCGTGTAGCGCGGCTTCAAGCCTGGTGGCGTTGATGTCGCCGTTGTGCCGGACAGCGGTCGTGTCGTAGGCGATCTCTCCCAATGAGTTACGCCTGAGGTAACGGAACTTGTACTTGCCGGTGGCGTTGACCCATTCTCCGCTGAGTGAGGCGCTTACTGCATCCGAGATCTTGTACTCGCTGCGGATGGACGGATTGATGAGGCCGAATGATCCGGTCTTCATCGTGGCCTTGAAGTTCGCGTTCCGACCATTCTCGAACCGCGGCCTCCGGGTCGTGATGTAGATCGTTCCCGAGGCCCCGAAGTCCTTGGCTGACTGGAAGATGTCGCTTTTCTGCCCGTTGTACAAGGAAATCTCCTCCACATCGTCCAGCGAGAATCGTCCCAGGTCCACCTGTCCGTTCTGTGCGTTTCCGAGCTGTATTCCGTCATAGAACACGGCCATATGGTTTGTGCCCATCGAGCGGATGTTCACGGTCTTGAGGCCGCCGACCCCGCCGTAGTCTTTCAACTGCACTCCGGAGAAATAGCGGATAGCGTCAGCGACCGAGAAACTGTTCAGTCGTTGAAGCTCCTCTTCCTTCAGGGTCTGCGCCGGGATGACCTCCCGGTATTTGTAACCGGCAGGGGCGCCGATGATGATGGACTCCTTGATAACCTGGGTGCTATCCAATGAATTATCCTTCCGGCGAACAGCTGTGGAGTCGCCGGAAGTCTGTGCAAAAACCACCTGCCCGCATCCCAGAATGCAGGCCGAGGCTATGAGACGGTATATTCGTTTCATAAATTTTTAGTCCGGCCGCCGCCCGTGATCCCGCAGGCAAGGCCGTAAAGTTTTGCGAAGGCAGGTCTTCTGACTCGCTCCTGACGCGGCGCCTTCCCGGCGGTATGGAAAACTGAATATTCAGTGTCCGGCCAGTGGCATAAGAAAGCCGCGTCATATTTATAAGGAACTCACAGCAGCGGGTACTGTCCCGGATTCACACCGGATTCCCTTTTGATCCTTGGCCTCAAACCTGAGCCAAAGAACCTTCACGGGGCAAAGATAGCAATCATTAGAATCATTGTCAAATCTGGGGGGCTGTTTTGATTTGTTTGAAATGTCCTAAGTAATGTTGAAAAAATAAGTTGCATCAATCGGTAAAATTGAATACATAGAATCACCCTTGAACATCAATGTATTGCAAATTTAAAGTGATGCAGGTTATTTTTTACATTTTACTAAAAGTCAACTTTTACAAGTAATAATCTATAAAACCGAGTTAACCGAAATCAGGAAAATACATTGAAGTGAAAAACTTCACCCGGACAAATTCCGACATCCGGCAATTTTTTCGTAATTTTGGACTATGAAAAAGTTTGTTCTCTCGGCAGTCTTGACACTGCTTTGCGCCGTGATGCTTCCGGCGCAGACCAAAATTATGTCCCACAGAGGCTTCTACGCCCATCCTGGGTCTTTTGAAAACACTTTGACCAGCCTTGCCGGCGCCCAGAAACTCGGCGTGGAAAGCGTCGAGCTGGACGTGCATCTCACCACGGACGACTCGCTCGTGATCCTGCACGGCCCGATGATCCCCGGGACGAGGTACAAGGATATTCAGAAACTTGACTATGCCACCGTCAAGAGCTGCACCCTCCCGAACGGCGACCATATTCCTTCATTAAGGGAATATTTCACCCAAGCGAAGCGCACTCCGGCGCTGAAGTTGTTCCTTGAACTCAAGTCGCATCCGACTCCGGCGAGGGAAACCCAGCTGGCGGAGAAGGTCATCGCTCTCTGTGATGAGATGAATATGTACGATCAGATGTGCTTCATCTCTTTCAGCGAGCATCTCTGCGACGAGGTCCTGCGTCTGCATCCGGGTGTTGAGGTGATCCCGATCACGTCCAGGAAGACATATTCAGTGAAAGAGCTCAAGGACAGGGGCTACGCCGGTGTGTCCTATAATTATAATGTGGTGATCAACTCCGCCCACTATCTGGACGAGGTGCACGCGGCCGGACTTCAGACGGTCCTCTGGCCGGTGAACAGTTATGATCTCGCCGATTTCGCGATGAGGCACGGTGTCACCTACGTCTCCACGGACCAGCCGCAGGGAATGAAACGCCTTATGGACTCAATCCGCGAGCTGAGGTGGAAGCAGGAGAAGAAGCTGATCTGCTTTGACTTGGATGGAACTTTGACTCAGCACAAGACCCAGCTGACCGCAGCCAACAGGGCGGTGCTCGATACTCTTGCAAAGCGTTACGAGATCATCATGGCGGGGGCTGGCAATTGCAAGAGAATCTACAAGCAGATGGGTGAATATCCTATCACAATCCTTGGCAACTATGGCATGGCCG